>Ga0102590_1005053_pt1 | contig 10435 bp, 14 predicted proteins | sample AraplaMF_Col_mMF_FD_76859 | JGI IMG/M metagenome (GOLD analysis project Ga0102590, IMG submission 76859) | Arabidopsis root microbial communities from the University of North Carolina, USA - plate scrape MF_Col_mMF | ecosystem: Host-associated > Plants > Roots > Endosphere | place: USA...
GGGAGATCAAACAACGTACGATCATCGACATGGCTGCAGACCGCGGCGCGTTCATCTGCCAGTCGCAATCACTGAACCTGTTTGTGGATACACCGTCTACTGCTAAACTGACCTCTATGCACTTCTATGCATGGAAGAAAGGTTTGAAGACCGGTATGTATTACCTGCGCACACAGGCCGCTTCACAGGCTGTACAGTTCACTGTTGAAAAACAGGGCGGACAGCAGATGGAGCCGGTAGTAGTAGCAGGCGCAGGCAGCCAGGAAGAAGAGATCATAGAAGGTGCGGTTTGTACCATGGAAGAAGGTTGTGTGACCTGCAGCGCATAAGATCCTGATAAATATTCTTAAGCATACAGAAGAGCTCTCCGCCAGGCGGGGAGCTCTTTGTTTTTGCAAAAAGCCGTATTTTTAGTATATGTTTAGAGACCTCATAGACAAATTTGACCTGCCACTTATTTTCACCGAACTGACCCTGGTACTTATCTCCATCGTAATTGGGGTCATTGTAGGTGCAGAGCGGGAATACCGGAATAAATCCGCAGGGCTGAGAACCTTCATATTGGTCTCCTTCGGCTCCTGTGTGTTTACAATTTTGTCTCTCAGGATCGGGATATCGAACCCCGACCGGCTTGCTGCCAATATTATTACCGGCATCGGCTTTCTGGGTGCGGGCGTGATCTTTAAGGACGAGAATAGAATAGAAGGCATCACTACCGCCACCACCATTTGGGCAATGGCTTCACTGGGTATGTGTGTAGGATCGGGGCATATCTATCTGGCTATTTTCGGAACCATTGTCGTAATGGGCATCTTAAGATTGTTGTTGCCGGTGCAAAATTATATTGAGAACCTTCATAAGGTGCGCGAGTATAAGATCGTTACGGAATCTGCTGTTGATGCAGAGATCTGCATCGCGTTTTTCAAGCAGCATCAATTGAAGTATGTGCTGTTAGGTGAACATAAAGATAAAGATAGCTTTTCCAGAACCTGGCAGGTAAGAGGCCCTCTTCAAAGGCATGCACAATTGGTGGACCGCCTTGCAAGCAATCCTAAAATCATTTCATACCAGTTTTAATGCTACAAAAAACGGCCCATGAAAAAAGGTATATGGATGGATGATCCTGAAGAACATGACTACCCCGCTGCACAGGATTATCTTGAGCTCCTGTTTGAGCCCACGAAAGCAGCAGCAATGGCGGCCAAACTGAAAAAGGCGCCTACCATTAAAAAGAAATCAAAAGATATTCTGAGGGCAAGTCAATTGCCATTGCTTCCCAAGGATAATGTCCATGTAGAAGAGAACCTGAAAAAGTTCAAGAAACAGCAACAGCTTTCCCCCATCCTGCTGGTAAGGCACGAAACAGGTTTGATCATTGCAGACGGCTATCACCGTTTATGCGCCAGCTATTATTTAACAGAGGACCTGGAAGTGTCTTGCAGGCTGGTGTGATGTTCTCCTGGCATTTTAAGCAGGGGCTATTATGACGGCTTTTTATTTTTGATCATCCCCAGGTAGCTTTCCGTATGATCAGTATTCATTTCAATCCACAAAGGAAAGTGGTCGCTCATCTGGTAGGTCCTGAAATCATTGAAAGCTTTTGCGGAATCAATCTTTTTATCCTGGTGCCGGTTGATTCGGGAAGCGTAGCCTTTAAGATTGTCGAAAACTGATTCGTAGTAGTTAAAAACGCCTGCCTTAGTAAAGGAGATGTCAGAGAACTGGTTGTAATATAGTATCTGATCGTAGATCTTGTCCTGTTTGGCGTTACTGAACAGGTTTTTTCCCAGTATCGCGCTTGGTATTTTAAACGCAGAGGAGGTGGCGGCTTTATAAGTAGCACTGTTGGTATCTTCGATATTGAAATCACCCAGCAGGAACACGTTGTATGCCTCTTTTTTCTCGATGTAGTATTTTTTGAGATGGCCGGTGATGGTGGCGATCTCATTCACCCGCCGTTGGTATTCTTCAGAGCTTTTGACGTCTTTCCCGTAGTAGATGTGCGCGGTGCAGATGTCAAACTTCAGCCATCCTGACTGGAACCTGATAATATAGGGCGATCTTGCGAACTGTGTGGTATCATCTGATTCCGGGAGGATGATCTGGCCGGCGATGTTCCGGAATGAAACAGTGCGTTTATCATACAGGAAGGCCAGGCGCTCTTTGTTGCCGGAGGCTCCCTGTGTAACAACGCTGGTGAATACGCCCCAATCGCTTCCCAGGATGCGGCATACTTTATTGAAGTCTCCCAGTTGGTCCCTTACTTCCTGTATAGCTACGAGGTCGAATCTTGAGATGATCTCTGCAATATAATACAGTGATTCAGGCATACGGCCGCCGTATTTGGTGTTGCCCAGTTCCCGCAGGTTCCAGGTGCCCAGAATGAGATTGCCCGTTAGTTTCTTTTCGGGGATACCTGCCTTTTTATCGTTGAGCTGCTCTCTTAACCGGATGATGTTGTCTATTACTGCATCACGGTCTTTTTTATCTTCAATGTAAAGGGGTTGTTCGCCAAGGGCGTTGAGGTAGTAGTAGTTCATGACAGTGAATTTGTTTAGTTATACAATTGTGGCGTTTGTACAGGGGATATATATTATTGGGGTGCATAAAATCAGGGGTTCTGGTATTACAATATTAACGAAAAAGGATTAATGCCGGACCGAAAACGTACAATCCTGTTCGAAAATGGACGTACACACGCTCTCAGGCAGTCCTATTTAGCTATAAATCAACTAAATAGAAACCTGGCACCCATTTAGCACCCGGCATTTTATGAAGTACCTCGCCTTATCCTTTTTCTTACTGTTTTCCGTTCACAGCGCCGGTGCGCAACAGCAGGACATTGAAATGCTGCAGCTTAACAATGCAAAAAAAGTTCACCTGGAAGCAGGACAACTATTCAAATACCATATAAACCTGCAGAAAGGGGAATTTGCTTCCGTGAAGGTGTTGCAACAATCCGTAGGAATTGGCTATGCGGTGTATACACCAGGCGATAGCCTGATCATTTATGAAGACCTCAATGCATTGTACCAAACAGAAGTCATCAATATCACTGCTGCTACATCCGGCAATTACCGTATAGAAATATTCTGGGATTACGGCAGTCCGCAAAGCGGCGAGTTCAATATCAAATGGGATCGGCTCGAAGCTGCGGGCAAAACAGCACCGCTGCGTACAGCGCAGCTGATGAAGAGTTGGTATAGCGCGAATGAACCTGGCGCCGCTGTCGCAGTTGTACAACAGGGCAAGATCGTCTTTAAAAGCGCCATTGGGCTGGCCAATATAGAGCATAGCATTCCTATTAGCAGCCACTCGCCTTTTGATCTTGCCTCCTGCTCCAAACAGTTTACCGGCTTTGCTATTGCAATGCTGATAGATAAGGGGGTGATCTCAATGGAGGATGATATCAGAAAGTACCTGCCGGAGCTGCCCGACTTTGGAAAAAAAATAACAGTTGAACATCTTATCTATCATACCAGCGGTTTACGTAACTGGGATGCCATGTGCAACGCAATGGGCTTTAAACCGGACGATGTGTTAACGGTGGATATGATCTACAAAATGATCTGTAACACTGCTGAATTAAACTTCCCCCCTCATCAGCAATTCAAATACAACAATACAGGATATAACCTGCTGGCGCTGATCGTAGAGAAAGCAACAGGACAATCATTCAGCGATTGGATGAGCGCGAATATCTTCACTCCGCTAAAAATGGAAAATTCCTTTATCAGAAATGATGTTAAGAAAGTTATTCCCCACAAAGTCAGCAGCTATAAAATAGATAAGGATGGATTTATTGCCAACCTGGATAATGTTGCCGCTATGGGCTCTACTTCCCTGTACGCGAGCATTGACGACCTGGCAGCATGGGTTAACAATTTTGAGTCAGGGAGAGCAGGAGGCCCCAACGTACTAAAGCTACTGGCAAGAAAGACCCGGTTGAATAAAGGGGATACGCTCGGCTTTTATGCTTTTGGAAACGGTTTCGGCGGCCATAAAGGTGTACCGAACATCGAGCACCTTGGTTTATATTCCGGCTTTCGCGCAGCTATCAGCAGGTACCCTACCGAAGACCTGGCGGTTATCTTCCTGAGCAATGATAATAATGATGCAAGTTTCAGCCGGGCCTGGGCTATCGCCGACGTATTCTTACAAAACATAAAGACTCCGAAGATCCCACCGGTAAAATTTCCGGACCTCAAAGCATCATTGGCTAAAACGGTATCCTTTAAAATAGGAAACTACCCGGTAGATATCGGCGAATATGAAGGAGTCTACTATGCAGATGAAATAAACAGCCATTACAAGCTTGTTGATAAAGGCGGCGTATTGACTGCTATCAGCTACCGTTTTGATGAAATAAGCCTTCAGTGGAAGGCAGCTGATAGCTTTGCAAGCAACTTTCAGACATTTAACAGAAACTTCGAATTTGTAAGAGATGAAAATACGCGTGTATCAGCTTTTAAGCTGACAGGCGGCGATAAGGAGATCGTGTTCAGAAAGCTTCAATAAAACTACTTCAACACCTATCGACGCCTGGCAATATGCTGAATCAGTGTATACCGGGCTCAAAATCCAGGGATACCGAATTCATGCAGAATCTTTTATGCGTAGGAGGTGGCCCGTCATCGAAGATATGCCCCAGGTGCGAGTTGCAGCGTGCACATTCCACTTCTGTCCGGTGCATACCATAAGAGTTGTCGTCCTTATACAACACACTGTTTTTTCTCACCGGTTCAAAAAAGCTGGGCCAGCCGCAGCTGCTCGCGAATTTGGCATCAGAAAGAAAGAGCTTGTTGCCGCAAACTGCACAATAATAGGTGCCTTTGGTTTCGCTGTCCCAATATTTACCGGTAAAGGCCCGTTCAGTACCCTGTTCTCTGGCTACTTCATACAAATCGTGTGGCAGAATTTTCTTCCACTGCGCATTGCTTACATCCAGGTGCGTAGTATCCGTCCGCGAATAATAAGGATTTTTCTTCCCGGCATTATCCATTGCCTTATCATTTTCCTGGGCATTGCCGTTACAGCTGCTTAGCACCAGCATAACGACGGCTGTTAAGATCTTAAAATATTTCATGGCTGTATTTTGATGTACGTTATTCATTCTTGAGTTTTCCCTTGAATACTTTCCTGAACTTGTCCAGCTTAGGCTTGATCACCCGTTGGCAATAAGGGGCTTCCATATTGTTTTCATAATAATCCTGGTGGTAGTCTTCGGCCTTGTAAAAGGCGCCATAGGGAACCACTTCGGTAACAATCTTACTGCTGTATGCTTTCTCATCGTTCAGTCTTTTGATATAGAAATCTGCAAGCTTTTTCTGGTTATCGTTGTGGTAAAAAATAGCAGACCGGTATTGTGTTCCGACATCATTTCCCTGCCGATTCAGCTGTGTAGGGTCATGAGCGGTGAAAAAAGCCGCCAGTAGTTCATCGTAAGATATTTTTGACGGATCGTAAACAATATTACAGGCTTCGGCATGACCTGTTGTGCCCGTGCAAACCTGTTTGTAGGTCGGATCAGGTACCGTGCCGCCTGTATATCCTGATGTAACCCGGATCACACCGTTTAGCTGCTTAAACTGCTCCTCAACACACCAGAAGCAGCCTGCGGCAAATGTGGCGGTTTCAGTTGCAGGCTTTATATTCCTATCCACTTTTTTTGTGTTAGCAGCCCTGGCCGTTGTTGCACCGGTTATTTCCTGGGCAAAAGAAAGCAGGGGAGCGAGCATGATCAGCAATGCTGTCCGGCTTATGTAACGAAAGATCAATTGAAAGTTCATGAGCTGTTATTTAAAGTGCTTTAAAGATCCTTTTTGATACTGGCCGCTGCGGCTTTTAAAAGATCCGGGCTCAATCGCTGTCTGAAATCGGGATTGATGTATTCAAAATGTATTACACCTGATTTATCCAAAATAAACACGGATGGCACCGGAAGCAACAGATCGCTGTCTTTGCCATCCGTGGTTTTGGGAAGCATTCCCCAATATGCTTTCGGAGCTTTAAACGCGATCCCTAGCTGCCTGGACAGCCTGAGGTCCGCGTCTGAGAGTAAAGTATAGCTTAGCTTTTCTTTTGTAGCCGATTCCCTCAGACCAGCCGGTGCATCCGTGCTGATGGCGATCAGCTGATATCCCATCTTCTCCAGCTCAGGAGCCGCCTGCTGGAGGCCGGAAAGCTGCCTGGAGCAATAAGGGCACCAGCCGCCACGGTAAACGACCAGCACGGTCGGTTTTTCAGATACCGCTTTGTTCAGATCAACCTTCTTTCCTGAAGCATCCGTTAACATAACCACAGGAATTTTCTCTCCATTGAGCAAGGGGCTGATGTCTTCCGGCTTCTCCGGGATTATGTAAGGTAGTTCTTTTGTTCCCATTGTATCCATCATTTCAGAGGAGCCCATGGACTGGCTCGTTTCCCGCGCATGTGCCATTCCGGCCGTACAGGCAAACAACAGGGCCAACGATACGGATTTGAAGGTTGTTTTAATTAAACTTTTCATGGATGTAATTACTTTTAGTAATTAGACGTCCTATTATTCCAAACCTGACAAGCTTAGCCGGATATTTTTTTGTTAAAGGGTAGGTCTTTCTTTCATCTCATGCAGACAGGTGCGGATCTTTTGCTCTAATGCTATCGGATACTCATATTCTAATTCTTTTGCTATCAGCGGCCCGATCTCACTGCCAAGATCAACATAAGCAAATAAAGCACGCCAGTTATCTTCAATGTCGCTACCGGAGAAGGTGGCTGCTGCTTTTTGCCACATTTCAGGTGAGAGATATTTTTTGAACAAGCGGCCTTTTTTGTTGGTAGTGATCTTCCAGTCATGTTGCATCCCGATATACCATTCCAGGATCACCTGGAGATTATTAAAACGCATCACTTCTTCGGAGACGTATTTAGCGTAGAACAGTTCATCTCTCAGCAAACACTTGGCCACATAGACCATATCCCACCAGAAGTCCAGCATTTTTACCTGGAACCTTTCGTTGGAAGGCTTTTTGATACGGGTGGCTTCGTAGGTTGGCGGGTGCATATTAGCAGTAAGACCATCTTTATCGATCAGTACTTTGTAGCCTACGTCCCAGTCTTCGGGCAGCTCAGGCTTGGCGGCTTCCTCCAGGAAATTTGGAATGGAGAATAATTTGAAATCTACTTTGGAGTAGTCTTCATAGAAGACCATGCGCATGGCATGGATGCCGTCAAAGACATCTTCATTTTCGACGATGACGGCGATGACATCGCCGAAGCTAGCCAGCCAGCTGTCGTCCTGGAGGAAGGCGGGAAGATCTTGTACGACGAATTCGATGTCGAGATCACTGAGTTCATCGACCGGAGCCACTGGGTTTACCAGGGAGCTGGTGAGGAGCATGGCGCGGATGTCATCGTTGGATTGCGCCCAGGAAAGGATGGAGTTCAGTAGTTGTTCGTGTTTTTGGGTCATTGTTGTACAGATCAGGTTAAAATGCAAAAATAACGGTCTGTTACTTTTTAATCCCTCAGATGAGGGAATATTTGAGGGATTAAATCGTTAAATGAGGGATTAAATTCTTATCTTATCACTAGATAAAATCTTTACTATCATAGTTCAGGAAATGAAATGCTCTTAATGCTGAAACGCAGTGTTGTCCCCAGTGGCTCATGAAGCTCCATTTTAGTGTCCATAAAGCATCTTCTACGGCTTCATTACTACCAATATTATCCATCTTATTCAATTCAATTTTCAGATCACGGTAAATATCTGCAAAGTCGTCTACCAGCCATCCCTGTACCGGATCGGCTTCCTTATCATAATTTGTATCAAATACTTCCCAATAGTAAGCTTGTCCGTCCAGATCAGAGATTTTGTATGCATGCTTGTTTTCAAAGAGTTCCTCTCTTGATTGCTTACAGCGAGTTATTAATGCCAAGAGATCATAAGCAAGATCATTGGCTATCTTAAGAAGGGTCATTTGATCTTCTATACTACACATTTCCGGATACTGCTTGTATAGGTTATACCAGGCCTCATTCCACGCACATTCGCTTATTGCAAAATCTTTAAAGTTCTCAGGGAGCTCCTGGATTCTTTCATTTAAAACTTCAAATACAGGAGTAAAAACGGGTTGGGACATATGGACAAAATTTTAAAACCAATGAAACGATGAATTATAGATGCAGCTTTCCCCAACACACGTAAGAGTGCGATGAAAGCCTTAATGATTCGGCCTACATAAAATATCTTTCTTGTTTAATGAATGGGGTTATAGAGAATGTTTGCAACGACTGTAATGCTAAGATAGGTAAAATTTTGTTTGATGACCTAAAAGTCATCAAAATATTTATAAATTTCTTCCAACTTACCAGTGATGGCTAAAACCGATAAAGAAATACTACAACAATTTGGTGCAAACCTGAAAAAAATTAGAATGGCTAAAGGCTATAGTTTACGCGAATTATATGCAGCCAGTGGTATCGACAATGGCAAAATCAGTAGAATGGAACAGGGAGAAACGAATGTCACCATTCTTACCATAGTAAGATTAGCACAGGCGTTAGAAGTTGATCTCTCAGAATTGGTCTCTACCAAGGCTTTAAATTTATAAGCCCCTACTGCTGATGCTCCTCCCCTTCCGGCCTGTTACTGCTCCACTCCTTCCATAAGGTTTCAAACTGCTCTTCCGGTAGCCTCCTTTGTTCATAATGCCCCGCATTCGTCTTCTGCCGTAATGCCTCATAAATACTCACCGCACAGGCCACAGAAATATTCAATGACCGTATAATCCCCATCTGCGGGATAATAAAATTACCATCTGCCAGGGCTCGCACCTCTTCACTTACCCCGCTATGCTCATTGCCAAATACCAGGGCCACAGAACCGGTAAAATTGATATCATATAAGCTTACCGCATCTGCTGCCAGGTGGGTAGTCATGATCTTATCGTATTTCTTACGCAGGGCAGCCATACACTCCGCTGCATCTGAGAACTGGTGTACGGTGAGCCATTTAGCTGCGCTGGAAGAGCTTCTAGCCCCCCATTTCTTGTGCCGGGGTATCTTATTGTTCAGCACATATATTTCCTGTATACCCACCGCGTCGCAAGTCCGCATCACGGCAGAGATATTGTGCGGGTCCTGCACATTTTCCAATACTACGGTAAGGTCTGGCTGGCGTTTGTTCAACACGCCCATGAGTCTTTCCCTGCGTTCAGGTGTCATAGTTCGTTTTTGGCTGGCGCAAAAATACTAAATCCCTGATACCTTGCCCCTCCCCCTGCTCTTAACCTGGAACAAGGCAAAGTCTTAATCTAGGTTAATGGACCCAAAGCCCTTTCTGTCGGACATTTGTGTTGTAAATGCGAAAGCAAAACACCTAAAACCGACAATAATGGCAAAAAGTATCTTACATAAGGCAAACACCCGCGGAAATGCTGATCATGGCTGGTTAAACAGCCGCCAAACCTTCAGCTTCGCCGGTTACTATAACCCGGAAAGAATGGGATTTGGCGCCCTTCGCGTACTGAATGACGACGTAGTGGCCCCCGGCAGGGGATTTGGCACCCACCCGCACGATAATATGGAGATCATCAGTATCCCGCTGGAAGGCGACCTGGAACATAAAGACAACCTGGGCAATACCGAAGTGATCCGCCAGGGCGATGTACAGGTGATGAGCGCCGGTACCGGTGTTTTCCACAGCGAATACAACAAGAACAGCGACCGGCAGGTGAAATTCCTGCAGATCTGGCTGTTCCCGAACAAGCTGAATGTACAGCCCCGCTACGACCAGATCACCCTGAACCTGGAGGAAAGGAAGAATAAGCTGCAACAGATCATCTCTCCCGATCCCGCCGGGCCCGGTACCTGGATCCACCAGGACGCCTGGTTCCACATGGGCATCTTCGAAAAAGGGAAAGAGCTGAGCTACGATCTTAAAAACCCCGGCAACGGCGTATACATCTTTGTTGTAAAAGGTTCCTTTACCGTAGATGGCCAGGCGCTGGATACCCGCGACGGTCTCGGTATTACTGACAGCAAGCAGGTGAACATTACCGCCAACGAGGATAATGCCGAAGTACTGATCATGGAAGTTCCCATGCAGGTTCCTCAAAACTCTTAATCTAGTTCAATGGAGGACGGCTCCTCCCCGACGTAACTTTACATCATAATTATAAAATCATAAAACGCACTATAATGGAAACGCAAACTAAAGCAAAATGGGTATTAGATACCGCTCACTCTGAAGTAGCTTTTAAAGTAAAGCACCTCATGATCTCCACCGTTACCGGTAAGTTCACCAAATTTGATGTACAGCTGGAAGCTGGTAAGGAAGACTTTTCCGATGGTAAAGTAACCGTAACACTCGATGTTGATGGTATCAATACCAACGATGCGCAAAGAGACGGCCACCTGAAATCTGCCGACTTCTTTGAAGCTGAAAAATATC
>Ga0102590_1005056_pt1 | contig 10424 bp, 12 predicted proteins | sample AraplaMF_Col_mMF_FD_76859 | JGI IMG/M metagenome (GOLD analysis project Ga0102590, IMG submission 76859) | Arabidopsis root microbial communities from the University of North Carolina, USA - plate scrape MF_Col_mMF | ecosystem: Host-associated > Plants > Roots > Endosphere | place: USA...
TGGCGAGCATCCTCGTAGGCCTTGAGCAATCCGGCATCCTCGAGAGCCGGGATCGTTGCGAATTCGCCCTGGTCAAAGCCGGCAAGGGCGGCGTCCACCATGTCTTCCGCCTGCATGACGATTTCGGTCGGCAGATGCTCGACCGGCGTGCCGGCTATGCTCCAGAATTCGGTCGCGGTCGCTCCCGGCAGCACCGCCTGGATGCGGATGTTCTTGTCCGCCAGTTCGTGCTTCAGCGATTGGCTGAACGCAAGAACGAAAGCCTTGCTCGCCCCATAGACGCCGTTCAGCACCTCGGGCGCGATCGCCACGATCGACGCGATGTTGATGATCGCGCCGCCACCACGGGCAACAAAGCCGGGCACGGCGGCATAGGTCAGCCGCATTAACGCCGTCACGTTGAGATCGACTATCGCCTGCATCTTGTCGACATCGGAGGCAAGCAGCGGCGCGGTGCCGCCGACGCCCGCATTGTTGACCAGAAGCGTGATGCTGCGATCGCTCTTCAGCGCCGTCTCGACGCGCGCCAGATCGGCCCTCTTGCCGAGATCGGCCGGAATGGTTTCAATCGTCCTGCCCGTTTCCCGGGTCAGCTTGGACGCAAGCTCCGAAAGCCGCTTTGCATTGCGGGCGACCAGAATGAGATCATAGCCGCGCTTTGCGAGCCGGTGAGCATAGATGGCACCGATCCCCGACGACGCGCCGGTAACGAGTGCGGTTCCTTTGTGCTGTTCGGTCATTGTCGTTCTCCGTGTTGGGCAACAGCGCCTGCTGTCGGCTTGCTGAGAGTCTTACGCCCGATTGCAAATGTCTTGAATGTCATATAAACCACCTTTTAGGACAAACGGAGTTCTGTGCCATGCAGCGCATAGCCGTCCTGCTCTTTCCCGGCTTTCAGATGATGAGCCTGGCCGCCATCTCCGCCTTCGAGTTCACCAATCTCGAACTCGGCGAGCAGGTCTACGACATCGCCTATCTCTCCGAGACCGGCGGACCAGTGCGAGGTTCCTTCGGCGTCACGATGGAGACGACGCGGTTCGACGAGCCCGCTTTCGATACGCTGCTGGTGTCGGGCGCCGTCGGCATCAAGCTGCCGACCCCAGGAGAAGGCGAATTCATCCGCAACGCGCTTGCCGCCTCCCGCCGCGTCGCCTCGATCTGCACCGGCGCCTTTCTGCTTGCCGACGCGGGCGTCCTAGACGGCCGTCGCGCCACGACACATTGGCTCCTCGCCCGCGAGCTGCAGTCGCGCTACCCCAAGGTCAAGATCGAGGAGGATCGCATCTTCATCATCGACGGATCCGTCTGGAGCTCGGCGGGCATGACGGCCGGGGTCGATCTGGCGCTTGCCATGGTGGAGAAGGATCACGGCGCCGATATCGCCCGCGCCGTCGCTCGCAAGCTCGTCGTCTATCATCGCCGCGCCGGCGGCCAGTCGCAGTTCTCCGCGCTGCTCGAGCTGGAGCCGAAATCGGACCGCATTCAGAAGGCTTTGGCGCATGCGCGCGGCAACCTGAAGAACACGTTGTCCGTCGAAGAGCTGGCAGAGGCAGCCGCGCTCAGCCCCCGCCAGTTCAGCCGGACGTTTCGCGCCGAGACTGGGCAATCACCGGCCAAGGCAGTGGAGAATCTGCGCCTCGAGGCGGCTCGCCTGATGATGGAACAGGGCCGGCATCCGATCGACGTCGTTGCCGCCGAAACAGGCTTCGCCGATCGCGAGAGGATGCGCCGCGCCTTCCTTCGTGCCTTCGGCCAGCCGCCGCAGGCGATCCGCCGAAACGCCCAGCGCGAATATCAGGCATAGGCTTTCGCAACCGGCTGGACGGCCGATGGTACGGTGTCGGTGATAGCCTCCCGGACCGATTGCAGCATGATGGACGCAAGCAGCGCCGTCGCCGGTCCGGGCTCCGCTTCGGCGCGATGCAGGACGAGGCCGAGCGAGGGAAGGTCAGGCAGGCCGGCGTCGTTCGCGACAAGCGGCTTCACCTTCCGCGGCAGGCCAATCGGTGTGCGGATGCTGATACCGAGGCCGGCAGCCGTCGCCGCCCACAATCCGCCGAGGCTCGGGCTGACGAAGGCAAGCCGCCAGGGAATGCCTGCGGTATCGAGCGCCTTGGTCGCCGCCGTTCGCAACAGGCACGGAGCCTCGAGTGAGGCGAGCGGCACCGGCTCGCCGCTGTCGCGGTTCCAGTCGACCGTCCCTTCCGCCGGTCCGATCCAGCGCATCGGCACTTCAGCAATCTTCTCGCAATGCGGCGTCAGTGTGCCATCACTCCACGCCAGCGCTAGGTCAAGCTTGCCTGAGGTGACGCGCTCGATCAGCTCGACATTGCGCACCACCCGCGCCTCGATGCGGACCTTCGGATGCGCACGCGCAAAGCGGCCGAGCACGTCGGGCAACAGGGTTTCGCCGAAATCCTCCTGCAATCCGAGCCTGACCCAACCCTCGAGCTCGATGCTCTGCACGGCTGCGGCCGCCTCGTCGTTGAGCTCGAGCAGCCGGCGCGCGTAAGCCAGCATCGTCTCGCCGGCATCGGTGAGCGCAAGACCGCGTCCCGCCTTGCGGAAGATCAGCGTGCCGGCCTGCTCCTCCAGCTTCTTCAACTGAGCGCTGACGGCCGAGGTCGAACGGCCGAGCCGGTCGGCCGCCCGCGCGAAATTGCCGAGCTCCATTCCGGTCGCGAAGGTCCTGAGCACATCGAGATCGAAGATCGTCCGTCGCATCACCATTATCCTGCTTTTACGGATCATTAGTTCATTTAATTCTGATTTTCTGCATTATCGTGGCGTGCGATGCTCCTCCTGTCAAGAATTCACTCAGAGGAGGCCGTCATGCCTTTTGTTCGTATCTCTCTGCTGCGCGGCAAGTCGCCGGAGTATCTTCGCGCCGTTTCGGACAGCATCCATCGTGCCATGGTCGAGACATTCAATGTGCCGCCTGCCGACCGTTTCCAGGTCATCCACCAGCATGAACCGGGCGAACTGATCTTCGACCCGACCTATCTCGCGGGGCCGCGTTCCGACGACTTCGTGCTTTTCGCCATCACCGCCGGGAAGCCTCGCTCGACCGAAACCCGACAGGCCTTCTTCAAGCGAGCCGCCGAACTTCTCCTGCTATCGCCGGGCATCCGGCCGGAAGACATCATGATCGTCGTCACCACCACGTCACCGGATGAATGGTCGTTCGGCGATGGAAAGGCGCAGATGAGCGAACCCGGCTGGGAAGCCCGCGCCTTCGGGAGCGCCGCATGATAGGCAACCCTGAACGAATGACGGTCCAGCGTCCGGGCAATGCCGTCCGCTCGCCCGTCGATATTGCCACTACGCCCTTCTGGGTCGAGATGCTGCTGGAAGGCGCTGCCGATGGCGAGAACACCGCGATGCGGGCGAGCCTCGATCCCGGTACGATCACGCGCTGGCACACGCATCCGCTCGGGCAATTGCTCTATGTTCTATCGGGCAAGGGTCTGGCGCAACGCGAGGGCGGCGCGGTGGAGGAATTGCGCGCCGGAGATGCCGTCTGGTTCGCCGCCGGCGAAAAACACTGGCATGGCGCGACGGACGACAGCCCCTTCAGCTACATCAGTATCCAGGCAACCGAGACCGGCCGTATCGTCGACTGGCTGGAGCCGGTGGAGATTCTCTCATGATGGCGATGCAGTACAGCTTTACCCTGCCGGCCGATTACGACATGTCGATCATCGACCGGCGGATCCGCGACAAGGGACCGATGCTCGACGGATTTTCCGGTCTCGGCTTCAAGGCCTATCTCAGCGCCCGCAAGGGTGAGTACGGATCCCGCGAAAACCTCTATGCGCCCTTCTATTTCTGGCAGCAGCCGGAGCGTGCCAGCGACTTCCTCACCAGCCCCGGCTTCGAAGGACTGACGCAATCCTTCGGCTGGCCGCAAGTGAAGACCTGGATTGTCTGGCACGCGGAAACCGCGCCTTCGCCAGCAGAAGCGGGCTTCGCCACGGAGGAGACAATCACCATCGAGCCCTACTCCTCGCTTGCAGAGATCAGAGACGAGGAAATCAGACGCGCGCAAAGACAAGCGCGGCAGGCTGACGTCGTCGCCTCTGTGTCGGCCTTCGAGCCGACAAGCTGGACGGCCGTGCGCTTCAGCCTGTATCGCTCGGCCCCGTCAATTGCGGGAGCCGATCAGATCTATCGTGTCGGGCATGTATCCCTGCCCTAAAAGCGTCAGGTCGTTGCCCGTCTGTAGAGCGCAAGCGACCCCGCCAGTGCCAGCATCGCCCCACCGCAGGCGCGCTCCAGCCAGACTGCGCCTGCCGTCTTCAGCAGCCGGACGGCCTGCGAACCGAAGACCGCGTAACCGAGCATGATCAGAAAATCGAGCGACGCAAAGACCACCGCCAGCACGGTGTACTGCGTCGCCTGCGGCAGCGCCGGATTGATGAACTGCGGCAAAAATGCCGAGAAGAAAAGATATCCCTTGGGGTTGGTGACGGCGACCATGAAGCTCTTGAGGCCGATCGAAAAGGCGGTTCCGCCGGTCATCTCGTTCTCCGGCTTCAGTGCCGCGTTGAAGCTGCCCTTCGTGCGCAGCATCATGATCCCGAGAAAGGCGAGATAGGCAGCGCCCACATATTTCAGCATCGAGAACCAGAATTCCGACGCCGCGAGGAGCGCGCCGAGACCGATCGCCACGGCACCGAGGAGCACGAAGTCGGACAGCACCGCGCCGATCATGCCCGGGATCGCCCGGCGAACGCCGTAGCGCGAGCCGTTGGTCATCGCCAGAAGCACCGTCGGCCCGGGCGTCGCAATCGCGACAAAGGATACGGCCACGAATGCGAGAAGTGTAACAATGTGCATGATGCCCTCCCGAACATGGAAGCCGACCCTTGCATGTGCGACTACTACCCGCAAGACGTCCATGGCTCGGGAATCGGGTAGGAGGGAGCCTTGCGGCATCCCTCCTCCCACACCACCGTGCGTACGGTTCCGTACACGGCGGTTCATCGAGCGTGATTTAGGCGTTGGAGCTCCTGTTGGAGTGAGACCAGCCCGAGTTGGTCGAAGAAGGACTTTCGGAAGGCATCGTTCATGTGGCTGGCCCCGGCATTCCACCAGGGACCGCGGCCGTTGCCGGCCGATTCACATGCACGCTGTTCCGTCAGGCCTCGTTGCCTCAGCCGCATGGCGCGCGTGGTCGGTTTCTTCCATTGCCGCCATAGGATGCAGCGCGACCTGCGCCGCAGCCAGCCATCAACCTCCTCCAAGACCCCCTTGCCTTCGGTCAGACGGAAGTAGGCCATCCAACCCCGCAGGATCGGGGAGAGGTCTTTGATGGTGGCGCCAAGGGCGCGTCCGCGCCCTGCACGGAAGGCCGCCTTTAGCTTCCCCTTGAACCGCGTCACGCTGGACGCCGCAATCAGTCGACGCGGCGCCTTGTGGAGGGTCATGGTATAGCCAAGGAAAGTGCGCTTCCACGGTCGGTCCACGGCGCTTTTGGCGCCATTGACCGTGAGCTTCAGCCGCTCGGCGAGGTAGCGGGTAAGCGAGGCCATGACCCGCTCACCGGCACGCTGCGACCGCACATAGATATTACAGTCGTCGGCGTAGCGGCAGAAGGCATGACCACGCCGTTCCAGCTCCTTGTCGAGATCGTCGAGCAGGACATTCGATAACAGCGGCGAAAGTGGACCGCCTTGCGGCGTCCCTTCGCTGCGTGCCATCGCGATCCCGCCCGTCAAAGCCCGCTGCCTGTTAAGGCAGCGGGCTCTGGTGAATGGTGGCTAATGCGCCTCAGACGCCGCTCTGGCCGTCGGAGCCGATATAGGCGATGCGCAGCATGTTGGTGGCACCCGGTGTGCCGAGCGGCACACCGGCCGAGATGATGATGCGGTCGCCAGGCTTGCCGAAGCCTTCGTCGGCAACGATGCGGCAAGCACGGTTGACCATGTCGTCGAGGTCGGTCGCATCATGCGTGACAACGCAGTGCAGGCCCCAGACGATGGCAAGGCGGCGAGCCGTCTGGATGACAGGCGACAGCGCCAGGATCGGCACCTGCGGACGCTCGCGCGAGGCGCGGAGACCGGTCGTGCCCGACGACGTGTAACAGACGATAGCCGAGAGGCGCAGCGTTTCGGCGATCTGGCGAGCAGCAAGCGAGATCGCGTCGGCGCCGGTTGCTTCCGGCTGCGCGCGCTGCGCGTAGATGATGCCAGGATAGTGCGGCTCGCGCTCGATGGCGCTGGCGATGGAAGCCATCGTCGCGACGGCTTCAATCGGGTAGTCGCCGGATGCGGATTCAGCCGACAACATGACGGCGTCGGCGCCTTCAAAGACAGCGGTTGCGACGTCGGAGACTTCGGCGCGCGTCGGAACCGGCGCGGTGATCATCGATTCCAGCATCTGCGTTGCAACGACAACCGGCTTGCCCGAACGGCGGCAGGCACGGATCAGCTGCTTCTGGATGCCCGGCACGGATTCGAGCGGCATTTCGACGCCGAGGTCACCACGGGCAACCATGAGTGCGTCGGAGAGCTCGATGATTTCCTCGATGCGCTCGATCGCCTGCGGCTTCTCGATCTTCGACATGATGCCGACGCGACCGCGCGCGATCTTGCGCACCTCGGCCAGATCTTCCGGGCGCTGCACGAAGGATAGCGCAACCCAGTCAACGTCATCGGTTTCGAGAACCGCTGCAAGGTCGGTGCGGTCCTTGTCGGTCAGAACGCCGACGGTCAGCAGCGTATCGGGAAGGCTGACACCCTTGCGGTCGGAGATCTTTGTGCCCGAGATCACAGTGGTGACAATGCTCTTGCCGTCGCACTTTTCAGCGCGCAGGGCGAGCTTGCCGTCATCGATCAGCAGGCGGTGGCCGGGCTGTACCGATTCCAGGATTTCCGGATGCGGCAGGAATACGCGGGTGGCGTCGCCGGGAACATCCCTGTTGTCGAGCGTAAAGGTGTCGCCCGGCTTCAGATCGACCTTGCCTTCGGCGAACTTGCCGACGCGCAGCTTCGGACCCTGCAGGTCGGCGAGGATGCCGATCGGACGGCCGGAGCGGGCTTCGACGGCGCGGATACGCTTGATCAGCGTGCGCATCACGTCATGGCTGGCATGGCTCATGTTGATGCGGAAGACATCGGCACCTGCCTGGTGCAGCTTCTCGATCATCGATTCCTCGGACGAGGCGGGTCCGAGGGTGGCTAGGATCTTAACTTTGCGGTTGCGCTTCATCAATTCGGGCTTTCTTGGGTGCCGGGAGTGTCGGAAAGTTGAACCATCCAGCTGCCCTGGCGGCCCGTGTCATATTCCTTGAACCCCATCTTTTGATAGCCACGGGCGTAGCAATCATTGACTCCCGTGATCTTGAACTCGTTTTCCGCCACGCACATCTGCACGTCACCCGTCCATCGGCCTCCCCGGGCAGCGTCTTCGGCGTAGAGATAGTAGTATCGGGACTGCAACTCCCCTTCGATCAGCGTCGCGCAGGTCGTCGCCGGCACTTGCCACCAGCCTTCCGTCATCCAGCCATCCTTGGCTCGATATCCGATCGCCACGCCCACCAGATTCTGCGTTCCGTTTCACACACGGAAATCCGCGCGGGCCCCCTCGGCAACGAAGAACGGCGAGAACGCCGCAAGAACAAAAAGGGCAAAACGGGCAAGCGGCCCGGAACGCGTAAGGAAACTTGGCGCGGTCTGGATCAACACGACTTCCAATTGGCTCCCGGTTATTCGTTGTTTGTGCTTTCTTGCGCTGCCTCCCCGCGAATGTCAACGCAATGCTAATCGATTATATTCTGTATGGCCAACCGCAGTTAGGCCTCACCGGAGCCATTGCTTGCCAAGCGCGCTTGAACCCGTCCGTGGCCCGTGCGATCAGAGGCAGCCCCGTAACTGCGATCGGCCATTTTCCTCATGAGCACTTTCAAATCATTCGAACTACTAGCCGGCAATCATGACAGAGGCATGGTGCTGCTCGGCGATCACGCGATGAACCGGCTGCCGGAGCGCTATGGCAGGCTCGGCTTGCCGGACAGTGCATTCGAACGCCACATCGCTTATGACATCGGCATCGAGGGACTCGTGAGGAACTTGTCGGCGAGCCTCGGTGTGCCGGCAGTGCTCGGTGGCTTTTCGCGCTTACTGATTGATCCCAATCGTGGTGAGGACGACCCGACACTGATTATGAAGATATCAGACGGCGCGATCGTTCCGGGCAATCATCCGATCACCGCTGAGGAGTGGAATTACCGGATCGAAACGTTTCACCGGCCCTATCACAAGGCCGTCAGCGAAACGATCGACAAGGTAGCGAATAAGACCGGGAACGCGCCGCTCGTTCTCTCGCTTCATTCCTATACGCCGATCTGGAAGCACTTCCGTCGCCCTTGGCACGCTACCGTTCTGTGGGATACCGACCATCGCGCAGTCGCCCCCCTGCTTGATATGTTGCGCAGCGATCCCGATCTCGTGGTGGGTGACAACGAGCCTTATGACGGCGCGCTGAAGGGCGATACAATGTATCGCCATTGCATGCTGACCGGCATTCCGCACGTGCTGCTTGAGGTGCGCCAGGATCTGATCGGCGACGAGCCGGGCATTGCCGCATGGGCAGACCGTCTCGCGCCGATCTTCGAGACCATGAATGCCGATCCGGCACTGCACGAGTATAATGTGCATGTGTCGCGCACCGGTCCGTACGAATAAAGGAGACCGAGATGGCCGCCCTGACAAAACAACAACAGACCGAATTCGAGGCTGCGGCTTTTCGCCGCCTCGTGGAGCATCTGCGTGAACGCAGCGACGTCCAGAACATTGATCTGATGAACCTGGCGGGCTTCTGCCGCAACTGCCTTTCGAATTGGTACCGCGAGGCCGCCGAGGCCGACGGAGTTCCGCTCTCGAAGGACGAATCGCGCGAAATCGTCTACGGCATGCCGTATGACGATTGGAAGAACCTCCACCAGAACGACGCCTCGGCGGAGCAAAAAGCAGCGTTTGAGCTGAACAAGGCGCACAAATAATTCCTGTGCGTCTCGAATCGGCTTGACCCCGGGCACGCTTCGCGGCAGTCAACGCCATCCGAATTTTCCCACCCCTAATCAGGAGAACACGATGTCTGATGCTCATGGCGTCGCCCGCGATCAGCTTCGCGCCTTTGTCGAGCGCATTGAACGCCTGGAAGAAGAAAAGAAGACCATCGCCGACGACATCAAGGACGTCTACGGCGAAGCCAAGGGCATGGGCTTCGACACCAAGATCCTCAAGAAGGTCGTTGCGCTGCGCAAGAAGGACGAGCAGGAGCGCATGGAAGAAGACGCAATCCTCGACACCTATCTGCATGCGCTCGGCATGATCGAAGCGCCGCCGGAAGGCTGATCGTTTCACGTCTTATCTTCAAAGCCGCCGACATTCTCGGCGGCCTTTTTTGTATGCTAGCGGGGCGTGGCAGATCTTATCTGCCTGCTTCCTTGGCGGCCTTCTCGATCACGTCGGCAACCTTTTTCGGCTGCGAGGCGAAGACGGCGTGGCTGGACTTGATCTCGGTGACCACGCTTCCGGCGCGCTTTGCCATGGTCCGCTCCAGCTCGGGGTTGATGGAGCGATCCTCGGTCGCCACGATGGACCAGCTCTTTTTCGTCCGCCATGCGGGATCACCGACTTTCGTGCCAAAGACCTCCTTGGCGGCAAAGACCTGTGATTGCGCGACGAAGGCCGCTTCGGCCTTTGGCAGGTCGGCGGCAAAATCGGCATGAAAGACGCTTGGGTCGAGATAGAGATATTTGCCGTCCTTGGTTTCCTTGATGCCTGTTCCAGCCGGTGGCTTTGAGCCCGCAAGAGTGGCCACGTCTTCGCCCTTTTCGGGCTGGAAGGCCGCCACATAGACAAGTCCCTCGACGTGCGGGTTGCGGCCGGCTTCCGTAATGACCATGCCGCCATAGCTATGTCCGACCAGCAAAGTCGGCCCATCTTGCAGGTCCAGCACGCGGTTCGTTGCGGCAATGTCGTCGGCAAGCGAGGTCAGAGGCTCCTGCACGACAGTAACCTGAAAGCCGCGCCGCTCCAGGATTTCGGTAGCCTTGCGCCAGCCGGACCCATCGGCGAAGGCGCCGTGAACGATGACGATGTTCTTGATTTCCGCAGCTTGAGCCGCATAGGCGATGACGCTCGTGGCCAGCGCAAGTGCGAAGGTGGAAACGATACGGCGATTCATGCGGTCACTCCTTTTAATTTATGGCATACCGGGCCCGAAATGATCGAGCGGCGCGGCTGAGGTTGAAAGGCGTGGGCATCTGGTCTGCGCGACGTGTCGCTGATATGTCGGGCTCCATCGTGAAATGTAACGCGCTGTAGGACAACTCAACCCGGTGCAGAATTGCGTGGGGACGGTTCGTCCGCCGCTCTCGCAAATGCCCACAGAATAAGCATGAATACAAATTGCTT
>Ga0102590_1005059_pt1 | contig 10421 bp, 8 predicted proteins | sample AraplaMF_Col_mMF_FD_76859 | JGI IMG/M metagenome (GOLD analysis project Ga0102590, IMG submission 76859) | Arabidopsis root microbial communities from the University of North Carolina, USA - plate scrape MF_Col_mMF | ecosystem: Host-associated > Plants > Roots > Endosphere | place: USA...
CCTCGACCCCGTGGTGGCCCTCGGCGGCGCACGGCATGTCAGCCTCGCCCGCTCAATCTGGCCGCACGTTCTGGCGCCGCTGGCCGGAGCAGGCGGCATGGGACGCCAAATGGCCCGGCTCGCGGCGATGAGCAAGGGGTCGGAGGCGGACCTGACGTGATGCCGTGCGCGGCGCCTGGAGACGGTTCGAACCTTGGCAGCCGCGGGATCCGTGTCACCACGGGGGAGGGGCACCGCGGCATGGCAGTGCGCAAGCCCGATCAGGGCGCCGTCCGCTCGGCCGAGTGCATCGGCAAGGTGACCGCACGGCGCCCCACCCAACCGCGGCCCTGGTGAACTTCCCCTGCCGTAGGTCTACTTGACCCGCAAGGTCTCGACTTCGGCGGCCAGTACCGCCATATCGCGGACGTGTGCGTAGTACTCCGCCGCGTACGCGTCTTCGATCGCGGGGAGCACCCTTTCGAATGCCGCTGTGAGCCTCGTCAAGCCTGCGCGGCGCTTCTGATCGAGCGGGCCGTGGAGGACGCTGGAGGCGTATCCGTAGGCGTCCGCGTCGAGCAGCACCATGTCCTGGTCTTCGATGTCCAGGCCGCGGAAGCTCGGCGGAAACGGCCTGGACATGTGCTCGGCCAACATCTGCGACAGCGCGTCGAGCTTCTTTTCCAACATGCCGGACATCCTGTCAGGGCCCGCATGCGGCGGGGTGCGGCTCGACCTCGGCGCGGTGAATCCATGCGGTAACAACCCCAGTTGCCGAATCCCACCTCAACCAGGTGGCACGCTCGCCGTCGGTCATCTGCTCGGACGTGGTTGCCTTCGGCATCACCGCGGAGTGCGCGTGACGCACTGAATGCGCTCGCGGCAAAACAGGCGTTGCCTCAGTCCACCTCGTGCGTCAGCGTCGGATCAAACGCGTTCTGACCGCTGCCGTTGAGCGTGAGGAGCGAGGCCTGCGCCGGGTATCCCGCAGTGACGACGGTGTAGCGGTCGCTTTCGATATCGCTGAACGAGTAGGAGCCGTCCTCGCCGGTCAGCGTCATGGCGACAACATCGCCTGCCGGGTCGAGAAGCGTGACACGGGCATCGGAGACAGGACGGCCTCCGGCGGTGGTGCGGACGGTCCCCCTGAGCACGGTCGCCCTGCTGGGCGCCTCCTCCGGGTCGGCGGCGCGTCGACGCGCGTGCCCGCCGGGGGACCGACGCCGCATGTGCCCGTGCGCGTGCCGCACGGACTGACCTGACACCACCACCCAGGCGACGACGAGTGCTCCGTAGAGGACCACGGCCACCCATGCGAAAACATCCGAACCGGTTCGCACCGCCAGGGCGCCGGTGGCCGTCACACAGGCGCCGACCGGGAAGATGAACGACCACCATGTGGGGGCGAAGGGCAACCCCGCCCGGATCGTGCGTACGGTCAGCCCCGTGGCCAGCACGAGCCACAGCATGGTGAAGCCCCACACGACGATCCCGCCCAGCAGCGCGAACACCGCGGTGCCCCGCGCGTAGGGTGCGGGCAGCGCGCTCGGTGCCGCCGCAGCCAGTGCGCCGAGCGCGGTGACCGACTGGCCCAGCGCTCCCGCGCCGATCCATACCGTGGGCACGACCGTTCCGGTCGGTGCTTCGTGGTGCACCAGGCGGCCGTAGATCATGGCCAGCACCAACAGTGCCGCCACAAGGCCGAGTCCGAGCATGGCGTAGCACCCCAGCAGCAGGGCGAGCCGGAACTGCCCTGCCGGTGCATGAGGGACCAGCAGTGCGCCTGTCGCTGCCGACACCATCGGCGGCACCACCGGCATCAGCCAGCCTCCGAACGCCGCGTCCGGCGCGAAACGGTGCCGCGTGACCATCAGATAGGGCACCGTGCACGCCGTGACGAGGCCGAGCACGGTACCCAGCGACCACAACACCCAGTCCACGTCCAGCGCAGCCTGAGGCCCGAGCAGCCTGCGGCCGAGCAGCAGCGTCCCGGCTCCCACCGTGAGCAGTGCCATGGGCGGCGCACCGAAGAACTGGGCCATCACCGGGTCACCGGCGTGCAACCGCAGCGACCGCTGGCGCAGGTAGCCGACGGCCAGCAGGGTCAGCAGGAGCGCGGATGCCAGCCAGACCACCAGGGCAGCGGTGTGCAGCCAGGGGAAGCTCCGGGGCAGGGTGACCGCCGCATTGGCGACGATGCCCGTGCCCATCACGGCCGCGAACCAACTGGGGCCGAGCAGCGAACGCCTGATCGTGCTGCTCGCAGGCGCCGGCGGACCGGCACTCGGGGAACGATTCATTCCCCAAACCCTATGGTCGGGCTGGGGTTCCACCGTCAATCATGTCTTGATGCGAGCGCGGCATGGCATACATCGAGCGACCCTCCTGCGGCCGATTCAAGAAGGAGCCCCGGCCTGGCTGCGGACCGCCGGCGCGGTGCCGGGATCAGGCATAAGTACGGCAGTCGAGCCCAGTTCCCAAGTCGAGGTCGTCCGGATCAGAGCACGCGCTGTCGGCGGCCGAGCCAGGTCTGGGCAACGATCACCAGTGCCAGGAAGGCCCCGCTGACCACCTGTTGATAGGCGGAGTCCAGTGATCCGATCTGGTTGATGACGTTCTGAATCACCTTCAGCAGCGCCACGCCCACCAACGAGCCGCTGATGAAGCCGAAGCCACCGGTGAGCAGGGTGCCGCCGATGACGACGGCCGAGATCGCCTCGAGTTCCATGCCCGTGCCGAGGATCGTCACACCCGAGGCGAGCCACGCCGCGTTGAGGGCACCGGCGAGGCCCGCACACAGTCCCGACAGGGTATAGACGGCGACCTTCGTCCGGGTCACGGGCGCGCCCATCAGGGCTGCGGCGTCCTCGTTGCCGCCGACGGCGTACACGTACTGACCGAACCGGGTGCGCCTGAGGACGAGGGCGCCCAGCGTGAACAGCGCGACGGTGATCCAGACCGGCACCCCGATCCCGAGAAGCGAGCCCTGGCCGAGCTCGACGAAGAACGAGTCCTTGTCGACCAGGTATGTCCGTGACCCCTCGTCGGTCAGCGCGAGGAGGACACCGCGCGCCGCGAGCATGGCGGCGAGGGTGACGATGAACGGGGCGAGTCCGGAGCGTGCGATCAGCAGTCCGTTCACCAGACCGACGAGCCCGCACACGGCGAGCGGCAACAACAGTGCGACAGCGGTCCCGTACTGCGAACCCCATGCGGCGAGGACCCCGCCCAGAGCAAACAGCGAGCCGACGGACAGGTCGATACCACCGGTGACGATCACGAAGGTCATGCCGAGGGCGACGACGGCGAGGAACGCCGACGACAGCGCCATGTTCTCCAGGTTGTCGCCGGTCAGGAAGGTGTCGAAGGCGAGGGAGGCGATGATCATGGCGATCACGAGGGTGACCAGTGCGCCGTGTTGCTGGGCGAGCGCGCTCAGGCGTTCGGATCCGGTCGTGCCGGGCGGGAGGTCGTCGGCGGTGGTGGCGAGGGCGTCTTCGGTCCCCATGGTGGCTTCCCCGGTGTCGGTGGTCATCGCTTCCCTCGCTCACGTGCTGCGTAGACGGCACCGACGATCACCACGGCCTGCGCGATCTGCGTCCATGACGGCGGCAGGTCGTGCTTGATGAGCGTGGTGGTGAGCAGTTGGATCAGTACGGCGCCCGCGACCGTTCCGCCGATGCGGACGCGGCCGCCGCTGAGCGGGGTACCTCCGACCACTACCGCGGTGATGGCCGACAGTTCCATCAGCGTGCCCACTGAGGTGGGATCGCTCGCGGTGAGGCGAGCGGTGGCCAGCACGCCCGCGACCGCCGCCAGAGCGCCCGAACACACGTAGACCACGATCAGAACCCGTCGCACGGGCAGTCCCGCGAGACGCGCGGCCGGCCGGCTGTCTCCGACGGCCAGCAGGCGGCGGCCGAACGTGGAGCGTTTGACGGCGAACGCCACGAGCAGAGCCAGGGTGGCGGCGATCAGCACCAGATACGGGATGCCCAACACGTCTCCGGAGCCGAGGGCTGCCATGCCGGGATTGCGGACGTCCTTGAGCTGGGGGAGCAGGACCAGCGCGAGACCACGGGCGCCGACCATCAGCGCGAGCGTGGCGACGATGGGCTGCACGCCCACGAACGCGATGAGTGCCCCGTTGGCCGCGCCGACCAGGATGCCGCCGACGACCGCGATCAGCGTGGCGATCCAGGGCCCGTAACCCAGGTAGAGGGACAGCAGCGACGTGGACAGGGCCATGACCGAACCGACCGACAGGTCGACGCCCTCCGTGCCGATCGCGAGGGCCATGCCGAGGGCGACGATCAGCACGGGGGCGACCTGCACGGCCTGGGTTCGGAAGTTCTCGGCGGATGCGAAGTGCGGGGTGAAGGCGAAGTTGAAGACCAGCAGAACCACGACTCCGCCGTACACGCCGTAGTTCTGCAGGAGGCGCAGCGCCCGGTCGCGGTCCACTGTGACGCGGGCGACGCTGACGTCAGCCATGCGGCCCTCCCTCGGGTACCTCGGCGATCGCGCGCATCAGTTCGTCCTCGGTGACGGCGTCTCCGGTGAGTTCGCGTACCACGGCACCGTCCTTGAGTACGACCACACGGTCGCTGCCCTCGATCAGTTCCTCGGTGTCGGAGGAGATCAGCAGGACGGCCAGGCCCTCGTCGGCGAGTTCGTCGACGAGAGCCTGTACTTCCGCCTTGGCGCCCACGTCGATTCCGCGGGTGGGCTCGTCCAGCAGCAGGACTTTGGGGTGCAGGGCTAGCCAGCGGGCGAGGAGCACTTTCTGCTGGTTGCCGCCGGACAGTTCGCTGACCTTCTGGTGAGAACTCGAGGCCCTGATGCGCAGCCGCTTCATGAAGGTGTCGACGATACGGTCGATCCGTGCGTCGTCCACCAGGCCGAAGCGCGACAGGCCCGGCAGCGCCGCGAGTGCGATGTTCTCCCGGACCGACAGACCCGGCACGATGCCTTCGGTCTTGCGATCCTCGGGCAGCAGGCTGATCCCGGCCCGGATCGCAGCCGGGGTGGAGCCGGTGCGTACCGGTGCACCGGCCACCACGACCCGGCCGCCGTCGACCGGCAGAGCGCCCGCGATGGCCCTGGCGGTCTCGCTGCGTCCGGAGCCGAGCAGACCGCCGAGTCCGACCACCTCGCCGGGACGCAGGGAGAGCGAGACGCCATGCAGTCGGTGACGGACCGTCAATCTTGCTGCATCGAGCACCGGTTCGGCGGCGGCGTCATGGGACCCGGCGAACTTCGTCAGACCCTCTCGGCGGACCTCTCCGATCTCCCGTCCGAGCATCAGCGACACCAGATGCAGCCGGTCGAGGTCGGCGAGCCGTCCGGTGTGCACGACCGTGCCGTCGCGCAGGACGGTGACCGCGTCGCAGATCTCGTACAGTTCCTCCATGCGGTGGCTGACGTAGACGACCGCGATGCCTCGTTCGCGCAGCGTGCGTATCACCTCGAACAGCGTGCTCACCTCGCGGGGCTCCAACGACGAGGTGGGTTCGTCCATGATCACGACTCGGGCGTCGACCGCCACGGCCCGGGCGAGCGCGACCATCTGCTGTGCGCCGACGCCGAGTTCACGCAGGGGGCGGCGGACGTCGACCCGGATGCCGAGGCTCCGCAAGGTCTCGTCCGCCTCACGGTGCATACGGCCGAAGTCGATCAGGCGCAGCCGACCACGTGGTTCGCGGCCGAGCAGGAGGTTGCGGGCCACGCTCATCAGCGGGACGAGGTTGACCTCCTGGTAGATGGTGGAGATGCCCGCCTGCTGAGCCTGCAGGGGAGTGGCGAAGCGGACAGGGGTGCCGTTGTACGTCACCTCACCGGCATCGGGCCGGTACACGCCGGTGAGGACTTTGATCAGTGTCGACTTGCCGGCGCCGTTCTCGCCGACCAAGGCGTGCACCTCCCCGGCGTGTGCGGTGAAGTCCACATCGGACAGGGCCCGCACGCCGGGGAAGGATTTGCACAGTCCTGTGACCGCGAGCATCTCAGTAGGCCTTGCCCAGGTCGGCCTTCGCATTGCTCTCGGTGTAGGAGCTGTCCTGGATGACGATGTCCTGCGCCACTTCCTGACCCTGAGTGAAGGTGTCCAGCGTCTGGAATGCCAGCGGTCCGAAGCGCGGGTTGGACTCGATGACCCCGTCGATCCAGCCGTCCGCGATGCTCTGAACGGCGTTGCGGGTTCCGTCGATCGTCACGATCTTCACGTCACCGGGCTTCTTGCCGGCGCCCTTGAGGGCGTTGACGGCGCCCAGTCCCATCTCGTCGTTCTCGGCGTAGATGCCCTTGATCCCCGGCTTGGACTGGATCAGGTTCTCCGTGACGGACTGGCCCTTCTCGCGGGCGAAATCGCCCGTCTGCCGGAAGGCGATCTTGAGTCCTGGCGCCTTCTCCTTGATGCGGTCCTCGAAGCCCTTGGTGCGTTCGGTGGTGACGTTGTTGCCCGCGGCGCCGAGCAGGATGGCGACTTCTCCCTTGCCGCCGGTCGCTTCGATCATCTGGTCGGCGGCCCGCCGGCCCTGCTCGACGAAATCGGAGCCGATGAAGCTCACGTAGTCCTTGCAGGCGGTGGCGTTGATCTTGCGATCGATCGTCACGATGGGGATGTGCTTGGCGGATGCGGTGCGCAGCACCGGCTCCCAGCCGTCCGAGTTGAGGGGGGCGATGACCAGCAGATCGGCGCCCTTGGCGATGAGGTCCTGCACGTCGCTGATCTGCTTGGAGAACTGCGACTGGGCGTTCGACGTGAGGAGCTTGACGCCTCGCTTCTGGGCCTCGGCCTTGATGGACGCCGTCTCCGCGATTCGGAAGGGGTTGGCCTCCTTCTCGGACTGGGAGAAGCCGACCGTGGCGGACTTCAGGTCCACCTTCGCGCCACCGTAGGAGTCGATGGTGCAGCCCGGCCCTGAACCGCCGCTGGGTGAGGCGACGACCTGGCCGGGATCCTCCTGCTGGGCGGAGGCCTTGTCGTTGCCGGAGCTGTCTTCGGACTTGGCGCATCCGGCGGTGAGCGCCAGACCGGTGACGAGGCCGGTGGCGAGCAGTGTCCGCACGGAGGCGCGACGCAGTGGTGCGATGTGCTTCATGAGTACCCCAAACGGCGTGGCCCCGGCGCTCGGAGCGCTCACGGGGAAGGACGGCTCTTGCGGTCAACTCGGCGTGCACGTCGTTCAGAGGAGGTTTTTACATCGTTGGAAGGCGCCTGTAAACCCTGCCGTCCGAAATCTCGGCCCAACGGAACGGACGGCAGTCAGCGGCGACCGAGGGTGCTCTCCCGCTCCACCAGCCGGAATTCCGCGATGAGTTCACGTCCGCCCGGCTCGCTGCGCCCGGACAGGCTGCGCAGCAGCGAGGCGACCGCCATGCGTGCGATGGCCTGTTTGTCCGGCGCGACGGTGGTCAGCGACACGGCGCCGAACCGGCTCTCGGCGATGTCGTCGAATCCCGCCACGGCGATGTCCCACGGCACCCGCAGTCCGCGCTCGTGCAGCACCCGCATCGCTCCGATCGCGATCAGGTCGTTGAACGCGAACACGGCATCGGGCCGCACGCCCGCGTCGAGCAGCCTGGCCATGGCCCGCGCGCCGTCGTCCCGGTCCCAGCCGTCGACCGGAACCACCAGCTCGTCCGGGGCCGGCACCCCCGCCGTCGTCAACTCCTCACGCCAACCGACGAGTCGCAGGTGGGCCGGACGGTTCGCGGAGTCCGTACGTGCGCCGAGGTAGGCGATACGGGTGCGGCCTCGGCTGAGCAGATGGCGGACTGCGGCACGCGCGGCGGCCACGTTGTCGATGGCGATGTGGTCGTGCGGAGCGTCGTACTCCCGCTCGCCGAGCAGGACCAGAGGCACGTCGTCCGGCCGGCCCTGGAGGTCCTCGGCCTCCAGCTCCAGGGGGCTGAGGATGAGCCCGTCGATCACCCGGGCCCGGAAGCCCTGGCTGACGAGGACCTCCTGCTCGCGCCGGCCACGGGTGTGGTCGAGCAGGACCGTGAAATCGTGCTCGGCGGCCGCGTCGATCACCGCGCCGGCCAGCTCGGCGAAGTAGGGGTTGCCGAGCTCGGGGACGGCGAGCGCGATGATGCCCGTTCGGCCCTTGCGCAGGTGCCGAGCGGTGAGGTTCGGCCGGTAGCCCAGTTCGTCGATGGCCTGCTGGACGCGGGCCCGCATCGCCGGCGTGACGTGCGGATAGTTGTTCACGACGTTGGACACGGTCTTGATCGAGACGCCGGCTTTTTCGGCCACGTCCTTCAGGCTGACCCGCAACGGATCTCCTCGGCATCGATGGGAGCTCCTGGCCTCGGAGCATTGTCATGGCCCTGGACAGCGGCCGGGAGCCGTGCTCTCATGCCAACTGCCGTGCTTCCAACGTTGTACAGACTGAAGCAGTGAGCCGCCACCCTTCCTCAGTCAAGGAGGATCCGTGCGCATCAGACCAGTCGGACGTCGTCTGACTTTACTGCTCGCGGCTGCCCTGAGCATTGCAGGGCTTGCCGCGACACCGACCGCCACCTCAGCCGCGACACCCGTGGACGACCCCGTCGAAGTCCACGGCCTCAAGGGTGAGTACTACACGCAATCCGCCCCAGGAGCCTTCGACTTCGCCCAGCTCAAGGCGACCGGATTCGACCCACAACTCGACTTCGGGTCCCTGGAGTCCCGCCTGAACTCGGCCACCGGACAGTCGGACGACGTCAGCGTCCGCTGGACCGGGCGCGTCGTGCCGGAGAAGACGGGCCCCACCACGTTCTCGATCATCGGAGACAACGGATTCCGGCTCTGGGTCGACGGCCGTCTCGTGATCGACCACTGGGTCGACGACTGGGACCGCGAACAGACCGGCGAGCCGGTCGAGTTGACGGCAGGCAAGGCGTATGACATCAAGGTCGAGTACTTCGAGCACTACGGGGGCTCCAACCTCCACGTGCGCTGGACCCCACCGGGCGGGACCAAGACCGCGATCCCGCAGTCGGCGTTCCTCCTGCCCGAGGGCTACGACTACGACGGCGCCATCGCCACCACCGTCCAGCGCGACGGCCGAACCCTCCAACTCGACTTCGCACAGGCGCTGAACGCCCCGCCGACCGGGCTCGTCAACCATCTCGACGCGGTCATCGGCGGAGCCACCTGGCCACTGGGCACCGCCCGCCTCGACCCGGCCGACCCCAAGTCCCTGCTCGTGTCCCTCAAGGAACCCGTCGTCGGCAACAAGACCGGCACCGCGCCGGGCCTCGCGGACGTCCGCTACGACGGCCAAGGCGGCCTGACCGACAAGAACGGCAAGGAAATCGGCGCGTTCTGGAGCAGCGGCGCCAACCGTTCCACCTACGAGCTGCGCACCAAATGGGCCGGTGACGTCACGCCGGCCAACGCCCACCGCGAGTACCCGCGCCCGCAGCTCACTCGCGACGCCTGGCAGAACCTCAACGGCAGCTGGCAGTTCGCCGCGGCGACAGCGGGCGAAAATCCGCCCGTGGGCCGCAAGCTCGCCGAGCAGATCCTCGTCCCCTACCCCGTCGAATCCCAGCTCTCGGGCATGGAACGGCACGAGGACCGGATGTGGTACCGCCGCACCTTCACGGTGCCCCCGGGCTGGAAGATCGGCGACAACAAGCGGCTGCAACTGAACTTCGGCGCCGTCGACTGGCAGGCCGAGGTCTATGTCAACGGCACCAAGGTCGCCGAACACAAGGGTGGCTACGACAAGTTCAGTGCCGACATCACCGACGCACTCAAGCCCGGCCGCAGCCAGGAACTCATTGTCGGTGTCTACGACCCGACGGATGCCGCGAACGGTGAGAACCCGCCGATCGGCAAGCAGCGCCTCGACCCCAGCGGCATCTGGTACACGCCGACCTCCGGAATCTGGCAGACGGTATGGCTGGAGCCCGTGGCGCGCGACCACGTCGACCAGCTGAAGCTGACCCCGCATGTCGACAGCGGCACTCTGACCGTCGAACCGCAGGGCGTACGCGACGGCGTCAGCGTCACCGCAACGGCCTACGACGGCAAGCACAAGGTGGCCACCGCCACCGGCCGCACCGGCGAACCGCTGAGCTTGCGGATCCCGCACGCCCGCCTGTGGTCACCCGACCACCCGTTCCTCTACGACCTCAGAGTGAGCGTCGGCGCCGACCGCGTCGGCAGCTACTTCGGTATGCGTTCCATCGAGGTGCAGAAGATCGACGGCGTCCCTCGTACGGTCCTCAACGGCAAACCGGTCTTCATGATGGCCACACTCGACCAGGGGTTCTGGCCGGACGGCCTGTACACCGCACCGAGCGACGAGGCCCTCGCGTACGACCTGAAGATGCACAAGAACATGGGCTTCAACGCCGTCCGCAAGCACATCAAGGTGGAACCCGACCGGTGGTTCTACTGGGCCGACCGACTGGGCCTGCTCGTGTGGCAGGACATGCCGGCCATG
>Ga0102590_1005066_pt1 | contig 10408 bp, 6 predicted proteins | sample AraplaMF_Col_mMF_FD_76859 | JGI IMG/M metagenome (GOLD analysis project Ga0102590, IMG submission 76859) | Arabidopsis root microbial communities from the University of North Carolina, USA - plate scrape MF_Col_mMF | ecosystem: Host-associated > Plants > Roots > Endosphere | place: USA...
CGGCTCGGAGATCGCCTCGATCCTCGACGATGGCGCTACCGGCCATGGCGATCACAAGGCGGCCGGCGGCCACCACTGCCATGGCTGCTTCTCGATTGCCGTCGCACAGCCGCTGCAGTCCGGAGCGGCGGCCGATATCGTCGCTGCACCGATCGCGCAGCGCGAGCCTGCCCTGATCGGCATTGCGCCCGACACCGACTTCCCGCCTCCCAAGCATCTGACCTGAACTGATCAGCCGGGCGCCCGCGCGCCCCCGATGCTATTGTTCACAGGTCACCTTCATGTCTTGCAGACGGACTGCCGCGCGCCTCGCGTGCGCGATGGCGATTCTCGTTGGCCCCTGGCTGACACAGCCCATTCACGCCCAGACCCTGACGATGCGCGCCGCGCTGTTGCGCGCGCTGGCCGCCAGTCCGCGCCTGACGGCGGCGGAACGCGATGTCGGCATCGCGACAGGCCAGCGCATCCAGGCCGGCGCGCTCCTCAATCCCGAACTGTCCTATGAACAGGACAACTCCCTCGGCTCGGGCATCTACCGCGGCACCAGATCGGCCGAGACCACGCTCCAGATCAGCCAGGCCTTCGAGCTGTTCGGCAAGCGTGACGCGCGGATCGCCGCAGGCGCGGCCGGCATCGAGGTCGCCGCAATTCAGCGCAAGGCCGTCAGGCTTGAGGTGCTGTCGGAGACCGCGATCGCCTTTCTCAGCGTACTCGGCGCGCAGCGGCGCATCCAGATCCTCGACGAGCAGATCACCGCGATCGACCGGCTGACGCCGCTGCTACGCCGCCGCGTCGAGGCTGGCGCCTCCTCGCCGGCCGAGACCGGCCGCGCCGAGGTCGCCTCCGCCCTGGTGAAGGCCGATCGCGAGCGATTCAAGGCGACGCTTTCCAGCGCCCGGCGCGAGCTTGCGGTGCTGATGGGCGATCCCGCCGCAAAATTCGGTGAGGTCTCCGGCCGGCTCGACACCATGGGCAAGCCGCCGACGTTCCAGTCGGTCGTCGCCGCCATCGACGCCAATCCGCAGCTGGTGCGCTGGACCGCGGTGTATGCCCAGCGCAATGCCGAGCTGTTGATGGCGCGCCTCCGGCCCTATCCCGACGTCCGCATCGCTGCCGGCTGGCGCCATTTCAACGAGACCAATGACGATGCGGTGCGGCTCTCCGTCTCGGTGCCGATCCCCGTGTTCGACCGGAACCAGGGCAACATCCTCTCCGCGCAGGAAAGCCTCGCCAAGACCAGGGCCGAGCGCGAGGCCAACCGCAACACGCTGATCGTCATCGCCGGCCGCGCCTACGACTCGCTGCAGGGCTCGCTGCGCGAGCTCGCGGTGCTGCGCGAGACCGCGATCCCCAAGGCAACCGAAGCGGCCGAAGCGATCTCGCAAGGCTACGGCCAGGGCCGCTTCAGCCTGCTCGAAGTGCTCGACGCCCAGGCCAGCGTGTCGCAAGCGCGGCTGCGCGAGCAGGAGGCGCTGCAGAACTTCCACGCCGGCGTTGCGATCATCGAAGGTCTGGTCGGAAATCCCTTTACGCTGGCCCGGGAGGGCGCACGATGAAGATCTCCTCGACCATTCTCGTCGCCATCCTCGCCGCCGCGATCGGCGCCTACGGCTATTCCCTGCTCGCCCCGGCCAAGGTCGCACCGGCCGAGCATGTCGAGGACAAGAAGCCCGAGAAGCAGAACGACCATGTCGAGCAGGACGAGCACGGCGCCGACCGCATCCGCATCTCCGACGTCAAGCTGGCGGCTGCCGGCGTCACGCTGGCGGAAGCCGCGAGCGCCACGCTGACCGACACGCTCGCCTTCAACGGCATCTTACGCGCCAATCAGGAAGCGGTCGTTCAGGTCACACCCCGCTTTCCCGGAATTGCAAAGTCGCTCCAGAAGCGCATCGGCGACAGAGTCGGCAAGGACGATCTGCTCGCCACCATCGAGAGCAACCAGAGCCTCACCGTGTACGAGCTGAAGGCGCCGCTGGCGGGCACCGTCATCGAACGGCAGATCTCGCTCGGCGAATATGCCTCCGAGCAGAAGCCGGCCTTCGTCGTCGCCGACCTCTCGAGCATCTGGGTCGACCTGTCGGTCTACCGGCAGGACCTCCGGCGCGTGCGCCTCAACGACGAGGTGCTGATCGATCCCGACGACGGGCGCGGCGAGATCAAGGGCACGATCTCCTATATGGCACCGATCGGCAGCAGCGAGACCCAGACTGCGCTGGCCCGCGTGGTGCTGCCAAATCCCGATGGCCGCTTGCGTCCGGGCCTGTTCGTCACGGCGCGGCTGATCCTCGCCGCCCGCAATGTCGCGGTCGCCGTGCGCCGCAGCGCGATCCAGACCCTGGAGAACAGGACCATCGTGTTCGTCCGCGAGGACGGCGACAAGATCGAGGCGCGTCCGGTCGAGCTCGGGGATGCCGATCCGAAATTCGTGGAGATCCGCGCCGGTCTTGCCGCCGGCGAGCGCTATGTCGCCGAGAACAGCTTTGTCGTGAAGGCCGAGATGGGCAAGGGAGACGGCGACCATGATTGACGCCCTCCTCGCCTTCTCGGTCCGCCAGCGCTGGCTGGTGGTGCTGCTCGCGATCGCGGCCGGCGCCTTCGGTGCCTGGAACTTCACGCGGCTGCCGATCGACGCCGTCCCTGATGTCACCAACGTGCAGGTCCAGATCAACACGCGGGCACCCGGCCTGTCGCCGCTGGAAGCCGAGCAACGCATCACCTTCCCGATCGAGACCGCGATGGGCGGCCTGCCCAAGCTCGACTACACCCGCTCGATCTCGCGCTACGGGCTGAGCCAGGTCACCGTCGTGTTCCAGGACGGCACCGACATCTACTTCGCGCGGCAGCTCGTGAACGAGCGCATCCAGCAGGCCAAGGATCAGCTTCCTGCTGGCACCGAGGTGGCGATGGGGCCGATCTCGACCGGCCTCGGCGAGATCTACGTCTACTCGGTCGAGGCCCAAGCCGGCGCGAAGTCGCCGACCGGTACCGAGTTCACGCCGACCGAGTTGCGCACCATCCAGGACTGGATCATCAAGCCGCAGCTGCGCACCGTTCCCGGCGTAATCGAGGTCAACTCGATCGGCGGCTATGAGCGGCAATTCCACGTGTTGCCGGTTCCCGGCCGGCTGATGGCCTACAAGCTCGGCTTCCGCGACATCATGACGGCGCTCGCCGCCAACAACGCCAATGTCGGCGCCGGCTATATCGAGCGCAACGGCGAGCAATATCTCGTGCGCGCGCCCGGCCAGGTCGCCGACATCGCCGACATCCGCGACATTGTGATCGGCTCGCGCGGCGGCGTGCCGGTGCGGATCCGCGACGTCGCCGAGGTCAGCGAGGGCCACGACCTGCGCACCGGTGCGGCGACGACAAACGGCAGCGAGACCGTGCTCGGCACCGCCATGCTGCTGATCGGCGAGAACAGCCGCAGCGTGGCCCAGCGCGTGGCCGCACGCCTCAAGGAGATTGCGAAATCGCTGCCCGACGGCGTGATCGCGCGCGCGGTCTACGACCGCACGCATCTGGTGGAAGCGACCATCCAGACCGTCGAGAAGAACCTTGTCGAGGGCGCCGCGCTGGTGATCGCGGTGCTGTTCCTGATCCTCGGCAACTTCCGCGCCGCGCTGATCACCGCCTGCGTCATCCCGCTATCGATGCTGTTCACGATCACTGGCATGGTCGAGAGCAAGGTCAGCGCCAACCTGATGAGCCTCGGCGCGATCGATTTCGGCATCATCGTCGACGGCGCGGTCATCATCGTCGAGAATTGCCTGCGCCTGCTCGCCGTCGAACAGCACCGCCGCGGCCGGCTGCTGTCGCTGGAGGAGCGGCTTGACACCATCCGCGCCGGGAGCAGCGAGGTGATCAAGCCGAGCCTGTTCGGCACCCTCATCATCGCCGTCGTGTATCTCCCCGTCCTCACCCTGACGGGGACCGAGGGCAAGATGTTCACGCCGATGGCGCTGACCGTGCTGATGGCGCTCGCGGGCGCAGCGCTGCTGTCGGTGACGTTCGTTCCGGCCGCGGTGGCGATCGTCGTCACCGGCAAGGTCTCGGAGCAGGAAAACATCTTCATGCGGGCGGCCAAGCGGGTCTATGTGCCGCTGCTCGACCGTGCCATCCAATACCGCCGCAGCGTGGCGCTCGCCGCCGTCCTCATCGTCGCCGGCAGCCTGTTTGCCGCGACGCGCATGGGCGGCGAATTCATCCCGAGCCTGGACGAAGGCGACATCACCATCGAGACCATCCGGATTCCCGGCACCAGCCTGACCCAGAGCGTCGACATGCAACTTCGGCTGGAGAAGGCGGTCAGGCAGGTGCCGGAGGTCGCGACCATCTTCTCCCGGATCGGCACCGCCGAGATCGCCAACGATCCGATGCCGCCGAACGTCGCCGACACCTATGTCACGCTCAAGCCGCGCGACGAATGGCCAGATCCCACCAAGCCAAAGGACGAGCTGGTCGCCGAGCTCGAACGCGCCGCCAACACCCTGCCCGGCACCGCCTATGGTATGACCCAGCCGATCCAGATGCGTTTCAACGAGCTCATCGCCGGCATCCGCAGCGACGTCGGCGTCAAGATTTTCGGCGACGACCTCGACGTGCTCGCTGGCATCGCCCAGCAGGTCAACGGCGTGGTCCGCGGCATCGAGGGCGCCGCCGACGTCAAGACCGAGCAAATCGCCGGCCTGCCGATCCTCACCGTCAAGCTCGACCGCCCGGCGCTGTCGCGCTACGGGCTCAGCATCGGTGAGGTGCAGAACCTCGTCGAGATCGCGATCGGCGGCAAGCCGGCCGGCAAGCTGTTCGAGGGCGATCGCCGCTTCGACATCGTGGTGCGCCTGCCCGAGAGCCTGCGCGCCGATCCGGACGCGATCAAGTCGCTGCCGATCCCGCTGCCTCCGGGCGAGGATGTGGCGGCCGTCACGAAGACCGCATGGCCGGGCGCGAACGCGCCGCTGCGCTACGTGCCGCTGTCCTCTGTCGCCACGATCGAGGTCGCGCCGGGCCCGAACCAGATCAGCCGCGAGAACGGCAAGCGCCGCGTCGTGGTGATGGCCAATGTCAGGGGACGCGATCTGCGGTCCTTCGTCGCCGAGACGCAAGGCGCCGTCGCGGAGAAAGTCAAGCTCCCGCCGGGCTACTGGATCGGCTGGGGCGGACAATTCGAGCAACTGGTCTCCGCGACCAAGCGGCTGACGATCGTCGTCCCGGTGGCGCTGCTGCTGGTGTTCCTGCTGCTGTTCATGGGCATGGGATCGGCGGCCGATGCGGCGCTGGTGTTCTCCGGCGTGCCGCTGGCGCTGACCGGCGGCGTCGCGGCGCTGCTGCTGCGAGGGATTCCGCTGTCGATCAGCGCAGGCGTCGGCTTCATCGCGCTGTCGGGCGTCGCCGTGCTCAACGGCCTCGTGATCATCGCCTTCATCGAGCGGCTGCGCAGCGAGGGGCGGCCGATCGCCGAGGCGGTGCGCGAGGGCGCGCTGACGCGGCTGCGCCCGGTGCTGATGACCGCGCTGGTGGCGTCCCTCGGCTTCGTGCCGATGGCGCTCGCGACCGGTGCCGGCGCCGAGGTGCAGCGGCCGTTGGCGACCGTGGTGATCGGCGGCATCATCTCCTCGACCGTGCTGACGCTGCTGGTGCTGCCGGCACTCTATTTGCTGTTCCGCCGTGACGTCACGCGCGAAACGCCTACAATGGCGCCTGATTTGGCCGCGTCCGGGGAGCGCTAGCATTGGGCAACCACGACCATCATGCTCATGACCGCCATGACCATGCCGGCCACGCGCATGATCATGGCCACGGGCATGTCCATGCGCCCGCCAGTTTCGGCCGGGCGTTCGCGATCGGCATTAGCCTCAACACCGCGCTGGTGGTGGCCGAGGCGATCTACGGCTATCTCGGCAACTCCACCGCCCTGCTTGCAGACGCCGGCCACAATCTGTCCGACGTGCTCGGCCTGGTCGTGGCGTGGTGCGCATCGATCGCGGCGCGGCGCGCGCCAAGCGGTCGCTTCACCTACGGCTTTCGCGCTTCCACCATCCTGGCCGCGCTGGCGAACGCGGTGTTCCTGCTGGTCGCCACCGGTGCGATCGGCTGGGAGGCAATTTTGCGTTTGCGCGAGCCGGAGCCGGTCGCGGGCGTGACCGTCATGGTGGTCGCCGGCATCGGCATCATCATCAACGGCTTCACCGCGCTGCTGTTCGCGCGCGGACGCAAAGACGACATCAACATTGAAGGCGCGTATCTGCACATGGCGGCCGACGCCGCGGTCTCGCTCGGCGTGGTGGTCTCGGCGGCGCTGATCATCTGGACCGGCTGGCTCTGGCTCGACCCCGTCACCAGCCTCGTGATCTGCGCCACCATCCTCTGGAGCACCACCAGCCTGCTGCGCGGCTCCATCGACATGTCGATGGCGGCAGCCCCCAAGGGCACCGATCTCGCCGCGATCAAGCTGTTCCTGCTGGAACGGCCGGGCGTGTCAGCAATCCACGATCTTCACGTCTGGCCGATCTCGACCACCGAGACGGCGCTGACGTGCCATCTCGTGATGCCCGCGGGAGCCGCCGATGCATTCCTGATGGAGACCGCGCAGCTGCTGACGGCCTCGTTCCGCATCGGCCACACCACGCTCCAGATCGAGACGCATCCCGACAATGGCTGCGCGCTGGCGCCGGACGATGTGGTGTGAGGGGCGGGCCGTTCGAATTTCCGGTGTCGTCCCGGACAAGCGAAGCGCAGATCCGGGATCCATAACCACAGGGAGTGGTCTGGTGAAGACTCGGAGTTACCAGCTTCGCGCCGCAACTTCTCCCTGTGGTTATGGGTCCCGCGTTCGCGGGGACGACACCGAGCGTATGGCAGCGACGTTCGCTATAACGGCGGTGAGTGGCGAATCCTACGTCGCCTTCGCCGTCACGATCCAGATCGCCCCCTGCAATGCCACGCTCTGCCCCTTCTGGAACGGCGCGAGCGTTTCGCGGATCGAGGCTTTTGCCGCCGCATATGTCTCCGGCGGATGGCCCTGCAGCGCGCGGCTGGCGGGGCCGATCTGGAGCGAACCTTCGACCGCGGCATCGAGCCCGCCGCCGATGGCGATGTCCATCGCCAGATTATGCGGCTCCATCGCCACGTTGACGAAGCCTGCACCCGTCAGGATGCGCGTCACGCGCTCCTCCGCGGCAAAGGCGAACGGGCCAGGCTCCTCCGGTCCGACCGGCGGCATCTTCGGCACGTGTTTATAGACCGCCATCAGCGGCGCCATCATCCACGGATTTTCCTTCGGCTCACGCCAGCAGGCAAAGGCGAGCCGCCCCGACGGCTTCAGTGCGCGGTGGAGGTTGGTGAAGGATACAACGGGATCGGCGAAGAACATCACGCCGAAACGCGAGACGAGCAGATCAAAATTCGCCGGCTCGAACGGATGCACCGTCGCGTCTGCCAGCACGAAATCGAGCGGCAGCCCTTTTGGCGCGAACGCGCGCGCCTGCGACAGCATCGGCTCGGAGACGTCGAGCCCGAGCGCAAAGCCGTCAGGCGCCGCTGCTTTGGCGAACGCGAACGTCGTCGCGCCGGAGCCGCAGCCGACGTCGAGAACGCGCTCCCCCGGCTTCGGCCTGGCGCGATCGATCAGCACGTCGGCAATGGGTCCGAGCAGCGTTTCCTGTGCCGCATGGCGGTCGGCCCAGCGCTGTCCGCTCGGCCCGTTCCAATAGGCGATCTGGTCGGCGTTTTGCTCGTGTCCGCTTGGCTGTTGCATTGAGGCCCCCTGTCGTTTTGCCGGTCGTGATACCACGCCGGAAGCCCATCAAGCGGTCAAATCAGCGCGGTTTGCGATGCGGCCACCTCTTGCTCCAGCCCCCGCTGGAGCGCTAAAGAGGCGCCGTGGGGCGGTTAGCTCAGCTGGTTAGAGCATCTCGTTTACACCGAGAGGGTCCGCGGTTCGAATCCGTGACCGCCCACCAGCCTTCGCTCGCTTCGCGAGCTTCGGCTCCGCAGGCCAGCCCCAGAGTTCATCGGCGCGAAGCGGGCGAAGGCTGCCACGCCGAAGCCGTCTGGCGAAGGCGGGCTTTATCGCAAGCTGAACCTCAATCCCCAGGCCTTCCCGGCAACAGCGGCACCGCGTCGATCCACACCGCCGCCGATTGGCACCAGATCTGCCTCACCGGCCGCAATTGGTCGCGCTGGCGGATGCTGCCCCAGCGGATGCCCCAGTCGTCGGCCTGGTCGCCCTCGCCGCTGGTGAACAGCGGGGAACCGCAGTCGCCGCAAAAATGCTGGAAACGCATCCGGCCATTGTCGCCGCGCTTGCCGTAGACTTTCGGGGTGCCGCCGGTCAGCTTGACGTCAGCACCGGTACAGATCGCAGTCACCCGGAACGGCGATCCCGTCAGGGTCTGGCAGTCCCGGCAATGACAGACTGAGACCGCCTCCGGATCGATCTCGGCCTCGAAGGTGATCTGCCCGCAATGGCAATGCCCGTCGATCTGCATTGCGCGTCCCCCTGCCCCCAAACAAAAACGGCGCCCGAAGGCGCCGTTTTATCATCTTTTGCTGGAGATCAGTGAGCGGTCAATCCGCCGGCGGCCTCGTCGCCGTCGGGCTTCACCGTCACCTTGGTGTCCTCTTCCCAGACGATCGGCACCGGCTTCTTCACCAGCGCCCTGGCGACGACGTCGTCGAGGCGCGAGACCGGGATGATCTCCATGCCGCCCTTGATCGCATCGGAAATCTCCGTGAGATCCTTGGCGTTGTCCTCGGGGATCAGCACCGTCTTGATGCCGCCGCGGGCAGCGGCGAGCAGCTTCTCCTTCAGGCCGCCGATCGGCAGCACGCGGCCGCGCAGCGTGATCTCGCCGGTCATCGCGACATCGTGGCGGACCGGGATGCCGGTCATGACCGAGATGATCGCGGTGGCCATCGCCACGCCCGCGGACGGGCCGTCCTTCGGCGTCGCGCCTTCCGGCACGTGCACGTGGATGTCGCGGCGGTCGAACAGCGGCGGCTCGATGCCGTAGACGATCGCGCGCGAGCGGACATAGGACGCAGCCGCCGAGATCGACTCCTTCATCACGTCGCGCAGATTGCCCGTGACCGTCATCTTGCCCTTGCCGGGCATCATGACGCCTTCGATGGTCAGGAGCTCGCCGCCGACGTCGGTCCAGGCAAGGCCGGTGACGATGCCGACCTGCGGCTCGCTCTCGATCTCGCCGTAGCGGTACTTCGGCACGCCCAGAAGCTCTTCGAGAGTCTTCTCGGTGACCTTGACCGACTTCTTCTTGGACATCATCAGCTCCTTCACCGCCTTGCGGGCGAGTGTGGAGAGCTCACGCTCCAGATTACGCACGCCCGCTTCGCGGGTGTAGCGGCGGATCAGCAGCAGCAGCGCATCGTCGTCGATCGAGAACTCCTTGGAGTCGAGGCCGTGCTTGGACACCGCATTCGGGATCAGGTGTTTACGCGCGATTTCGACCTTCTCGTTCTCAGTGTAGCCGGCGATCCGGATGATCTCCATGCGGTCCATCAGCGGGCCGGGAATATTGAGCGTATTCGCGGTCGTGATGAACATGACGTTCGACAGATCGTAGTCGACCTCCAGATAGTGGTCGGCAAACGTCCCGTTCTGCTCGGGGTCGAGGACCTCGAGCAAGGCCGAGGACGGATCGCCGCGGAAATCGGCGCCCATCTTGTCGATCTCGTCCAGCAGGAACAGCGGATTGGACGACTTCGCCTTGCGCATCGACTGGATGATCTTGCCGGGCATCGAGCCGATATAGGTGCGGCGGTGACCGCGGATCTCGGCCTCGTCGCGCACGCCGCCGAGCGAGACGCGCACGAATTCGCGCCCTGTCGCCTTCGCGATCGACTTGCCGAGCGAGGTCTTGCCGACGCCGGGGGGGCCGACGAGGCACAGGATCGGGCCGGTCAGCTTGTTGGCGCGCGACTGCACCGCGAGATACTCGACGATGCGTTCCTTGACCTTCTCCAGCCCGTAGTGATCGGAGTCCAGAACCGCCTGCGCCGCTCCCAGATCCTTCTTCACCTTGGACTTCTTATTCCACGGAATCGACAGCAGCCAGTCCAGATAGTTGCGCACGACGGTCGCTTCCGCGGACATCGGCGACATCTGGCGCAGCTTCTTCAATTCATGCTGCGCCTTCTCGCGCGCTTCCTTGGAGAGCTTGGTCTTGGAGATCTTCTCTTCGAGATCGGCGAGCTCGTCGCGACCATCGTCGTCGCCGAGTTCCTTCTGGATCGCCTTCATCTGCTCGTTGAGATAATACTCGCGCTGGGTCTTCTCCATTTGTCGTTTGACCCGAGAACGAATCCGCTTCTCGACCTGCAGCACCGAGATCTCGCTCTCCATCAGGCCCAGCACCTTCTCCAGGCGCGTGGTGACGGACAGCGT
>Ga0102590_1005068_pt1 | contig 10406 bp, 11 predicted proteins | sample AraplaMF_Col_mMF_FD_76859 | JGI IMG/M metagenome (GOLD analysis project Ga0102590, IMG submission 76859) | Arabidopsis root microbial communities from the University of North Carolina, USA - plate scrape MF_Col_mMF | ecosystem: Host-associated > Plants > Roots > Endosphere | place: USA...
ACGAGGTCGAGGTTGCGCAGGCCGACGTCGAAATCGACGACGACGACCTTGTCGCCGCGTTGCGCCAGCGCGGCTCCCAGTGCGGCGGTTGTCGTGGTCTTGCCGACCCCGCCCTTGCCTGATGTCACGACCAGTACCTTGGCCATCTCAAATATCTCCCTTCTGGTCAGTTCAGCGCTGTAATTCGCATGGTGTTGCCCTGCAGCCAGGCCTGGGCCGGCCGGCCGCGAAGAGCGGCGTCGATGTCGTCGGCAGTCTGATAAAACCCATCGATTGCAAGCAGTTCGGCCTCGATCTTCTGACAATAGATGCGCGCGCTCGTGTGACCGTTCACGCCCGCCATGGCGCGGCCGCGGAGTGCGCCGTAGATGTGAATGGAGCCGCCGGCCACGACCTCGGCACCGGAGCCGACCGAGCCCAAAATGGTGACGTCGCCGTCAGGGAAGATCACGGTCTGACCGGAGCGCACAGGACTCTCGAGCAGCAGCGAGGTTGGCTTGGCTTCGGCCTTCGCCTCGGATTTCTTGGGAGCACTCTGCTCGACCACGCAGCTCCGCCCGCCCGAGAGCAGCGGCGGCATCGACGGCGTCAGCCGCGCCTCCTCCACTCCCTCGATCCCGAGCACGCGAATGTTTCGATCCTGCAAGCTGGTGAGCAGATGGCCGATGCCGGCCTGGCTGAGATCGACGGAGGACAGGTCGATCACCACGGGCCGACCGGCAAAGAAGCCAGGTGACCGCGCAATGGTGGCATCGATTTCCAGGAGCCAGTCCTGGATCGGAACCGTCGGCACGAACACGAAGGCCACATAGGAGCGCCCGCGCAGTCGCACCATCTGGCGTTGAGGTTTGGCTAGGGCCTCCATGGCGGCCGACTCGTTCCCGTTATTGAATGGTTAACGATGCCGCCGATATGGTTAACGGCCGGTTAATTCTCCGTGGGGTTACGTGGGTCGGGTGGCGGGCAGCGCTCTCGTGTCCCGGACGCGCTGCAACGCGCAAGCATTGCTGCGCGGTGCAGGGACCCAGCAGGCAACACGATACAGTACCGCAACATGGGCCCCCGGCCCTGCAGCGCACCGTCGAAGGGACGCTACGCTGCGTCCGGGACACAAGTGGAGCATAAGGCGAGGAACGAGCCCCTACTTCTTCACCTTGCTCGCATCCATCTTGATGGAGGGATCCAGCATCTTCGTCGTGAACGCCGTCGTCACGTCGAACGGCTTCTCCATGCCGAGGTAGGTCTGGACCAGCTCATAGTCCTTCATCATCCGCTCGCCGTCGATCCAGCCGAGCGCCTTCGTCGTCGTGAACTCGTCCGTCATCAAAACCTTGATGCGCTCCCACTGGCGCTGCTGGTTCTCCTTGTCGAGGCCGGAGACCTGGTCGAGCAGCGCCTTCAGGCAGGGCGTGACGTCGGCGACGCAGGCCGCAAAGGCCTTCTGCGTCACGCGCACGAACTCCTCGACCAGCTTCGGGTTCTTCTGCAAATAGGCGCCGTTGACGATCAACGAATTGCCGTAAGGGTTGAGGCCGATGTCCTTCCAGTTGACGTAACCGAGATCGGAGCCGAACTCGATCACCTTGAGATCGTGCTCGTTGTAGAAGTCGCTGATGATGTCGACGGTGTGGCTCTTCAGTGCGGCGATCTTCGCGGTCGGCCCGACATTGACGAAGCCGACGGAGTCGGGCGCGAGACCCGCCGCTTTCGCAAATGCCGGCCACATTACGCGCGAGGCGTCGCCCGGCGGGTTGCCGATCTTGTGGCCGGCAAAATCCTTCACGCCGTTCACGCCGTAGCTCTTCAGCCAGTAGAACGTTTGCCCGGTGTTGGCGTAGACGCTCATCACAGCCACCGCGTCGGCGCCCTTGCCCTTCGCCACCAGCATGGTGGCGAGATCGGCGACGCCGAACGGCGAGCCGCCGGAGCCCACCTTGGCCGCGGAGACGCCTGAGCCTTTGCCGGTCTCGATCGTGAGGTCGATGCCGGCCTTATCGTACCAGCCCTGCGCCTTGGCATAATAATAGGGCGAGTGGTCGGCCGTCGGCGTCCAGTTCAGGATCAGGTTGACCGCCTCGCCCGCACTCGCCGGGGCCGCCGATACACCGAGCATCAGGGCTACAAAAGCCGCCTGCAAATGCTTCATCGCATCTCTCCTCGATCCCGCGCCCCGGCTTGTAGCTCTTCTCATGTGAGGCTACCAATGCAACAAGCCCGCCCTCAACTTGTCAACTGTTTGGTTGGAAATGCCGGCAAAACGATCAGGCGACACCGCGCCGCAGCGGCGTGACCCCGTCGCCACCCGCAAGAAGCTGCTCACCGCGGCGCGCTTGGAGTTTGCCCGGCACGGTTTTGCGGGCGCCCGCGTCGACGAGATCGCCGAGCGCGCCGGCGTCAACAAGCAGCTGGTCTATCACTATTTCGGCGACAAGGACGCGCTCTACCTCGCCGTGCTTGAATGGGTCTACGAAGACATCCGCGAGCAGGAGCGCAGGCTCAATCTCGAGGGCCTGGCGCCGGACAAGGCGATCCGCCGGCTGATCGAAGCCTCGTTCGATCATTTGGCGGCGAACCCCGACTTTATCGTGCTTTTGAACGACGAGAACCGCGGCGGTGCCCGCCACGTCCGCGGCTCGACGCGGCTGGAGGCCATGCATTCGCCGCTGGTCAAGAGCGTCTCCCATATCCTTCACGAAGGCGTGCGCTCGGGCCTGTTCCGCAAGGGGATCGATCCCGTCCAGCTCTACATCTCCATCGCGGGCCTCAGCTATTTCTTTTTCTCCAACACGCCGACGCTGTCGGCAATCTTCGGCAAAGACCTGTCGAGCCGCACCGCTCGCCGCGTCCGCCGCCGGCATGTCGTCGATCTGGTGCTGCAGTCGCTTCGGCCGTAATCAACCAATTGGTTGAAACTTGGCGGCAGGCCGGTTAGGCTCGCCGCCGTGGCAGGGAGCCGCGGCAACGAGGAGCACCGGTGGCAGTTCGCGGAGCAAATCCGGCGCGCAGCTTTGCGATCGTCCTGATCGTGCACCTCGCCGTGCTCGTGCTCTGGCAAGTCCTGGTCGATGCCTTCCACGTGCCAAAATTCATCCTGCCCTCGCCGCTCGCGACGGTGCAGACGCTGGGAACCGCGAGCTACGCCTGGGGCGCCAACACGCTGGTGACGGGAATCGAGATCCTCGGCGGCTTCGCGCTCGGCGCGATCGTCGGCATCGCCCTCGCCGTGGTCTTCAGCTGGGCGCCGCTCATCAGCCTCGTGCTGCTGCCGCTGTTCGTGACGCTGAACATGATCCCGAAAGTCGCGCTCGGACCGCTCTTCATCGTCTGGTTCTCCTACGGCATCGTGCCGAACATCCTGATCGCCTTCAGCATCTGCTTCTTCCCGATCCTGCTCACCACCGCGCGGGGCCTGCGCGAGGTCGAGCCCGATCTGCTGGATCTCGTCAAATCCTTGCGCGGCTCGCGCTGGACGCTGTTCCGAAAGATCCAGCTGCCGGGGTCGCTGCCCTACATCTTCTCCGGCATGAAGGTCGGCGCCATTCTCGCGGTGGCCGGCGCCATCGTCGGCGAGTTCATCGCCTCCGAACGCGGGCTCGGTTACCTCATGATCCAGGTGCAATCCTCGCTCGACACGCCCGCGATGGTGATGGCCGTCGTGCTGCTGACTCTGCTCGGCGTCGCTCTCTACGGCCTGGTGCTCGCCCTCGAACGCATGTTCGTCGTGGGCGATGCCAGGCAAACCTGACCAAGGACCAATCGATGCTCCTCACCCGCCACACGCTGCCGAAAACGATCCCCGACATCGCTGCCCTCGACGATCTCCTCTGCCGGCCGACGCAAGCGTTGATCGACGATCTCGACAAGGTCGAGGGCGACATCATGATCCTCGGCGTCGCCGGCAAGATGGGCCCGACGCTGGCAGGCCTTGCGAAAGCGGCCGCCCCAGAACGACGCGTCATTGGGGTCGCCCGCTTCACTGATGCAAGCGTCAAGCACTGGCTGCAAGCGCGTGGCATCGAGACCATCAATTGCGACCTGCTGGATGAAGCCGCGATCGATGCGCTGCCGAAAGCGCCGAACATCGTCTTCATGGCCGGCCGCAAATTCGGCGCCGAAGGCGATCTGTCGCTGACCTGGGCGATGAACGCGCATGTGCCGGCGCTGGTCGCGCAGGCCTTCGCATCGTCGCGGATCGTGGCGTTCTCGACCGGCTGCGTCTACCCGTTCGTCGCGGTCGAGGGCACAGGCTCGACCGAGGAGATGGCGCCGAACCCGCCCGGCGAATATGCTCAGTCCTGCGTGGGGCGCGAGCGCATGTTCGAGTATTTCTCGCGCAAGTTCGGAACGCCGGGCCGGCTGTTCCGGCTCAACTACGCCATCGACATGCGTTACGGCGTGCTGCACGACATCGCGACAAAGGTGCTTGCGGGCACGCCGATCGACGTCAGCCTCGGCCATGTCAATTTCATCTGGCAAGGCGATGCCTCCGCCCAGGCACTGCGCTGCCTGGCGCATTGCACCGCGCCGACTTCGCCGATCAATGTCAGCGGCCACGAGATTTTGGCCGTTCGCGATCTCGCACAAGAGTTCGGCGCCCGCTTCGGCCGCGCGCCAGTACTGACAGGCAAGGAAGAGCCGACGGCGTGGCTGACGGATACCTCGCAAGCCGTGAAGCTATTCGGCATGCCCGTGGTGGACACCGAACAGCTGATCGCCTGGACCGCCGACTGGGTCTCCCGCGCGATGCCGAGCCTCGGCAAGCCGACCAAATACGAGGTGCGCGATGGCCGCTACTGACGGGCTTGCCGTGATCAAGCTCGGCCCCGAAGATGCGATGGCCGGGCTCGTGCTGTCGACGGAAGCACACTGGAACCAGACCGAAGAGGATTGGCGCATCTTCCTGCGCGACGGCGTCGTCTTCGGCATCCGCACCGGCGTGCTGCTGGTCGCAACCGCCGCCCTGCTGCCCTACCCCGGCAACAACGCCTGGATCAGCATGGTGCTGGTGACATCAGGCCACCGCCGGCGCGGCCTCGCGACGCGCCTCGTCGATGCCTGCCTGGAGACGGCACGCAAGAACGGCCTGACCTGCTGGCTCGACGCGACGCCCGCCGGCGTCGCGGTCTATGGCCCGCTCGGATTCACGCCGACGCTGCAATTGCGCCGGCTGAAGCTGGCGAAGTCCGCGCGGGCCGAAGCGCCACCACCTTTCTCCGCGAGCATCGATGCGCTTCGCGCGCGCGACCGGCGGGCCACCGGGTTCGATCGCACCGCTCTGCTCTCAGCTTTCGCTCAGCGCTCCGGCTCGCGCATCGTCTCCGCGAACGGGGCCATTGCGCTGGTTCGCGATGGCCGGACCGCCCGTCACGTTGGGCCGTTATTCGCCGACAATGCCGCGGCAGCGCTGGCCCTGGTCGATGCGATCGTACGCTCCGAGACCGGTCCTCTTCTGCTCGACGCGGTCGCGCCGCAGGAAGCCTTCCTCGAAGGATTGACCACATCTGGCTGGACCATCGAGCGCCCGTTCCAGCGGATGCGGTTCGGCCCCGCCACGGCAGCGAACGAGGAATTGCCATACGCCGTCGCCGGCCCTGAATTCGGATAGGACACCATGCACCACAGCCAGATCGACAGCGACATCCGCAAGCTGATTGCCGAGGGCACCGTGCTGCCGGCGCATCCGCTCGCGCTCACCGCCGAGCGGCAGCTCGACAAGACCCATCAGCGCGCACTGACGCGCTATTACATCGACGCCGGCTCCGGCGGCCTTGCCGTCGGCGTCCACACAACGCAGTTCGCGATCCGCGACATCGGTCTCTATCGTCCCGTGCTGGAGCTTGCTGCCGAGACGGCGTCAAGCTGGACCCGGCGGCCGCTCGCGATGGTCGCGGGCCTCGCCGGCCCGACCCGGCAGGCAACCGCCGAAGCCCGCACCGCGCGCGATATCGGCTATCACGCCGGCCTGCTCAGCCTCGCCGCGATGAAGAGCGCCTCCGAAGACGAGATCATCGCGCATTGCATGGCTGTCGCCGCCGAGATCCCACTTGTCGGCTTCTACCTGCAGCCTGCCGTCGGCGGCGTCATCCTGTCGAGCGGCTTCTGGCAGCGCTTTGCCGCGATCGACAATGTGATCGCAATCAAGATCGCGCCGTTCAACCGCTATCGCACGCTCGACGTGCTGCGCGGCGTCGCGGCGGCGGGCGCGCTCGACCGGGTCGCGCTCTACACCGGCAATGACGATCACATCCTGCTCGACCTGATGCTGCCGTTTGACCTTCGCGACAAGGGCGTCACCACGCGCACCTATTTCAAAGGCGGCCTGCTCGGCCACTGGTCGGTCTGGACGGCGAGCGCCGTCAAGCAGTTCGAGCGCTGCAAGGCGGCGCGGCACAAGGACAGCGTGCCGGCCGATCTGCTCGCGCTCGATGCCCGCGTCACCGATTGCAACAGCGCCTTCTTCGACGTCACCAACAATTTCCATGGCTGCATCGCCGGCTGCCACGAAATCCTGCGGCGCCAGGGCTTGATGCAGGGCCTGTGGTGCCTCGATCCGAACGAAGGCCTCAGCCCCGGTCAGAAAGAGGAGATCGACCGCGTCACGCGCGAGCACGCCGACCTCAGCGACGATTCCTTCGTCGCCGCCAATTTGGAAAAATGGCTTTCATGAGCTCGAAGCCCTTCATCAGCCTGCAAGGCGTCCGAAAGGTTTATCGCAGTGGCGGCGCCGAGTTTCTGGCGGTGTCCGACGTCACGATGGACGTGCAGGAAGGTGAGCTGGTCTCGCTGGTCGGCCCGTCCGGCTGCGGCAAGACCACGGTGATGAAGATCCTGGCCGGCCTGCACGGCGCCGACGGCGGCACGGTGTCAATCGGCAATGACAAAAGTCCGTTCGATCCGAGTCGCGACATCGGCATGGTGTTCCAGCAGGCGCTGCTCTTGAAATGGCGCACCATCCTGGACAACGTGCTGCTGCCCGCCGAGATCGTCGGTCTGCCGATGAGGGCCGCGCGCGAGCGGGCGCGCGATCTGCTCAAACTGGTCGGACTTGCCGGCTATGAGCAGAAATATCCGCGAGAGCTCTCCGGCGGTATGCAGCAGCGCACCGCCATCGCGCGCGCCTTCATCCACGATCCAAAACTGATCCTGATGGATGAGCCGTTCGGCGCGCTGGATGCGCTGACGCGCGAGCAGATGAATCTTGAGATGCTGCGGATCTGGCGCGAGAGCGGCAAGACCATCGTCTTCGTCACGCATTCGATCCAGGAGGCGGTGTTCCTGTCGTCGCACTGCGCGGTTCTGACCGCGGGACCCGCGAAGATGGCCGATTACTTCCCCATCGACCTGCCCTTCCCGCGCGACCTGCCGTTGAAGACGACGGACGCGTTCGGCATCTATGCAAGGCGTATCTATGCGAAGCTGGGGTTAGGGGCGACCTAGGCTGCTCCCTTCGCGTGTCATTCCGGGGCGCGACAAAGTCGCGCGCCCGGAATCCATCAGGCTACAATACGCGCGGTGAAATGGATCTCCGGGTTCGCGCCAAGAGACGCGCCCCGGAACGACGACCTCGCTCAGCTCTTGTTGCGCATCTTGCTGAGCAGATAGTTGTCGTAAAAATTCTCCGCGATCTGCGTATAGAACAGCAGCTCCTTCATATACGCATCGTGGCTTTCCTTGGTGCGCTTGAACAGGTCGCTCTTGGCGGCGAGTTCGTTCAGGTGCTCCTGGGTCGCATTGTAGCAGGCCTCGAGGACCGGCTGCGGGAATGCCTTCAGCTCCGCGCCGCCTGCGATCAGTCGCTTCAGCGCCGCCGGATTCACACTGTCATATTTCTCGAGCATCCAGGCGCCGGCCGCCGAGGCGGCCTGGTTGACGATCGCTTGATACTGCTTCGGCAAGCTCGCCCACTTCTCGTCATTGACGATCATGTGCAGCATGGCGCCGCCCTCCCACCAGCCGGGGAAATAGTAATATTTGGCGACCTTCTGGAAACCGAGCTTCTCGTCGTCATAGGGACCGACGAACTCGACTGCGTCGATCGTGCCCTTCTCCAGCGCCGGATAGATGTCGCCACCCGCGATCTGCTGCGGGACGACGCCGAGCCGCGCCAGCACATGGCCGCCCATGCCGGCGATACGGAATTTGAGGCCCTTGAGATCGTCGACCGTCCTGATCTCCTTGCGGAACCAGCCACCCATCTGGGTACCGGAATTACCGCAGAGAATGGCGTGCGCCTTGAACGGCTTCAGCGCCTCGTTGGCGAGGTCGGCGCCGCCACCAAAGTACCACCAGGATTCCTGGTGCCGATGATTCATTCCGAACGGAGCACCGGTTGCGTAGGCCAGTGCCGGCTCCTTGCCGATGTAGAAATAGAGGGGCGTCTGCGCCATCTCGACGGTGGCGACGCTGACGGCATCGAGTGCCTGGAGACCGGGAACGATCTCGCCCGCCGCAAAGGTCTGGATCTGGAATTTGTTGTCGGTGGCTTCGGCAACATATTTCACAAAAGTCTGCGCCGTGCCGTAGATGGTGTCGAGCGACTTCGGGAAGCTCGAGGTCAGGCGCCATTTGATCTCGGGCGCGCTCTGCGCGATCGCAGGGGCAGCAACCAGCGTCGTCGCGCCGGCAACCGCGCCGCCCCTGAGGAATGTACGGCGTTTCATGATGGGCTCTCTTTCTTGGTGTCGGGCTTGAAACGAGTGGCGCTAGCCACGGTCCTCGCGGACCGTTTGCCCGTTCCCGCCATGCAGTTCAAGCCATGACAAAGGAGGGTCGGGGCTTCCAAACCAGTCAGCCGCGGGGTTGCGGTGACGGAGTGTGGGCTCAGCCCGAAACGCGCCACGACGTCGGTTCGAGCGGTAGCAGGAGAACGCCTGCTTCAGAGCAGCTTCGCACTCACGAACAGCGCCCGCACGGCATTCGTCGCCTGCACCACGAGCATGGCATTGCCGGCAGCGCCCTCCAGCGCGTGCACGGCGTCCTCATGCAGCGAGCGGAATTCCATCCACTCGACCGATTTGAAGTTGGTGAGGAATTGATAGGCCTGGCCGACGGTTGCGATCGCTAGCGTGTCACCGTTCAGCTTGATCTTGAACGTCGTGCGCAGCGGGGTCTCGGAGCTTGCTGGATCACTCATGGGCTGCTTCTGAACGACAACGGCTTAACGAAGGGAAAACGGCAGCCCTGCCGCAGCAGGCAAACGTCAGACATCGAAGATCAGGAATTGGTGCTGTTACTGACGCGCTGCGAGGCAGTCGCCGCTTCGCCCAGGCTTCGCACCACGACCAGGCGGTTGAACTCGCCATTGTCGTAAGCCTTGAGGAAGCGATCATAGTCCTTGATCGAGACACAGCCGTTGGAATCGCCGCGCGGTCCGAGCATATAGGTGTGCGTGAGCAGGCCGACGCGGCCGAGCGCGCTGGTGCCGTCAGTCGGCGTCATGCGCAACGCGCGAACACCGTGGAACAGCTTTTCGCGCGGCTTGAGGTCGTAGGTCGCAGGCGGAGTCGCGCCGACCATACGCTGGTCGACATGATCGGGATCGTCCATCAGCGCGCCCATACCCGAATGGGCCTCGATCGCGACGCCGCTCGGCAAATAGAGCGCCTTGGCCTTGATGTCATAAACCGCCGTCTTCGAATCGTAACCGAGCGCGGCGAGATCCGGGGCCCTGCCGAGCAGACCGTCGCCGGGCGTCAACGAGGCCAACCTGATCTTGTCGGTGAACTTTTCGAAGAAGTTGCGATTGTCGACCTTGGGATTGGTGTCAGCATAGGCCTGGCTGGAAGCGATCTGCGCGGAGAAATCCGCTTGGACCGGTCGCGAGCGCGGCATCGGGACGGCATCGGCGCGCTGCGTGGGCTTGGCATCTTCGGCCGCGGGCTTGTTGTTGTCGTCTTCGGTCAGGATCGAGCGCCAGTCGTCGCCCTGGAGTTTTTGGGCGAGCATCGCCTTGGCATCGCGAAGCTTGAGCTGCACCGCATTCAAAGCGGAGCGCTCCATCGTCCGCAAGCCAAGGTCGCGGGCGGGCGGGTTGCCCGACAGCGAGGCGAAACGGTCTTCGAACGAGGGAGCATTGGCCGGCGGCAGTGCGGCCGACACGAGCGGGGTCGAGTCGCCGATGTCCACGACCCATGCGGCGGCGCCCAGCGCCAGCGCGATGGCGGCCATAGACAGCAGTATTGTCTCGGCTCGCCCAACACGGCGGCGCGACAATAGCCTCTCGGCGCTTGCGCGGTCGGAAACCATCAGATCCCCAAATCGACCCCCGGGGGACCCAACCCCCACCCGGAGACTCTATACCAGCTACCACATTGGGAGCCAAAAGTTAGGCATAATCGCGGCCGGAAAGCCCGCCTGAGGTATCCCATGACCGATCCTTTCGATCTAAAGCGCTTCGTCAGGGCCCA
>Ga0102590_1005070_pt1 | contig 10399 bp, 6 predicted proteins | sample AraplaMF_Col_mMF_FD_76859 | JGI IMG/M metagenome (GOLD analysis project Ga0102590, IMG submission 76859) | Arabidopsis root microbial communities from the University of North Carolina, USA - plate scrape MF_Col_mMF | ecosystem: Host-associated > Plants > Roots > Endosphere | place: USA...
GCTACGCCCGCTCGACTTGCATGTGTTAAGCCTGCCGCCAGCGTTCGCTCTGAGCCAGGATCAAACTCTCAAGTTGGACTTGAACTTTGAACCGGCTGATCACAACGTTTGACGAGGTCCCACCATTGTCGACCGAGATCGACTTGCTGCCTGCGATTCACATCGCGGGCAACGATGGTGTTTCCTTGAAAACGTGTACCGCCGAAGTCTTTCGTCCCCTCTCAGAACTCAAAAGCCGAAGCTCTTCAGTGTCTAAGAGGCGCAAGGACTCCGCCGTCCACGTTTCTCTTTCTTCATCTTCACTTGTCAAACAGCCCGGGACCAGGAGGCCCCAACCTTCCAGAGTGGAAGGGTTCCGACACCCTTACCGGCGACGAATGAACTCCAACCGATTTGTGTCGGCTGTTGTGCACTCAACGAGGTGAGGAGCATCAGTGGCGCGTCCGCTCGCCTTGGTCAGTGACCCGGCGGCGCCGCGCTCAGTGGTCGGGTTATAGGCCCCCCCGCCCGGGATTGTCAACGCCCATCGTCAACAAATCGTCGCACAGTGGATCGTCGCGAAAAATCCAGCGATTCCAGCCGATTAGCGCGAGCAGGAATGGGCCGACGGCGACCGCCCGCCAAAAAATCTCAAAAAAAGTTTGCCTCCCGGCGGGCTCCGGAGGGGGCTTTTTGGCGTCCTCCAGACGGGCCACCCGCGCCCGGCCGTTCAGGAAACTTTTCCATATAGGACGCCGTACTTGAGCCACATTCCCGCGGCGTTCTGGTAAGAGACAAGCTTGAATCGCGGGGATGCCAGTGGGGGCTGCCGGCGGTTTTCATGGGGTCCGAGGAAGGCGATCTTACGGATGACGCGGCCTTCTTCAGACATTCGAGAGACATCGAGAGCGCTTTTTCCGTCCAGCTGTTCGTAATTTCGGCCGGCCCCGAGCTGGGGCTTTCTGAGCGCGGGCGCCTGTGCGGCTTGCCTTATCCGGCAATCCCCCTTGAAGAGGGCGGCCGGGACGAGGTTCGAAACCGGGCATCTTGGGTCGTTGATTGGGGGACTTCAGTTGAACCACAGGACGTCACGCGGCGCTTACGGGCGTGAAACCGGGATCATCGATCTCGGCCACGAGCCGCCGCTGTCCGTCGACGGTTCCGAAGCTGCCGTCATCGATCGCCGTCGCGTTTCGGTGCAATGGTTCAGCGGCACAATCCTGACCGGACTCTGCGGCGCAGCCTTGATCGGCGGCGCCGTTTTCGCGTCTCTGGACGGCGAAATGACCTTCGCCAAGGTGCCGGAGCGCGTCGAAGGTGCGCTGCGTGGCGCCTTCGGCGCCGCCGATCGCGCCGCCACGCTGCACAAGAGCGACCGCCTGCCCCCGCCGAACGAATCCTCCGCCTCGCGCAACATCGTGCGCGTCTCGACGGTCGCCCGCGTCGGCAACCGCGACGTGATGCGCGTGCGCCCCTTCATCCGGATCGCCGGCAATCTGTCGATGACGACGAGCGACCTGTCCGCGAAAATTCCGCCGTTCAACGCGCAACGTCTGCTCACCGACGTAGGCTCCGATCCGAAGACCGCATCCGAAGATCCGAACAATCCGGAAGCCGTCGAGCCCGACGCCGAGGTCTCCTTCGTCACCAAGGACCTGTCGCCGGTGCTGCCGAAGGCGAAGATTTCCGCGGTGGTGGCGCTCGACGACATCCTGATGCGGGTGCGCGACGCCGCCAACTGGCGCGGCAATGGCGGGGTACGTTACGCCTCGCTCGCCAATGCCGCCGCCGACGTCTCCGGCGCAACCGGCAAATCCGACATCAGCGGGTCCGACATGAAGATGGCCTATGCCACCGAAGTGTCGCCGTCCGATCCCTATGCCGGCTTCGAGACGCGCGTGGTGCCTGAAAACGTCACGCTGCTGCCGAAGACCAAGGAACAGATCACCGGCGGCAATCCCAATGGCGAGCGCGTCCATGTCGTCAAGAAGGGCGACACCGTTTCCGCCGTCCTGCGCGATCTCGGCGCGACGGCCGAGGAAATCAAGGCGATTACCGCCACGCTCGGCCCCCGCGGCCGGGACGGCGGTCTGAAGGAAGGCGAAAGGCTCCGCATCCTGATGGCGCCCGCAAGCCCCGGCGCGAGGCTGCAGCCCTACCGCGTCGTCGTCGCCAACGACACCATGGTCGAGGCGATCGCCGCGCTGTCCGATCTCGGCAAATACGTTGCGGTCGACGTTTCCAGCATGAACACCGTCGCGGACGCTGCGGCCAGCGCCAACAGCGACGACGATGACGACGATGACGGCACCGGCGTGCGGCTCTACCAGAGCATCTACGAGACCGCGATGCGCAACAAAGTGCCGATGCCGGTCATCGAGGACATGATCAAGATCTACTCCTACGACGTCGATTTCCAGCGCAAGGTACAGCCCGGCGATTCATTCGACGTGTTCTACGCCGGCGAGGACGAAGGCGTCACGGCGAGCGAGAAGAACGACGTGCTGTTCGCCTCGCTCACGATCGGCGGCGAGACCAAGAAATACTACCGCTACCAGAGCCCCGACGACGGCGTCGTCGACTACTATGACGAGACCGGCAAGAGTGCGAAGAAGTTCCTGGTCAGGAAGCCCGTCAACACCGCCATCATGCGCTCCGGCTTCGGTGGCCGCCGCCATCCGATTCTGGGCTTCGTGAAGATGCATACCGGCGTCGACTGGGCCACCTCCTACGGCACGCCGATCTTCGCCTCCGGCAACGGCGTGATCGAAAAGGCCGGCCCCGAGGGCGGCTACGGCAAATACATCCGCATCAAGCATTCCAACGGCTACGAGACCGCCTACGGCCACATGTCGGCTTTCGCCAAGGGCATGGAGCCCGGCAAGAAGGTTCGGCAGGGCCAGGTCATCGGCTTCGTCGGCTCCAGCGGCATGTCGACCGGCCCGCACGTCCACTACGAAATCCTGGTCAACGGCCGTTTCGTCGATCCGATGCGCGTGAAGCTGCCGCGCGGCCGCTCGCTGGAAGGTCCGATGATGGCAGGCTTCGAGAAGGAGCGCGACCGCCTCGACGGCATGATGAGCGGCCGCAACGGCGCCATCGCGAGGATGTCGGATGCGACGGGTGGACCGTTGCAGGTGACGAACCGGTAGGTCTCACGTCCAGAGACAGCACGTCAGAACGAATAGGCCCCGGAGTGGAAAACCTCTCCGGGGCCTATGTCATTTTCGGCTAGCGGCGATCAGTTCAGCTTGCGCTTCGATACCGGCGCCTCGAACTGAGCGATTTCCGCGGTCTGCGGGGCCTTGCCGTTGAAGGTCAGCACGTTGCCCTCGGACGAGATCGCGACCGCATCTCCGTCCTTGATGTCGCCCGCCAGGATCATCTCGGCGAGCGGATCCTGGACGTAGCGCTGGACCACCCGCTTCAGCGGCCTTGCGCCGTAGGCGGGATCCCAGCCCTTCTCGGCGAGCCAGTCGCGTGCCTTGCCATCGAGCGTCAGCACGATCTTGCGATCGGTCAGGAGCTTCTCGAGCCGGCTGAACTGGATCTCGACGATCCGGCCCATCTCACTCTTCTGCAAGCGATGGAACAGGATGATCTCATCGACGCGGTTCAGGAATTCCGGCCTGAAATGCGTCCGCACCGTCGCCATCACGTGCTCGCGCACGGCTGACGTGTCTTCGCCCTCCGGTTGATTCACCAGGAATTCCGAACCGAGGTTCGAAGTCATGATGATCAGCGTGTTGCGGAAATCGACGGTACGGCCTTGCCCGTCAGTCAATCGGCCGTCGTCGAGCACCTGCAACAGGACGTTGAACACATCAGGATGCGCCTTCTCGATCTCGTCGAACAGCACCACCTGATAGGGCCGGCGCCGCACCGCTTCGGTGAGCGCACCGCCCTCGTCGTAACCGACATAGCCCGGAGGCGCGCCGATCAGCCGCGAGACCGAATGCTTCTCCATGTACTCGGACATGTCGAGGCGAACCATCGCGGTCTCGTCGTTGAACAGGTATTCGGCGAGCGCCTTGGTCAGCTCGGTCTTGCCGACGCCGGTGGGCCCCAGGAACATGAACGAACCCATCGGCCGGTTCGGGTCCTGCAAGCCTGCCCGGGAGCGGCGCACGGCGGTCGCGACCGCACGCACGGCCTCGGCCTGACCGACGACGCGCTGTCCGAGCTGCCCTTCCATCTTGAGGAGCTTCTCCTTCTCGCCCTCCAGCATCTTGTCGACGGGCACGCCGGTCCAGCGCGAGACCACCTGCGCGATGTGGTTTGCCGTCACGGCCTCCTCCATCATCTCGCCGGAGTTCTCCTTGGCCTCGATATCCGCAAGCTGCTTCTCGAGCTGCGGAATCCGGCCATAGGCCAGCTCGCCGGCCTTCTGGAATTCACCGCGCCGCTGCGCGTCGGCGAGATCGACGCGCAAGCCGTCGAGCTCCGCCTTCAGCTTCTGGGCGTCGGACAGCTTGTTCTTCTCCGCGCTCCAGCGCGCCGTCAGCGCGGACGACTTTTCCTCGAGCTCGGCAAGCTCCTTCTCCAGCGTCTGCAGGCGGCTCTTCGAACCGGCATCGCTCTCCTTCTTCAAGGCTTCCTGCTCGATCTTCAGCCGGATGATTTCCCGATCCATGGAATCGAGCTCTTCCGGCTTGGAATCGACCTGCATCTTCAGCCGCGCTGCCGCCTCGTCCATCAAGTCGATGGCCTTGTCCGGCAGGAAACGGTCGGTGATGTAGCGGTTCGACAGCGTGGTCGCGGCCACCAATGCGGAATCGGTGATGCGCACGCCGTGATGCTGCTCGTACTTGTCTTTCAGACCGCGCAGGATCGAAATGGTGTCCTCGACCGTCGGCTCGGGCACGAAGATCGGCTGGAACCGGCGCGCCAGCGCGGCGTCCTTTTCGACGTGCTTGCGGTACTCATCCAGGGTCGTCGCGCCGATGCAATGAAGTTCGCCGCGCGCCAGCGCGGGCTTCAGCAAATTCGACGCGTCCATCGCGCCGTCGCCCTTGCCCGCTCCGATCAGCGTGTGCATTTCGTCGATGAACAGGATGATCGAGCCCTCGGCCGAGGTGACCTCCTGCAGAACGGCTTTCAACCGCTCCTCGAATTCGCCGCGATATTTGGCGCCCGCGATCAGCGAGCCCATGTCGAGCGACAGCAGCTTCTTGTCCTTCAGGCCTTCCGGCACGTCGCCATTCAGGATGCGCAACGCGAGCCCTTCGACGATGGCGGTCTTTCCGACGCCGGGCTCGCCGATCAGGACGGGATTGTTCTTGGTCCGGCGCGACAGCACCTGAATCGTACGGCGAATCTCCTCGTCGCGGCCGATGACCGGATCGAGCTTGCCGTCGCGCGCTGCCTGGGTCAGGTCGCGGGCGTATTTTTTCAGCGCGTCATAGGCGTTCTCGGCCGTTGCCGAGTCCGCGGTGCGGCCCTTGCGCAGCGCCTCGATCGCGGCGTTGAGATTCTGCGGGGTGACGCCGCCCTTGGCGAGAATCACGCCGGCTTCGCTGGTCTTCTCCAGCGTCAGGCCGAGCAGCAGCCGCTCGACGGTGACAAAGCTGTCCCCGGCCTTCTCGCCGGCCTTTTCGGCAGCGTCGAAGGTGCGGGCAAGCTCGGGAGCGAGGTAAATCTGGCCGGCACCGCCGCCTGAAACCTTCGGCACCTTGCCGAGGGCGTCCTCGGTCGCCTTGAGAATTGCGCGGGAATTGCCGCCGGCGCGGTCGATGAGACCCGCAGCCAGCCCCTCATTGTCGTCCAGCAGCACCTTCAGGACGTGCAGGGTCGAAAACTGCTGATGCCCCTCGCGCACTGCAAGCGATTGCGCGGACTGGACGAAGCCCCTGGAGCGTTCGGTATATTTGTCGATGTTCATTTTGTTGTCTTTCCCTCGGCCTGCCCTCGGAGCCCTCAAAGGCACTCCTAGCGGCATCTTCATTGGGTTTCCGCTAGCCGCGTTGACATTCCTCAACCGGCAGCGGTCGTTATCAGCCGGCGCTGGCGTCGGCCTGACCCAAATGTGGGAAGCGTGTCCCTGGATCGGAAGAGGCCACTTCACAATTTCGTGCGCGGATTCGCGTGCTTGGCGCCACCGGGGCGAATCCCCTAAGTAGTGTCATGACAGCCAGCCAGACCGCCGAAATCACCGGCCTTTACCGCTACCCGATCAAGGGGCTGACGCCGGAGCCTCTGCCCCGCGTCCTGTTGCGGACCGGCCAGACCCTGCCCGCCGACCGCCGCTACGCCATCGAAAACGGCCCGAGCGGGTTCGATCCCGAACAGCCCCAGTGGAAGCCGAAAATCCAATTCCTGATGCTGGCGCGCAATGAGCGGCTGGCGTCCCTCGACAGCCGGTTCGAGGACGCGACCAACCGCCTGACCATCCGCAGGGACGGCCAGATCGTCGCCAGCGGCGATCTCGAGACCTCCGACGGGCGCGCGGCCGTCGAGAGCTACTTTAGCGAAAACTTCCAGCCGGAGCTAAAGGGCCCGCCCAAGATCTTGTCAGGCCGCGACCACAGCTTTTCAGACGTCGCCCGCAAGGTCGTGTCGATCATCAATATCGAGAGCGTGCGCGCCATCGAGACCATGCTCGGCGGAGCAGCCGTGCATCCTCTCCGCTTCCGCGGCAATCTCTACGTCAAAGGCTGGCCAGCCTGGTCAGAGCTCGACCTCGTCGGCCAAACGCTTGCGATCGGCCAGGCCCGGCTGAAAGTGGTCAAGCGCATCGTCCGCTGCCCGGCCGTCAACGTCGATCCCGAGACCGCCATGCGCGATCTCGAGATTCCGCCGACGCTCTCGCGCAATCTCGGCCATATGGATTGCGGCATCTATGCCGAGGTGATCGCCGATGGCGAGATCGGCGTGGGGGATGTGGTGGCGGTGGAAGAGCCGAGATTGGTTTGAGCTTCCGCTGCCTCCACGCACTCCGTCATTGCGAGCGCAGCGAAGCAATCCAGGAATCTATCCGCTGAGACAGTCTGGATTGCTTCGTCGCCAGCGCAAAATTGCTTCGCAATTTTGACGCGGGCTCCTCGCAATGACGGGCGTCAGTTCGGCATCACATACGCATAGATCCGGCCGCGCGAGACCGGCGCCTCGCGAACGCGATTGCCATTGTTGCCGGAGATCATGATCGGATTGCCCTGCGCGTCGACGCCGGTGATGATGCCGACATGACCGCCGCGGCGGCCGCGCGACATCACCGCGATGGCGCCGACCTGCGGGCCGGAGACACGCGTGCCGTAATGCGCGAACGAGTTCGCCATGTCCGATCCGGTGCCGCGATGGCCGGTTTTCTCCAGCACCATGTTCATGAAGCGCGCGCACCACAGGCTGCCGCGCCCGGTCGGATTGCCACCGACATAGCGGCGCGCCTCGGACACGAGGCCCGATCCGCCGCCGAAGCCGCCGCTCATGCTCATGTTGCCGGTGTTGCCCATATCGCCGGCGCCGTTCTTGTTCACGGCATAGCTCTTGTTGACGGCACGGCTCATCTTGCCGACCCGGCTCGTGTTTCCGCCGGTGCTCATGTCACCGCCGCCCGCAAAGTTCATGCTGCCCATGCTGCCACCATTGGCGTTGGGATCGTAGCTGGCCTGCGCGTTCATGAATCCGCTGGTCTGCCATTGCGACGCGCTGCGCTCGACGCGCGAGCTGCGCGCATGGTGACGATAATGATGATGATGATATCTGGCATGATGCGCGTGAGCGTGCCGCTCCGCGCTATGACGATACGGCCGTGCCGAAGCCGGAGAAGAAACTGCGGCGACTGCCGCGAAGAAAAGCGCCAGTGCGACAAGGCAACGCGACAGGCGAGACGCAAACAACTCGAACATTACTCATCCTTCGTTGACACCCCCAGTTCCCAATCGGCCCCTGCGATGGCCGATATCCCTCAGGCCGTTAACCCGCCGGATGTGGCGAGAAAAAGACGCCGGCCTCCCCGAATAGCTGCGATGTTCTCGTATCGGTGCTGGTTCGAGGCTGCCGCATTGCGGACAACAGCATTAACTGCGATCCTCCATCGCGGCTTGAAAGAGAGAGAAACGGTTAATGCCCCACGCCATGACCAGGGACGATGTCCGCATCTATTTCGAAGAGGCAGGCCAGGGAACGCCGATTATTTTCCTGCACGAGTTCGCGGCCGACTACACCAATTGGGAGCCGCAGATGCGCTATTTCTCGCGCGGTCACCGTTGCATCACCTATTCGGCACGCGGTTACACGCCGTCGGATGTGCCCGATGGTGAAGTCTACAGCTATCAGCATTTCTACACCGACGCGCTCGCCGTGCTCGATCACCTCGAGATCGAGCGCGCGCATCTCGTGGGCCTCTCGATGGGCGCCTATTCGTCGCTCCAGATCGGATTGAACGCACCGCAGCGCGCGCTGTCGATGACGCTGGCCGGCGTCGGCTCGGGCTCGGAGCTCGAGAACCTCGATGCCTGGCGTAAGCAATGCCGTGCCAATGCCGAGCAGTTCGAGACGCTCGGCTCCGCCGAGGTCGCGAAGGTGACGCGCGAGGCGCCGAGCCGGATTCCCTTCCTGATCAAGGACCCGCGGGGCCACGCCGATTTCTACGCCGCGCTGGCGCGGCACGACGCGAAGGGTTCGGCGAACACAATGCGCGGTTTCCAGGGCGGCCGTCCGTCGATCTTTGCGATGACCGACGCAATCAAGAAGGCGACCACGCCCGCTCTGATCATCTGCGGTGACGAGGACGATCCGTGCGTGGGGGCGAGCCTGTTCCTGAAGAAGCATCTGCCCGCGGCCGGGCTCGCGATGTTTCCGAAGTCGGGCCACGTGCTCAACCTGGAAGAGCCTGCGCTGTTCAACGCGAGCGTGGAGCGGTTCGTGACGCTGGTGGAAGCCGGGCGCTGGCCGGTGCGCGATCCGAGGTCACTGGCGGGGCATTAGCTGTCATTCCGGGATGCGCCGAAGGCGCAGGCCCGGAATCCATTGGGCCGCAAACGCTGTGGGGCGATGGATTCCGGGCTCGATGCTTCGCATCGCCCCGGAATGACGAGAAACTACTTCCCTTGCCCGCGCGTCAGCAGGAACACGCCCTGCTCGCCGAACAGATTCCACACCCACCACGGCATCCGCAGCCGCAGCGGGCGGCCGTAGAGATCAAGTGCCTCGGCGCGCTCCATCTTGACGCCGATCTCGTCGCAGAGCTCGACGAAATCCTTGATGGTGCAGAAATGAATGTTGGCGGTGTCGTACCAGCTTGCCGGCAGATTCTCGGTGCGCGGCATGTGGCCGCCGACCAGGAGCTGGAGCCGCATCCGCCAGAAGCCGAAATTCGGGAACGAGACGATGGCGCGGCGACCGATGCGCAGCAGATTTTCCAGCACCACCTTCGGCTGCCGTGTCGCCTGCAGCGTCTGCGACAGGATCACGTAGTCGAAGGCGTCGTCGGGATAGTTGACGAGGTCGGTGTCGGCATCGCCCTGCACCACCGCGAGCCCCTTGGCGACGCAGCGGTTGACGCCCTCGCGCGACAATTCGATGCCGCGGCCGTCGATGCCGCGGGTCTCCAGCAACTGGAGCAGGTCGCCCTCGCCGCAGCCGACATCGAGCACCTTCGAGCCCGGCTTGACCATCCCTGCAACCAGCAGATGATCGGCGCGAAACTGGCCGCGCTGCTCCGTGGTGAGGCCGCCCAGCGGCAGCACTTCCTGTACGGACATCGCTAGCCCTCCTTGCCGGTGAGCCCGCGCGCCTTGCCGGCCGATTGCAGGAAGGCGCGGGAAATGTCGAGGAATTCGGGCACGTCGAGCAAGAAGGCGTCATGGCCGCGATCGGTTTCGATCTCGGCGAAAGACACGCGCGCGCTCGACGCATTGAGCGCATGCACCAGCGCGCGCGATTCCGAAGTCGGGAACAGCCAGTCGCTGGTGAAGGAGACGACGCAGAAGCGGGTCTGGATGCCGGCAAACGCTTTCGCCAGCACGCCGCCGTGATCCCCGGCGATATCGAAATAGTCCATCGCGCGCGTCAGATAGAGATAGGAATTGGCATCGAACCGCTCGACGAAGGACGAGCCCTGGTAGCGCAGATAGCTTTCGACCTGGAAGTCGGCATCGAACGAGAAGGTCGGCAGCTCGCGGTCCTGCATGCGGCGGCCGAACTTGCGATGCAGCGCCGCGTCCGAGAGATAGGTGATGTGCGCGGCCATCCTCGCCACCGCGAGCCCGCGATGCGGATGGATGCCGTGATCGGCGTAGCCGCCATTGTGCCAGTCGGGATCGGCCATCACGGCCTGGCGGCCGAGTTCGTGGAAGGCAATGTTCTGCGCCGAGTGCCGCGTCGCGCAGGCGATCGCCAGCGCGGAATACACGCGCCTGGGATAGGCCGCAGTCCATTGCAGCACCTGCATCCCGCCCATCGAGCCGCCGACGACGGCGAA
>Ga0102590_1005072_pt1 | contig 10396 bp, 11 predicted proteins | sample AraplaMF_Col_mMF_FD_76859 | JGI IMG/M metagenome (GOLD analysis project Ga0102590, IMG submission 76859) | Arabidopsis root microbial communities from the University of North Carolina, USA - plate scrape MF_Col_mMF | ecosystem: Host-associated > Plants > Roots > Endosphere | place: USA...
AATGGCACACACCTGTTGGGAGTAAATGCTAAAACCCGTAAGGCCATTAAAAAAGAAGCAGGGGATGAGGTAAGTGTGGAGATCTATGAGAGGGTTTGAATAAACAGGGTATTTATGGAAGTTTCTGATAAAACCTGCACCAAACCGGCGCGGGTTTTGTCTTTATAAGAGGATGACAAGAGTGTTATTTATGATTCGGTGGCAATGACCTTTACATAGTTAATCTTATACCTGACTTTTAGTTTTGCATGTTTTTCCTTAAATGAAATCCCGGCTATGAAAATGTATTTAAACCTGGCAATAAGCCAATTTCCCTGGATTTAGTAGCGCAGTTCATCATGAGGAGGTAAATTACTCATTTACCTCCTCATGGGATTACTCGGCAACTAACTTGATCCTGAAATGCTTTGATATCCGGCGGAAAACAAAAAAGCCCGCAGATGTAATATCTGCGGGCTTTTGCGGCGTAATTCGTAACAAAGCGTTACAAACCATTTTGCCTAAAAGTCGGGACGACTAGATATTCGTCGCAACTCAACTATATGAAAATCTGTTGATTATCTATGTTTTTGATCTGCTGGTTGCCTTATTGGAAACCGGTGGCAGGAGAGGGAAAGAACTTAGGGCGAAGGTAAGGGAATTTAAATAAATGTTTGTATGCAATCAATGAAAGGGATTTAGTCAGGCAGAATTGTCAGAAATCGTTTTCAAGAATTTTCGGTACTCAATAAACTCTTTGTCACTAGGATTTATCTGTAGTACAAAATTAACTTGGCCGAGCAAATGTAAGATATGGTTTCTCATGTTATTGCCCGTAAATTGTCTATGATCTTTTAATCCTCGAGTTTTAATATAATACACTTCCTGTCTAATTTGCCTTCTTTTAAGTCTGGGAACCTGGATTTTGTCATTCACAACTATTCCTGTAACAATTTGCCGCTGGTCGGATCTCATTATTTTTGTTTTTCTACTATTTAAATGTAATCCGAGCTGATTTAATTGGGCTCTCACCAACTCCAACAATTTTTCAATATCAATTGCGGTTCCCGAAAAAGTCATATCATCTGCATACCGTGAATATCTAATCTCATTGTCTAAACAATATCCTCCGATTATCTCATCAAATTGTGATAAGTATATGTTAGATAAGCAAGGGCTTGTCGGGGCTCCTTGAGGCAAGCTATTTTCAAGGCAGCATAGTTTCCCAAATAAATTTGAAAGGAGCCCAGAATACCCTAATGCGTTAAAAATATTCTCCACCCCATCTTTTCTTATTGAGGGAAAGAACTCTTCAATATCTAGAGATACAACAATTGCTTGATTTCGGTGAAGAGTCAAATTGTTTTTTAAAGTATGCTTTTTGACGTAAGCCTTAGCGAAGCGGCTGATAGGAACTTTGTACAAAATATTGGTGAGAATCCATATTTGGATATCTTTTAAGCTAGGAAGAGGTTCGCAAATTTCTCGTGTCCCTCCGTTGCTTTTTTTTATTTCATATTTTTTGTAAAAGTATTTTGTAAAAAACACAGCTCGAGTGAGGTAATTTTTTTTGTACCCTACTAAACTTGAAAAATGAGATAAGTTGTAGATAATAGGAAGGCCAGCTTTAATAAGAGGCTCTGCATAGTCCAGGCACTTTTTGATATTCTCGTCGGAATAACCGTTCATAAGTGCCTTTTCAGAAAATTCCTTTTTGTAATGTTCTAAATTCATACCTTCTGTGGATTCAGTGGTGGGGGAAGGATAGCACCTTCCCCCAGTTGAAATAGGGTGGAAATTTCCGGAGCTCCGGCGGAGGAAATTTCCACCCTAAAGCTTGAATAGGCATCCACTTTACAGGACGTCGACTCGACATCCCGGTACGAGTTTCCTCGTACAGTATCTTCACTAAAAAAAGAGCTCATTCTGATTTGGTAAAAATACAAATTCTAAATCAATTTTGGGTATCATTGAAGAAGTTTCTCGTTCAATCCATTGGTCTTTATCCATTTTTTTAAGATTTTGCCTATAAAAGCTAAGTAGCTCTTTGCCTTTCTCTGATAGGACAACCGAATTATCATTGTATATAATTAACTGCTCATCTATCGCCGAAGAAGTTAATTCTGAAATCTGCAAATAGGAGAGCCCTTGGCTAAGTAAAGAATTGACATTGTCATTTCTGTCAATTATTGCCAGTAAAATATGAACGTTCTTGTGAATCATTGTTGTTCTATTTGAAATCGTGGAAAAGGCGGTTCCAATGCTTCTTGAGATTTATATGTCATCCAAAAAAAGGGGAATGTATTATTCGGTGTTTTGATTAAGGTTACTAGTCCTTCTGATTGATTGTAGCCAAACTTATACTTCTTATTTGTTGTTATATTACGCTCTATCCCCTCCATTATACTAATCTTTTCGCTTTTGGTAGGTTCCTCATAATGATCACTTATCCCTCTTGGATGCACTATGCCCACAGAGCTCGAAATTCCCATTTTGTTTAGTAAGTCAATGCCGTCTTGATGAGCGACTAAGGAAAGAACTTCAATTTTTTCCGTTTTCAATGTTTCATTTTGGGATAGATCATCAAGCATTTCCTTAAATGTATTACCAGAACCCAAAAAATCGTCTACAAAAAATATCTTATCATTTTCCTGCAAGGCAATTTTCTTTGAATGAATGTCTATAAGCTTGACCCAGGTATATTTTACTTTATTGTAGGGCGCTGGAACAAAATTCATAAATCCAGAAAGAAGATAGAGTAACGAGTCTCCACTTTTTGTTTTACTCTCGTCTGAAAGCTTTTTTACAGGAGCTAAGTAAACTACAGAGGGAGCTTGTGGCTCTCTCTGAGCCAAATTGCTAAAAAGTTTTATAACTAACTTTCCATAGTCGGCGAAGGAGATCCATTGATAACGCTCACATAATTCTAATATCAACTCTTTCTCTTGCTGATTAAGTACAGCCAAAAGCTTGCATAAATTGCCGTGAACAACTTCTTGACCATCCTTACTCATCCAGTCATTATTTGAAAATATTTTGTGCAAACGAATTATTGTAGCTATATCTAAATTTCCAGCCATAAATAAAAACTATTTTCATTAATTTAAATACAATAGGGCATTCAAATAACTGGCCAGTATAAATTAGTCATTTAGCGTATTATTAAAGTCAGTTAATTAGTATGATAAGTTATCTCAAAGACAAGAATTGGATTTTCTCCGTTTGCCTCCATTTCTAATATGATTCTTTTGTCCAAAGAAACTTCATCAGTTTCAAGGTTGATGCTTACAAATCTTCTATATTCTGGCTTATTTATACACTTCGCTAAGTCCAAAGAAAGCCCATTTTTTAAAAGACAAATGATGGATTTATCTGAAGTGCCAAATTTTATTTTTTCATAAAGATCACCGCTTATCAACCCTAAGTCGTTTAAAATCTCAATATATTTTATGAGATTATTATCCACATAATCTTGCTCTTCTTTAATACGAAGGATTGCTAAGTTTACTTTATCTGCATCTGTTTTTCCATTTAAGTCAACATACAAGGCTTTTACTCCGAACTCATTGCGTGTTATTTCGCCCCACTTTGGTCCGACAAATATTATCTTATCTGTCAACCGATTCCAGTAACTTATAAACTTGCCAATCATTTGTTTATAGGAACTGCCAGTTGTTCTCCATTCAAGAATCATGGAATAAAACCGTCTCGCAGCTTCATTCCTTAAACGATCAAAGTTTTCATCACTAACATCAACCCCATGCATAAAAATTTCATAGATAGCGTTCATTACTTCTTCTGTAGTGTGAATAACTCCAACGTTTAAGTAGCGGTCAAAGTTGTCTTGTATTGCCTGCTCATTTTTTATAATATCAAAGTCGTATACATTATTCTTAAAACATAATTTCGCAATTTCCGAAGTTACATACACGATATTTTTTGTTTCAATTGTATTGGGCTCAATATTCTCTAAATACTGAAGGGACTCTTGTAATTCTTTTTTCTGTTCTGATGTCAAATTATCCGTTTCAGAAACTAGCATTAGATTTTCAACTTCATCTTCTATAGTCAGATCTGACTTAGCAGTTCGTTGAAGAAAGGCTACGAGGTTGGATCTTTTATCGGAATAGTCACCTTTTATCAAATAGATTTCCGGTTCCAATAAGTTCAAATTTCCCTTTTCTTCATTGAATATTTCACTGAATCGGCATACGCGGCCAATTAGATTTTTAAACTGGGATTTGCTAAAAGTTCTCCGGCCTACTTTATTTGATAAAATAAAAATTCGCTCGGCAGGAATATTTACGCCTTCGAGTAAGGTTGAATTTGTTACTATAAACTGCAGAGCCGGAATTTTTGCAAAAACATTCTCTACATATAATCGAATAACATCTGGCATTCCACCGTGGTGGTAAACCACGCCAGACCGAATGCATTGGAGCAACCGGTAGTCTGGGTGTAAGAATTCGCCAATAGCAGTTATCAGTTCTTGGATCTCTGGGGTTCGCCTTGTTAACTCAACCTGATCAATCTCCTGTTTACTAAGTGCTTGTGCTAACTTTTCGATATCCTTAGGCCTGTTTATATATACAATATTTTTATTAGCCCTAAAAGCCTGTAAGAAATCTATCTCGGACTTATGTGATGTCTTCTGAACTAGTATTGACTTATTTATAAACTGATCATATAAATACAACTTTCTATCGCCCGTTAAATCCAAATAATAATATCGCTCGACCTTTAAATATTCTGCTGTTGACTGACTTTTAAGAGAGTAAGGAGCGTAAGGACTTTGTAAGCTTTTTCCCTCAGCAATAAAAGGGGTGAAGAAATTAAGTAAAGTGTCAGGATTTCTTTTGACTAAAATTAATAACACTTGGGCTAAAAGTGTTGCTCTGCTCTCCGCTTTTAATAAATTATGGGCTTCATCCACAAGCACAATATCAAATGAAAGAGTAGAATGTTGTTGTAATAATCGCAATAGTCTTTCTTGGGTTAGAACAGCAACAAAGCGTTGTTCAGTTCCTTTGTACATTTCGGGATGGGTAATGACCCTTTTGACAGCTGCTGCAATAGTGTTATTATTCAGCAATCTTCTCTTTGTTTGGGCTAGCAGAGCTTTGCTAGGTACTATAATACAGACTTTCTTATTTGCATTCTCCAAGACTTTTGAAATAATTATTTCGGACTTTCCATACGAAGTTGGTGCAACTAACACAAAACTCCCTTCGGTTCTTTTAGAAAAATCTATCAACTCCCGTTGGCCATAAGATAGATAAATGCGATCTTGCTTGAAGTTATCTTTAAAAGCGGAGAAGAATGTATTAAAGAAACGTTTGGAAATTTCTTCAGAATTGAAATATGATGCTTCTATGAACTTAGAGATTGGTATATAGCCTTTATTAATGGAAATATCATAAAGAGGCCGATAGTCTTTATACACATTAGAATACCTTAATACGATACGATATCCTAATTTGGCCAGGCTATAATCGCCATATTGAAGGAAGAGGATAGCTAGTTTAAAGAGAAATTGTATATCATCATCCTTTAACCCTAGTAAATTGTTAAGCAATAAGTCATTATACGCGGTTTGAAAATCTCCGCTATCAATATTTCGTCTTAGTTTCCCAATGGTCAGTTCCTCTATACTCATACTATACTATTGTTGATTCCGTCTGTAAAAAGGCGGCGACCTTATCGTACGTTTCTTTCTGAATTGAAAGGACTATTACGTTTTTAAAAACTTTTTCCGCCAATATTTTCTTGTGATAAGCCGTCACCTCAGAAAGTGTTACCCTATCTTTTAAGCAATGGTATAAAACCGAGACGAGGATGACATTCTTTTTGGAGTTTGACTTTTGAGTATGAGGACTGTCTTTAGATAGCAGTTCTCGTAGCTTTATTCTCCGATTGCCCTCTTCGACTGCCAGCTTTACATCAATTAAAGCACTTTCCCAAAGAGTCTTACGATTACTATCGAACATTTCCACTATACCATCTCTCGATCTTTTTAATAATTCTATATTATACAAGTCAGGAGAGTTGATACGATTTCCGCTGTTTCCGGATTTTACCTCCGTGTACCATATATTCTTTAAATCTTCATTGTAGTAAATGATGTCAAATCCTTTTTTTATGCTTCTCTCTTCTTTATTTTTTAGTACAGATAGGCAACTGAAATTCCCAAACAGCTCATGAATAAGAACGTGTGCTAATAATTCACCGATCATACCCTTTTTAGTATCTTCCGATTTGGAGTCATATCTGTCGAGAAAAGATTTAAGTGTACCAGAGTATGAGTAGAAGCTCGGCATTTCTTGTACTTCAGCAAAGCCATTATATATACCAGCTAGTTGATTGCGAATCACCCCCTGTAGTTCTTTACTGAAGCTCTCAATAAAAACTAGGGTCAGTCCAGCAGACTGCTCAATATGTATGCCCCTGATTTTCATTATTAGAATCTTAAGGGATACAACAATTGCAAGTGCGATAGTTAATGTTTTGGTTCATTTTGCGTATAGGGCGTTTGGTTGTTAGTAATTTTCACAAGCTTAAATATAATGGATTATCAAGAACGTCGATTTAACAAGTATATTTTTTGTTGGTTACCTATGCCTTTTGTTTAAGCGGATTCATAATTTGTTTAATCAAAGCTGAAACATCAGTGGATTAAAGGGTCAGCCAACCCCAAAAATGTTTGACAGTATTTTAATACGGTATAACCGCATTCGGCTCTACTTTCAGGGCCCATAGCAATTTTAGAACAGTGGTTAGTCTTATATCACTTTCCCCTTTTTCTATTTTGAGTACCTGTTTGTGCTCTATTTCGGCCATAGCTGCAAGTTCTCGCTGGCTCAGGCCTTTCTCCTTGCGAATGCTCCTGATTCTTTGCCCAAACTCCTTAAGCTCTATTTTACCGTTTTCAGCCATTGAACAAATACAAAAGAATTTTTTGGCACGTTTGGAGTATCATGATACTTCATTTTATATTTTTACCTATATTTGTTATCGCAATGAGTGACTATTAATTAGGCTGACAACAGCAATTGTATAATATGTACATTTGTTGTCCCCTAAATAATTATAGGCATCTCGTTTTCAGTACCGCAGGGAAAAGTAGGACGTTCGTTAGCGGTTGTGCTGGAGATAGGGATAGCCCATGCTTTTAGCGTGGGCTTCTTGTCCGTACAACCGGCCCTTCCTACGGGTTCCCTGGCGGCAAGGAGACCCGCGCTTTTTTTTTGCGGTATCCTGTTAACCTATTACTCACCTGTAAACCTCAAAAAAGATGAACAACCTGAGTAAACCCGCATTCCCTTCAAGGCATCTATCCGCATGTGCAGTAACAGCAGCTGTTCAAATGCCCACAGACCTGCCACCGCCCAGCAAACTCATTTAATGACCTAGAGAGCTATGCTCTTCTTGTTAACCCTCGATTGGTTAGCCCAATTGCTTCGTGCATCAACAGGGGTATAGCTGATCTGTATGCAAACGGCTGCCGGAATGTCTATTCCGGCCCTACTCTGTATTGCCTGCCACACAGGCTAATGTACACCATTAAAATATCATACGATGTTACTTCCTACGGAAAAAATAAGACAGTTCCTGGAGTGGTATCCGGAAGCTGCAGAGGTCAAAAACATTATCTGGAACCTGTTGGAAGCAGCTATGGCCAGTCACAATGCGGATGCCTGGACTGCGGACGACCGAAGCAATATGATGTTCTTCTTTTCCCGGATCTCCGAATTCACCGAAGCGGTCTATGTAATAGCGCCGCCTCTGCTGCAGATCTGTGATTGTTCAGAAATAAATGAATAAAAACATGGCAAAATCTTCACGCAAACCTGGTGCCTTAAAAGGTGTCCGGTTCTACGTTGTGGAAAGCGATCCGGTGGATCAGCGCATCATCAGTTACCTGCTTGGTGAGTTGGGAGCTGACACCTATTCATTCATCGAGGAGTTCGAAACGGCTATCCTCGTATCCAAGATGTTGGAACTGGACATAATTATTAGCGACTGGGTGCATCCACGTCAGGCCGACACCGATGTACTGGCTTTGCATAAAAACGACGAAACAATTTCGGGTATTCCTTTGATCCTTGTCTCTGCCGACAATCGGCCATCAAGCCGCGAATACGCGTTGAGGGAAGGGGCACGGGCATTCCTCACCAAACCCATTTACCTCAAGGAACTGGAACAGGCTATTATCAGGTGTCTGTGGCCAGACCAACGGGTATGATCGCATTGTGGATCGATACAACGGGAGTAAAAGACGGGCTGGGTCTCTACCTGGCCTCTTTGCTCACAAACAATAAACCGATTAGTTATGGACAAAGCACTGGTATCAAAATTCCTTCTTCCGGCCACGCACAAAACCATCCTGAAGGATGATCGCTTCAGGCCGGAATTTACCCGCGGGCAGACAATCTTCATGAAACGCCTGGAATCCTATTCTGCGGTATCCCATCTGGGGTTGCATGTCCTGCGCCTGGTGGATGGAGGGATCCTCATTCACCGCTTAGCACTGCACGGGAAGATAAAAGGCGCGTTAAAATTGTACCATCACCACCGTGGCAACGATTACCGGATAATTCCGGTCGCCCTGGTAACTGATATTTATGTGGTGTTGGCAAACTTCGAGAAAGGCGTCGATTTCTCACGGTATGCAGGATTGATAGAGCATGTGACTGCTATTTAAAATGATATTCAGCAAATATTTTTATCTTAGGAAAGACGCCTGCTGTTAAACAGGCCATCCCATGAAAAACCTGCCTGTAGCCATTTTTGGTAGTCTCTGCTTCATTGTCGCACTGTTCTACCTGGCCTGCCAGCAACCGCACCAGCCGCAGGTAAGCACCCTGAAAATGGAAGAATACCACATGGATGGAGATACTGCGAAATGGCATCGCGGTGCAATGCAGATAAAGGCTTTTACTCCATACTGTGTGAAGCCGGCTTCGGCCAGGAAGTAGTGCGAGGGTTTAACTAATGTGTTATTCCACAAACAAATCCTCCATCGTAGTGCCCAGCACCTCCGTAAAAGCGCGGAGTACAAAGACGGGCATGTCCATCTTGTCCGCTTTGCGTAGATTGATGTAGCGGCTGAAGGAACTGTCGGATATTCCTGTTTTGTCTATAACAGCTCCCTTGATCGCCACCCGCTCCTTCTGCGTACAAGCAGCCAGCAAGTATTTTATCCTGTAACGTAAGGGGGATCCGTTCATACTGATGATTTGAGTCGGTTTACCCTCTCGTTTCTGCAGCTCTTTCACTTCGGATCAGAATGAGACCTGGTTGGATAGAAAGAATTACCCGCTGGCCCTTTGTAAACCCAGCTTGTTTAAACCAGCCTCCGGTAAGCAATAGTTCTGGAAAGTATCCCTCGGGATGCTGCTGCCAGCGCTCGCCAACCAGTAAAGAGCGTATCGTTACCGTTTCTTCTTTCAGCCGGTCAATGGCATTGATAAGCGTTGCCAATGTGTAATCCTTTGGGTCGAGCGGGTTGTGTGCCGGCTGCGATCGCTGGGTTTCCTTTTCTTCCATAGAAGTGATTTGAAGCTTTATTTTACAAAGCACCTATGCCGGCTGCCCGTTTCCCACCAGGGAGATTGGTGTTTTACCGGTAGGAAATTGTATTTTACTATTCAGCGTCTCCAATATATTTGCATCATGATTGATACACCTATGGCAACAGAAAAGAAACCCCATCAGGGCCGCAACGTGAAACGCATCCGCGAAATCCTGGGTGTAAAACAGGATGCCCTTGCATTCGATCTTGGCATTAGCCAGCAAACCATTTCTTCCATAGAGCAGAAGGAAACCATTGATGAGGATCTGCTGGAGCGCATTGCCCAAGCGATAAAAGTGCCTACCGATGCTATCAAGAACTTTAGTGAAGAAGCCGCAGTGAATATCATTGGTAGTACATTCAATCATTCCGGCTTATTCAATTACAGCTGTACTTTAAACTTCAATCCCCTTGACAAGGTGATAGAACTTTACGAGCGAATGCTACAACTAGAGCGCGATAAAATCGAACTCTTAAAGAAGGGCTAACCGTCTTTTACAAAGACCGCCCTCTTTTCTTCTTCTTCTTCTTACCCGCTGTCCGCAACTGCCAGGGAACTGGTGTGTAGGACTGGTGTTCTGTACGCAGAATTATGTAAAGGAGCTCACCGATACCTTTAAGCACCGCTTCCAACGGGGCTAAAGACAACTTTATTTCAGGCGGTTGCTCCAACCTGAAAACGCTGGCCAGCTTTTGCGGCGTTATCTTCTTCCATTCCTGTAGCCGCTGCCTGCGGAGAATAGATTCAATCGCCCTCAGCGGGTAGCCAACATCACTGCCCCTGGCTCTTCTTCCCTTACGATCGGTAAAGGACATACCCGTTCCTTTCCGAATCGAGTATCCCTT
>Ga0102590_1005073_pt1 | contig 10395 bp, 9 predicted proteins | sample AraplaMF_Col_mMF_FD_76859 | JGI IMG/M metagenome (GOLD analysis project Ga0102590, IMG submission 76859) | Arabidopsis root microbial communities from the University of North Carolina, USA - plate scrape MF_Col_mMF | ecosystem: Host-associated > Plants > Roots > Endosphere | place: USA...
ACCGGCTCGACGGCCACCTGATGGTCGTGCTCGACGTCGACCGCATTCTCGAAATCGCACCTGACAAGCTGGCGGCATAAGGCCGGCGCCGACCCCGTGGAATTCCGCGATACAACACCCGCGGGACAGTAGAAAAGTAGAGGCTATCATGAAGACATGTCTGGTTGTCGATGACTCGAGCGTCATCCGAAAGGTCGCTCGGCGTATCCTCGAAGGTCTCGACTTCGAAATCGTCGAGGCGGAAGATGGCGAGAAGGCGCTGGAGGTCTGCAAGCGCGGCCTGCCCGACGCGGTGCTGCTCGACTGGAACATGCCGGTCATGGACGGCTATGAATTCCTGCGCAATCTGCGCCGGATGCCCGGCGGCGACCTGCCGAAGGTGGTGTTCTGCACCACCGAGAATGACGTCGCCCACATTGCCCGCGCGCTGCATGCCGGCGCCAACGAATACATCATGAAGCCGTTCGACAAGGAAATCGTCACCGCGAAATTCCATGAAGTCGGCCTGATCTGAGATTCTTCGAGGCCAGGCGGCCCCGCGGTGAAGCGGGGATTTGTTTTCAAGTTCTGTTGCGTTGGGCGTGGTGAGTAATGAGTGTTGATGTGGCAAGTCCTATTGCCCAAGATTCCGCCCGGCATGAACCGCTGCGGGTGATGGTGGTCGATGACTCGGTGGTCATCCGCGGCATGATCTCGCGGTGGATCGAGGCGGAGCCCGACATGGTGGTCGCGGCGTCGCTGCGCAACGGCCAGGAGGCAGTCAACCAGGTCGACCGCATCAATCCGGATGTCGCCGTGCTCGACATCGAAATGCCGGAGCTCGACGGCATCTCGGCGCTGCCCCTGCTGCTGGCCAAGCGCCCCAGGCTCGTCATCATCATGGCGTCGACGCTGACCCGCCGCAACGCCGAGATCAGCTTCAAGGCGCTGTCGCTCGGCGCCTCCGATTACATTCCAAAGCCCGAAACCACCCGCGAGGCCACCGCTGCCGAGACCTTCCGCCACGATCTGCTGCAGAAGATCCGTCATCTCGGCGCCCGGCTTCGCCGGCCGCGCACCACCGCGAGCCCGCCGCTGGCGCCGGCCGCGCGTCCCACCGCAGCGCCTCCGGCCGCCGCGCCGCCGGCCGCCGTGGTCAAGCGCGCGTTCAGCCTGACGCCGCCGAAGGTGCTGCTGATCGGCTCGTCGACGGGCGGCCCACAGGCGCTGATGGCGCTAGTCGCCGAGATCGGCCCGGTGATCGACAAGTTTCCTGTGCTGATCACCCAGCACATGCCGCCGACCTTCACCACCATCCTTGCCGAGCATCTGGCGCGCGCGAGCCATCGCCCGGCCCATGAGGGCGTTCACGGCGAGGCCATCAAGCCGGGCAAGATCTATCTCGCGCCCGGCGGCAAGCACATGCGCGTGGTGCGCCAGGGCGGGGTTCCGACCATCGCGCTCGACGACGGGCCGCCGGTGAATTTCTGCAAGCCGGCGGTCGATCCACTGTTCGCCTCGGCGATCGAGACCTGGCAGGGCGGCATTCTCGCGGTGGTGCTGACCGGCATGGGGTCGGACGGCATGCGCGGCGGCAAGGACATCGTCGCCGCCGGCGGCAGTGTCATCGCCCAGGATGAAGCTTCCAGCGTGGTGTGGGGGATGCCAGGTGCCGCCGCCCACGCCGGAATATGCGCGGCGATCTTGCCGCTGAAAGAAATCGCACCGAAACTGGTCCGGTTGTTCTCAGGAGACCGTTCGTGACGCCTGTTGATTACGAGTACCTGCGCAAGTTCCTGAAAGACCGTTCCGGCCTCGATCTGTCCGCCGACAAGCAATACCTTGTCGAGAGCAGGTTGATCCCGCTGGCCCGCAAGGCCGGCCTCAATGGCATCGACGAGCTCGTCGCCGCGATCAAAAACGGGAACGGCGCGCTCGGCGGCGAGGTGGTCGACGCCATGACCACCAACGAGACCTTCTTCTTCCGCGACAAGCTGCCGTTCGATCATTTGCGCGAAACCGTCATCCCGGCGCTGCTGCAGGCCCGCGCATCGCGCCGCAGTTTGCGGATCTGGTGCGCGGCGTCCTCGACCGGCCAGGAGCCGTACTCGATCGCGATGTGCCTGAAGGAAATGGGCGCGCAACTCGCCGGCTGGCGCATCGAGATCATCGCCACGGATCTTTCGCCCAGCGTGCTGGAAAAGTGCAGGGCCGGCATCTACAGCCAGTTCGAGGTGCAGCGCGGCCTGCCGATCCAGCTCTTGGTCAAGCACTTCAAGCAGACCGGCGAGCTCTGGCAGCTCAACCCTGATATCCGCGCCATGACCCAGTTCAAGCAGCTCAATTTGCTGCAGGACTTCTCTCATCTCGGCACCTTCGACATCGTGTTCTGCCGCAACGTGCTGATCTACTTCGATCAGGACACCAAGATCGACGTCTTCAAGCGCCTCGCCAAGGTGATGGAGCCCGACGGCTTCCTCTCGCTCGGGGCCGCCGAAACCGTCGTCGGCCTTACCGACGCCTTCAAGCCCCACCCCGACAAGCGCGGCCTCTACCGCCCCAACGCGCTGCGCGCCTCGCCCTCGATCGTGCCGGCCGCGATGCCCGGATTGAAAGCGGCGGCCTCGCCGGCGAGATGAGACTTGGCTGGTGCGAATCGATCGAGCAACGCTCGATCGGATGGCCAGCCAAAGCCGGTCGGGTGGGAGACCACGGAATGATTGCCCGTCGCCGCGACCGGAGCCGTGGGTACTCCTAGTAGCAGACGCAAGTGCTCACCATCATTCGGACATTGCCTTAGCCCCGAGGGCAACCCGACGGGCTTTGGTGAACCGTGGCTGAATTATCCATTACGGGGGCTTTTCCGGCCGCAGGACCGGCTCGGGGCCGTCAGCCGAAGCCCGTTCAACGACCTCCCGGCAATGCTCGCGGCATTGTCATTGACATCGGGTGAGGAAATCGGCCTCATATTGCTGCCTTGCAAAAAACCACAACAATGGATGTCAGGCAGATTCCGGGAGGCGTTCATTGAAGCGCACGCATCAGGGAACGACCGAGCCGTGGCGGGTTGGGGTTCTGTTTTCCCAGACCGGCCACATGTCGGTGATCGAAGAGACCCAGCTTCGCGGCACCTTGCTGGCGGTCGACGAAATCAATAATGCCGGCGGCTTGCACGGCCGAGAGCTCGTGCCAATCATCTACGATCCCGCTTCGGACAACACCCTGTTTCGGCTCTATGCCAAGAAGCTGATGATAGAGGACGGCGTATCGTCGATCTTTGGTTGCTATACGTCCAGCAGCCGCAAGATGGTGCTGCCGATCGTCGAGCGCCTGAACGGCCTGCTTTGGTATCCTACGTTGTATGAGGGCTACGAGTATTCCCCGAACGTCATCTATACGGGATCCGCTCCGAACCAGAACTGCCTGGCGCTGTGCGAGTACCTGGTCTCCAACCTCGGCCGGCGCTTCTATTTCGTCGGATCGGACTACATCTACCCGCGCGAAACCAATCGGATCATGCGCGAATTGCTGCGCGGCGCCGAGGTGGTTGGCGAGAGCTACGTCTCGTTGCGCGCGCAACGCAAGGATTTCCTGCCGATTATCCGGGACATCCAGCGCACGCGGCCGGACGTAATCTTCTCCACCGTGGTTGGCGATTCCACGATCTATCTCTACCAGGGTTACGCCGAAGCCGGATTCGATCCGAAGACGATGCCGATCGCAAGCCTGACCACGACCGAGGCCGAAATCCGCGCCATGGGTTTCGACGTGGGCGAAGGCCACATCACCGCGGCCTCCTACTTCCAGAATATCGACAGCGCTTCGAACGCGAGTTTTGTCTCGCGCTTCAAGAAGCGCTTCGGCGCCGACGAGCCCACCAACATGTGCGTCGAAGCCGCCTATTTCCAGGTGCATTTCTTCGCGCGCGCGCTCGCCCTGACCAATTCGATGGAAACCAACCAGCTCAGGCCCGTGGTTCTCGGCTCGGAATTCGAGGCCCCGCAGGGCAAGATCGCCATCAACGCGTCGTGCAGCCACGCCGATCTGTGGTCGCGGATCGGTCGTGCCAACCGAACCGGCCAGTTCGATATCGTCGCGCGCTCCAAGGCGGCGGTCACCGCCGATCCCTACCTGACCTGCTACAGCCGCAGTGCGCATATTCTCTGATCCGCCTCGAGATCCCGGAACCGCAACCATGGACAAGCTCGAACTGCCCGCCAAACCCGGCTCGAGCAGCCTGGCCGAGTTCGAAATTGTAGTTGCGGTGGCGCCGGAGACGGGCGCCGACCAACTGGTGCGCGACCTGCTACGCTCGCGCGCCAAAGTCCGGCGCCTGTGGCCGATGCCGGACAAGTTGCCGGCCGACGCCGACGTGCTGGTGGTCGAGTTCAGTGACCAACTGACCGATCGGTTGCCTTGGATGCCCGGCGAATCCCGTTCGGCCGTCGTGGTCGTGGTCAAGCCGAACCGCGCGCCCGACCCGGCGCGGCTGTGCGAGACGACGCCCGAGGCGGTGCTCTATATGCCGGCCCGTGCCGAGGCCATCGTCGGCGTGGTGGCGCTGGCGCGCAGCCAGTTCGACTACACCAAACGCCTGCGAGACCGTGTCGACCGGCTCGACGAAAACCTGCGCACGATCCGCAATGTCGAGCGCGCCAAGGCCATTCTGGTTTCGGCGCGCGGCATGAACGAGGACGATGCCTACAAGTTCCTGCGCAGCCAGGCGATGGACCGCCGCACCACGGTCAACGCCATCGCCGCGGCAATTATTGACTCGTTTGAATTGCTGGGTTAATTAGATCACCGCACCGTGTTGAAGCGGTGGGGCGGCAGCACTGCCGTTCACTATTACATCGGGCAAAAAAGCCCCCGTCTCGGATGATATCCGAACGGGGGCTTTTTGCTGTTCACGCGGGGAGGTTGCCATGAAACTTACGAGACGTCGTTTTCTCCAAGCCAGCGCCGCCGGTGGCGCGTTTCTCATCGGCACGCCGCACATCTGGAGCAAGAATTCCGATCTTGCCTGGGCGGCCGGCGGCGACATCAAAGTCGGCGTGCTGTTTTCGCTGACCGGCACGACTGCGATCATCGAGGAATCGCTGAACAAGGCTACGATCCTGGCGATCGAGGAAATCAATGCGGCCGGCGGCATCAATGGAATGAAGATCGTGCCGGTGATCGAAGACCCGGCTTCCGATCCCGCGACATTCGCCGAGAAGGCCCGCAAGCTGGTGGCCGGCGACAAATGCGTCAGCGTGTTCGGATCCTACACCTCGGCCAGCCGCAAGGCCGTGCTGCCCGTCGTGGAGAAGCAGAACAATCTCTACTGGTATCCGACCTTGTACGAAGGCCGCGAGTGCTCGAAGAACGTCGTCTATACCGGCGCCGTGCCGAACCAGCAGCAGGATGAATTCATCCCATGGCTGATCAAGAATTTCGGCAAGAAGTTCTCGATGATCGGGTCGAACTACATCTACCCGAAGGAAGAGAACAACTATTGCCGCAAGCTGCTGGCGAAATATGGGGCCGAAGTGGTCAACGAAGAATACGTGCCGCTTGGCCATTCCGAGTTCTCCTCCGTCATCAACAAGTTCCGCCAGCAGCAGCCGAACGTCATCTTTTCGACGGTGGTCGGCGATTCGGTGGTGGCGCTGCACCGGCAGTACAAGGCCGCCGGACTCGACCCTGCCAAGATGCCGATGGCCAGCCTGACCACGTCGGAAAACGAGATCGCCGCCATGGGTGGCGAGGCCGCCGCCGGCCACTTCACCTCAGCGCCGTATTTCGAGGTCTACAAGTCGCCTGAGAACGAGAAATTCGTCGCCGCCTACAAGAAGCGCTGGGGGGCCGACAAGGTCACGCATTTCGTGTCCGAGGCCTGCTATTTCCAGACCTACATGTTCAAGCAGGCGGTCGAGAAGATCGGCAAAGGCGACATTACGCCGAACACCATCCGCGAAGCCGTCAAGGGTGTCGAAATGATCGCCCCGCAGGGCAAGGTTCGCCTCGATCGCGAGAACCTGCACACCTGGCTGTGGCCGAAGATCGCGCAGGCCAAGTCCAACGGCCAATTCGAGATCATCGTCCAGGCCAACGACTGGCTGAAGCCCGATCCTTACGCGGCGTATCCGACCCAGGTCTGCACCGAAAAGGGTCTGGTCGAGAAGAAGTCCTGACCGCTTTCGCGCGTCCGGGCGGCCAGTCGCCGCCCGGTGCCTCCTCAGCCTGGAACATCATATGCATTCCGTCTTCGAACAGGTTCTGACCGGGCTCAGCATCGGATCGATCCTGCTGCTCGTGGCATTGGGCCTCTCGATCATCTATGGCACCATCGGGGTGATCAACCTTGCCCATGGCGAGTTCATCATGCTTGGCGCCTACGCGGCCTGGGCGTTGAAGACCTTTGCCGGGCTGTCCTTGTTGCCGGGCCTGGTGCTGATTTTTCTCGGTGTCGGGCTGTTCGGCTGGCTGGTCGAGCGCATCATGCTGCGCCGGCTGTATCAGCGGCCGCTCGACACCATCCTGGCGACCTGGGGCATCGGCGTCGTGTTGCAGCAGGTGGTTCGGCTGATCGCCGGCGGCGACCTGCGCTATGTCGAACTGCCGCCGTCGATGGCCGGCAGCGTGTCGATCCTCGGGGTCGAGATCGCCGCTTATCGAATCTTCATCTTCGTGATCGCCGCCCTGTTGTTCCTGATCACCTGGTCGATCATGAACCGCACGACTTTCGGACTGAAGCTGCGCGCGGTGGTGCAGGACCACAATGTCGCGTCCTGCTTCGGCATCAACGCCGACCAGATCCATTCACTGACCTTCGCCTATGGCGCCGGCCTCGCCGGTCTCGCCGGCGCAATCGTCTCGCCGCTGAAAAGCGTTTCTCCCGAAATGGGGACCGGCTACGTCGTCGACGCATTCATGGTCGTCGTGCTCGGCGGCGTGCAAAGCCTGGTCGGCACGGTGATCAGCGCCTTCGCCCTGGGCGAGGTCACCGGGATGATCGCGTTCCTGCAAAACGACACCATCGCCAAGGCGATCGTCCTGATCCTGATCATCAGCGTCATCCGCTTCCGGCCCCAGGGGCTGTTCGTCGCAAAGGTGCGCGCATGAGCAAGCCTCCTCAGTCGGCTTCACGCCGGCGCGCAACCGGTTTCTGGCAACCGGAGCTGATCGGCATCGTCGTTCTCGTCGCCGCCATGTATCTGATGCCCTATGTCCTGGTCGACGACTTCCTGATCAGCAAATACAGCCGCTATTTGGTGCTCGGTCTGCTGGCGATGGCGCTGTCGTTGTCCTGGGGCTATGGCGGCATCCTCAATCTCGGTCAGGCGCTGCCATTCGGTCTCGGTTCCTATTGCATGGCCATGGCGCTCAAGCTGCGGACCATTCCGGTTCAGACCGGCGCCGACGGCCTGCCGGACTTCATGGTCTGGAATAATGTGCAGCAGTTGCCGTGGTTCTGGATGCCGTTCTACTCGATGACCTTCGCCGTCGTCGCCGGCATCGTGGTGCCTGCGGCGCTGATGGCCGGGCTCGGCTGGTTCATGTTCCGCGGCCGGGTCACCGGTGTGTTCGTGGCGATCACCACGCTTGCCATGCTGGTCGTCGTCAACCTGGTGATCATCGATCAGCAGCAATATACCGGCGGCTTCAATGGCATCACGGATCTGGCGCAGCTGTCCGTCGGCGGCATCGTGTTCGATGCTTATAACCGGACGACTTTCTATCTGATCGCCACCGTCGCCAGCGCCGTCCTGGTGTTCGGCTATGTGCTCTCCCGCACCAAATTCGGTCTGATCCTGCAGGCGATCCGCGACCAGGAAGGCCGTGTGCAGTATTTCGGCTATGACGTCGCCAGCTACAAGATCGCCGTGATGGCGATCTCGGCGGCGATCGCCGGTCTTGCCGGCATGCTCTACACGATCGTGATGGAGTTCGCGTCGCCGACGTTCCTCAACGTGCCCCTCAGCCTGTCGGTCGTGATCTGGTGCGCCGTCGGTGGCCGCGGCAGCCTGCCCGGAGCCTTCGTCGGCGCCGTGCTGGTCACGGGTATGCAGGGAGCGCTGTCGGAATCGAAGATCTTCCTCGACACCTGGACCCTGGTGATGGGCGTTCTGTTCGTGCTGGTGGTGCTCTTCCTGCCTTCCGGCCTCGCCGGCCTGATCGGCCAGCTGGTGGCGAAAATTCGGCCCGGCGGCGATCATCGCCGGCGCCAGGTCGACGATATGAAATCCGCCAAGCCCGAGGAGATCGCATGAGCACCCACCTGGTCGTGCGCGATCTGGCTGTCAGCTTCAACGGCTTCATGGCCGTCAGCGGGCTCGATTTGACCATCAACAAGGGCGAGCTGCGCTGCCTGATCGGCCCCAATGGTGCCGGCAAGACCACCTGTCTCGATCTGATCTGCGGCAAGGTCAAACCGACCGCCGGCTCGATCGTGTTCAACGGCAAGCATATCGAGCAACTCGAGGAGTATGCGATTGCCCGCGCCGGCGTCGGCCGCAAATTCCAGGTGCCGAGTGTGTTCCGGGAGCTGAGCGTGCGCCAGAATCTGGAAGTCGCCTACTGCAGGAATCCAGGCGTGTGGACCAACCTGATGCGCGGCCCCCAGAACGACGACACCGCCGGTCTGGAAGACCTTTGCGGCTTTGTCGATCTCACAAACCAGATGGAGGCGCCTGCCGCCCATTTGTCCCACGGCCAGACCCAGTGGCTGGAGATCGCGCTCCTGATGGCGCAGAACGCCGAGCTGATCCTGATGGACGAGCCGACCGCCGGCATGACCATCCAGGAAACCCGCAAGACCGCGGAAATCTTCAACCGGCTGAAGGGCCGGCATACCCTGATCGTGGTCGAGCACGACATGGGTTTCGTCAAGGAAATAGGCGATTCGATTTCGGTCATGCATCAAGGCAGGTTGCTCGCGGAAGGCAGTGTCGGCGACATCGAGGCCAACCCGCTGGTGCGCGAAGCCTATCTCGGCTCGGGGGGCTTCGGTCATGCTTGAGATCAACAATCTCAGCGCCTTCTACGGCAACAGCCGCGCCTTGCAGAATGTTTCCCTCGAGGTCGGCGACGCCGGCTTCGTCAGCGTGCTTGGACGAAACGGCGTCGGCAAGACCGCGCTGCTGCGCAGCATCGTCGGGCTGATGGACAGGACCGACGGCAGTATTCGACTCGACGGTGAGGAAATTTCCGCGACCCCGACCCATGACCGGGTCAGGCACGGCATCGGTTATGTGCCGCAGGGCAGGGGCATCCTGCCGCAGTTCACCGTGCGCGAGAATCTGAAACTCGGCACCTTCGCCCGCCGCAATCCCGGCGATGCGGGTGTGCTGGAGGACAAGGTGTTCGACCTGTTCCCGGTGTTGAAGGAATTCCTCAATCGCCGCGGCGGCAATCTGTCCGGCGGCCAGCAGCAGCAACTCGCCATCGCCCGCGCGATGCTGACCAACCCGAAGATTGTCCTGCTCGATGAACCGACCGAGGGAATTCAGCCCAACATCGTCGAGCAGATCGAGGACGTGATCATGCGCCTCAACAAGGAGCACGGTATTACGATCATCCTCGTCGAGCAGGATGTGGACTTCGCCCGGCGTGCCTCACGATCCTTCGTGATCATCGAAAAAGGCCACGTCGCGGCGTCCGGACCGATCGATGCGCTAACCGACGGCCTCGTCCACCGTCACATGGCCGTTTGATCGACGGCAAACTCAACCAAAAACAGGAGGCGACCCCCATGCTTCACGGTGACATTTCCAGCAGCAACGACACAGTCGGCGTAGCCGTCGTCAATTACAAGATGCCGCGCCTGCACACCACGGCCGAAGTGCTCGATAATGCCCGTCATATCGCCGACATGGTGGTGGGCATGAAGACCGGCCTGCCGGGCATGGATCTGGTGATCTTCCCGGAATACTCCACCCACGGCATCATGTACGACTCCAAGGAGATGTACGAGACCGCCGCCTCAATCCCGGGTCCGGAGACCGAGATCTTCGCCGAAGCGTGCCGCAAGGCCAAGGTCTGGGGCGTGTTCTCGCTCACCGGCGAACGCCACGAGGAGCATCCGCACAAGGCGCCGTACAACACCTTGATCCTGATGAACGACAAGGGCGAGATCGTGCAGAAATACCGCAAGATCATGCCGTGGGTCCCGATCGAAGGCTGGTATCCCGGCAACTGCACCTATGTCTCCGAAGGTCCGAAAGGTCTCAAGGTCAGCCTGATCATTTGCGACGACGGCAACTTTCCGGAAATCTGGCGCGACTGCGCCATGAAGGGCGCCGAGTTAATCGTGCGCTGTCAGGGTTACATGTATCCGGCCAAGGAACAGCAGGTCATCATTTCCAAGGCGATGGCTTGGGCCACCAACGTCTATGTCGCGGTGGCCAATGCCGCCGGCTTCGACGGCGTCTA
>Ga0102590_1005076_pt1 | contig 10381 bp, 10 predicted proteins | sample AraplaMF_Col_mMF_FD_76859 | JGI IMG/M metagenome (GOLD analysis project Ga0102590, IMG submission 76859) | Arabidopsis root microbial communities from the University of North Carolina, USA - plate scrape MF_Col_mMF | ecosystem: Host-associated > Plants > Roots > Endosphere | place: USA...
AACACCGCGAAGCTGACGATGAGCAGACCAAACAGGACCACCGCGAACGGCGATTTGGCGAAGGAGCGGAAGCCGGCGAGCATGACTGGGAGAAACCTTCCTCGAAAATCGCGCGGATTCCACGCAGGGCGACGGAACAGACGCGAGTTGCGGGTATAGTAGAGCCCCGGGGCGCCGGGCAAGCGGCGGAGGGGCGCAAGCGGTCTTGACTTCCGGTCCGCCAGGGGCCCCAAACCGGGCGCATGACCCTTTCGCTGACCACGCCGCGGCCGCTGATCGCCGGAAACTGGAAGATGTTCGGGCTGGAAGCTTCGCTCGACGAGGCCCGGGCGGTCGCCGCGGCGGTGGCCGCCAAGCCGCCCGCCGCGCGAGTCGCCCTCTGCCCGGCGGCCACCCTGCTGCACCGGATGGCGCAGGCCATGGCCGGGGAGGCGGTGGTCGTCGGCGGCCAGGACTGCCATCCGGCCGGGGCGGGGCCCCACACCGGCGATATCTCGGCCGCCATGCTGGCCGACGCCGGCGCCCGGCTGGTGATTCTCGGCCATTCCGAGCGTCGCGCCGCCTACCAGGAAAGCGACGCCCTGGTTTCGGCCAAGGTCGAGGCCGCCCTGGCCGCCGGCCTTGAGCCGATCGTCTGCTTCGGCGAAACCAGCGACCAGCGCGACGCCGGCCAGGCCGAGGCGGTGGTCACCGGCATGGCGCGCGGCTCGCTGCCCGCGTCGCTGGCGGGGCAAGATTTCGCCGTGGCCTACGAGCCGGTCTGGGCCATCGGTACGGGCCGCACGCCGACCCTGGCCGACATCGAGCATGTCCACGAGGCCCTGCGGGCGGTGCTGGTCGAGCGGTTCGGCCGGCATGGCGCGACCGTGCCGATCCTCTACGGCGGCTCGGTGAAGCCCGACAACGCCCGCGAAATCCTGGCCCTGCCCGAGGTCGGCGGCGCCCTGGTCGGCGGCGCCTCGCTGAAGGCCGCGGACTTCCTGGCGATCATCGAGGCGGCTTAGGGGCCAATTCTGCGCGCCTGCCCCCTTACTCCTCCCCCGTGAAACGGGGAGGTGGCTCCGGCTCTTCCCCTTCCGGGGGAAGACGATCGCGAAGCGGTCCGTAGGGGACAAGCGGGCGGGGCCCGGAGGACGGTGGAGAACAGCCTGTCCTAGAACAGCAAGCCGTAGAGCCGGCAGTCCCTGCGCTCGCCGTCGCGGTCCACATGCCCCTTCAGGTAGCCTTCCTGCTCGAAACCCAGCTTCTGCAGCACCTTTTCGGCCCGGGCGTCGCCCACGTGGGTACGGGCGATCATCCGCTTTAGGCCCAGGGACGAGGCGCAGTGGGCCAGCAGGGCGGCGGCGGCCTCGGTGGCGTAGCCCTGGCCCCAGCCGTCGCGGGCGATGATGAAGCCCAACTCGCCGCGATGATGGCGCCAGTCCAGGTCGACCAGCTCGCAATAGCCCAGGAAGCGCCCGGCCTGGACATGGCGGATCGCCCAGTACAGCGCCCGGCGCTCCTCCATCTCCGCCACCTGGGCCGCCACCGTGGCCTCGACCTCGTCGGGATCCTCGATGGCGTCGCGGTCCCAGTGGGCCATCACCTCCGGATCGCTCAGAAACGGGTAGAGGAGGGGCGCGTCCTCGACGGTCAGGGGCGCCAGGCTGAGGCGTTCGGTCTCGAGGATCATGCGCGAGGTTGGACCCGATATGGACTGCAGGACGGGCTTGAGTGCGGCCGGTTCATCCCCAGCTATGGCGCGGGCTCGTCGCAAGTGATAGAGGGGCCGCTTCGTTTTTCGCGGCGGAAGTGTCCGTCGCCCGGACCGAGATCGATTTAGACATGCTCATCGGCGTCCTGCTGACCATCAATATCATCGTTTGCATCGCGCTGATCGGCGTGGTGCTGATGCAGCGCTCCGAGGGCGGCGCCCTGGGCATGGGCGGTGGCGGCGGCGGCGGCTTCATGACCGCGCGCGGCGCCGGCGACCTGCTGACCCGCACCACCTGGATCCTGTTCTCGATCTTCCTGATCATCAGCCTGGCCCTGACCATCCTGACCGGCCGCATGGGCGCCGGCAATTCGGTGGTCGATCGCCTGAAGCTGGACGGCCTGGACAGCAAGACCCTGAACGCCGCCCCGCTGCCGGCCGGTCCGTCCGCGGCGGCCCCGACGACGACTCTTCCGGCCCCGGCGCCCGCGACCAGCGCCCCGGCCGCGATCGAGGCCCCGACCCCGACGATCAGCGCCCCGGCCCCGACCGTCTCGGCGCCCAAGGCGGCCGCTCCGGCCACCAAGGCGCCGGCCAAGACCGAGGCGAAGGCGCCCGTCGTCGCCGCGCCGGTCCCGGTGATCAACGCCCCGGCTCCGGCCGAGCAACAGCCGGCCCAATAAGGGCCGGCGACATTTTACTGTTGATGAACGCCGGTCTTTTCCCCGGCGACGTCGAATCACGGCTAATCTGATCGCCCATGACCCGGTACATCTTCATCACCGGCGGCGTGGTTTCCTCATTGGGAAAAGGCCTCGCCTCCGCGGCGCTCGGAGCGCTCTTGCAGGCTCGCGGCTACAAGGTTCGCCTTCGTAAGCTCGACCCCTATCTCAACGTCGATCCGGGCACGATGTCCCCGTATCAGCACGGCGAGGTCTTCGTCACCGACGACGGGGCCGAGACCGATCTGGACCTCGGCCACTACGAACGCTTCACCGGCGTGTCGGCGACCAAGGCCGACAACATCACGACCGGCCAGATCTACAAGACGATCATCGAGAAGGAGCGCCGCGGCGACTATCTAGGCGCGACCGTCCAAGTGATCCCGCACGTCACCAACGAGATCAAGGACTTCGTCCTGTCGCCGGCGATGGACGAGACGGGCGAGAAGCCGGTCGACTTCGTGCTGGTCGAGATCGGCGGCACGGTGGGCGACATCGAGGGCCTGCCGTTCTTCGAGGCCATCCGCCAGCTGCGCCAGGACCTGCCGCGCGGCCAGAGCTGCTACGTGCACCTGACCCTGCTGCCGTTCATCAAGACGGCCGGCGAGATGAAGACCAAGCCGACCCAGCACTCGGTCAAGGAACTGCGCTCGATCGGCATCCAGCCGGACATCCTGCTCTGCCGCTGCGAGCAGGACATCCCGGTCGAGGAAAAGCGCAAGATCGCCCAGTTCTGCAACGTGCGCCCCAGCGCCGTGATCCAGGCGATGGACTCTTCGTCGATCTACGCGGTGCCGATCGACTACCACAAGGAAGGCCTGGACGCCGAGGTGCTGGACGTGTTCGGCATGAGCGACGCGCCCAAGCCGGACCTCTCCCGCTGGGAGGCGATCGACCAGACCGTCAACCACCCGGACGGCGAAGTGACCATCGCCGTGGTCGGCAAGTACACGGTCCTGAAGGACGCCTACAAGTCGCTGATCGAGGCCCTGCATCACGGCGGCCTGGCCAACAAGGTCAAGGTCAACCTGGACTGGGTGGAAAGCGAGACCTTCGAGGGCGACGAGGGCGCGGCCGCGGCCCGTCTCGAGAACGCCCACGCCATCATGGTGCCCGGCGGCTTCGGCGAGCGGGGGGCCGAGGGCAAGATCCGCGCCGCCCAGTTCGCCCGCGAACGCAAGGTGCCTTACTTCGGCATCTGTTTCGGCATGCAGATGGCGGTCATCGAGACCCTGCGCAACGTGGCCGGGATCACCGACGCCTCGTCCAGCGAGTTCGGGCCCACCGAGCGTCCCGTGGTCGGCATCATGACCGAGTGGATCAAGGGCAACGAGACCGTTCAGCGGCGCAGCAACGACGACCTGGGCGGCACCATGCGCCTGGGGGCCTACGAGGCCGTGCTGACCGCCGGTTCGAAGGTCGCCGAGATCTACGGGACCACGGACATCAGCGAACGCCACCGCCATCGCTACGAGGTCAATATCGGCTACGCCCACCTGATGGAGGACGCCGGCCTGAAGCTGACCGGCCGCTCGCCCAACGGCGTGCTGCCCGAGATCGTCGAGCGGGAAGACCATCCGTGGTTCATCGGGGTGCAATATCACCCCGAGCTGAAGAGCCGCCCGTTCGCCCCGCACCCCCTGTTCGCCAGCTTCATCGCGGCGGCGAAAGAGCAGGGGCGGCTGGTCTAACAAGCGCGGTTGCATCTCCGAAGAGATTCGGGCATAAGCGCGCCCTCACGCGGCGGCCTGGGCATTGCCCGAGTCGCCGCTTCCGATTTTCACGCTCAGCGAGCAGAGTCACTTCGATGGCCGTTCCTAAAAGAAAAACTTCGCCTTCTCGCCGGAACATGCGCCGGTCGCACCACGCCCTGGGCGCCAATTCCTTCGTCGAGGACAAGGACTCGGGCGAACTGCGCCGTCCGCACCACGTCGACCTGAAGACCGGTCTGTACAACGGCAAGCAGATCCTGACGCCGAAGGAAGACTAGTTTTCGCGTCCGTTCCGCCCGGGTTTTTCGGGGCGGAGCGACAAGGCGAAGCCTGAAAGGCGGCGGTCCTCGGACCGCCGCCTTTTCGCTTTTTCGGCACTTTTTCCGCGCGGCTCCCACCCGGGGCGTGAGCGCTCCCGGGCCTGTCCGGACACGGATTTCGACAACGCTGTCGAAAGAACCGTGTTATCCTGACGACAGGGAGATTGACCCATGCTCACACGCCGAAACCTAACGGCGGGACTGGGATTGTCGCTGATGGCCGAGCAGGCCTGGGCTCGATCCGCGACGGCCGCGCCCCTGCTGCAGCCGGCCTCATTACAGACGGCGCCCACCGCGCCAGCCCCCGCCGCGCCGCCCGGCGCGCTTGCACCCACCGAGGCCGAGCCTCCGGCGGTCTTTCTCGACACGGCGCTGGACGCGATCGACCGGATGACGGTCGAGGTCTTCATCAACGAACAGGGGCCGTTCAACTTCGTCGTCGACACCGGCGCGGACCGCAGCGCGTTGTCGACGACGGTGGCGGAGCGTCTGGGTCTGGAGCGTGGTACCGACGTGATGCTGCACGGCGTGGGCGGCTCGGCCCTGACCCCCACGGCCAAGGTGCCGCTGATGGTGGCGGGCGATTCGCGCATGAAGAACGCCGAACTGCCGGTGCTCACGCCCGAGCGGCTGGGCGTGGACGGCCTGCTGGGCGTCGACATGCTGGACGACCGCAACGTCATCATGGATTTCCGGCGCAAGCGACTGGAGATCCGTCGCAGCAGCGCCCTGTCGGCCGCCTATCCCGGCGTGCGCGAGGTCTCGGTGGTCGCCGACGCCCGTTTCGGCCGGCTGGCGGTCGCCAACGCCCGGGTCAGCGGCGTACGCTGCGTGGCCTTCATCGACTCCGGCTCCGGCGCCAGCATGGGCAACATGGCCCTGGCCCAGGCCATCAAGCTGCGGGTGCGCCGCAAACCCGAGCCCGCCATGACCGTCCGCCTGATCGGCGCGGCCGGCGAGGCGACCGTGGGTGAGCTGCGGATCGTCCGCTCGATCGAACTGGGCGCCCTGCGGATGACCAACCTGCCGCTGGTGCTGGCCGACCTGCATATCTTCGACATCTGGAACCTCAACAGCCGGCCCGCCGTGCTGCTGGGGGTCGACGTGCTCAAGATGTTCGCCCGGGTCGAGCTGGACTTCGGTTCGGACCGGGTGAAGTTCCGCCTTGGCAAGGGCTGGACGCCGCCGATCCTGCAGGCCTGAGGGAAGGCGGGCGGCGAACGACCGTTCCGATGATCCGGCGAGCGCTGGTTGCGGTTCGTGGCCCGCGCCGCTAAGGGGAAGCGCCTTTTGAAAGGGGAGCTCCCATGACCGAGATCGTCGACATCATCGCCCGCGAAATCCTGGACAGCCGCGGCAATCCGACGGTCGAGGTCGACGTCGTCCTGGAAGACGGCGCCTTCGGTCGCGCCGCCGTGCCGTCGGGCGCCTCGACGGGCGCGCACGAAGCGGTCGAAAAGCGCGACGGGGACAAGTCGCGCTACGGCGGCAAGGGCGTCAAGGCGGCGGTGGAGGCCGTCAATGGCGAGCTGTTCGACGCGCTGTCGGGCGTGGACGCCGAAGACCAGCGCCGCATCGACAACCTGATGATCGAGCTGGACGGCACGCCCAACAAGAGCCGCCTGGGCGCCAACGCCATCCTCGGTGTCTCGCTGGCCACGGCCAAGGCCGCCGCGGAGTCGGCCGGCCTGCCGCTCTACAAATATGTCGGCGGCGTCTCGGCCCGCGTCCTGCCCGTGCCGATGATGAACATCATCAACGGTGGCGCCCACGCCGACAATCCGATCGACATCCAGGAGTTCATGATCCTGCCGACCGGCGCCCCGACCTTCGCCGAGGCGCTGCGGATGGGCGCGGAGATCTTCCACGGCCTGAAGAAGGCCCTGAAGGACGCCGGCCACAACACCAACGTCGGCGACGAAGGCGGCTTCGCCCCGAACCTCGGCTCGGCCGAAGACGCGCTGGCCTTCATCGTCAAGGCTGGCGAGGCGGCCGGCTACAAGTCGGGCGAGGACTTCGTCCTGGGCCTGGACGTGGCCGCCACCGAGTTCTTCAAGAACGGCAAGTACGAGCTGGAAGGCGAGGGCAAGAGCCTGGATTCGGCCCAGATGGTCGACTACCTGGCCAACCTGGCCGGCAAGTTCCCGATCCTGTCGATCGAGGACGGCATGTCGGAGGACGACTTCGAAGGCTGGAAGCTGCTGACCGACACCCTGGGCAAGAAGGTTCAGTTGGTCGGCGACGACCTCTTCGTCACCAACCCCAAGCGCCTGCAGATCGGTCTCGACAAGGGCCTGGCCAACTCGATCCTCATCAAGGTCAACCAGATCGGCACGCTGTCGGAGACCATCGACGCCGTCGATCTGGCTCACCGCAGCGCCTATACCAGCGTCATGAGCCACCGCTCGGGCGAGACCGAAGACAGCACGATCGCCGACCTGGCCGTCGCCCTGAACTGCGGTCAAATCAAGACCGGATCGCTGGCCCGCTCGGACCGGCTGGCCAAATACAACCAGCTGCTGCGTATCGAGGAAGCCCTCGACGACCAGGCCGTCTATGCCGGCCGCGCGGTGCTCAAGGGTCGCTAGGCGACCCATCGGTCTCATGTCTCGTCGTCCCGGTCAGGAACGACGAGACATGACCGTCCTGGTTTCGCGGCGCTACCGCGCGGTCCTGGGGAGGGTGTTCTCCGCCAACCGACCCAGGGCGCGCACCTCGTCCAGCGACAGGTCGGCCTTCTTGACGACATAGGCCGTGGCGGCGACGTAGCGCTGATAGGACTGGATATCGGCGGCGTTGTCGGCGGTGATGCTCGTGCCGAGGCCTCCGAATACGCCCCTGTCCAGATAGACGCCGCCCGCGGGACGGACAGGCTGGCCGGGCAGGGGGACCTCGCCCATCACCAGGTCGCCGAGCTTGCCGCTGCGGGCGCGCCAGCCGTGGCCGTCCACCCGCTCCAGACGCTCGGGGGCGTAGACCAGGGTCAGCAACATGATCTGCATGGTCAGGCTGGCGGCCTTGTCGGCCTTGGCGTTGGATTCGCTTTCCGCGCGGCCAAGTCCCAGCCCGAACGTCATCCAGCGGCCGGAATCCTCCCACAGCGTGGCGAAGGCCTCCTTGTCGAGCGGCACCCGCAGCCCGTCCCCGAAGTCCATCTTGGGCGGTTCGCCCTTGATAATGGTCGGCTCGGGGCCGTCTCCGGCGACAGAGCGTTCGCGCCGCAGCCTGGCCGCGCCGCCATAGGCCAGGGCGGGCGTCACGCCCGCGCCGATGAGAGACAGGATGAAAGCGCGACGTTCGAACATGCGACCCCCCTTTTTTGTTGGTTACCGCTAACATAACGCCGATATCGACTTTTCGCAAAGTCTTACGCCTGGCGATTCGCGGCGCTCTCGCCGCCAATCGCCCGATCCGGAGGCGCCGGCGCCTCCGTTCACCAACAATTTTTCTAAAAGGCGGTTCAATGCCCTGCCGCAGCGCCGCAGAAAATCCCGCGAAACGGCCGTTTACATGCTGCGGCGCGGTATCTAGATGCCCTTGAAACCATCTCAAATGAAAGCGTTAGGACGCTGCTTCCGAGGACTTGCCGCCACGCCGCCAAACTCCCCGTTTAGTAAGGCGTTAAGCATGATCGGGCAGGGTAAACTTCCCCTCCTGGGAATCGCTGATGTTCGCCCGACTGCAACCCTTCCTGCCGACCGCGGCGCTCCTCCTGCTGATCACCTACTTCGTGTTTCACGCCCTGACGGGCGAGCGCGGCCTGTTGTCGACGTCGCAGCGCAACGCAGATCTCGCCGCCAAGACGCTGGAGTTGAAGAAGATCCGCGCCGAAAGGATGGACCTGGAGGCCCGTGCTCGTCTATTACGCAGCGGCAGTTTGTCGGCGGACCTCTTGGAAGAACGCGCGCGTTCGCTCCTGGGATACGCCGATCCCAGGGACTATGTGATCCGCACCCCGCGCTGAGCGTTTGGTGGGAGAACCGGTCCTCGGCTCTGCCGGCGGATCAGGCGAGCCTGGCCCGTTTCGGGTTTGACAAAGGACCCCCATCTACGCGGAACCGAAGGTTCATTCGGTCGGTGGGCGTCCAGGAGTAGGCCGCGATGAAGATTGGCCAGGGAGAGTTGAATGGCGCGTACGCGCAAGGGTGAAGCCCCGGCGGGGAAGGCTGACGCCACCGGTGTCAACGCCTTCGTCGGCAAGGACGAGCTTCTGAAATTCTACCAGGACATGCTGCTGATCCGCCGCTTCGAGGAGCGGGCCGGCCAGCTGTACGGCATGGGCCTGATCGGCGGCTTCTGCCACCTGTACATCGGTCAGGAAGCGATCGCGGTCGGCATGCAGTCGATCAAGGTCAAGGGCGACCAGATCATCACCGGCTACCGCGACCACGGCCACATGCTGGCCGCGGGCATGGATCCGAACGAGGTCATGGCCGAGCTGACCGGCCGCGCGGGCGGTTCGTCGCGCGGCAAGGGCGGCTCGATGCACATGTTCGACGTCGAGACCGGCTTCTACGGCGGCCACGGCATCGTCGGCGCCCAGGTGTCGCTCGGCACCGGCCTGGCGCTGAACAACCACTACCGCGGCAACGGCAACGTCGCCTTCGCCTATTTCGGCGACGGCGCGGCCAACCAGGGCCAGGTCTACGAGAGCTTCAACATGGCCCAGCTGTGGAAGCTGCCGGTCGTGTACGTGATCGAGAACAACCAGTACGCCATGGGCACCAGCGTCGAGCGTTCGGCGTCGGAGACCGCCTTCCACAAGCGCGGCACCTCGTTCCGGATCCCGGGCGAGGAAGTCGACGGCATGGATGTGATCGCCGTGGCCGAGGCCGGGGCCCGCGCCGCCGAGCACGCCCGCAGCGGCCAGGGTCCGTTCATCCTCGAGATGAAGACCTATCGCTATCGCGGCCACTCGATGTCCGACCCGGCCAAGTACCGCACCAAGGACGAGGTCGACAACGTCAAGCAGACCCGCGACCCGATCGATCACCTGAAGGAACGCCTGGCCAAGGCTGGCGTCACCGAGGACGACCTGAAGGTCGTCGACGCCGAGGTGAAGCGCGTCGTGGCCGAGGCGGCCGAGTTCGCCCGCACCAGCCCGGAGCCCGATCCTTCCGAACTCTACACCGACGTATACTTGGAGGCCGCCCAGTGACGGACATCCTGATGCCCGCCCTGTCCCCGACGATGGAAGAGGGGACCCTGGCCAAGTGGCTGGTCAAGGAAGGCGACACCGTCAAGGCCGGCGACGTGATCGCCGAGATCGAGACCGACAAGGCGACGATGGAAGTCGAAGCCGTCGACGAGGGCGTGATCGAGAGCATTGTCGTGCCCGCCGGGTCCGAGAACGTGAAGGTCAACACCCTGATCGCCAAGCTGAAGGGCGAGGGCGAGGCGGCTTCGCCGGCGCCCGCCGCCGCTCCAGCCGTCGCCGAAGCCGCTCCGGCGCCCGCGCCGGTCGCCGCCGTGGCTCCGGCCGGCGGCCCGATCTCGGCCGCCTCGACCTTCGCCGATCCGGAAATCCCGGAAGGCACGCCGCTGAAGAAGATCACGGTCCGCGACGCCCTGCGCGACGCCATGGCCGAGGAGATGCGCCGCGACGACCGCGTGTTCCTGATGGGCGAGGAAGTCGCCCAGTATCAGGGCGCTTACAAGGTCAGCCGCGACCTGCTGCAGGAGTTCGGCGACAAGCGCGTGATCGACACGCCGATCACCGAGCACGGCTTCGCGGGCCTCGGCGTCGGCGCGGCCATGGCCGGCCTGAAGCCGATCGTCGAGTTCATGACCTGGAACTTCGCCATGCAGGCGATCGACCAGATCATCAACTCGGCCGCCAAGACGCTCTACATGTCGGGCGGCCAGATCAAGTCGTCGATCGTGTTCCGCGGCCCCAACGGCGCGGCCTCGCGAGTCGGCGCCCAGCACAGCCAG
>Ga0102590_1005077_pt1 | contig 10376 bp, 9 predicted proteins | sample AraplaMF_Col_mMF_FD_76859 | JGI IMG/M metagenome (GOLD analysis project Ga0102590, IMG submission 76859) | Arabidopsis root microbial communities from the University of North Carolina, USA - plate scrape MF_Col_mMF | ecosystem: Host-associated > Plants > Roots > Endosphere | place: USA...
GCTTCTGCCATTCGTCGGGCGAGAAGACTTCGCGCGTCTCCTCGTCCCACAGCAGGCCGCCGGTGTCGCGCGCGACCTGCAGCGTGACCTGCAGCGCCTTCTGCATGGCGGCGGAAGACTGCTGCGAGGGGTGCGCGAAATCGAGGATCAGCGCCTTGTCCGCCTTCTGCAGCGCTTCCGCCTGCTCGCGCGAGATGCCGCGGCCGAAGCGCTGCAGCGACTCCATGTCGGGTGCGCGGTACTCCTTCAGCACGGTGGTGGTGTTCCAGTTCGCAAAGACCACGGGCGCGCTGACGGAGGAAGGCGTCGGCATCGACGCCAGGAGCTTCGGGCTGCCGCCGGTCTTGCCGAGCGCACCGCGCAGCGCGGCCATCGGGTCGGTGGCCGGCGTCTTGGCGTAGTAGATGGCGAACTGGAAGCGGATGGGGCCGGCCTGCTGCGGAGAGCCTGCGGGTACCGGCACGCCGGGGACGGGCTTGGCGGCGGCCTGCGTTGCGGCCGGCGGCGTGGCCGGCGTTGCTGCGAGGGCCGAGGTGCCCATCGAAAGGATGAGCGCGGCGAGCGCGAGGCGAAACGGCAGGTTCATGTTCGTGTTGTCGTTGTGGCTGCGATGCCGCCATTCTTTTCTACGTCCAGTTCCGTCACCTGGACGCGCGATCCGCATGAAACTGCTTCAATATTTCCAGCCGAGCCCGCAAGTGAGGGAACTTGGGTTGTTGCGTGTCGTGCACATGCCCATCCAATGCATAGCCAGTCGATATCGCCTGGCGTTCGATGATCTGTGCAAAGGGCGTGGAGCCGGCATGCTGATGAATATCAAGCAAGGCGAGGGCCGTGGCTGTCCGGCCTTTTCCACCGCGACAATGAAAGTGAAGATGGCTGCCGGCAGGCAGGGAGTCGAACAGCTCGACCAGGGCGTTCAACGCCGCAGCATCGGGTGCGCAATGATCATCCACGGGCAGACGCACATACCGCACGTCGTCGTCCTCAACGAGACGCTTCTCGCTGCAGACTTGCTCTACCTGCCACGTCTCGCCACCTGGTGCGCCGAGCTGCACCTGCGTCTTGGTTGTCACCGTGACTTCCGGTGAGTTCGAGACGATGGTCAAGCGCAAACGTTCCAGTTCCTCGGCATCGGCCGGGGAAAGACCTGCACAGCCCCAGTTGCTGCCCGCCGCGTACCAACTGATAGCGGCGCCGTTGATGAATCCGTGCGATTCCTTGCGGAGATCCACCACCACGAAGGTCGCTGGTTGCCTCTGGATGACGGTGGCGTGCAGTTGTTGCCAGCCGGCCATCGAAAACTGCGCGCTGCCGGAGGTGGTGAAGGCTCCTGTCGGTTGCCAGGACGATTGCAGGCGCGGTACTTCCGGCACGTCGGAATCCAGTACCAGGCGGGCAAAAGAGGCGTCAGGCGAAGGCGCGGGCGTGCGGTATGACAATGGAAAGCCCTGTCGAGAGCTACACCATGCCCGGCGGCCGGATGGGGGTGAACTTTTCGAATGCAACCATGTTCCGGCCGGCGAGCAGGGGCTGCAGCACCAATTGGGCGGCAACGACCGCACCCGGGGCATTGAACTCAAGGAAGTGCCAGCGCAGATTGGTGTGTGGGTCGCGAAAGCTCATGTGATCCTGTCCGACGATGGTGCCGCGTATTCCCGGCGCCAGCGTGCTGATCAGATGCTCGGTACCGCCATCGCCGAAGCCGTTGACCCTGCGCTTGGCATGACCATCGTGCATCAGGTTGGTGGTGGACCCCAATCCTAGCAAGACGCGGCCGGCCGAAGTGCGATGCAAGGCCGCGATGGGGATGCTGCCTTTGATCAGGAGTTCGCGTGTGCGGATGGTGTCGCGCAGGCCCAGATATTGTTGTTCGGCGATGTCGCCGGTATTGGTGTGATGGCCGTTGTTCAGAACGTCGGTCGCCGGCAAGCCCAGCCAGGCCGAAGCCACGTCGTGGCGGTGCACGTCGAAGATGGTCGCGGCCGGCACGAGCGCGAGATCCACCGTCACTACACCGTACATGCTGACGAAAGGTATTCCGCGCGTGGACAGCGCGGGTCTGTTGGAGACGCCGGTGGAAATGTAGCGCTTGTTGCCGCCCCAGCCGCGTGTATGAGTCAGGATCTGCTGGGCTTCAGTCAGCGCGATTCCCGCGCCCACGCCGTGCATGAAGGCTCCCCCGACCTCGGTGAGCTGGGCATTCACGGTGCCGAGCACGGAGCGCAGCGGTCGCCCCTGCGTGATGGCCATGGCATCGAATGCGCTCAGGCCGCGGGTGACGAAACGCTTGACGTGCGTGGCCGAGGTGGTGAGCGAAATGTAGTGACGAGGGGGAACATTGTTGTCACCGTGGCGATGGTAGACGTCGTTATGTGCGAGCAGCGGGCGGCCGATGAGATGGAAGCGGCCTTCGCCGAAGAAGACGGTACCAACCTTGGCCCTGATACCTCCGACCCGCATGAAGCAATCTGACGAATGAGGGAGGTTGTCCACGAAATCGAGTACTCCGCGATAGCGGAGCAATAGCGCGCCTTTGAGTCGCGGCCAGTTGCCGCCACCGTTCAGATGCGCCTTCTCATAGGTGTGTAGCGCGGTATGAATCGCATTGAAGTCTGCAGCTACAGCAAGGTTCTGCGCCAGCGCGTTGGCCGCCTCGGTCGAGTGGCGCTTCCGCATGTTCTTGTTGATACCGAACAGCGCCGAGATTTCGTCACGCCGGCCGTGGTGGCTGGGCGGTGCGACGGGATCAGGAACAAACGAGTACTTATCTCGCATGGTGGCTGCAATTGCCCGAAGTAGACGGGACCATCACATATTCCTTGTGTGAGTATGGAGGTCCGGGCATCTTGGTGCTCGATTGCAGGCCGTTCCATTACGGTCTATTACAGACTCTCGAGAAACGGCCGACTTCTGACGATGTCGCTGGAGGCCGGCGGGAGTGTTCAGTGCTTGCTACAGGCACGCCCCGTTTTCGAAGAAGCCTCTGGGAGAGCTCAGTTCATCCGGCGCCGCGCCTCGAGCCGGTCGCGCGCGGCGTGCCCGGCAGCAGGTGGTCCAACGGCAGCGCGGTTTCCGACTTGATCTCGCGCAGCACGATGCTCGACCTCACGTGCGTCACGCCCGGCAGGCTGAACAGCACCTCGTGCAGGAAGCGCTCGTAGTGCTTCATGTCGGGCACGGTCACGTTGAGGATGTAGTCGGCCGGCCCGGTGGCCGACACGCAGCGGATGATCTGCGGGCTCGCGGCCACCGCTTCCTCGAAGCGCTGCACCATCGCCTCGCTGTGGCGGTCGAGGTTCACCTCGGCGACGGCCGAGACGTGCAGGCCCACGAGCTCGGGGTCGACCAGCGTGGTGTAGCCGCGGATGACGCCGGCGGCTTCCATGTCCTTGATGCGCTTCCAGCAGGGCGTGGGCGAGAGGCCGACGGCCTCGGAGATCTGCTGCACGGTCTGGCGGCCGTCGTGCTGCAGCGCGGAGAGGATCTTGAGGCAGTGCTCGTCGAGGGAAACGGTGCCGGCATTCATCGCGCAGTCGCGTGTAGTGATGGGGTTCAGAGGGGGATCGAGTGCCGATCCCCCTCCGTCGTCGCGATTCTCCCCGATCGATGCGTCAGGGCAATGCAGCGCCTATGCGTCGGCGGCGCGCGCGAATTCCAGCGGCAGGTCCTTGAACTGCTTCTTCAGCGAGGCCTCGGGCGAGCCGCCGACCACGATGCGCGCGAAGGCGTCGAGCGGGCTGAAGAAGGCCGGCCGCAGCGTGCCGAGCTTGCTTTCGTCGACGATCAGAAAGCTCTGCGACGCGCTGCGGATGGCCGCCTGCTTCACCGGCACCTCGTGGAAGTTGGAGCAGCTCGCGCCGCGCTCCAGGTCGATGCCGCCCGCCGAGATGAAGGCCTTGTTCACGCCCAGCCTGGCGAGGTACTGCAGGCCCTCGTCCGAGAAGAAGGTGGCCGAGGAGGGGTGGTAGAGCCCGCCCAGCAGCATCAGCTGCGTGTTCGGGCGGCGGCTCAGCACCTGCGCGATGTTCGTGGAATAACACACGACGCTCAAAGGCATTTCGGGCGGCAGCGCCTCGGCGAAATGGACCATGGTGGTGCCGCAGTCGATGAAGAGGCTGTCGTGCGGCTGCACCAGGCCGGCGGCGCGCTCGCAGGCCAGGCGCTTGTTGGCCGCATGCTGGTCGCTGGCCTCGTCGAGCGAGTAGCGCTCGGCGCCCGGCAGCGTGGTCGCGAGCACGTAGCCGCCGAGGGCGGAGAGGGGAGATTCCGCCGATGCCAGGTCGCGGCGGATGGTCATTTCCGTCACATCGAGTTGCTGCGCCGCCTGCTTGATCGGCAGCGGGCCGCCGGCCTCGACGAGTTCCTGCATCCTGGCCAGGCGCACGGCCCGGGCCTCGGCTCCGGCGGTTCTTCTCATGTTCGTTTCCTCAGGTCCACGCTCTGGAGTATCGGGCATCGCATGTCGTTTCAATGTTGTTTGAAAAACATATTGCGCATTTAAATGTTGTTGTAATAACATTTATCCCAACACGAACACCAAGGCCTGCCGCGATGCAATGCGATGCGATGAGGCCCGGAGACAAAAGACATGTACCCAGCCGTCCCGCCGCAGTCGCGGCCCTTGCGCGCCACGGCGCTCGCCCATCCATGACTTCCACTTCCCTCGTTCGCCCCAGCGGCGCGGTGCGCTCGCGCCCGGCTTCGCCTGCGGTCGCGCTCCAGGCGTCCGTCGGGACGCCGGCGCATACCCACCCCGCTGCCGCGCGCAACACCGCCCAGCCCTTCGACCTCGGCTGGATCGACGGCATCCGCTTCAACCTTTCGGCCGCCGAGCGCCGCGTGGCCACGCTGCCCGGCCGCCGTTCGGTCAAGAAGGACGCACAGGCCGGCTGGCTGCTCAAGGCCATCACCTGCATCGACCTCACCACGCTCAGCGGCGACGACACGGCAGAGCGCGTGAAGCGGCTTTGCGCCAAGGCCGTGACGCCGGTTCGCCCCGACCTGCTGGCCGCACTCGGGTTTGCCGACCGCAAGCTGCACACGGGTGCTGTGTGCGTCTATCACCGCTTCGTCTCCACGGCGGTCGAGGCGCTCGCGGGCACCGGCATTCCGGTGGCGGCGGTATCCACGGGCTTTCCGGCGGGGCTGATCCCGCACGAGCTCAAGCTCAAGGAGATCGAGGCCTCGGTACGCGACGGCGCTTCGGAGATCGACATCGTCATCACCCGCGAGCACGTGCTCGCCGGCCAGTGGAAGAAGCTCTACGACGAGATGCTCGACTTCCGCCGCGCGGCGGGCGATGCGCACGTGAAGGCGATCCTCGCCACCGGCGAGCTCAAGACGCTGCGCAACGTCGCGAAGGCGTCGATGGTCTGCATGATGGCCGGCGCCGATTTCATCAAGACCTCCACCGGCAAGGAGGGCGTGAACGCCACGCCGCTGGTCACGCTCGCGATGCTGCGCATGATCCGCCAGTACGAGGCCCGCACCGGCCTGCGCGTGGGCTACAAGCCCGCGGGCGGCGTCTCCACCGCGAAGACCGCACTCGACTACCAGGTGCTCATGAAGGAGGAGCTGGGCCGAGACTGGCTCGAGCCCGAACTGTTCCGCATCGGCGCCTCCACGCTGCTGGCCGACATCGAGCGCCAGCTGGAGCACCACGTCACCGGCCGCTACTCGGCCTACAACCGCCACCCGATCGGATGAGCCCGATGAGCAACAACAGCAGCAGCGTCGCACGCTATTTCGACACCATGGACTACGGCCCCGCGCCCGAGAGCGACACCGACGCGCGCGAATGGCTCGCGCGCCATGCCGAAGGCTTCGGCCATTTCATCGACGGACGCTTCACGCTCGCTGCCGAGGGCGTGCATTTCGACACGGCCGAGCCGGCCACCGGCCAGCGCCTGGCGCGCATCGCGCAAGGTTCGGCGAAGGACGTGGACGCCGCGGTGGCGGCCGCGCGCGCCGCGCAGCCGGGCTGGTTCGCGCTCGGCGGCCATGGCCGTGCGCGGCATCTGTATGCGCTCGCCCGCATGGTGCAGCGCCATGCGCGCCTCCTCGCGGTGGTCGAGGCGCTCGACAACGGCAAGCCGATCCGCGAGACGCGCGACCTCGACGTGCCGCTGGCCGCGCGCCACTTCTATCACCACGCCGGCTGGGCGCAGCTGCAGGAGCGCGAGTTCGCCGACCAGGTGCCGCTGGGCGTGGTCGGCCAGATCATTCCCTGGAACTTCCCGCTGCTGATGCTCGCGTGGAAGATCGCGCCCGCGCTTGCGCTGGGCAACACCGTGGTGCTGAAGCCCGCCGAGTTCACGCCGCTGAGCGCCTTGCTCTTCGCAGAACTTGCTGCGCAGGCCGGCCTGCCGCGCGGCGTGCTCAACGTGGTGACGGGCGACGGCGCCACCGGCGCCGCGCTGGTCGCGCATGAGGGCGTGGACAAGATCGCGTTCACCGGCTCGACCGAGGTGGGGCGGCTGATCCGCACCGCGACGGCGGGCACGGGGAAGTCGCTCACGCTGGAGCTGGGCGGCAAGTCGCCGTTCATCGTGTTCGACGACGCGGACATCGACGCCGCTGTCGAAGGCGTGGTCGACGCGATCTGGTTCAACCAGGGCCAGGTGTGCTGCGCCGGTTCGCGGCTGCTGCTGCAGGAAGGCATCGCAGATGACTTCATCGCGCGGCTCAAGCGCCGCATGCAGACCCTGCGCGTGGGCCCGCCGCTGGACAAGGCGATCGACATGGGCAGCCTGATCGACCCCACGCAGCTCGAGCGCGTGCGCTCGCTCGTGGCCACCGGCGTGCGCGAGGGCGCGAGCTGCTACCAGGCGCCGGGCGCGCTGCCGCCGGGCGGCAGCTTCTTTCCGCCGACGCTGCTGACGGGCGTGCAGCCGGCATCCACCGTCGCGACCGAAGAGATCTTCGGTCCCGTGCTGGTGACGATGACCTTCCGCACGCCCGACGAAGCCGTCGCGCTGGCCAACAACACGCGCTACGGCCTCGCGGCCAGCGTGTGGAGCGAGACCATCGGCCTCGCGCTGGGCATCGCGCCGCAGCTGCAGGCGGGCGTGGTGTGGGTCAACGCGACCAACCTGTTCGATGCGGGAGTGGGCTTCGGCGGTTATCGCGAATCTGGCTATGGCCGCGAGGGTGGGAGAGAGGGCTGCTACGAATACCTGAAGCCGCGTGCGTGGGCGCAGCGCAAGCCGCGTTCGTCCGCACCGGCTGGTGCAGCGGTCGCAGCGAACGAAGCGGCAGCGGACGCGAAGAACGAGTCCGCGCTTGCGCTTCCCGCCATCGACCGCACCGCCAAGCTCTTCATCGGCGGCAAGCAGGTGCGGCCCGATGGCGAACTCTCCAGCAGCGTCTTCGCCGCCAACGGGCAGCGCGCAGGCGAGGTGGGCACGGGCAACCGCAAGGACATCCGCAACGCGGTCGCTGCTGCACGTTCGGCTGCCGGCTGGTCGAGCGCAACGCCGCATCGCCGCGCGCAGGCGCTGTATTACCTCGCGGAGAACCTCTCGGCGCGCGCAGGCGAGTTCGCCGCGCGCATCGCGAGCCTGACCGGCGTTACGGCGAAGGCCGCGCAGGCCGAGGTCGATGCATCGGTGAGCCGCCTCTTCGCCTACGGCGCCTGGGCCGACAAGTACGAGGGCACGGTGCATGTGCCGCCGCTGCGCGGCGTAGCGCTGGCCACGGTCGAGGCGATCGGCGTGGTGGGCGTGGTCTGCCCCGACGAGGCGCCGCTGCTGTCCTTCGTGAGCCTGCTGGCGCCGAACCTTGCCATGGGCAACCGCACGGTGATCGTGCCGGGCGAGAAGCACGCGCTGGTCGCCACCGACTTCTACCAGGTGCTCGAAACCTCCGACCTGCCGGGCGGCGTCGTCAACATCGTGACGGGCCCGGCGGCGAGCCTCGTGCGCACGCTGGCGGAGCACGACGACGTCGACGCGCTCTGGGTCTTCGGCGCGAAGGAGCTGTCGCGCGATGCCGAGCGGCTTTCGGTCGGCAACCTCAAGCGCACGCTGGTCGACCACGGCCTGGCCACCGACTGGCACGACCTCGCGTCGGGCGAAGGCGCGGTGTTCCTGCGGCACGCCACGCAGGTCAAGAACATCTGGATTCCCTATGGCGAATGAACGGGCAGCCATCGTTCCTGTTATCGAAACCAAGGGAAATCCCCGAGAAGCAAACGTTTGCGCAAACGTTTTCTTTATCTAAGATCGCAGCCGCGAAAGCCATACCAATTCAGGAGACCGAATGCTGAAGTCCATCCATCCGCTGCTCAACGCAGACGTGCTCTACGCCTTGCGCGCGATGGGCCACGGCGACGAGCTGGTGCTGTGCGACGCCAACTTCCCGGCCGACTCGGTCGCCCGCCAGACCTCGCTGGGCCGGCTGCTGCGCATCGACGGCGTGGGCACCACCGAGGCGGCGCGCGCCATTCTTTCGGTGCTGCCGCTGGACAACGCGGTGGAAGATCCGGCGAGGCGCATGGAGATCATGGGGGCGCCCGATGAGATCCCGCCCGTGCAGCAGGAGATGCAGCGCGAGATCGACGCGGCCGAAGGGCGCCCGCGTCCGATGGGCTCCATCGAGCGCTTCGCCTTCTATGAAGCCGCGCGCCGCGCCTACTGCGTGATCGCCACCGGGGAGCGCCGCTTCTACGGCTGCTTCGTGTTCAAGAAGGGCGTGATCGCCCCCGAGGCCTGATCGCGATGAGCACGGCTTCTTCGCACCAGCAGCGCGGCGTCGCCGTGCTCGGCATCTTCGTGGCCGACCTCGCCTTCCGTGCGGCCGACCTTCCGGGCGTGGGCCAGACCATCGCCGGCTCCGGCTTCGCCATGGGCCCCGGCGGCAAGGGCTCGAACCAGTCGGTGGCAGCGGCGCGCGCCGGCGCGCAGGTGACCTTCATCTCCAAGCTCGGGCAGGACGCCTTCGGCGCCAATGCGCTCGCACTCTGGGCCGAGGAGGGCATCACGCCACGCGTGCCGCAGGTGACGACGCAGCCGACCGGCGCGGCCTTCATCTACGTGCACGAGGTCACGGGCGACAACGCCATCATCGTGGTGCCCGGCGCCGCGGCGCTCATCGACTCGGCGGACGTGGATGCGGCCGCCGACGCCATTCGCGGCGCGCGGGTGTTCGTCACGCAGCTGGAGCAGCCCGCCGGCGCTGCGCAGCGCGGTCTGGAGCTTGCGCGCGCTGCCGGCACGGTGACGGTGTTCAACCCCGCGCCCGCGCTGCCGTTCGACGATGCGGTGTACCCGCTGTGCGACTTCATCACGCCGAACGAGCACGAAGCCGCCGCGCTGAGCGGCATCGCCGTCGAGACCGTCGAGGACGCACGCCGCGCAGGCGACTTCTTCCTCTCCAAGGGCGTGGGCTGCGCGCTCATCACGCTCGGCGACAAGGGCGCGCTGCTGCACAGCGCGAACGAGTCGGTGCACCTGCCCGTGTTCAATGCCGGCGCGGTGAAGGAAACGGCCGGCGCGGGCGATGCCTTCAACGGCGGCTTCGCGGCGGCGCTGGCCGAAGGCGCGTCTCCGCTGGAAGCCGCTCGCTTCGGCTCGGCCGTGGCAGCCATCTCGGTCACGCGCGCCGGCACCGCGCCTTCGATGCCCACGCGTGCCGAGGTCGATGCGCTGCTGGGCCGGGCCGCAGCCTGAGAACGCGAGCCGCAAAGGAGCCTTCCGTGAAATTCAGGTTTTCAGACCGCGAGCTCAACTTCCTGGTCGGCATCAACGTCGCGATCCTCGTGGTCGCCACGGTGCTGTCGAAGGGCGACTTCCTCGACGTCTACAACTTCCAGTCGATGGGCGGCCAGCTGCCCGAACTCGGCCTGCTGGCCATGGGTGTGGCGCTGTCCATGATCTCCGGCAACGGCGGCATCGACCTCTCGGGCGTGGCGCTGGCCAATCTCTCGGGCGTGGTGGCGGCCACGCTGGCGCCGATGCTGGTCGATGCCGATGCTGCGCCGTGGGCCTATACCGGAGCCTTTGCCGCGGTCGCGCTCGCGACGGGGCTGGTAGGCGGGCTGCTCAACGGCGTGCTGATTGCGCGCGCCGGCCTCACGCCCATTCTGTGCACGCTGGGCACGCAACTGCTCTACACCGGCCTGGCCGTGGTGCTCACGGGCGGTTCCAGCCTGCGCGTGGGCAATGCGGAGCCGCTCTCGGCCATCGGCAACGAGAACGTGCTGGGCGTGCCGATTCCGTTCGCGATCTTCATCGCGATGCTGCTGGCCGTGGGCTGGCTGCTCAAGCAGAGCCCGTTCGGCATCCGGCTCTTCCTGCTGGGCACCAACGCCAAGGCGGCGCGCTACGCGGGCATTCCGCAGGGCCGCATGCTGATCGCCACCTACGCGCTGTGCG
>Ga0102590_1005080_pt1 | contig 10373 bp, 9 predicted proteins | sample AraplaMF_Col_mMF_FD_76859 | JGI IMG/M metagenome (GOLD analysis project Ga0102590, IMG submission 76859) | Arabidopsis root microbial communities from the University of North Carolina, USA - plate scrape MF_Col_mMF | ecosystem: Host-associated > Plants > Roots > Endosphere | place: USA...
CCCTTCATTTCGGTCAACTGCGCCGCCATCCCCGAGACCCTGCTGGAAAGCGAGCTGTTCGGCCACGAGAAGGGCGCCTTCACCGGCGCCGTGGCCCGCCGGGTCGGCAAGTTCGAGGAAGCCAACGGCGGCACCCTGCTGCTGGACGAAATCAGCGAGATGGACGCCCGCCTGCAGGCCAAGCTGCTGCGCGCCATCCAGGAGCGCGAGATCGACCGCGTCGGCGGCCAGAAGCCGGTCAAGGTCGACATCCGCATCCTGGCCACCTCCAACCGCGACCTGGCCCAGGCCGTGAAGGACGGCACGTTCCGCGAGGACCTGCTCTACCGCCTGAACGTCGTGAACCTGCGCCTGCCGCCGCTGCGCGAGCGCCCGGGCGACGTCATCACCCTGTGCGAGCACTTCGTGAAGAAGTACTCGGCCGCCAACGGCATGCCGGAAAAGCCGATCTCGGCCGAGGCCAAGCGCCGGCTGATCGCCCACCGCTGGCCGGGCAACGTCCGCGAGCTGGAAAACGCCATGCACCGCGCGGTGCTGCTGTCGCCGGGCGCCGAGATCGAGGAATTCGCCATCCGTCTGCCCGACGGCCAGCCCCTGGCCCCGGCGCCGGACGTGGCGGTGGCCCGCGGCGCCCAGATGGCCGCCGACGCCGTGTCGCGCACCTTCGTCGGCTCGACCGTCGCCGAGGTCGAGCAGCAGCTGATCATCGATACCCTGGAGCACTGCCTGGGCAACCGCACCCACGCGGCCAACATCCTGGGCATCTCGATCCGCACCCTGCGCAACAAGCTGAAGGAATATTCCGACGCCGGCGTTCCGGTGCCGCCGCCGCAAGGCGGCGTCGCCGCCGCCTAATGGAAAGTCTTGGGCGGGGTGGCCGCGGCCTGATCTGGATGAACTCCGTTCGGGGGCCGCGACCATCGGTCCGGCGCCCGACATGGCTAATTTCGATTAAGACCCTGGCGGGTTCGCGCAAATCGCTTCATCGCGGATTCAAGCTCCACTACGGGATCTAGGATTTGAATGGCTGACGCCGCCGTCCCCAAGGCCGCAACCTCCATCCCCAGCCCCAAGGCGCTGTGGGAAGGGATCCTGCGCGGCGAAATGGGACTGGCCCTGGGCGTCGTGGGCATCATCGTCCTGCTGATCATCCCGGTCCCGCCGATGCTGCTGGACCTGCTGCTGGCCATTTCGGTGACGGGCTCGGTCCTGATCCTGATGACGGCGGTGCTGATCAAGAAGCCGCTGGAATTCACCTCGTTCCCGACCGTCCTGCTGGTCGCGACCCTCTATCGCCTGGGCCTGAACGTGGCCTCCACGCGCCTGATCCTCGGCCATGGCCAGGAAGGCTCGCACGGGGCCGGCGCGGTCATCGCCGCCTTCGGCAACCTGATGATGCAGGGCAACTTCGTCATCGGGGTGATCGTCTTCATCATCCTGGTGGTGGTGAACTTCATGGTCGTCACCAAGGGTTCGGGCCGGATCGCGGAAGTCGCGGCCCGCTTCACCCTGGACGCCATGCCCGGCAAGCAGATGGCCATCGACGCCGACCTGTCGACCGGCCTGATCGACCAGGACACCGCCAAGCAGCGCCGCAAGGACCTGGAGGCGGAATCGACCTTCTTCGGGGCCATGGACGGCGCCAGCAAGTTCGTGAAGGGCGACGCGGTCGCCGGCCTGATCATCACCGGCATCAATATCGTCGGCGGCATCCTGATCGGCGTCGTCCAGCACAAGATGCCGATCGGCGAGGCCTCGGCCTCCTACACCATCATGACCATCGGCGACGGCCTGGTCAGCCAGATCCCGGCCCTGATCATCTCGATCGCCGCCGGCATGGTCGTGTCCAAGGCCGGCGTCGAGGGCAGCGCCAACAAGGCCCTGACCACCCAGCTGGCCATGAACCCGGTCGCCCTGGGCATGGTCTCGGCCTCGGCCGGCGTCATCGCCCTGATCCCGGGCATGCCGATCATCCCCTTCGCCGCCCTGGCGGTGGGGTCGGGGTATCTGGCCTATCGCCGGGCCTTGAAGGCCAAGGAGCCGCAGCCGCTGGACCCCGCCGCCCTGGCGGCCCTGGCCGAGGCCTCGGCCGAGCCGGAAGAGGAGCCGATCAGCGCCTCCCTGGCCATCGACGACGTCAAGATCGAGCTGGGCTACGGCCTGCTGACCCTGATCAACGACCTGGACGGCCGCAAGCTGACCGACCAGATCCGCGCCCTGCGCAAGACCCTGGCCACCGAGTTCGGCTTCGTCATGCCGCCGGTCCGCATCCTGGACAACATGCGCCTGGCCAACCAGGGCTACGCCATCCGGATCAAGGAAATGGAGGCCGGGACCGGCGAGGTGCGCCTGGGCTGCCTGATGGCCATGGACCCGCGCGGCGGCCAGGTGGAGCTGCCCGGCGAGCACGTGCGCGAGCCCGCCTTCGGCCTGCCCGCCACCTGGGTCGAGGAGGCCATGCGCGAGGAGGCCACCTTCCGCGGCTACACCATCGTCGATCCGGCCACCGTGCTGACCACGCACCTGACCGAGATCCTCAAGGAGAACATGGCCGACCTGCTCTCCTACGCCGAGGTGCAGAAGCTGCTGAAGGAGCTGCCCGAGGGGCAGAAGAAGCTGGTCGACGACCTGATCCCCTCGGTGGTCAGCGCCACGACCATCCAGCGCGTCCTGCAGGCCCTGCTGAAGGAGCGCGTGTCGATCCGCGACCTGCCGCAGATCCTGGAGGGCATCGGCGAGGCCGCGCCGCACACCGGCTCGGTGGTGCAACTGACCGAGCAGGTCCGCGCCCGCATCGGCCGTCAGCTGTGCTGGGCCAACCGCGGCGAGGACGGCGCCCTGCCGATCATCACCCTGTCGGCCGAATGGGAGCAGGCCTTCGCCGAGGCCCTGGTCGGTCCGGGCGAGGACAAGCAGCTGGCCCTGGCCCCCTCGCGCCTGCAGGACTTCATCCGCGGCGTGCGGGACGCCTTCGACCGCGCCGCCATGGCCGGCGACAGCGCGGTGCTGCTGACCAGCCCCGGCGTGCGGCCCTATGTCCGCTCGATCATCGAGCGCTTCCGCGGCCAGACCGTGGTGATGAGCCAGAACGAAATCCACCCCCGCGCCCGCCTGCGCACCGTGGGGATGGTCTAGGCAAGGCCGGGGACATGCGCTTGCGCGTGTCCCCAACAGGAAGCGCTGCGCCAGACTTGGGGACACGCACAAGTGCATGTCCCCGGCCGCCCGTGTCGCGAGCCGCCCTCAGGCCTTTCGCCCAGAAATCGCCTGGAAACGCCCAGAAATGGTCACGGGTTGTTACTGACTATTTCGGAACCGTTGCCGATAGGTCGCGTTCGTTTTGCCAAGGCGGGGGCCTTCACGACGGAGCGCTACTGATGAAAACCAAGATCGCCATGTTCGCCGCCGCCGCGACTGTTTCGCTGGCCGGCGCCGCTTTCGCCCAATCGACGGCCCCGGCTCAGACGCCGCCCGCCGCGACCACCTCGACCACCACCACGACCACGGCTCCGGCCCAGTCGACCGCGCCGGCCGCCCCCGCGGCGACGACGGCTCCGGCCGGTCAGGCCGCGCCCGCCGCGGCCCTGCCGGGCGCGTCGACCCAATCGACCACCAGCAGCACCACCAGCACCGCCGCCGACGCCGACGCGGCGGGCACGCCGTCCTCGGCCAACGTGGCCCTGGACCTGAAGGTCGGCTCCGAGGTCAAGGACCCCTCGGGCGCCGTCGTCGGCACGATCGCCGGCACCACCACGGGCGCGGACGGCGCCACCAACGTGGTCGTGACCAGCGGTGAGAAGAAGTTCGCCCTGCCCAAGGCCAGCTTCAGCGCGGCCGCCACCGGCGGCCTGCAGACCACGGCCACCAAGGCGCAGATCGACGCCACCCTGGCCGGCGCCAAGCCTCAATAGGCTAGCGTCGTCCCCAACGATCGTCGGCTGACGATCAGCGAGCCCGCTCGGCATTGCCGAGCGGGCTTCGCGCTGCTAGCGATGGGGTCAGTACCCGGCGGAGCTCCCGCTGACATGAGGGGTGTCGGATGGCTCCGGCCAGAAATTCCAGGACGAGTGGTTCGAGCGGTCTGTTCTGGGACCTGCTGACCTTCGACCGTCTCGTCACCGGGCCGGTGATCCACCTGATCTACTGGGCCGGCCTCGGGGTCGTGGCCCTGTTCGCGTTCTCGGTGGTGGGCGCGGCCGTCGGCCTGGCCCTGAAGGAGCCCGGCCTGCAATCGCTGCTGCTGGCCTTCCCCGTGCTGGTCGCGGGCCTGCTGGTGGCCGCCGCCATGGTGCTGCTGTGGCGCGCGTTCTGCGAGTTCTACGTCGCCATCTTCCGCATCAGCGAGGACCTGCGCGCCCTGCGCCAGGCCAGTGACGCCGACCACGCCGTGGCCTCCGTCACCCGCCCCCCGAGCTCGGCGCCGGCTCCCAAGCCTGCGACCGAATAACGCGGTAAACGAAAATTCACCCTCAAGCTTGAGGGCAGGGGTCTTCCCCGGCGTCTAAGCGTCGAGGAGGCGTATTTCGTCTCCTGCTGGAGACGCATGTTGGCCGCTGATCAAGAACCCCACCTCGTCGACGTCCATGTGGGCGGCCGCATCCGCATGCGCCGCAAGGCCCTGGGCCTGAGCCAGACCCAGCTGGCCGACAGCGTGGGCATCACCTTCCAGCAGCTGCAGAAGTACGAGCGCGGGACCAACCGCGTCAGCGCCTCCAAGCTCTACGGCATGGCCGTGACCCTGCAGACCTCGGTCGCCTGGTTCTTCGAAGGCATGCCGCCGCTGGAGACCGATGACGGCGACCGCCGCGCCATGGCGGTGCGCCGCTTCATGGCCACCGAGGAGGGCGTGGAGCTGGCCTCGCTGGTGCCGCAGCTGCCGATGGCCCAGCGCCTGCAGATCCTGGCCCTGGCCAAGACCCTGAGCGTCGACAACGACGACGACCGCGCCGCGGTTTAGGCGCGGAACGCCTCGACCAGCGCCGCCGCGCCCGCCTTCGGCCGCCCGGCGTTGTCGAACACGGCCGGCGCGTCGCCGGCGTTCTCGGCCGTCAGCCACGAGTCGCGGTCGCGCAGGCCCCACAGGGTGAAGGCGAAGCGCTGGCGCTGCGGCAGGGCCATGAAGGCCTCGGCGGTCTCGGCGTAGACGGCGGTCTGGCGCCGCAGCAGCTCGCCGCGCGACAGCAGCTTATTCTCCGACCGGGTCAGCGAGACGTCCAGTTCCGACACGTGGATCGGTAGGCCTAGGCTCGCCAGCTCGCGGATCATGCGGGTGATCTTGCCGGGCGCGATGTCGGCCGCCACGTGCATCTGGGTCCCCAGGCCCGTCAGCGGCGCTCCCGAGGCCAGCAGCCGCTCGGCCAGCTTCAGGAAGGTGGCGCGCTTGGTGTCGTTGTATTCCAGATTGTAGTCGTTCAGCAGCAGGGTCGCCTGGGGATCGGCCTCCCGCGCGGTGCGATAGGCCAGGGCGATGTGCTCGAAGTCGCCCAGGCGCTCAGACCACAGGCTGCCCCGCCAGCCGTTCCCGTCCTCGGCCACCGCCTCGTTGACCACGTCCCAGCCGACCGCCAGGCCGCGATAGCGCTCGACCACGGCCAGGATGTAGTTGCGATAGGCGTCGGCGAAGCCGATCCGGTTCTCGTCCAGCCGTTGGAAGGCCTCGGGCGCCTGGGCGTACCAGATCAGGGTGTGGCCCAGCAGGCCCATGCCGTGGGCGCGGGCGAAGGCGGCGATGCGGTCGGGGGCGTCGAAGCGGAAGGAGCCGTCCGGCTGGACGATGTACTCCATCTTCATCTGCCACTCGGCGGTCAGCTGGCTGGCCTGGCGGGCGATCAGGGCCGCCAGGGCCGGGTCGTCCAGGTGCAGGGCCTGGACGCAGGTTCCGATCCGGAACGGGGCGACGGTCTTCAGCGGGGGCAGGTCGGCAGGGACCGACTGACTCTGCGCGTCCTTGGCGCCGCAGGCGGACAGGGCCAGGGCCGAGCCGACGACGGCGCGGCGGGAGTAGAGCCCGCTAGCGGCCACCGACCGCCGCCCGGCGCAGGCCCAGCTCGTCCAGGGCCGCGGTCTCCAGCTTGCCGACCAGCTTGGCCTTGGCGACCTTGGCGGCCTCGGCGACGTGCTCGTACTTCTTGAGGTTCTCGAAGGCGTGGGCCAGGGCGTCGCGGGCGCCGGCCTCCTCGATCAGGATCTGGTCGATTTCGAGCAGGGTCTGGTCGCGGCGGATCTTGGAGCCCTGGCGGAAGCCGATCATGTACCAGCCGGCCTCGACGTCGCCCTGGGCCTGCATGGCCTCCAGCTCGGACTCCGCGTCGATGGTGGCCACCTTCATCTCGGCCGCCTGGCGGCGCTCGACGATGTCGGCCAGCCGCTTCTGCAGGGTCTCGACCTCGTGGTTCGAGATGCGGATCAGGGAGTCGGCCCACTTGGTCATTACGCGGCTTCACTCTGCAGGATGTGGGCGAGGTGGCCGAAGCTGTCGTCGAGGCTGGTGGCCTCGTCCGGGCTCTGGCTGAGGAAGGCCTCGACGGCGGGGTTCAGGCGGATGGCGCGGTCGATGATCGGATCGGCCCCGGCGCGGTAGGCGCCGATGCGGATCAGTTCTTCCATGTTCGAATAGGCCGCCAGGCTCTGGCGGGCCATCTTGACCACCTCGCGCTCCTCCAGCGTCTGGCAGCCCGGCATGGTCCGCGAGATCGACTTCAGCACGTTGATGGCCGGGAAGCGGCCGCGCTCGGCGATCGATCGCTCCATGACGATGTGGCCGTCCAGGATGCCTCGGGCGGCGTCGGCGATCGGCTCGTTGTGGTCGTCGCCATCGACCAGCACCGTGAACAGGGCGGTGATCGGGGCGGCCGTGGTGCCGTCGGCGCGGATCGGACCGGGACCGGCCCGCTCCAGCAGCTTGGGCAGCTCGGTGAAGACGGTGGGCGTGTAGCCCTTGGTGGTCGGCGGCTCGCCGGCGGCCAGGCCGATCTCGCGCTGGGCCATGGCGAAGCGGGTCACCGAGTCCATCAGGCAGAGGACTTCCTGGTCCTGGTCGCGCAGGAACTCGGCGACGGCCAGGGTCATGTAGGCGGCCTGGCGGCGGGTCAGGGCCGGTTCGTCCGAGGTGGCGACCACGACGATGGCGCGCTTGAGGCCTTCCTCGCCCAGGGTCTCCTCGATGAACTCGCGGACCTCGCGGCCCCGCTCGCCGATCAGGCCGACCACGACGGCGTCGCAGGTCGCTTCCTTCGCCAGCATCGACAGCAGCACCGACTTGCCCACGCCCGAGCCGGCGAAGATGCCCAGGCGCTGGCCGCGGCAGGTGGTGGTGAAGACGTTCATCGACCGCACGCCCAGGTCCAGGCGCTCGCCCACCCGTCCGCGCGCATGGGCCGGCGGGGGCGGGGTCTTCAGGGGATAGGGGACGTCGCCCTGCGGCAGCGGGCCCAGGCCGTCGATCGGCTCGCCGAAGGCGTTGATGATGCGGCCCAGCCACGCCTTGGTCGGACGGACCACGGCGCCCTCGGGCATGATCCGGATCTCGGCGCCGGGGGCCACGCCCTCGACGGGGCCGAACGGCATCAGCAGGGCGCGGGTTTCGCGGAAGCCGACCACCTCGGCCGGCAGCACCGGCAGGCCCAGGCGCTCGATCTCGACCCGGGCGCCGACGGCGAGGCGGGTCAGCCCGCCGCGGGCCTCGATCAGGAGGCCGTTCACGGCGGCGACGCGACCGAAGATGGTCAGCGGATCGATACGTTCGACGGCGGCGATCAGGCTACGCAAGCAGGGGCTCCCGACGGCTCGAGGCTTAGCTTTGGGCCCCGCGCGTTAATGGGGAGTGAAGTAGACCGACATGGTTAATCGGCCCTTGAGGATTGTGGTTAGGATGCGGCCTGCGTCCATATGTCTTGCGATCCGCCCATCCCGGCGAACGCCGGGACGGGCGGCTTCCGGGCTTATGGCCTGGGCGGCAGATTGGCCGTGAAGAAGGCCACCACCTTGGCGTCGAAATCCCTGTGGAACGCGGCGCGGTCGAAGCCCGGCGCGCTGGTGCAGATGGCGGCGGCGGTCGCCCGCCCCTGGTCGTTGCAGGGCGTCAGGAAGTCGAAGTGACCCGCGCCGGGGACGACGTGATAGTCCGGCGTCCTGGGCAGGCTGGCGCGCACCGCCGAGGCGTAGAACGGGTCGGGCAGGATCTCGTCGTTCCCGGCCCGCCACAGCTGCAGCGGCGCGGTCACCTTCGCCAGGCCGGCCTTGCCGAAGGCGTAGCCCATGGCCGGGGCGGCCGAGACCACGGCCCTGATCCGGGCGTCGTGGGTCCAGGTCGCCTTCATCGCGTCGGCGGGCGGCAGGTGCGACGTGGCCAGCTTGCAGTCGAAGAAGTCGGGATGGGCCTTGCAGTGCGGGGCCATGGTCCTCAGGTCCGGCTCGCCGCCGGCCGCCGCCAGCACCGTGAAGCCGCCGGACGAGAAGCCGAACGCCCCCACCCGGTCAGGATCGATGGCCGTCCGCAGGGGCGAGGCCTTCAGCATGTAGTCGATCAGCACCGACAGCTGGCGCGGCCGGTTGGCCATGTCGGTCGAGCGGCTCTGGTCGGCGTAGTTGTCGCCGGTGTGGGTCAGGGCGGCGACCACGAAGCCGGCCTCGGCCAGGGCCTGGGCGGTGTCGGCATGGCCGCCGAAGAAGCCGCCGTTGCCGTGCGACATGACGATCAGCGGCAGGTGATCGCCGACCGGCGGCGCGCCGGCCGCCACGGTCTGGCCGCCGATGCCCAGCGTCGTCGGCTTGGCCGGAGCGTCGGTCGGGTACCAGACGCCGACGGTGATCGGCGGGCCTTGCGGATCGGCGACCTGGACGACGGTGAAGCCGGCGCTGGCGGCGAGGGCGGGGGCGGCGCCGGCCAGGACCGCCGGGGGCGCGAGAAGCAGGACGAGCAGGAGAGCGCGGATCGACATGGGAGTCCTCGGACGGGTGGAACACGGCCAAGGTCATCGCTCGCCGGGTCCGGCCGCGCCACGCCCGCTTCGTGAATGGGCGAACGGGTTCGCGAACCGGCGAACCGCCTTTATAGCAAGGGTATGACCGTCCCTACGATCGCCAAGGCCGAGCCGCTGCTGGGAACCGCCCGGGACTGGACGGTCGACTTCGCCGTCGCCGCGGTCATCGGCGTGTTCGTGGGCGTCATCGGCCCCTATGGCAGTTACTACAACGGCCCGCCCTGGCCGCGGATCTTCCACTTCGTCGTCAGCTTCTGCGTGGGGGCCCTGATCTTCGGCCTCCTGCAGCGCCTGGCCGTGGCGGGCGCGCGCCGCCTGGGGATCCCGGCCTGGCCGGCGATCGCGGTGGCGCTGCTGGTCGGCTGTGTCCCGCTGGCGGTGTTCATCAGCTGGCTGGCCACCACCTTGTGGCCGTTCCTGCGCGGCCGGATCTCGCCCCTGGAATGGTACGGCCAGTGCGTGGTGCTGTCGGGGCCGGTCCTGACCTTCGTGATCCTCCGTCGGGCGTTGAAGGCCCGGGGCGCGGTCCCGGCGACGGCGGTCGCGGCGCCGCCGACCTCGTCCATGCCGTCGGGCGAGGTGCTGTGCCTGCGCATGGAGGACCACTATGTGCGGGTCCACACCCTGAACGGCTCGCGACTGGTGGCCGGTCCGTTCGAGCGGGTGATCGCCGGCATGGCCCAGGAGGGGATGCGCGTGCACCGCTCGTGGTGGGTGGCCCGGGCGGCCGTGACCGGGGTGGTCGCCGACGGCCGCAACCTTCGCCTGACCCTGCGCGGCGACCTTTACGCGCCGGTCTCGCGCGCCTCCGTGGCCAGGCTTCGGGAAGCCGGCTGGCTGGCGCCGGAAGCCGCCCGCGAACAATAGGGTGAAACCCGCCGCGGCCGGACGTCGCGGACCTCCAACGGCCAGGCTCACGGCGGTGCTTCGGACGCGCGGTCAAGCCTGTAAACTTCTCGCGACAGAACGCCGCAATCTCGCCTTACTGGTGAACGGCGCGGCTTGGCGATCGGGGTCGAAAGGCGGCGCCCGGCCCCTTTACAACTCCCGATTTCCGGGCTTTCGGGCCAAAAGGAATCGTCTTGACGGACCGTCCACAGCCCCCTGCGACCTTTGCGCCAAATGAGTCGCTGACCGCTTGCGCCCGATTCGCAAATCAGATTAACCATTTCTCCAGCGAGATCATTCACCATTAACCTGTCTTAAATTAACTGTCCGGCAGAGTGCAGGACGGGTTTCACCGGCGGTATTCCGCCTAGCTGTCGAATAATGCCGCCCGAGGGCGGGGAGGGCTGCATGCGCGTACTGTTGATCGAGGATGACAGCGCCACCGCGCAGACCATCGAGCTGATGCTGAAGTCTGAAGGCTTCAACGTCTACACGACGGATCTT
>Ga0102590_1005081_pt1 | contig 10371 bp, 8 predicted proteins | sample AraplaMF_Col_mMF_FD_76859 | JGI IMG/M metagenome (GOLD analysis project Ga0102590, IMG submission 76859) | Arabidopsis root microbial communities from the University of North Carolina, USA - plate scrape MF_Col_mMF | ecosystem: Host-associated > Plants > Roots > Endosphere | place: USA...
AACGCCGGCAAACCGGCCAAGCTCGCCCTCATCGCTGTCGCAAGAAAGCTGCTGACCGTCCTCAACGCAATGATGCGCGACCGAAAACCCTATACAATCGCCCCATCAACATAACAGTTGCCGGCTCTGCGGAGCGTCACTTCGTGCCGCACCGCGTCCGGGACACGAGAGCCCTATTCGTAATAGATCGCGACATCCCCCGCGCGCTGATCGCGTTTGTCGACCTGGCTTGGCTCGGGGATGAAACCGATCCTGACCGCCCGCTCGCTGCTCCAGGCAACGACCACCTCGAGATGTCCGCGCACACTGACAAAGGTCGGCGTGCTTTCGGGCGAGAACGTCCGGCCGCGCGCCAGGACGCTGGCTTGCGTGCTGTCCGGAACTGACGCTCCGCATGTCTTCCAGACCACGACGACCAGTTGACTGCCACTCGGGGACGCAAACGCACGCTGGCGAACGACGCGGCATGCGCCAAGTCCGCTCATGACGTTGTCGATGAGGACAACACAGAGGAAGCCGACCGGAACAGCAAGAGCGACGGCAAGTCCGATCCAGCGTCGCCGCAACATCCTCACACCACCGGCTTCACACCCGGCAGCGCCTGCACCAGCTCGCGGAACCTGGTGCCGCGGATTTCGAAGTTGCGGTACTGGTCGAACGACGCACAGGCCGGCGACAGCAGCACGACGGCGTCGGCGAGGTCGGACGCTTCCGCATCGCGCGCCGCGTGCTCGACCGCGACGTCGAGCGTCTGGCTGATCTCGTGCGCGACTTCGCTGCCGAGCGTTCCGGAAAATTCCTCAGCAGCCTCGCCGATCAGATAGGCCTTGCGGATGCGGGGGAAGAAGCCTGTCAGGCCAGTGATGCCGCCCGCCTTCGGCTTGCCGCCGGCGATCCAGAAGATGTCGGCGAAGGACGACAGCGCGTGCGCGCTGGCATCGGCATTGGTGCCCTTGGAATCGTTGACGAACAGCACGTTGCCGCGGCGGCCGACCTGCTCCATGCGGTGCGCAAGGCCCGGAAAGCTGCGCAGGCCATTCTGCAACACGTCCTGGCTGATACCCATCGCGAGTGCGGCGGCGGCGGCACACGCCGCGTTCTGCGCATTGTGCAGGCCGCGCAGCGAGCCGATGCCGCCGAGCGTGGCGATCTCGCTGCGCGCGCCGCCCGAAGTGCGCACGATGGTGCCGTGCTCGACATGAATGCCTGAAGCCAGCGGGTTCTTGACGGAAATCCGCACGACGTTCTTGCCGGCGCGGTCGAGCCGGTCCGCGATGTCGCGGCAATAGCCGTCATCGACGCCCACGATCGAGGTGCCGTTTGTCTGCACGTTGGCGACGAGGCGCTCCTTCACCGCTGCATAGTGCGCGATTGTGCCGTGACGATCGATGTGATCTTCGCTGACGTTGAGCAGGATGCCGACGGACGGGTCGAGCGAGGGCGTGAGGTCGATCTGATAGGACGACATCTCGATGACGTGGACGCGGCCCATCCGCGGCGGCTCCAGCGACAGGATCGCGGTGCCGATATTGCCGCCCATCTGGGTATCGTAGCCGGCGACCTTCGTCAGATGCGCGATCAGGGCCGTCGTGGTCGACTTGCCGTTGGTGCCGGTGATGGCGACGAACGGCGCGTCCGGCGCATGACGGCGGCGCTCGCGGCAGAACAGCTCGATGTCGCCGATCACCTCGACGCCGGCCTCCTGCGCCTTCAGCACGCTCCAGTGCGGCACTGGATGAGTGAGCGGCACGCCGGGCGCGAGCACGAGCGCGGCGAATTTCGCCCAGGAGACATTGCGCAGATCCGCGGTGACGAAACCGGCCTGTGCCGCCTTGGCGACGTTTTCGCCATTGTCGTCGGCGGCGATCACCTCGGCGCCGCCGGCCTTCAGCGCGTGGCAGGAGGCGAGCCCCGAGCCGCCGAGGCCGAACACCGCGACCGTCTTGCCGGCGAAGGATGTAACCGGGATCATCGAGATACCGTCAGCGCAGCTTCAGCGTGGAGAGGCCGGCGAGCGCCAGCATCACCGAAATGATCCAGAAACGAATCACGATCTGCGGCTCGGTCCAGCCGAGCTGCTCAAAATGGTGATGGATCGGCGCCATGCGGAAGATGCGCTTGCCCGTCAGCTTGAACGACACCACCTGCACGATGACGGAGACCGCCTCCAGCACGAACAGCCCGCCGATCACCGCAAGCACGATCTCGTGTTTCACCGCGACAGCGATCGAACCCAGCATGCCCCCGAGCGCGAGCGAGCCGGTGTCGCCCATGAAGATCGAGGCCGGCGGCGCGTTGAACCAGAGAAAGCCGAGCCCGGCCCCGAGCAGAGCGCCGCAGAGCACCGCAAGCTCGCCGGTGCCGGCGACATATTTGATCTGGAGATAGTCGGCGAACACCGCGTTGCCGGCGAGATAGGCAATCATGGCAAAGCTTGCGGTCGCGATCATCACGGGCACGATGGCGAGGCCGTCGAGACCGTCGGTGAGGTTCACCGCATTGCCGGCGCCGACGATGACGAAGGCGCCGAACACGACGAAGAACCAGCCGAAATGCAGCACGGTGTCCTTCAGGAAGGGAATGGTCAGCGCGGTCGACGCGGGATCACGGTTCAGCCGCACCAGCGCATAGCAGGCGGCCAGCGCGATGATCGCTTCGATCAAGAGGCGCAGCTTGCCGCCGAACCCGCTCGTGGTCTGCTTGGTGACCTTGAGGTAGTCGTCATAAAATCCGACGAAGCCGAAGCCGAGGGTCACCGCCAGCACGATCCAGACATAGGGGTTGAGCGGATTGCACCACAGCACGGTGCCGACCGTGAGGCCGGACAGGATCATCAGCCCGCCCATGGTGGGCGTGCCCTTCTTGGCCAGATGCGATTGTGGGCCGTCGGTGCGGATCGGCTGGCCCTTGCCCTGGCGGATGCGCAGGTGATCGATGATCCAGGGCCCGAACAGGAACACGAACAGCGCGCCGGTGACGATGGCGCCGCCGGTGCGGAAGGTGATGTAGCGGAAGACGTTGAGAACGGTGCGCACCGCACCGACGCCCGGAAATGTGTTGGAGAGGTCGATCAGCCAGTAAAACATTCAGACGGTCCTATGGCGCCTTTCGCACGCGGCCTTCGCCTGGCCTCAACGTGTCTCACGCGCATTCGCTGGTCTTGATCATGGGGTCGAGCGACCTCAAGAAACCGAACGGCGGCGCGCCGCAAAGGGTGGGATTCGGGAACTGCGCCTTCCAAGCAGTTTACGCCTTTGCCTGCAAGGCGGCCACTAGGCCCGGCACAAACTTGTTGACCCAGAACATCTTCTTGCTGCCCTTGACAACCACGACATCGCCTGCCTTCAGCAGGCTAGCTACCTCGCCCGCCTTCAGTGTGGCGGGATCGTCGTGCCAGCCGAGCCCTTTGCCGGATGGAAGCACCTCGTAAAGGTGGCGCATCAGGGGGCCGACGCAATAGATGCCGTCGATGCCGTCGAGATGCGCGGCGAGCGCGGTGTGGTAGTGAGGTGCGTTCTCGCCAAGTTCCAGCATGTCACCGAGCACCGCGATGCGGCGGCCGCCGCTCGTGTTGCGGGCCTGAAGGCTCTGCAGCGCAGCGGTCACACTCGCCGGATTGCCGTTGAAGCTGTCGTCGATCACGGTGACACCGCCGACCGCCTGTTCCACGCCACGGCCGGTCATGATGCCGACGCGCTCGAGCTTGATCGCAAGCGTCGCCACATCGAGATGGGCGGCATGAACAGACGCAAGAGCAGCAAGCGCATTCTGCACCCGGTGCGGCGCGCCCGGCGTCAGGCTGAAGGCGATCTCCTTCTTGCCGACGCCGGCCACGACCTGCCAGCTCTCGCCGTGCGGCGCGTGCGTGACCTCGTGCACTTCGGCCTTCTCGCCGAAGCGCACCACCTTGCCTTTCCAGTCAGGCGCCTTGATTCCAGCCGGCAGCACCAGCACGCCATCCTCGGGCAGGCCGTGCGCGATCGACACCTTCTCGCGCCTGATGGCATCGAGCGAGCCGAGCTTCTCCAGATGTACCGGCTGGACGTTGACGACCAGCGCGACCGTCGGCCGCGTCAATTCGCTGAGCCGCGCGATCTCGCCGGCCTGGTTCATGCCCATCTCGACGACCCAGAGGCTGGCGTCGGGTCGCGCATTGCACAGCGTCAGCGGCACGCCCCAGAAATTGTTGAAGCTCGAGGGGCTCGCATAGGCATTGGGATAGGCCGCGAGGAACTCCTTCGTGCTGGTCTTGCCGGCGCTGCCGGTGAGGCCGATCACCGGCCCTTTGAAGCGCGCACGTGCGGCGCGCGCGAGCCCCCAGAGGCCGTCGATCAGCGTGTCCTTCACGACGATCTGCGGAACGCGGATGCCCGCGATCTCGTGCGGCACGATCATCGCGACCGCGCCCGAGGCTTCCGCCTTATCAGCGAACTCCCAGCCGTCGCGCGCGCTGGCGAAGGCCGAGATGAAGCCGCCGCTCGGCGTACCTGACAATGCCACGAACAGGCTGCCCGGCTTCACCAGGCGGCTGTCCTGGGTGACGAAGTCGATCGGGGTATCAGGAAATGATCCTCTCACGCCCAGCGCGCGCGCCACTTCGGCAACCGTCCATAATGGTCCGCTCATGCGTCCCTCGATGCCAATGCGGCGGCGACCGCCTCGTGATCACTGAACGGCAGAACCTTGCCGCCGACGATTTGGCCGGTCTCGTGCCCCTTGCCGGCGACGAGCAGCGCATCGCCCTCTTCGAGCTCCTCGATCGCGGCGCGGATCGCGGCGGCGCGGTCCCCGATCTCGCGCGCCCCCTTGGCGGCGGCGAGGATCGCGGCGCGAATGGCTTCCGGCTTCTCGCTGCGCGGATTGTCGTCGGTGACGATGACGCGATCGGCATTTTGAGCGGCGATCTCGCCCATGATCGGCCGCTTGCCGGCATCGCGATCACCGCCGGCGCCGAAGACGACGATCAGTCTGCGCCTGGCGTAAGGGCGCAGCGCTTGCAGCGCCTTCGCCAGCGCGTCGGGCTTGTGCGCGTAGTCGACGAAAACAGGCGCGCCGTTGCGCTCGCCGATGCGCTCGAGCCGGCCCTTGGCGCCTTCGAGATGCTCGAGGCTGGCAAACACGTCTGCCGCATCGCTGCCGGTGCCGATGGCAAGGCCGGCCGAGACCAGTGCGTTCTCGATCTGGAATTCGCCGACCAGCGGCAGCCGGACCGCATGGGCCCTGCCACGATGTTCGAGCGAAAGCTCTTGCGAGAAGCCTTCGACCGCGGCATCGACGAGACGAATGCCCTCGCCTGCCCCATCGCCGTTGCGGCCCACCGCCATCACGTGCAGACCACGTGCCTTCGCGGCATCGATCGCTTCCGCCGAGCAGTCATGATCGGCCGAGATCACGGCGGCGCCACCGGGCGGAATGAGCTCCCGGAACAGCCTGAGCTTTGCCGCGAGATAGTGCGCGACGGTCGGATGATAATCCATGTGGTCGCGCGACAGATTGGTGAAGCCGCCTGCAGAGATGCGCACGCCATCGAGGCGATATTGATCGAGGCCGTGCGAGGACGCCTCGAACGCAAGATGCGTCACGCCCTCGCGCGCGATCTCGTCGAGCTGGCGATGCAACGCGATCGGATCCGGCGTGGTCAGCGAGCCATAGACGGTGCGCTTGGGCGAGACGAGTCCGATGGTGCCGATGCTGGCCGAAGCATGGCCCAGCCGCTCCCAGATCTGGCGGGTGAACGCGGCGACCGAGGTCTTGCCGCTGGTTCCGGTCACCGCCGCAATGGTCGCAGGCTGCGCCGGGAAAAATCGTGCCGCAGCCAAGGCGAGCGCGCGACGCGGATTGGCGACAGCGACGAAGGGCACCTGGCAGCCATCGGGCGCGTGGTCGCCGACCACAGCGACCGCGCCGGCCTCGATGGCCGCATCGATGAAGCGCGCACCATCGGTCTTGCTGCCTGACAGCGCAAAGAAGAGATCGCCGGGCTTGACCACGCGGCTGTCAAGCGCAATGCCCGTGACCTCGAGCGCCGCGGCAGCGGGCTCGATTGCGGCGTCATTGCCTAGGAGGTCACGCAGCTTCATGGTCTTTCAGTCGACATGCCGCGCCAGAGAGCCGAATCGTCAGGAAAAGCCGAATCAGCACCGGCGATGGCCACCCGGATTGATTACTGGGTTGTCCTGGATGCTGCAAGAATAAGGCGGTCCGCAGGCGGCAGGTCGTAGCGCGGCTCGATGCCGAGAAGCGGTCCGATACGGGTGATGACGTTGCCCGCCGTCGGAACGGCGTTCCAGCCCGAGGTGATGAAACCGTAGGTTTCCTTCAGTGGCTGCGGCTCGTCCAGCATGATCAGGAGCTGATATTTCGGCTTGTCCGCCGGCAGAATCGCGGTGAATGCCGTCAGCACCCGCTTCTTGGCATAACGGCCGTTGACCACCTTTTCCGCGGTGCCGGTCTTGCCGCCGATATAATAGCCCTTCACGTCCGCCTTGCGCGCCGTGCCGATTTCGGCGTTCAGCCGCATCAGGAAGCGCATCTTGTCCGACGTCTCGGGCTTGATCACGCGCTTGGCGATCGCCCGCGCCTCCTCCTCGGAGCGCTTGAGGAAAGTCGGCGGAATCAGCAGGCCGCCGTTCGCCAGCGCGCTGACGCCCATCACGGCCTGCAGCGGCGCGACCGCGATGCCGTGACCGAACGCGATGGTGATGGTGTTGAGATCGCCCCAATGCCGCGGCACGATCGGCGAGGCGCTTTCCGGCAGCTCAGTGCGGAGCCGCTCGAGCTGGCCCATCTTGCGCAGGAACGCCTTGTGCGCTTCCACGCCCTGCGACAGCGCAATTCGCGCCGCGCCCACGTTGGAGGAGAAGGTGAACACCTCCTTCATGTTGAGGAAGCGGCCCTTCGGCTCGTCGTCATGGATGGCGAACTTGCCGTAGTGCAGCGGCCCGCGCGCATCCCACAGCGAATCGAGGCCGTATTTGCCGGTGTCGAGCGCCATCGCGAGCGTGAACGCCTTGAAGGTCGAGCCCATCTCGTAGACGCCTGTGGTCAGGCGGTTGATGCGATCAGGGTCGTGGGCTTCCTTCGGATTGTTCGGGTCGAAATCCGGAACCGAGACCATGGCCACGATCTCGCCGGTGTTGACGTTGGTGACGAGGCCGGAGGCGGCCTTGGCGTGGAATTTTTCCTTGGCCTTGAGCAGCTCGTCGCGCAGCGCGTGCTCGACGCGCAGATCGACGGACAGCTCGACCGGCTTCTGCAGACGGTCGATGGCGAAGCCGGCGCGGTGGAGATCGGCGAGGCCCTGGTTGTCGAGCCACTTCTCCATGCCGGCGATGCCCTGGTTGTCGATGTTGACGAGACCGATGAGGTGGGCGACCTCGTTGCCGGTCGGATAGACGCGCTTGTTCTCGCGCAGGAAGCCGATGCCGGGAATGCCGAGCTTGTGGATGTCCTGCTGCTGCTTCGCGGTGATCTCGCGCTTGAGCCAGACGAAGCCCTTGCGCGTCCTCAGCCGCTCGCGCACCTCGGCCTCGTCGAGATCGGGCACGGTTGCGGTCAGAAGCTCGATCGCCTCGTCCTTGTCGATGATGCGGCGCGGCTCGCCGAACAGGCTGGATGCCTTGACGTCGGTCGCGAGGATCGCGCCGTTACGGTCGACGATGTCGGGCCGCGCGGTCGCCACCACCTCCTGCGCCGCGGCGCGCCGCGCACTGTGCGCGTCGGCGCCGATCGCGAACATCACGAGCCGGCCGCCGATCAGGGCATAGACCGTGGCAAAGGCCAGCATCGCAAGGCCGACGCGCGCACGCGCTTTGGCGGCACGATCGACATTGCGCCCGTAGAGCAGGCTGCGGATCAGGCGCTGCCGCCAGGGTTCTGCTGGCCGCGCGGCGGATTTGGCCGGAACAGCGCTCATTGCTTGTCCTCGGGCTGAGGCACGGAGCCCGTCACGCTATCAGGATCGCTCGCGGCTTCGATGGTATTGATCATGGACCCGATCGGATCAGGCTCGCCCGGCCTGAACATCCGCGGCGGACGGTCCGGCAGGTTCCTCAGGGAATCATATTGCGTGCCGTTGACGGGCTTGAGCGGCAGATGCCGCTCGACGAGGCCCTGCAACCGCAACGGCGCATCGAGCTTGGCCCATTCGGAGCGCAGCTGCGCGATCGCATCGCGCTGCTCGCGGATCTCGGCGTGCAGCCGCAGCACTTTTTCGACGCGGGCGGTGGAATCCATCTTGATCCGGTAGACATAGGCGGCCGCGAAAATCAGCGCACCGATGACGAGAAGGTGAATGAAGCGCATGTGCTAGCCGCCCCTCATCACGTCGGAGAGTCTTGGCCAGGACGAGCGCGCGTTGTCGGCATGCGCCGGAGCAGCGGTGCGCTCGGCGGCGCGGAGCTTTGCGGAACGTGCGCGGGGATTGTGCGCTACTTCCTCTTCGCCTGCGATCACGGGTCGCCGCGTCAGAAGCTGGAAGCTCGGCGCCGTTTGCGCCACTTCAGGCAGATGTCGCGAGCCGCCGCCGGTCCTGGACCGCTCGGCGAGGAAATTCTTGACAATGCGGTCTTCCAGCGAGTGGAACGAGACCACCACGAGACGCCCGCCGGGCTTGAGCACGCGCTCGGCGGCAGACAGCGCGGTCTGGAGCTCCTCGAGCTCTTCGTTGACCAAGATGCGGAGCGCCTGGAACGTTCGTGTCGCCGGATGAATGTCGCCCGGCTTCGAGCGCACCACCCGACCGACGAGATCGGCGAGCGCGCGCGTGGTGGTGAACGGCGTCTCCTGCCGGTCGGCGACGATGGCGCGGGCGATGCGGCGCGACTGCCGCTCCTCGCCGAACAGATAGATGATATCGGCCAGATCGCTTTCCGAGGCGCGCGCGACGACATCGGCCGCGGTCGGGCCGGTCTGCCCCATCCGCATGTCGAGCGGACCATCGAGGCGGAACGAAAAACCGCGCCCGGCCTGGTCGAGCTGCATCGACGACACCCCGACGTCCATCACGACGCCGTCGACCGCGTCGACACCTTGCGAAGCGCAGACCTCGGCGAGATTCGAGAAACGATCCTCGACCAGCGTCAGCCGGCCGCCGGCGCCCGCGACCAGCTCGGCGCCGCCGGCGATCGCGGTGCTGTCGCGATCGATCGCGATCACGCAGGTTCCTGATATGTCGAGGATGGCGCGGCTGTAGCCGCCGGCCCCGAAGGTGGCATCGACATAGATGCCGCCGTCGCGCGGCGCGAGGTGCGCGACCGCCTCGCGGCCCAGCACGGGGATGTGGGGCGCGTCGCTCATGCCTGCCGCCCGCGTGCGCAGGAGAGCAGGCAGGTCAATTTTGGGGCGAAGCAGCCCATCACGCCTCGAATAATTCCGCGTCGCGGCGGTTCCACGACAAAGCCCCAGTCCAGCATGCACGCCGAGCCCGGTCGTCCCAGGCGGCAAACCCGGTGCTCCCAGTGGAATATGTCGGGCAACCATGGGATTTCGAGCCAAAAACGCTTTTGGCCGCCTCCGGACGCGGGTCGGCTCTTCACTTCTCAGTAACGGCGCTTAGCGTTAAGAAAGCGTTGATCGGCTCGTTACATCTTGAAAAGGTCCTTGGACGGTTTCTTGGGCGATTTCTTGGGCGGCCCTTGGGCGGTGATGCCTCATCCACACACTGACCCAAAATGCACGCGTTAACCGCACCGCGCGGTTGCACGGAGTGGAGGGTAAAGGAATAGTAAAGAGAAGGGCTTGGCCCCCTCATCGTCCGATTCTGAGTTGTTTATGCCGTCCGGTCCGTCCACGCCGTCTGGAACTGATTCGAAGCGTCAGCGCGCTCTGCCGATTCCAAAGGCAGCGGCGGCCATGCGGACGTTCGAGCCGGATTCGTCGATCGTCTCGGACGTCATCCCCTCTCCCAATCATGGCGAGCGCAGTAAGGGCCGGCAACCCGACATGATCGTGCTGCACTACACCGGCATGCCCGACGTCGAGGGCGCGCTGGCCCGGCTGTGCACGGCTGGTACCGAAGTCTCGGCTCATTACGTCGTGCTGGAGGACGGCCGAATCGTGCAGTGCGTGCCGGAAGCGCGGCGCGCCTGGCACGCCGGCGTCTCCTCCTGGGCCGGCGAGGACGACATCAATTCCTGCTCGATCGGAATCGAGATCATCAACCGCGGCCACGATTGGGGCTATCCGGAGTATCCGCTGCGGCAGATCGCGGCGGTGATCGCGCTATGCCGCGGCATCATCCTCCGCCGCAAGATCGTGCCACAACGCGTGCTCGGCCATTCCGACGTCGCGCCCGCGCGCAAGAAAGATCCCGGCGAGAAATTTCCCTGGCATTCCCTCGCCAATTCCGGCGTCGGTCACTGGGTAACGCCA
>Ga0102590_1005082_pt1 | contig 10371 bp, 9 predicted proteins | sample AraplaMF_Col_mMF_FD_76859 | JGI IMG/M metagenome (GOLD analysis project Ga0102590, IMG submission 76859) | Arabidopsis root microbial communities from the University of North Carolina, USA - plate scrape MF_Col_mMF | ecosystem: Host-associated > Plants > Roots > Endosphere | place: USA...
CTACGGCCTGCTGCTCGCCGCGATCCGCGATCCGGATCCGGTGATCTTCATGGAGCCCAAGCGCATCTATCGCCAGTACAAGGAAGTGGTGCCCGACGACGGCGAAGCGTTGCCGCTGGACGTGTGCTACGTGCTGCGCGACGGCACCGACGTGACGCTGGTGACGTGGGGCGCGCAGGTGAAGGAATCGCTGGAAGCGGCGGAGAAACTCGCGGCTGAGGGCATCAGCGCCGAAGTCATCGATGTGGCCACGCTGCGTCCGCTCGATTTCGACACCATCGCCGAATCGGTCAGCCGCACGGGTCGCTGCGTGATCGTGCACGAAGCGCCGAAGACCGCCGGTTTCGGCGCGGAAATCGCCGCGCGCCTGGCCGAGGAGTCGATGTTCGACCTGCTCGCGCCGGTGGAACGCGTGACCGGTTACGACACGCACATCCCGCTGTTCCGACTGGAAATGAAGTACCTGCCCAGCGTCGACCGCATCGTCGCCGCGGCCAAGCGCACGCTGGCGGCGGGCTAAAGGCATGCGCCACGCACGCGTCGTCGTCCCGCACAGCGCGCCGGATCGCACGCCGATCCGGCTCGCGCGTGGCGACAACGTGCATCTTGGCGATCGCGACACCGACTGGCCCGAGTTCGTGTGGACGACGATCGCCGAAGGCCACGAGGGCTGGGTGCCGGCGAAGCTGTTCGATCGCGAACAAGGCCCGGCCACGGCGCTTGCGGACTACGACACGCGCGAGCTGGACACGCGGGCCGACGAAGTCGTGACGTTGCAGTACGAACTCGCCGGCTGGTGGTGGGCGCGCAACGCGCTGGGCCACCAGGGCTGGATTCCGACGCATTCGCTCGAACTGCTGGACGACGACGACGGCGAAGACGCATGACCGGCGCCGTCGCGTTTTCGACGTTCCCGCATTCAGGCCCCCTGGAACATTGATGGACACCGGCCCGCCGCGCACCGCGCGAGGGCCATCACCGCACACCAACGAGACAACGACCGTATGGCCAACGCAACCAAGACCTTCTTCCTCCCCGACCTGGGCGAGGGCCTGCCCGACGCGACGATCGTCGAGTGGTACGTGAAGGAAGGCGACACGATCCGCCTCGACGACAACCTGGTGTCGATGGAAACCGCGAAGGCGGTCGTCGACGTGCCCTCGCCTGTCTCGGGCAAGGTCATCAAGCTGGCGGGCGCGGCGGGCGACATCATCGTCACCGGCAAGATGCTGGCCGAGTTCGAGATCGACCCGTCGATGCCGCAGCGCGCCGAAGGCCAGGACACCGGCCATCACCACGGCGGCGCCGGCAGCCATGCGCCGGAAGATGGCGACAAGGTCGTCGCATCCGACGAAGGCGGCGTGATCAGCGATGCCGGCGAGGAAGCACCCCCGACTCGATCGGGGGGTGAAGCGCGCTCGGATTCGGGCACGGTCGTCGGCGCAATGCAGAGTTCCGACGCGGTGCGCAGCGAACAGGCCGTCGCGGTCGGCGGCGTGAAGGCGATGCCGGCGGTGCGCGCGATGGCGCGCAAGCTCGGCGTGGACATCGCACGCGTGCGCGCCTCCGGCGCCGACGGCGTGGTGACGATGGACGACGTGAAGCGCGCGGCGGCCGATGGGTCCGCCAAGCCTGGCGCGGCATCGGTCGCCCGTGCGGCCGATCGCACACCGGCGCCGGCTCCCGCCGCAACGCCCGCACCCGCGCAGCGCAGCACGCTCTCCCAAAGCGGCAAGCCGATGCGCACGCAGCCGCCGGGCGTCGCCGCCAGCGGCCAGCCGGAACAGCTCAAGGGCGTGCGTCGCAACATGGCGCGCGTGATGGCCGACGCGCACGCGAAGGTCGTACCGACCACGCTGTGCGACGACGCCGATCTCCACGCGTGGCTCGGCAAGCAGGACATCACCGCACGCCTGGTGCGCGCGATCGTGATGGCCTGCAAGACGGTGCCCGCGCTCAACGCGTGGTTCGATGGCGATACGCTGACGCGCACGCTGCATCCGCACGTCGACATCGGCATCGCCGTGGACACCGAGGACGGCCTGTTCGTGCCGGCCCTGCGCAATGCCGACGTGCTGGACGGCGCCGGCGTGCGCGCGGCGATCAAGCGCCTGCGCGCGCAGGTGGAAGACCGCTCGATCCCGGCCTCCGAGCTGAGCGGCTACACCATCAGCCTGTCCAACTTCGGCATGTTCGCCGGCCGCTACGCCACCCCCGTGGTGGTGCCGCCGACCGTCGCCATCATCGGCGCCGGCAAGCTGTGCCATGACGTGGTGGCGGTGATGGGCGGCATCGAAGTGCATCGCCGCATGCCGATCAGCCTCACCTTCGACCACCGCGCCGCCACCGGCGGCGAAGCCGCGCGCTTCCTCAAGGCGCTGCTGGACGACCTGTCGCTGCCGAACTGAGGCAGTCGCACCGGACGAAAGAAAGGCGCCGCGAGGCGCCTTTCTTTTTGGCTCGACATCGCGACGCCTATAGTGCCGCGTGCTTCCCCACCCGGAGACCGCGCCATGCATCACAGCCGCCTCAGCACGCTGGTCATCGACTGCCAGTCCGTCGACCTCAAGCAGGCCACCGACTTCTGGAGCCAGGCCCTGGGCAAACCCATCGTCACCTACGACTCGGAAGGCGACGGCAAGTACGCCGAACTGGCCACCCTCGCCGACGAACCGATCATCCTGCTGCAGCGGGTCGAACACGAAAGCCGCGTGCATCTGGACATCGAGACCGACGACATCGAAGCGGAAGCCTCACGCCTGGAAAAACTGGGCGCCAAGCGCCTCGAATGCGTGCGCGGCCGCTGGTGGGTGATGCAGGCACCGAGCGGGCACCGCTTCTGCGTGGTGAAGAGGCAGCGGGAGCAGTTCGGGCCGCATTTGAACAAGTGGGAGTGATGCATACCATTCGGAACTGAGATCCTTCTCCCTCCGGGAGAAGGTGGCGGCAGCCGGATGAGGGTACGGGCAAAGTGGAAGGCCTCACTCCGCCCGTACCCTCACCCCAACCCCTCTCCCGGAGGGAGAGGGGCTCTACGTCTCTGCGGCCTTGTGCGCGTTCGCGCTACCGAATTCTGATGCCTCATAGTCTTCGATGAGTAGCATCAGCACCTCGAAGCGATGGCCCTCAGCAGAGCCAAGCTCGGGTCCGTTTTCGAAGTAGGAAGAAGCCTCGCGGAGCGCTTCCTCATAATGCTGCTTGCTGCAAATGGAGCTGATGGCGCACATGGTGACCGATTGTCCACCGTCACCGCATCGAAGAAATCCTAAAGTTGAACTACTTGGAGCTCTTGCGTCCCCACCCGAGAGCTCGGACCACCAGCGCTACTAGCAACATCGCCACGCACGCCCCATACCCATACAACGCCGGCAGCACCTGCTGCCAGATCGCGCCGCTCGACGGCCCGAACTGCCCCGCGGCAGGCACCGCCGCCCCCTCGAACCCGGCGATCGCCGCCCACCCGGCCGCCACCGCGGCCACCACCAGCGCGAAGACGTCGAACACCCGCCGCCCCTTCGTGCGCGGCAGGCTCTTCGGATAAGCCCAATAGGCCCAGGCCAGGATCAACAGCCACGGCGCCAGCAGCAGGATCGAGAGATAACGCATCGGTCAGGTCACTCCAGGAAACGGTTCATCGCCTCCGCGCGACCCGCCGCGCATCACTCCTGCGCGGACAACTGGTCCAGCGCCTCGCGCAAACGCGTCAAGGCACCGTCGCGGGCCGGTTCGTCGCCGTATTCGGGCGTGCTGCCGACGAATTCGCCGTCCAGTTCCAGATGCAGCGCGCGCGGCTGCACCTGCAGCACGGCGGCGATCGCGCCCGGACCCTTCAGCTTCTTCTGCCAGGCCCCGGCCGCCTTCGGGTCGGCGAACGATTTGGACAGCAGCAGCTCTTCGCCTTCGGCGGAGAACAGACGGAAGCGGAAGCTACCATCGGCCTCGCGGAAACTGGCGAAGCGCGGCAATTTGCCCGCCCGGCCTTCCGCCTTGCCAACCGCCGGCGCAGGCGCCGCCGCCACCAGCGCGCCCGAGCGCAGGCCGATCGCGTCGCGCAACGCGGCGATCTTCGGCGCGGCGATGGCGCGCGCTTTGAGCGCGCCTTCGCGCAGGATCGCTTCGATCCGCTCCGGCCTGGCCATCAGCTCGTCGTAGCGCTCGCGCATCGGCGCCACGTCGGCCTCGATGCGCTCGAACAGCACCTGCTTGGCCTCGCCCCAGCCGATGCCATCGAGCAGCGCCTGGTGGAAGGCGCCGGCTTCGGCTTCGGTGGCGAAGGCGCGGAAGATGGTGAACAGCGAAGAGCTGTCCGGATCCTTGGCCTCGCCCGGCAGGCGCGAGTCGGTGACGATGCGCATGATGCTGTCGCGCAGGTGCTTCTGGCCGCCGGCGAACAGCGGGATGGTGTTGTCGTAGCTCTTGGACATCTTGCGTCCGTCCAGGCCCGGCAAGGTCGCCACCTGCTCCTCGATCACCACTTCCGGCAACACGAAGTAGTCGCGGCCGTAGATATGGTTGAAGCGCTGCGCGATGTCGCGCGCCATTTCGATGTGCTGGATCTGGTCGCGGCCCACCGGCACCTTGTGCGCGTCGAAGGCGAGGATGTCCGCCGCCATCAGCACCGGATACATGTACAGGCCGGCGGTGACGCCCGCATCGGCGTCCTCGCCCGCCTCGCTGTTCTTGTCCACCGCCGCCTTGTAGGCGTGCGCACGGTTGAGCAGGCCCTTGGCGGTGACGCAGGTGAGGAACCAGGTGAGCTCCGGGATCTCCGGGATGTCCGACTGCCGATAGAAGGTGACGCGATCCGGATCCAGCCCCGCGGCCAGCCACGTCGCGGCGATCTCCAGGCGTGAGCGTTCGATGCGCGCCGGATCGTCGCTCTTGATCAGCGCGTGGTAGTCGGCCATGAAATAGAACGCATCCACTTCCGGGCGGAGGCTGGCGGCGACGGCCGGGCGGATCGCGCCGACGTAGTTGCCCAGGTGCGGCGTGCCGGTGGTGGTGATGCCGGTCAGTACACGGGTTCGCATGTGTCTTCTGCTTTGCTCTTGTGGTCTTGGCTCAGCGGATCAGCGTGGACTTGCCGAACAGCGATTCGACCAGGTCCACCGCCAGCTTGGCGGTCTGGTTGCGCTTGTCGAAGGCCGGGTTGAGTTCCACGATGTCCAGCGAGGCGAGGCGGCCGGTGTCGGCGATCATCTCCATGCACAGCTGCGCCTCGCGGTAGTTCGGGCCGCCGCGCACGGTGGTGCCCACGCCCGGCGCGATGGCCGGATCGAGGAAGTCGACGTCGAAGCTCACGTGCAGATGCGTGTCGGCGTCGACGCCTTCCAGCGCCTCTTCCATCACGCGCTTCATGCCGGACTCGTCGATCTGGCGCATGTCGAAGATGCTCACGCGCGCCTCGCGCACCAGGCGCTTCTCGCCCTCGTCGACCGAGCGGATGCCGATCTGGCGGAACACGTCCGGCGCGGTGGCCGGCTTGCTGCCGCCCAGCATGGTTAGCTCTTCCGGGCCCATGCCGCACAGGCAGGCCACCGGCATGCCGTGGATATTGCCCGAGGGGGTGATCTGCGCGGTGTTGAAGTCGGCGTGCGCGTCCAGCCACAGCACGCGCAGCTTCTTGTGGTGCTCGCGGCAGTGGCGCGCGACGGCGGTGATCGAGCCGATCGCCAGGCAATGGTCGCCGCCGAGCATCACCGGCAGGCGGCCCAGGCTCAGCTCGCCGTAGATCGCCTCGTACACGGCGCGGTTCCAGTCCACCACCGCGGAGAGGTGGCGATAGCCTTCGCGCGGCGGTTCCCACGGATTGAGCGGACCTTGCAGGTTGCCGCGGTCGACCACGTCGATGCCGCGCGCCTTCAGCCGCGCCTGCAGGTTGGCCACGCGCAAGGCCTCCGGGCCCATCGAGGCGCCGCGGTGCCCCGCTCCGATATCGGTGGGCGCACCGATCAGCGATACAGCCTGATTACCCATGCTTCCTCGGTCGTTGCTCAAGTCTTAAGGGATGCGCGGCGCGCCCATGCGCGCGGCATCGCCCAAGTCTACAAGAACGCTTCCGCGGCTTCCGCGCCGGGCCGGCCGGGGTAAAACCGCTTCAGACGCCCGCGCCGGGCTCCAGCGGGAAGCTCCCACGCCGTCCCAGGTCGGCGCCATGGTGCGCCAGCCAGCGCTCGGCGCTGTCCCGGCCCAGGTCGTACAGGGCGCGCAGCTGGCTGGTGCGCGTATCCGCGGCGGAATGGCCGAGCGCGGCCAGTCCTTCCGGCGGCGCCAGCACGTGCAGGCGCAGGTCGCGCAGCTTGCGCTCGGCGGCGCTGGGCCACAGGTGGCCGGCCGCCTGTGCGCGCGCCGCCGCCAGGTCGCGCAGCTCGCGCGAGAACGCCGCGCCGAACGACAGCTCGGCCGACAACAGCAGTGCCTCGCGCGCCGTGCGCGGCATCGCCTCGCGCTGCTGCGGCTGCAGCAGGACGCACAGCAGGTCGTCGCCGCCCAGGCCGAGCAGCGGCTCCAGCGCGGGATTGCCGGCGAAGCCGCCGTCCCAGTAGGCCTCGCCGTCGATCTCGGTGGGCGGGAACCAGGGCGGCAGGCTGGCCGAAGCGAGCAGGGCATCGTGGCTCAGGCGCGCGCCGGAGAACACCTCCAGCGCGCCGTCGCGCATGCGCGTGGCGGCCACGTACAGCGCCACCGGGCCATGGCGCAGCACGTCTACGTCGAAGAACTCCTCCACCATCGAGCGCAATGGATTGACGCCGCCATGGCCGGCCGTCGCCGGCTGCGGCCAGGGCAGCGCATCGCCGAACAGCCGCGACTGCGCATGCCACCAGTCGGCCACCGCATTGCGTCCGGCCAGGCCCTGCCAGAACGCATCGAGCGAAGCGCGCGCGCCGTCCGCGCCGCCGCGTGCCCAGCCCTGCGCCAGCGCCGCGGCGTTCATCGCACCGCTGCTGGTGCCGCTGATCGCTTCGATCGCCAGCCCGGGCAGTTCCAGCAGCCGGGCCAGCGCGCCCCAGGTAAACGCGCCGTGCGCGCCGCCGCCTTGCAGGGCAAGCTTCAGCGTAAGCATGGCGCGGGAGGATTGTTGCGTCGCATCAGGCGATCTTCGAAGGCGCCCGCGCGGGGGTCAAGTGAAGTCTTGCTTACAACCCTTCGACCACCAGGCGATAACAGGCGCGCCCCGCTTCCTTCGCTTCATACAGCGCCTCGTCGGCCTTCTGCACCAGCTCGTCCAGCGAGAACACGTCGCGGCACAGCGCCGCGCCCACGCTGAGCGTGACCTTCAGCCGCGCCGCATCCAGCGACACTGGCGCGCCCATCGAGGTAATCACCTTGTTCGCCAGGCTTTCGGCCGCGTAGGTGGCGTCGACGTCGTCGCACAGGATCACGAATTCGTCGCCGCCCAGGCGCGCCACCAGGTCCGACTTGCGCACCGAGGCCTTCAGCCGCCGCGCCACCTCGCGCAGCACCGCATCGCCGGCGGCATGGCCGTGGCCGTCATTGATCTGCTTGAAGTAGTCGACGTCGATCAGCATCAGCAGCATCGGCGCGCGCGTGACCGAGGCGCGGTCCAGCGCGGCCTGGGCGCATTCGGTGAAATAACGCCGGTTGGCCAGGTTGGTCAGGGTGTCGTAGTGGGCGAGGAAGGAGAGCTTCTGCTCGGCCAGCTTGATCCGCGTGACGTCGGTGGTCAGCGCATAGAAGCCGATGCTCTCGCCGGTGACCGAGGTCGCGGGCAGGTAGGTGGCCTGCAGGTAGAAATAGCGTCCGTCGCGCTCGAACTCGTATTCGAAGGTGGTTTCCCTGCCCTGCAGCACCGCGGCGATATGCGGCTTCATCAGGCTGTACAGCGCCGCGCCGCGCGTCTCGCGCACGCTGCGCCCGACCATCGCTTCCGGCTCCAGTCCGGTGATCTCGCGCGCATAGCCGCTGACGAAGATGTAGCGCTCGTCGTTGCCGACGTGGGTGATCAGCGCCGGCACCTTGTCGGTGATGCGGCGCAGGCGCGTCTCGCTGTCGGCCAGGGCCTGTTCGGCGACGATGCTTTCGGTGATGTCGCGGCCGGTGTAGATCAGTTCCATCTCGCCAGGGTGATCCGGGCTGGGCGCCACGCGCACGAGGGCTTCTATCCACACGTAGTAGCCTTTCTTGTGCCGCAGCCGGTAGCGGGTCAACGAGACCTTGCCGGTATCCCACAGCTGCACGACCGCCTCGGCCACCCGCTCGCGATCGTCGGCATGGATCAGGTCCGGACGGGGCAGCATGAATTCGCCGACTTCCCAGCCGAGCAGGTCCTTGATCGACGGTGAGACGTAGCGTCGCGTGCCGTCGCGCGCGATGCGCATCACCAAGTCGCTGGCGTAGTCCGCCAGCAGGCGATAGCGCACTTCGCTGTCGCGCACACGCCGCGTCAGGCGGCGGCGATCGGCCTGGGCCAGCGCGATCGGCACCGCCACCAGGCACACCATGCCCAGGAACGACTGGCCCAGCAGCGAGCGCTCGACCGGGCTGGAACCGGGAATCAGGCTCAGCGGGCCGCCGCCCATCGCGATGGCGATATTGACGATCAGCGTGACCACCGCCACGCCGATCACCAGGCCCGGAAAGCGATGGCGGATCACCACGTAGAACAGCGGCCCGAACACCACGAACAGCAATGGATAGCGCGACTGCGCGAACACCACGGCCGTGGTCGCGCCCAGCAGCAGCAGGTCGCGCAGCAGCCGCAGGCGATGGCCCGGCTGCCCCAGCATGCGCCAGCCCTGGACCAGCACGACCAGGGTCAGCGTCGCCACGATCACCATGCCCAGCAGGTGGGCGCGGAACCACCAGTCGAAGGTGGTCCAGAAATCCGTGTTGTTGAAGGCGTAGAGCATGAACGCGGCGAGCCCGGCCGATACCAGCGACGCCACCAGCGTCGACAGCATCGCCACCTGGCCCAGGCGCAGGAACGGCGTGTCGTCCTCGATGCGCGGGAAGCGCCAGCGCACGCCGCGCGCCACGATCATCACCTCCACGCCATGGACCAGCCCCAGCAAGGCGCTGGAAAGGAGCGGATCGCCCAGCAGCATCTTGCCGGCGAAATAACCCACGAACGCCGCGGCCAGATACAGGGGCCAGCGCTCGTCCGGCACGCGCAGCAAGGCACCGACCACCACGCCGTTGGCGATCCACATGGTGACATTGGTGCCGGTATGGCGCGTGAGCAGCAGCGAATACGCCGTGGCACCGAGCACGGCGACCAGCAGCGCCAACGCTTCGGCCCAGCGCGTCCAGCGCAGGTTCGGTTCTATCCGCAGCTGCATCGCAATTCCTTGAGGAGAAGGCGTGCCGAGTCCGTGCGGATGGTTATATAGCGAGCGGGCGCTGAAAAAAATGTCGACTGCGCTTTGATTAAGCCCCTCGCCCCGCTGGAGAGGGGTTGCGAGGGTTCAGGCGGAGCGCAGGAGTGATGCGCACCGCTCCGCCCGCACCCTCATCCGCCTGCCGGCACCTTCTCCCGGCGGGAGAAGGATTCGCCATCGAAAACCTGAAGGAAAAATGCCGCGCGAGGAATGGTGCCGACAGTCTGACTCGAACAGACGACCTACCGCTTACAAGGCGGTTGCTCTACCAACTGAGCTATGCCGGCGAGGGGGAGGCGCAGTCTAACAGGTCGCCTGCGGCGCCTGCAGGCGGCGGAATCGCTCAGAAACAGCCGGTGCTGTGCGAACCGACGCCGGCGGCATTGCGCAGGCGGCTGCGCCAGTCGAAGTGCGCGCCGTCGGCGACGGCGAGGTCGAGCCAGTATTCGGGCACCGTCTCGCTGCGTTCGGCCATCTGCGCGGGGAAGCCGGCGGCGGCCACTTCGTCGCGGCGCTTGCGCGCGTTGGCCGGATCCTTGAACAGGCCCAGCGAGATGGTGTTCGGCTGGCCGCCGGCGCCGACCACGAAGTAATCGCTGATATTGGCCGCGCTGAGCCGGCGCGCCTGCGCCAGTGCCTGGTCGCGGCTGGGGCTGGCCGGCAGGTAGACCCACCAGCCGCGCGACTGCGTGGTCTGTTCCTGGCGCGAGCGCATGCGCGCGGCCTGGGCGGTGAGCGCATTGCGTGCGTTGTGCAGGTCCACCGGCGTGGCGAACGGGCCGATCGAGATGCAGGTGTAGGTGTTGGCGCGCGACGGCGTCGGGGCCAGCGTGGCCTGCGCCGGTGCGGGCTGGGCCGGCGCCTTCGCCGCGGCGCTCGCCGGAGCGGCGGGTGCGGCCGGGGCCGCCGGTGCCTGGGCCGTCGCGGCACTGGCGGCCGCCGGGGCGCTGGCCGGCGGCGCGGGGCGCTCGGCCAGCAGGTGCAGGGTGGGCACGTCCGGATCGCTGGCGCTGCGGCCATGCACATCGTCCTG
>Ga0102590_1005083_pt1 | contig 10370 bp, 12 predicted proteins | sample AraplaMF_Col_mMF_FD_76859 | JGI IMG/M metagenome (GOLD analysis project Ga0102590, IMG submission 76859) | Arabidopsis root microbial communities from the University of North Carolina, USA - plate scrape MF_Col_mMF | ecosystem: Host-associated > Plants > Roots > Endosphere | place: USA...
CATGGCCGGCGTCGACCTCACGCTTCACATGGCGTGCGACGTTGCGGATACGTTCGATGTTGGCGACGGATGTGCCGCCGAATTTCATCACGAGGCGGCTCATGACGACGCGTGCATTCCTTCATAAGGATCAGTATGGTGACCCGCACCGGACGGGTGCCTGCGGACACCGACCGCGCGTATACATAGCGGCGGGGCCGGGGGCAAGCGGGTTCCTGCGGGGCCGGTTGTGGGGTAATGGGTTAACCGGGATCATGGCGCGCTATATCGACGAGATTCTTCAGCCCGGCGAGAAGGTGCTGTATTCGACCAATGCGCACTGGATTTTCTATTTTCCGGCGATCGTGGCCTGGGTCGTGGCCTTGGCGTTCTTCGTCGCGTCCCGGCAAACCATCGTCGAGGGGCTCGTGCTGCTCTGTCTCGTCGCCTCCGGCCTCGCGGCTCTGGCCGCGCTGTACTGGACCGTGAAGGGCTGGTTCCATCGCTTCACCACCGAGACCGACGTCACCAACCTCAGGGTTGTGCACAAGACCGGCTTCATCAAGCGCCGCACCTTCGAGATGGCCCTGGACAAGGTCGAGAGCGTCGACGTCGACCAGTCGATTCTTGGACGTATTCTCAACTATGGCGACGTGACGATCCGGGGTGTGGGCGAGGGGATCGAGAAGATCACCACCATCGCCTCGCCGCTCGCCTTCCGCAGTTCGATCACCACGCGGTAGGACCGCGCGCAACCATGAGCATGCAGCAAAATACTTCCGCACCCGCAAGCCCTCAGCCCGGCTCGACCGTCGACGCCGCCGAGATCGCGAAATTCTCGAAGCTCTCGGCCGAGTGGTGGGATCCCAACGGCAAGATGGCCCCGCTGCACCGGATCAACCCGCTGCGGCTCGGCTACATCCGCGACGCCGCCTGCCGCAAGTTCGAGCGCAACGTGCGCAGCCTCAACAGTCTCGGTGGCCTGCGCGTGCTCGACATCGGCTGTGGCGCCGGCCTGCTGTGCGAGCCGCTGTCGCGGCTCGGCGCGCAGGTCATCGGCGTCGATCCATCGGCGAGCAACATCGCGGCGGCGAAGTTGCACGCCGACAAGGGCCATCTAGCGATCGACTACCGCTGCACCACGGTGGAGGAGATCGACCCGCGCGAGCGCTTCGACATCGTGCTGGCGATGGAAGTGGTCGAGCACGTCGTCGACGTCGGCGTCTTCCTGAAGCGCTGCGCGGCGATGCTGAAGCCGAACGGGTTGATGGTGGTCTCGACGCTGAACCGGAACTGGAAGAGCTTCGCTCTCGCCATCGTCGGCGCCGAATACGTCCTGCGCTGGCTGCCGCGCGGCACCCATGAATGGAACAAGTTCGTCACGCCCGACGAGCTGACGAAATACCTCCTCGACAACCGCCTCGTCATCACCGAGCAGACCGGCGTCGTCTACAGCCCGTTCGCCGACAAATGGTCCCTCTCGTCGGACATGGACGTGAACTACATGGTGGTGGCGGAAGGCATGGTGTGAGGGGGGCGCGAGGCGCAAGCATCGCACCCATGACATCCGCCTGATTGACCTGCTTGGCCGCTACCGGCAGGTTGGCCGGAATATTTCAGTTCTCCAGCCCCGCCCCCATGCTCACCATCGCCAGCCTCTGGATTCCCTTCACCGTCATCGCCGCGCTCGGCCAGGTCGCGCGCAATGCGATGCAGCGGTCGTTGACGAAGCCGCTGGGGACGTGGGGGGCGACCAATATCCGCTTCCTGTTCGGCTTCCCGTTCTCGCTGCTGTTTCTGGGTGTGGTGCTGGTGGCGACCGGCGATCATCTCAATACGCCGCCGACCGTGTTCTGGCCGTGGCTGTTGCTGGGCGCGCTCAGCCAGATCGTCGCGACCGGGTTGATGCTGCTCGCGATGAACGACCGTTCCTTCGTGGTGACGACGGCGTATCTCAAGACCGAGGCGATCCAGACCGCGATCTTCGGCTTCGTCTTCCTCGGCGACCACCTGACCTGGCTCAAGGTGCTGGCGATCGTGATCGCGACCATCGGCGTCGTCATCACCGCGCTGCGGCGGGGCGGCGAGAAGAGCTTTGCGGAGCTGAAGCCGACCATCACCGGCCTCGTTGCGGCCGCGGCCTTCGCGCTGTCCGCGGTCGGCTTTCGCGGCGCGATCATCAACGTTCCCGGCGTATCCTTCGTAACGTCGGCGTCGTTCACGCTGGTGCTCGGCCTGTTCGTGCAGACGCTGATCCTGACGATCTATCTGCTCTGGCGCGCGCCAAAGGTGCTGCAGTCGATCCTGGGATTGTGGAAGCCGTCGCTGCTCGCCGGCTTCATGGGCGCCTTCGCCTCGCAATTCTGGTTCCTGGCATTCGCGCTGACGGCGGCGGCCAATGTCCGCACGCTCGCGCTGATCGAGGTGCTGTTCGCACAAGGCGTGGCGTACTACTCGTTCAAGCAGCCGATCGCGGCGCGCGAGATTTTCGGCATCGCACTGATCGTGGTCGGTGTGGCGGTGCTGGTCGGGGCCTAGTTTCGGTCTTCGGGCAGCGTCGGCAGCGGCGAGACCTCGATGCCCTCGTCGATCAGCGACTTTGCCTCGTCCGGCGAGGCCTCGCCATAGATCGGACGATGCTCCTTGTCGCCGTAATGCATCGCGCGCGCTTCGTTAGCGAAGCGCTCGCCGACATTGTCTGCGTTTTTCACGATGTGGTCGCGCAGTTCCTTCAGCTTGGCGCGCAGCTCGCGCTCCTGCGCCATCAGCAGCGAGGTCGGTCCGGACGGCGCCGCCTCGGGCGCAGGCGTGGCGGCAGACTCGGGCGGCGGCGTTGCGGGTCCGCGCCCCTTCTTGCCGACGATGCGCGGGGCCATGATCGCCTTGCCGACCTTGGCCGAGCCGCAGATCGGACAGGTCACCAGCTTGCGCTTCACCTGGGAATCATAGGCCGACGAACTCTGGAACCAGCTTTCGAATTCGTGGTTTTTGTCGCAGTGGAGCGCGTAGCGGATCATGCCGATCCCCGCACGAGGTGCAGATGGTCCGGTCCCGCCTTGGGGTCGGCCACGCCGAAGCGGCGGCCGTGCTGGAGCGAGGGGATCGCGCGGCGTGCGGTCTCGACCTTGGCCGGATCGATCTTGGCCATGATGATGCCGGGTTCGACATCGCCCTCGGCGAGGATCTCGCCCCAGGGATCGATGATTAGCGAGTGGCCGAACGTCTCACGCTTGTTCTCATGCAGCCCGGCCTGCGCCGCCGCGAACACGAAGCAGCCGGTCTCGATCGCGCGCGCGCGCAGCAGGATGTGCCAATGCGCTTCGCCGGTCTTGCGGGTGAAGGCGGAGGGCACCGTGAGGAAGGATGCCCCGCTCTCGGCCAGCGCGCGGTAGAGCGCGGGAAAGCGCACGTCGTAGCAGATCGTCAAGCCCACGCGGCCCCAGGGCAGGTCGGAGATCACCGCGGTCTCGCCCGGCTGGTAATTGGCGGATTCGCGATAGCTCTCGCCGTCCGGCAGCACGATGTCGAACATGTGGATCTTGTCGTAGCTCGCCAGCACATTGCCCTCGGGCCCGATCAGGAACGAGCGGTTCACCGCCTTCTCCTCGGAGAAGCGCAGCGCCAGCGAGCCGACATGAAGGTGGATCTTCAGCTCGGCCGCGAGCGCACGATAGGCCTTCAACGAGGCGTCGTCCTCTTCGCTCTGGAGGTGCTCGAACAGCGCCGTGCGGTTCAGCTGCATCATGTTGCTGACTTCGGGCGTCTGCACGTAGTCGGCGCCATTGGTCGCCGCCTGCCGGATCAGTTGGGTGGCCTGCGCAAGGCTCGGCCCGGGCAGCAGGCCGGTGCGCAGCTGTATCATGGCCGCCGTGAAGGTGCGATCCTGAGCTTGATCCTGGCTCATGATATCGCCTTCACGCTCTCGAGCATCGCATCGAGCTTGCCCTCGCGGTCGAGCGCGTAGAGGTCGTCGCAGCCGCCGACATGGGTGCCGCCGATCCAGATCTGCGGGAAGGTCGAGCCTTCGCCGGCGCGGTCGTACATCTCGTCGCGCCAGGACGGGTTCTTGGCGACGTCGAACTCGGCGAATGTCGCCTTCTTGCGGGTCAGCAGCGACTTGGCGGCGGAACAATAGCCGCAGCCCGGCCTGGTGTAGATCTCGACAGCAGCGGTCATGTTGTCTGGCGCTCTCATGTCATGAATTCATTGAATTATATGGGACTTCACCTGATCTCCACAACCCGGGCAAAGACCAGCACGTCGACCTGGGCCGCCTTGGCGCGGAGCAGTGCCCGTGCGCAGGCATCCAGCGTCGCGCCCGAGGTCAGGACATCGTCGATCAGGACGATGCGGCGGCTCTGGACCTCGGCCTGACAGTCGGGGGATACCTGGAATGCGCCCTGCACATTGGTGGCGCGCTGGGCTCGCGAGAGGCCGATCTGCTGCTCTGTGGCGCGCACCCGGCGCAGCACCTCGCCCCGCACCTTGACCCCGCTCTGCCGCGCGATGATCCGCGCCAGCGCCCCGGACTGGTTGTAGCGGCGGCGCCAGGCCCGCCGCCAATGCAGGGGCACCGGCACCAGCATGTCGGCGCCGGCGAGCAGCTCGCCGCCCGCGCGCGCCATCCAGCGGCCCATCGCGGGGGCAAGGTCGGTACGGTCCTGGTACTTCAGCGCATGCACCAGCGTGCGCGCGACATCGTCGTAGCGCACCGCCGCGCGCGCCCGCTGGTAGGCCGGCGGGCTCGCGATCGCCTCCATCGACAGCATGTCGGGGCCGGGATCATAGACGAAGGGAATGCCGAGCCGGGGGCAATAAGGCCGCTCGATGAACGACAGCCGCGCCCAGCACGCCGCACAAACGCCCTCGCCATCGACCGGCTCGCGGCAGGACACGCATAGCGTCGGCAGCGCGATGTCGAGCGCGAGCCGTGCTGCCCGCGACAGCACGTGGCGGCCAGCCGTCCATGCGGCACGCAACGGTGGGGTGATGGATCGGGTGGGGGTGGCCTCGGCTTCCATATGGTGAGGCTAGCGTCCCGTTTGACCGCGCTCAAGCGACGGCAGCCTGATAGGGTATCAGGAAAGCAGTTCGTGGTGCTCTCTCAGGATAGCGCGAGCGCTCTGCCGCTCCGCGGCCGGCGCGAAGATCGAGTCATAGGCGAGCCGCATCTGGCGGGCAGCCCGTGTGGGTGGCATCGCGCCTACGCCGGTCCCCAGACCCGGGACAAGCAGGGACTGAATCGCCTCGTCGACGTCGGCATTGTGCGACAGGACGGCAATCAGAGCAGCCCGAAATGCCAGATACACATTTACTGTCTGATCGATGCGCATAGGGACGCGCATCGTGGGTGCGCTGACCAGGAGCGGGAAGCGCTCGTGACCTGTGGCAAGCACGATCGCTTGTCCGACCGGCAGCTCGCCATAGTGTTGCTGCGTCAAGAGGGCTTGCAGATTGGTCTGGAGGTCCCAGCCGAAGTATCGCGAATAGAGCAGGTCGATCCCGCCATCCATATACCCAAAGCTGTTCGCGGGGCTCAGGATCGCGTCGGCCTCATGCTCGAAAATGTCGCCGAGCGAAACCTCGACACCTTCCGTATCAGAAAATGCGGCTCGCCACGCTTCGACAACATCTGCATTGATATCTCGAAGATGAATTTTGAACACGTTCTGCGCCTCGTTTGGGTCTGACTATATGACAGCGGGTGTGTTGATTCCACCTGGCTCACAGCCGGTGCGGGTTGCCAGAGTGGCCATGCTGAGCGTAACCAAGCGCTATGACTGCCAGCTCGCAAACCCCGCCCGCCCTGTTCGACCGTGCTTTGCTGCATGCGCGGCAGCGGCGCGCGCAGGCGCAAGGTGCCGTGAGCTTCCTGCTGGCACGCGTGGCAGAGGACATGTCCGACCGGTTAGCCGCAGTGATGCGAGAGTTTCACTTGGCGGCCGATCTCTGGACGCCAGGCGAAGGGCTCGCCGGGCTGCGCACGCGGCTTCCTGCCATCGAGCGGATCGCACTCGATCCGACTGGCGCCGAGAAGCTGCCCTTCGCTCCCGAAAACCTCGATCTCGTCGTCTCGGCACTGGCGCTGCAATTCGTCAACGACCTGCCGGGCGTATTCGCGCAAATCCGTCGTGCGCTGAAGCCGGACGGCTTGCTGCTCGCCGCGATGATCGGCGGCGACAGCCTGACTGAGCTGCGCCAGGCCTTTGCTGCCGCGGAGGCCGAATGCGAGGGCGGCGTGTCGCCGCGGGTGGCGCCGTTCGCTGATCTCAGGGACATCGGCGCACTGCTGCAGCGGGCGGGTTTTGCGCTGCCGGTGACCGACGTCGATCGCGTCGTCGTGCGTTATGGCAATGCGTTCGCGCTGATGCAGGATCTCCGCCGCATGGGCGCGGCCAACGTGCTGATCGAGCGGCGCCGCACACCCAGCCGCCGCGCGACGCTGCTGCGTATGGCCGAAATCTACGCCGAGCGCTTCGCCGATGCGGACGGCCGTATCCGCGCGACGTTCGACATCATCTGGCTGTCCGGCTGGGCCCCGCATGCAAGCCAGCAGCAGCCGTTGAAACCGGGTTCGGCGAAGGCGAGCCTGGCGGAGGCGGTGAAGAAGGCGGGGGAGACGTAGACGCTCTCCTCCGTCATGGCCGGGCTTGACCCGGCCATCCACGTCTTTCAGCCAGGCACGAAGATTGTGGCTGCCCGGGACAAGCCCGGGCATGACGCTGAGGGCGCGGCCAACACTTCGGGCTCACATCAGCAAATCAATCAAATGCGGGATCAGCGGAATGTCCGCGGGCGGCATCGGGTAGTCGCGCAGCTTGTTGGCGCGGACCCAGGCGAGGGTCTGGCCTTCGCGCGGTGTCACCTGGCCCTCCCAGCGCCGGCAAATATAGAGCGGCATCAACAGATGAAAGGTCTCGTAGGCGTAGCTGGCAAAGGTCAGCGGCGCGAGGCACGGCTCGGCGACGGTGATGCCGAGCTCCTCGTGGAGCTCCCGGATCAGGCTCTGCTCCGGCCGCTCGCCGGGCTCGCACTTGCCGCCGGGAAATTCCCAGAGGCCGGCCAGCGTCTTGCCCTCGGGGCGCTGCGCGATCAGGACACGCTTGTCGGCGTCGACCAGCGCGCAGGCCACCACTAATGTCAGCTTGAGATCGGCCATCGGCGTTTGCTTACGACCTGTAATCCCCGTTGATCGCGATATATTCCTTGGTGAGGTCGCAGGTCAGCACGCGGTCGCGGCCCTTGCCGAGGCCGAGCGAGACCTTGATCGCGATCTCCGGCGCCTTCATCGCTTCCGACACCTGCGCCTCGTCATAGGATGGGTCGCGCGCGCCGCTCTTGGCGACGCGGATGCCGTTGAACGAGATCGACAGCTTGTCGCGATCGGCCGGCTCGCCGGCCTTGCCGACCGCCATCACCACGCGGCCCCAATTGGCGTCCTCGCCGGCGATCGCGGTCTTCACCAGCGGGGAGTTGGCGATCGACATCGCGATCTTGCGCGCGGAGGCCTTGGTCTTGGCGCCTTCGACGGTGATCTCGACCAGCTTGCGCGCGCCTTCGCCGTCGCGGGCGACCTGCTCGGAAAGATTGGCGAGCACCTGATTGAAGGCCTTGACGAAGGCTTTCAGCCTGGGATCGCTGGCGCGGCTGATCTTCGGTGCGCCGTGCTCGGCGGCGGCGCCCGTCGCGAAGGCCAGCAGCGTGTCCGAGGTCGAGGTGTCGCCGTCGATCGTCACCGCGTTGAAGGTGTCCTCGACGCCGGCCTTCAGCAGCGCCTGCAGCGCGGCCGGCGCGATCGGAGCATCGGTGAAGATGAAGGATAGCATCGTCGCCATGTCGGGGGCGATCATGCCGGCGCCCTTGGCCATGCCGTTGATGGTGACCTTGGCCTTGCCGAGCTTGACGGTCGCGGTCGCGACCTTGGGGAAGGTGTCGGTGGTCATGATCGCCTTGGCGGCGGCGAGATAATCGCCGGCCTCGGCGGTCTCGGCGAGACCGCCGAGCACGCCGTCGAACTTGGTCGCATCCAGCGGCTCGCCGATCACGCCGGTCGAAGCCAGGAAGATCTCGCTCTCGCTGCAACCGACGGCCTTGGCCGCGATCTTCGCGGTCAGCGCGGTCGAGCTGCGTCCGGTCTTGCCGGTGAAGGCATTGGCGTTGCCGGAATTGACGACGAGGGCGCGCGCCTTGCCGCCCTTCAGCTTGGCGCGGCACCATTCCACCGGGGCGGACGGGCATTTCGACTTGGTGAAGACGCCGGCGACCGCGGTGCCCTTGTCCATTATCGCCAGCAACACGTCGGTGCGGTTCTTGTAGCGGATGCCGGCCTCTGCCGTCGCAAGACGGACGCCCGCGATGGTGGGCAAATCGGGAACGTGTTTCGGAGCGAGCGGGGAGACGGAGGAGGACATCGTGTGGCGCCTTGATGAGGTCTGGATATGCAGATGGCCGGGCATTTGCCCGGCCATTGCGACGTTAGATACTATTGGCGTCCGCGAAGTGACAGCGAATTCTTACTTCTTCGCGGGCGGCGCCATCTTGCTGTCGGACGGCTTGGAGTCGGAAGGCTTGGCGGGGTCGGCCGGCTTGGCATCCGGCGCGGGCTGGTCCGTGCGCTCGACCTTGGCCTCCGCGCGCAGCTTGGCGACGTAGTCGGCCTGGGCCTTGCGGGTGACGTACTGTTCGATCTGGGCCTTGACCTGCTCGAAGTCCGGCGCCTTGCGGCTGCGCTTTTCCTCGACCTTGATGATGTGCCAGCCGAACTGCGACTTCACGGGGTCGGAGATCTTGCCCGGCTCCAGCGCGAAGGCCACCGTCGAGAATTCCGGCACCATCTGCTCCTTGGTGAAGAAACCGAGGTCGCCGCCGTCGGCGGAGCCCGGATCCTTGGACTTCTTCTTGGCGAGCTCGGCGAAATCGGCGCCCTTGTCGAGCTCGGCCTTCACCGCCTTGGCCTCGTCCTCGGTCTCGACCAGGATGTGGCGGGCGCGCACTTCCTGCTCGCCGGTGATCTGCTTGGAGGCCTCCTCATAGACCTTCTTCATGGCGTCGGGGGTGGTGGCGGCCTTGCCCTCCTGAGCCAGCAAATTGTCCATCAGCAGGCGGTTGCGGGCGAATGCCAGGCGTTTCTTGAACTCCTCGCTGTCGGCGACCTTCTTGTCCTCGGCGGCCTTGGACACGATCTTCATGTCGATCAGGAACGACAGGACGTTCTCGTCCTTGGTCGCCGGGTCCATCTGGGCGAGGCTCGGCCCGAGTTCCTCTTCGGCCATGGCGACGTCGCTCTTCTTGATTTCCGCGCCATTGACCTTCGCCAGGACCGGATCGTCGGCAGCCCGGCCGGGACCCGCGATCAGCGCCAGCGCAAGGCAGCCCACAAGGGCGGTGGCGAGGCCGAAGCGCAGGCCGGTTTTGGTTACCGGGAACGAGGTGGTCATGGAAAATCCTTTTGTTGAAGCAGGGGGCTGCTCGAAGCGGGCGGACACTCGCCCAATTCAGGGGGGCTTGGCAACGCGAAAAGTCTGTCAAAATGATGAATTAGCCGCAATGCGGCTGCCGTTGACAAGGCCCTGACCGGGCCATATCTCTGCCCGGTCGCGACCATGGCGATGGCGTTTATTTTGCTGCGTTTTTGGCCGTTGAACCCAGGCTTGCCCAATTCCCACCCATATGGCGGATGACCCCCGCAGTCCGGGCTCTGACGCCATCAGGCGTCACGGTGAGTTGATAGGCAGGCGGGTGACAACTTCTTGGCTGCACCGCGGTTGAATCGCGAACACAGGAACAAGGCATGATCGGCGCGCTCGCCCGCAAGTTTTTCGGCTCCGCCAACGACCGGCGGGTGAAGGGATATCAGTCCCGCGTCAACGCGATCAACGCGCTGGAACCAGAGGTCTCGAAACTCTCGGACGAGGCGCTCAGGGCCCGAACCGCCGAGTTCAAGCAGCAGCTCGCCGAGGGCAAGACGCTCGACGACCTGCTGGTGCCCGCTTTCGCCACCGTGCGCGAGGCTGCCAAGCGCACGCTTGGCCAGCGCCATTTCGACGTCCAGCTGATCGGCGGCATGGTGCTGCACGAGGGCGACATCGCCGAGATGAAGACCGGCGAAGGCAAGACGCTGGTCGCAACGCTCGCGGTCTACCTCAATGCGCTCGCCGGCAAGGGCATCCACGTCGTCACCGTCAACGACTACCTCGCCCGCCGCGACTCCGGCTGGATGGGCCAGATCTATGGCTTTCTCGGCCTGACCACCGGCGTGATCGTTCACGGCCTCGACGATGCCGAGCGCAAGGCGGCCTATGCCTGCGACATCACCTACGGCACCAACAACGAATACGGCTTCGACTATCTGCGCGACAACATGAAGTACCGGCTCGAGGACATGGTCCAGC
>Ga0102590_1005086_pt1 | contig 10366 bp, 8 predicted proteins | sample AraplaMF_Col_mMF_FD_76859 | JGI IMG/M metagenome (GOLD analysis project Ga0102590, IMG submission 76859) | Arabidopsis root microbial communities from the University of North Carolina, USA - plate scrape MF_Col_mMF | ecosystem: Host-associated > Plants > Roots > Endosphere | place: USA...
GTCTGGACATGGTTAAATTGTATCTCGCTCATTACAACAATTACTTTACTTGCTTCAGCTCCTGCACTGATATTTTAAAAGCGGCCGCATAACGATGCAGCATCTTCTCACTTAAGCGGTTAAACACAGCCGGTTTCATATGGCGTTTCACCTGCCACTGGAACTTGCCTACATAGCGGGCCAGCAGCGAAACATTCATGAGCTGTCTTTCCATATAATAGGCAATAGGACTGATCTCCCCGGCCAATACCCGCTGACGGGCCTTTTCCACTTTTTCGTTCACGTCCTCCCATGCCTGGGACATGGCAACGTTCTCGGGTTCCCAGCCAACGCTGGGTACCTGGGTATATTTGCCGGTGTCATCAACAGCGTAGAACAGCTGTTTCATTTCTCCCTTGTGCATGTTGTTGCCATCCTGCGGCACTTCATCTTTCTTCATGCGGATGTTTTATAATACGCAAGTTAAAGAAATCAAACTACGGTCAGATGGGCAAAGGCGTATGAAAAACGCGCGCTTTCAGGCACCATCATCATGATCTGCTGACCCTTTTTCAGCAGGCCGGTATTCATCAGCTCTTCCAGCATCAGGTACGGAGACGCTGTGCCTACATTGCCTACCCGGGTAAGGTTGGTAAACCATTTCTCCTGCGGAATGGCCACACCCAGGCGGGCGATCTCCTCATCTATTTTCAGCCGGAAGAACTCAGAAGACAGATGCGGCAGGAAATAGTCCAGCTCATCTATATTGATATTATATCGTTCTACCAGCTCTTTCCACATCTGTGCGCCGGAGGGCACTATATTTTTCGCCAGTATGCGGGTATCCTGTTTCACGGCGAACACGCTTTGCTGTACCCATACTTCCGGGGTCATATCCAGCCAGCCGATGGTATCGCCTTTATCATTCTTCACGGCGCCAGCATACATACAGGTTTCCAGTTCATGGGCGTAGGAGGCTATCTCCACCCAGTTGATCCGCAGGGACAGGCCCTCTTCGTTGGGCTGGTTCTGAAGCAAGGCAGCACATGCGCCATCAGAGAGCATCCAGCGCAGGAACTCTTTTTCAAAAGCCAGCATAGGATTTTCGTTAAGGCTTTCCAGGGTCTCTGCTTCCGGTTCGAACTTAGCGGCCATCATGGCGCTGGAAGCCCTTTCGGAACCTGTACAGGCGGCATTTGTGGTGTTACCGCATTTAATAGACATATAGGCATACTTAAATGCCTGCATGCCTGCCACGCAGGCCCCTGTGGTAGATACCAGCTCTACCCGCCGGCATTTCAGCAGGCCGTGCACCATCACGGCATGATTAGGCAGCAGTTGATCGGAAAAGGTGGTACCGCAAGCCAGTAACTGAAGGTTATCTATCGGAAATTTATCATTGAACAGGCCGTTTACAGCGGCGGCGGTCATTTGTGCGTTGGTATGGGTGGGGTTACCGTTCTTATCCAAGGCATAATAGCGGGTCTTTATCTTGTTTTTACCCAAGACAATCTGCCTTGCACGGGATGGCTTTCCGTTCACCATACCCAGTATACCTTCAATTTCGTCGTTTCCAACCGGTTCATTGGGCAGGAATTTGGCTAGCCTTGTGATATAAACTTCGTTCATCTGAAAAATTATACTCTTTATGTTGTGCACGTCCCTGCGGCTCAACATGGTCTTGTCCCTCGACCATGCCAGGTCCAGCGCGTAAATATATCATTATTAAAGGATACCTGCCTTCTCAACGCAGGCGCACGCCTCTAAAGTATGCCACTTCCTGCTGCAGTTTATTCCGCTTCACCCTTAATGTGATCATGGAACTGATCGCGGTAAGGGGGGATAGTGCGACGATCCCTACCAGCAGCAAGGTACGATACATAAACAATCGGGGCTGACGTTCAGGGGCGCCGGGTCCACCTTTGGCGCTGATGTAGGCCGACCAGAAACGGAAAGCTTTGATCCCTCTGTTCTCAAGCAGCACCAGGTTGGGTTTCAGTGTAACAGCATCCAGTTCTAACAGTTGTTGGTGCACCTGCTGATAATTGCCGTGCTGCAATGCTTTCCCGATAGGGTCTGCAAAGCGGGCTGCGGCCTGTATATCTTTTTCCTGTACGCCGGCCGGTGGCAAAAAACGGGTAGCTTCCTTTTTCCCTTTTAAGAGCCAGCGAACGATGGTGATCACTGATACGAGATTGGGGGCGGTATCTACCATTGCAATATTGCCTACCAGGTGGGCGCCTATCTGGTACAGGTATTTTTTTACGGTTTCCAGTGCATTGAGCCACATGTTACGTGCGCCTATCAACGTGATAACGTTTTTTCCTTTCAGCAGGCGGGCGGCTTCCTGGCTTTGGAGGAAGGCGGCAACGGGCTGTGAAGGGGACAGGAACCAGGGCTGGAAGGCCAGTATCACCAGGTCGAAGTGGTCCGTTAGGTCCACTTTGAGGGGTTGGATGGCACGGGGCCTGCCCTGTACCGTTTCCGGCATGCTGTCAAAAAACTCCTGCTTACTCCAGGGGAAGGGAAAAGGTTGTACAGGGATGATCTCTTCGTACACAATATCGGCCTGCTGTTGCAAGGGCGCTGCTATCACATCTGCAATCCGTTTTAACTGCCCTGTCTGGGAATAGTATATTACCAGGATCTTTTGTTTAGTCATACAAGAAACCGGAGCTCAACAATCGGAACTGTAAACATACAAATTATTTTTAGATATATGTTAGTCCATGGTCCATAGTCGATGGTCCATAGCATATCAGGCAAAGGAAATTTCTTATTGAATGGTAGTAAGGCCGGTGGGGATATTAAAAATGTGAGAAAATACCGTGGACCATCGACTATGGACCATGGACTTTTTCCAGCTTGTGCCTCAGCCAGGTACTGAAGTAACACGAGATCGTTTACAGCAGTACCCAGGCTAAAGGACTTGAAGAAGTTTGTACTTTAATTAAAGCGTTTGCAATAATTAAAGCGCTAAGGTGAGCAAAATATGATAAACGAAATGTTAAATAAAACTTAAGAAACAATTAGTTAATCATGTTCGTTTATCCCAAACTGTTAGGACTTAGTCTTTTCTAACGGAGCCGGAACCCGCTACCTTGGAGTTTACCTGCGGAGTGCCCTTGTAATGCACATCGCCGGAGCCTGCGATTTTTGCATCGAGACTAACGCTGGCGTGTACGTTGGCATCACCACTACCGGCGATGGATACTTCCGCCTTTTCTGAGAGCAGCTGCTGGCCTCTGAAATTACCGCTACCGGCGATATCAACATCCAGGTTGCGGCTCTCGCCTTCTACGGATATATTCCCGGAACCGGCAATATTGGCGTCTACTTCGGGGGAGTTAATGGCGCCATCGAAATTACCGCTGCCGGAAACACTCAATTTCATGTGGGTATTGTTAGAGAACTTGTTTTCCAGCTTAATGTTACCGGAACCGGCCAGGCCGATGTTCTCCAGTTCGGGAGTAGTGAGGTACACCTTCATGGGCTTAGTAGCATGGATGTTGGTATGCCTTTTTTCGCGTATGATCAGCTTATCGCCTTCGCGTTCGAATTCGATCAGCGGAATGAGATTATCTTCCGCCTCGATCACGGCGGCTTTAGAAGGTCCCTGGGTTAAGTACACGTCCATACTGCCTCTTACAGACAACTCTGTGAACGCGTCAACATTGCGTTCTTCTTTTGTAACGTTGCCGCTGCCTTTTACACGGTTCTGACCGGTAACGTCGCAGCTGGTAAGGGAAATAGTGGAAATGGCAATCAGGGATGCTAGCAGGCAGATTGTTTTCATGTTGAGGAATATTTAGTTATGAAGTTAAAAGATTTTGATTGTAAAATGCCCCTTGTGCCGGTGGTCTGCTATACTACGATCGAATTTTCCTAATTGTTCATTAGAAATTGGCCTTTATCTTTGCACCACCATGACTGAAAAGATTCTTATCCTCGATTTCGGCTCCCAATATACGCAACTAATTGCACGCAGCATCCGGGAGCTGAATATTTACTGTGAGATCAAGCCTTGCTTACAGCCCATCGACTGGGATCCATCCATTAAAGGTATCATCTTGTCCGGCAGCCCGTTCTCAGTGAACGACGCCAATGCCCCCAGCGTTGACATTGCCGCCATGGCCAATAAGGTGCCAGTACTGGGTATTTGCTACGGCGCCCAGCTGACGGCCAAGAACTTTGGCGGGGAAGTGGCTAAAAGCAACTCCCGCGAGTATGGCAGGGCTTTTATGGAGCACAGCAACAGGGAAGAGTCCTTATTATATGATATATCTGCCAAAAGCCAGGTATGGATGAGCCATGCTGATACCATTGTACGCATGCCAGAGGGCTTTGAGATCATTGCCCGTACGGAAAATATCCCGGTAGCGGCTTTCAAGAGCCATTCCATCACCGCTCACCCCATCCTGGGCCTGCAGTTCCACCCGGAAGTGACCCACTCCCTGGAGGGTAAGCTGATCCTGCGCAACTTCCTGGTACACATCTGCGGTTGCTCACAGGACTGGACCCCGGCGGCCTTTGTACAGGAAACCGTGGCCCGTATCAAAGAAACGGTAGGCAACAAAAGGGTGGTAATGGCCCTGAGCGGCGGGGTAGACTCCACCGTGGCCGCAGAACTGATCCATAAAGCCATTGGCCAGAACCTGTTCTGCATATTTGTGGATAATGGCCTGCTGCGCAAGGATGAATTTGAGACCGTACTGGAATCTTACAAACATATGGGGCTCAATGTGAAGGGAGTGAATGCCAAGCAGCTGTTTTACAATGAGTTAAACGGCGTAAGCGATCCTGAAAAGAAGCGTAAGATCATCGGCCGCCTGTTCATAGAGGTGTTCCAGCACGAAGCGACCGAACTGACTGATATTTCCTTCCTCGGACAGGGCACCATTTACCCGGACGTGATCGAATCCGTATCGGTGAACGGCCCTTCCGTTACCATCAAATCCCACCACAACGTAGGCGGCCTGCCGGAGAAAATGAACATGCAGCTGGTAGAGCCTCTGCGTTTCCTCTTTAAAGACGAAGTGCGCCGGGTAGGCCGGGAGATCGGGATCAGTGAACTGTTCCTGGGACGGCACCCCTTCCCCGGACCGGGACTGGCCATCCGCATACTGGGAGCCATCACTCCCGATAAGGTGGCCATGCTGCAGGAAGCAGACGCCATCTATATTGAAGGGCTGCGTGAAGCCGGTCTATACGACAAAGTATGGCAGGCAGGCACCATCCTGCTGCCCGTACAAAGCGTAGGGGTGATGGGAGATGAAAGAACCTATGAATTCACTGTAGCGCTCCGCGCCGTTACTTCAGTAGACGGTATGACGGCAGACTGGGCGCATTTGCCATATGAGTTCCTCGCCAGGATGTCCAGCGACATCATAAACAGGGTAAAAGGTATCAACCGCGTTGTGTACGATATCAGTTCCAAACCGCCCGCTACTATTGAATGGGAGTAAGGGCCAGTTGGCAGTAGGCAATTGGCAGTGGGCAGTCTGGAAGCGACTGTAAAACTGCAGACTGACTGCCCATTGCAAACTGCAAACTGCCCACTTATTTCAACCGGGAATGATTTTTGTAATTCAAAGAACGCTATGAGCCGAAAAACCATCAACAAAAAACTGTTAGCTGTATCAGTACTGGCAATGTTCCTGAGCGCCTGTTCGCTTTTCAAGAGCGGTACAGGCACCGCCACGAACGTTCCGAAAACAGAAACATCCAAACCGAAAACCGAAGAAAAAAAGAAAGACGAGGAAAAGAAAGCAGACAACAAACCAGCACCCTTTAATGTGCCTGCGTTTGCTAAAGAAGTAAAAAGATCCTCTTACAACGTTGCTTTATTTGCTCCTTTATATCTTGACTCCGTATTTGCCAGCTCTATGGATATTCCCGGACGCACCATGCCACGCTATGTGCTGCCCGGACTGGACTTCTACGAAGGCGCGCAGCTGGCCCTGGATACTTTACGTCAGCAGGGCCTGAACCTGAACGTGATCGTATACGACAGCAAATCCCGCCTGAACAGCGTGCCCACCCTGATCCGTAACAGGAACCTGGATGCGGTAGACCTGATCATTGCCTCCGTGAGCAATCCTGAACTGAAAGAACTGTCTGATTTCGCCAGGAGCAAGGAAATAAACCTGGTATCTGCCACCTACCCGGCTGCCAGCGGTATCAGCAACAACCCTTTCCTGCTGATCACCAACAGTACGCTGAAAACACATTGTGAAGCATTGCAGAACTACGCACAAACAGGCTTTGCCACCAAGAACATCGTGGTGCTGCGCCGTAATAATAATGTGGAAGCCCGCATGGCCGACGATATCAAAGCGGCTTATGACAAAATGCAGAGCGACCGCAAAGTGCGTATCAAAGAAGTGGTATGGAATGAAGGCACTACCGATATGGAACTGTCTCAAAACCTGCTGACCGACCGGCCTAATATCTGCATCGTTACCGCACTGGACGAGGCAGGCGCCAAAGCCATCCTGCAGAAGCTGAGCGTACAAAGCGCTACCTATCCCCTGCATATCTTCGGTATGCCTACCTGGGATGTGATGAAGTTCAAAGAGCCGGAGCTGAAAGGCCTGCAGCTGTACTACTCCACTCCCTACTTCAATGACAAACTGGATGCCTACAGCCGCTTTATCGGCGACTATTTCAAACGGGTGTATAAAGCGCGTCCTTCAGATATGGCGTACAAAGGATTTGAAGCGGCTTACTACTTTATCAAACTGCTGAATGATAAAGGCCTGTACTTTAACAGCGCGGTGAATGATCCTTCCAAAAAGGTGTTCACCAGCTATAACTACCAGCCGGTGTACCTGAAAGAGAACGAAACACAGCCGGATTATTTCGAGAACAAGAATATTTACATTATACAGAAAAGCGACAGCGCAGATGTGCGGTTGAATAACTAGCTGTTGGCTGTTAGCTTTTAGCTATTAGCCGAATGCCGGGAGATGATACATCTTCCGGCATTTTTTTTGACGCCTTGTATTTGGTATCCGCCAGCTGGCGGATAAGAGCTAAAAGCTAAGAGCTAAAAGCTGATTCCCATGTCTGTTCTGCAATTTACCGATAAGGGCATTTACTGCGCGGCCGGCGACTTCTACATTGATCCCTGGCGGCCGGTACAGCGTGCGGTGATCACCCATGCACATTCAGATCATGCCCGCTGGGGGCATCAGCATTATCTCTGTCAGCAGGACAGTGTTCCATTACTTAAACTGCGTTTAGGCGATATTAGTGTACAAGGTGTTCCCTTTGGAGAGACGATTGCTTATAACGGCGTGCGGGTATCCCTGCATCCTGCCGGGCATATTATAGGCAGCGCACAGGTACGCGTACAGCAGGGCAATGAAGTGTGGGTGGTAAGCGGAGATTACAAAATAGAGAACGACGGCCTCTCCGGACAATTTGAGCCTCTACCCTGCCAGGTGTTCATTACGGAAAGCACGTTTGGCTTGCCTATCTATAACTGGCAGCCGCAAGGAATCATCTTCAGCCAGATCAGGGATTGGATCAATGAAAACCGGGAAGCGGGAAAGAGCAGCGTACTGCTGGCTTACAGCCTGGGTAAGGCGCAACGGCTGATGTACAATTTAGCGGATAATGTGGATCGTTTTATGGTACATGGGGCTATTCATGTAGCGCACCAGGTGTTGCTGGCCAATGGGCACTCATTACCACCGGCCCAACGCATTACCCCGGATACGCCGAAGGCGGACCTGAAAGGCAGTGTGATCATTGCGCCGCCCTCGGCAGCGGGGAGTGTGTGGATGCGGAAGTTTAATCCTTATGCGCTGGGGATCTGCAGCGGATGGATGCAGGTACGGGGCCATATGCGGAGACGCAACGCAGATGCGGGCTTTGCCTTGTCTGATCATGCGGATTGGACGGGTTTGTTGCAGGCGGTGAAAGCGACGGGTGCGGAGAAAGTGTTTACCACGCATGGGTTTAGCAGTGCGTTTGCAAGGTATTTGCAGGAGAATGGGATGGAGGCAGCGGAGGTGAAGACGGAGTTTGGTACGGAGGATGAAGAGGAAGGAGGGGAAGAGGGACAAGCCCCAGGCGACAGGCCGCAAGCGGAAAAATAAGCCGCGTCGTTGTGAGGAACAGGGTGGGCCGAGAGCGGGGCAGAGCAATCAGGTCTCCCCTCCCGTCATTGCGAGAAGCCAGCGGAGGCACAGAGCAGGGCGCGACGAAGCAATCTCCTCAGGGTCTTCAAGTCCCGTCATTGCGAGGCCCCCAGGGCCTGTGGAGAGCCGGGCCGAAGCAGTCTCACAAACGTCAAATGTTGATACTACGTTTATTGCTTACTGTTTGCCGTTTGTGAGATTGCTTCGTCGCGCCGCACACCCGGCCATGCCGCTTCTCGCAATGACGGAGGCTGAAGACCCGGGTGTAATGACGGCGACTGAAGACCTGAATGCAGTAACTGGACTTGTCCACGCGCAATCATCAAACATTCATTCATGAAAGCATTCACTCACTTAGTGCAGGTTTTAAGCAACAGCACAAAAACCAACGAAAAGCTGGATGCCTTACGCCGTTATTTCTCCACCGCGGATGACCGGGATAAACCATGGGTGCTTGCGCTCTTTAGCGGCAGGCGGCCCAAACGTACCGTGAACAGCACACAGCTGAAGACCTGGTGTATACAGGCGGCCAGGCTGCCGGAGTGGCTATTTGAAGAATGTTATCACACCGTAGGTGACCTCGCAGAAACCATCGCTTTACTGCTGCCGGAAACAGGACAACTACTATCTACTCACCCGCTGCATTATTGGCTGGAGCAACTCATTGCCATAGAAAAAGCACCGGAATCAGAAAAACAACAATTCATACTACAAGCCTGGCAGGAGCTGGAGACCAATGAGCGATTTGTGTTCAATAAGCTCATCACAGGCGGTTTCCGTATAGGCGTATCGCAACAGATGATGGTGAATGCATTGGCGCAAACTTACGATATACCGCCTGCCACACTATCTCATATGATCAGCGGTAACTGGGACCCGCGGCAAACCAGCCTGGACGCACTCTTACATGAAAATCATGCAGGCGCTGATGCTTCCAAGCCCTATCCTTTTTACCTGGCTTATGCACTGGAAGCTGAACCAGATACACTGGGCGCGCCGGAAGAATGGATAGCAGAATGGAAATGGGATGGCATTCGCGGACAACTCATCAAACGCAACGATCAGCTGTTTGTATGGTCAAGAGGAGAAGAACTGATCACAGAAAAGTTTCCTGAATATGCGCCGCTGCTGAATATACTACCTGAAGGCACGGTGATAGATGGAGAGATCCTGACCTACAGCAATAATTTCCCGCTTCCTTTCCAGTTCCTGCAAACCCGCATCGGGCGTAAGAACGTTACCAAAAAACAATTACAGGAAGCACCGGTAGTATTCCTCTCTTATGATCTGCTGGAATGGGAAAGCAAAGACATCCGTGACACTCCCCTGGCAGAACGGCGACAGTTATTGGAACAGCTCGTAGAAAAGGTAAACCATCCCGCCCTGCGCTTATCCCCCGTCATCACCTTTGACAGTTGGGAACGGCTAAGGGCACTACGTCAGCAGGCCCGCGATCAGGGCAGCGAAGGATTGATGCTCAAGAGAAGCAATTCCAGCTACCAGGTAGGCCGTAAACGGGGCGACTGGTGGAAATGGAAGATAGATCCCTTCACCATCGACGCCGTCATGATCTACGCACAGAAAGGGCATGGCCGCCGCGCCGACCTCTACACCGATTATACTTTTGCCGTGAAGGATGGCGAGCAGCTGGTGCCATTTACTAAAGCTTACTCAGGTCTTACAGACAAAGAGATAGGCGAAGTGGACCATTGGGTGAAAAGGAACTCGCTGGAGAAATTTGGCCCTGTAAGAACCGTAAAACCGGAACTTGTATTTGAGATCGCTTTTGAAGGCATTGCCGCCAGTAACCGCCACAAATCAGGCGTGGCCTTGCGATTTCCGAGAATTCACCGCTGGAGGAAAGATAAATCGCCACAGGAGATCAATACCCTGGAAGACCTGCAGCAACTGCTGCAACAATACAGGGGTGTGTAATGCCCGTTTTTCTGCTATTTTTATCCTGCTGATAAATCACCGCCGTATTGGTAAATAAACGCCTACATACTGAAGCATCCTTCCTTTTCAGCATCGCCCGGGGAGATGAAAAGGCCTTTTCGGAACTTTTTCATTCGCATAAGCAGTTGGTATACAATGTAGCCTGGACCTATACAGAAAACAAGGCCTTATCAGAAGAGATCCTGCAGGATGTATTCCTGATCATCTGGAAAAACCGGGAGCAGCTTACTGCCATCAATGACCTGGCCGCTTACCTGTATACCATTGCCAGGAACCGGTCCTTA
>Ga0102590_1005087_pt1 | contig 10363 bp, 10 predicted proteins | sample AraplaMF_Col_mMF_FD_76859 | JGI IMG/M metagenome (GOLD analysis project Ga0102590, IMG submission 76859) | Arabidopsis root microbial communities from the University of North Carolina, USA - plate scrape MF_Col_mMF | ecosystem: Host-associated > Plants > Roots > Endosphere | place: USA...
CCCGGTGCGGTCCGCGTCCCGTCGACCTCCGGCCCGCCGGAACACCCCGCCACCGCCCCACTGGCCCCCTGGGCATCCGCTCCGGCGTTTCGGCCACGCCCTCGTGCGGCAACTCCCCGGCGGATCCCGGGTCCATGCCGCCTACACGGGCCCGATTTCGCTTCTCCATGCGGATTTCGAGCCGACCGAAATACGTGTGTTCGAGTCGCGGGCCGGTTTCGTTGACCTCGATGTCGCCGCAGCGCGTCCTCGACATCGATCCGGAGGAGCCCCATTGGCCTCGACAGAAACCGCACACGACCAGGCCGGCAGTGTCCCCCCACCACCGCCCGCCGAGATCACTTACACCGGTGAGTACTCCATCAACCCGCTCGGTGAGGCATCGTTCGGCAAACTGTGCGCGCAGATCCCGACCGTGCTGCGCCGCATCGTAGCTATGGCCTGGCGCATCGACCGGACGGCCGTGGCCCTGTTGCTGGCCTGCCCGGTACTCGTCGGTGTCGCCGCCGCGGTCCTCCTGGCTGCGACCGCTCGGGCCATGCACCCACTCCTCACGGACGGAACGGTCACCGACCGATTGCACCAGGCAGCCCCCGCGCTCGTGGTCGTCGGGATCGCCGCGGGCCTCGCGCGCATCGCCGGCACCGTCGCGACCTATGCCGAACGACGCATCACGCCGCGTCTGACGACCGAGACGGACACGGCCCTGGTGGAAGCGGTCTGCCGTGTCGAGGCCTCCGCGCACACCGTCGACGGCTTCTCCGATCGTCAGGAAGCCGCGGAGATGGGCGTCATCCGCACCCACGTCATGGTCACCGACGCTCAGCGCTTCCTGTCCGCGCTCGTGAAGATGGTCACCGCCTCGGCGGCGATCTCCGTGCTCAACCCCCTGCTGCTTCCGCTGCTGCTGCTCGCCGTGCTCCCCGCCGGTGTCGGCGCGATCCTGACCGCGCGGGTGGACTACGAGATCCACTACGCCAACGTGGCCGACCGCAACGTGCGCGGCATGATGCGCTGGTGGTCCACCACCCCGAAGTACGGCGACGAGGTCCGTGCGAACTCGATGACGGACTATCTCGTGTTCTGGTACCGCTCCCTGTCCGAGCGCTGCGACACCCGCACACTGGCAGCCGCGCCCCGCACCCTGCGCATCGGCCTGCTGGCCTCGCTGGCCGCCGGGGTGTTCCTCGTCGCCACATGGGGCGCACTGGCGTGGCTGGCGGTGACGGGCAGGATCGCACTCGCCCTTGCCGCGACCGCGGTGGTCGCCGTGCAGACGACACTCGCCGCCCTCTCCCAAGTGATCATCAACGGCGCCGCCCTCTTCCACACCAGCCTCTACCTGACCGACATGCAGGCCTTCCTCGACGACGCGTCCGCACGCGCCCCGAGGCGCGGGGCTTCCCAAGTCGACACGCCGGTGGCCGAGATCCGCCTGGAGGAGGCCGTCTACCGGTACCCGGGCAAGGACAAACCCGCGGTCGCGGGCGTCTCGCTCACGCTGCGCCGCGGTGACATCCTCGCGGTCGTCGGTGCCAACGGCTCCGGCAAGTCCACGCTCACGCGCCTGATCACCGGGATCTACCTGGCCGACAAGGGCCGTGTCACATGGAACGGCATGGACCTCGCCGAGGTCGACCCGCAGTCCGTCTGGCGACAGACCGGGCTCGTCCCGCAGATCTTCGCGCAGTGGCCGCTGCGTGTACGGGAGAACATCACCCTGGGGCAACCCCGCACCCACCACGACGACCCCGTGTGGGAAGCCGTCGACGCGGTCGGCCTCCGCGAGGCGATCCAGGATCTCCCCACCGGCCTGGACACCCTCCTCGCCCGCGAGATCTTCGGTGGTGCCGAACTCTCCGGCGGGCAGTGGCAGCGCATCGCCTGTTCCCGTGCGCTGTACCGGCGTCCGGCCCTGCTCATCCTGGACGAGCCCACCTCACAGATGGACCCACGCGGAGAGCACCAGGTCTTCGAGCGGATCAAGGCGATCGCCGCCGACCGCATCACCATCGTCGTCACACACCGCCTGGAGAACACCAGACTCGCCGACCACATCGTCGTCCTGGAACACGGCCGCATCACCGAACAAGGCCGCTACGACGACCTCGTCCACGCCGGTGGCCTCTTCGCCGAACTCCTCGCCCTGTCCAGCGATCGCTGACCCTCGGCATCGCGGCGGCCGATGCCGAAGGCGGCGCGGTCGCGGCCGAAATCTCGACGCAATGGGCGACTTCCCGAAAGACATGCCGAGAGCGAAGGTGGACCCGGAATCGATCTGTCGCCCCTTGCAAGCTTCTACAAAAATGTAGAATCACGGGAGTCCGGGCTGCGCATGCGGCGCGGACTCCCGTTCGAGACCTGGAGCGCTCATGGCCCTGTGGGACCGCATCAAGGAATCCGCTGCCACCATGCAGACCCAACTGGTGGCGAAGAAGAACGATCTGAAAAGTGGCGCCTTCCGCGACGCATCCATGGCGATGTGCGCGCTCGTCGCGGCCGCGGACGGCACCATCGACCCGTCGGAGCGGCAGCGCGTCGCCCAGCTCATCGCCACCAACGAGGTGCTGCAGAACTTCCCCGCCGACGACCTGCGCCGTCGTTTCGAGGACAACCTCGCCAAGCTCACCGCCGACTTCGCCTTCGGCAAGGTCAGCGTGCTGCAGGAGATCGCCAAGGCGAAGAAGAAGCCCGCCGAGGCCCGCGCCGTCATCCAGATCGGCATCGTCATCGGCGGCGCCGACGGCGACTTCGACAAGGACGAGCAGGCCATCGTCCGCGAGGCGTGCTTCACCCTCGACCTTCCGCCGCACGAGTTCGACCTGTAACCGCGACGCACACTCGCGACATGAGCCGTGCCGCCTCGAGCGGCACGGCTCATCTGCTACAAGGGCGTGGCCGCGTTGAGCACAAGGAACAGGGTGACGGCGGAGTTCGCCGACGACAGCGCGGACACCATGGTGCCCGCCGCGGCGGTCCACACCGCCAGGCCCACCGCGGTGAAGACGGGCGGCCAGGCACGCACGGCGGGAGGCGGCCCGAGCAGCGCGGCCACCCGGCGCGGAACAGGACCGCCCGAGGCCACTCCGGCCAGAGTCGCGGCAGGGCCACCCCGCGAGACCAGCGCCGCCCTGCCGATCGTCTGCGCAATCATCCGACGGCTTCCCAGCCGGGCCGCCGCCTCCTCGTCCGCCCACCGCTCCACGGTGTAGGTCACCGCCGTACACAACGGCCGAAGAAACCGGTTCGCCTGCGCGGCCAACTGCACCACCAGCAGGAACCGGTGATGGTGAGCGGTCAGATGCACCCGCTCGTGGGCGAACAGCGCTCGCCGCTGCGGCCCGTTCAGGGTGGCGAGCATGGCCGTGGACACCACGACCCGGCCCCGGCGGCCCCCGGGGAGCGCATACGCATAGGGCACCTCGTCCGGCAGCACCGCCACCGACTTCCTCGGCAGCCCGGCGAGCGCCTCTTCGGCCCGCCGCCGGACCCGGTGGTGGCGCCAGAGCACCCGCGAGCAGGCGGCCATCACGAGGAACAGGGCGGGAATGGCGGACGTTCCCGCGACTTCGTCGCAGGGGACGGCATCACGGACCTCCTCGTCCGACCAGCCGTCCGGCAGCGGGTTGCCCGGCAGTTGGGCGGTGCCCACCACCATCAGCAGCGCGAGGCACACCGTGCTGCACAGGGCCAGGACCCCCGCCGCCACCGACAACAGCCAAGTCGCGGTCCGCGGGTGCAGATGCTGCTCGGCCAGCCGCGCCACCGGCCACGCGGTCAACGGCAGCACCAGGGGCAGGAAGACGAACACCCCCATGAGGCTTCAGGCTTCTCCTTCCGGGCCGAGTGGGCCCAGCAACTGCCGCAGGAGGCGCTCGTCGTCGGGCTCCAGCGAGGTCACGAAGCGAGCCAGCACTGCCTCCCGGTCGCTCTCGCCGTCGAGCAGCTTGCGCATCTTGCGTGCGGCGAGCCCCGCCTGGTCCGAGACCGGCGTCCACACAAAGGACCGGCCCGCCCGCTCCCGGGTCACCGCCCCCTTGTCCAGCAATCGGGTCAGGATGGTGACCACGGTCGTGTAGGCGAGATCTCCGCCGAGACGCTCCTGCACCCAACCTGCGGGCACAGGGCCGCGCGCCTCGCGCAGGGCCGACAGGACGAGCCCTTCCAGCTCACCCTGCCCTCGCCGCCGGGGACGCTGTCGCCGGTCGCTCACGTCCTCTCCCTTCCGCCGGTCACCACGCCACAAGCTGTAGATGGTAGAGCCCATGGGCGCACCTTCCGCCGAGTTACGGGAGCCAACTCCACGTCAGTTCCGGCCACGTCGGTCCGGTCGGGCGCGGCGTCAGTCCCGAGAGGGCCGGTCGTCGCGGCGCAGAACGGTGCCTTCGACGACCCGTCCGGCGTCCGACGCCGCAGCGGACTCCTGTTCCTTCAGCGCCCTGGCCTCGCTCTTGAAGATCCGTGTGGCCTTGCCCGCGGAACGCGTCAACTCGGGCAGCTTCTTCACCCCGAGCACGACGACCACCACGAGGAGCACAAGCGCCAGCTCACTCAGGCCGAACATCAGATCAACTCCCTCTCCACGAACGGCGACCGGCCTGCACATCGGCACGAGCCGCTGTCTACTACATTACTGTAGAAGTCTTGCGCAGAGCGTGATCTCTCAACAAGCCCGCCTTCCGGCCCGGATGGCCGGGAACAGGGTGCTGCACGGAGGAACACAGCGGGATGACGGACGGTGCTCAGACGATGCGGCCGACCCCCTTACGGACCTCCACGGCACGATGGTGCCGCACCGTCACCGAGGCACGGTGGTTCGCCGGTACCGTCTTCTGCCTGATCATCGCCAACGCCGCGCTGCTCGGCATGGAGACGTACTCCGGAGTGGCAACCGCCTGGCGCGGCTGGTTGGGTCTGGCGGAGCACGCCTGCGTGGCCGGTTTCACCGCGGAGATCCTGTTGCGTCTGGGCGCACACGCCGACCGACCCCGCGACTTCTTCCGCGATCCGTGGAACCTCTTCGACCTCGCCGTCGTACTGAGCACCTTCCTGCCCGTCGTCCGCGAGAACACCACGGTCCTGCGGCTGCTGAGACTGGCCCGTGTGCTGCGCACGGCCCGGTTCCTGCCCCAGCTCCGCATCGTCCTCGTCGCGGTCGCCCGCAGCCTGCCCGGCACCGTCAGCTTCCTCCTCGTAGGCGCCCTGCTGCTGTATCTGTACGCGATGGTCGGCTGGGTCTTCTTCGCCCACCACGACCCGGAGCACTACGGCTCAGTCGGCCGCGCAGCCCTCACCCTGTTCCTGCTCATGACCCTCGACGGCATCACCGACGCCGTGCACGCGGGCCTCGAGGTCTCCCGCTGGAGCCTCCTCTACTACGCCTCGTACGTCCTGCTCGCTTCCTTCGTCCTCGTCAACGTCCTCATCGGAGTCGTACTGACCTCCCTCGAGGAAGCGCGCTCCATGGAACAGGACCCTTCACCGCCGGCGCCCCGCCCGCCATCCGCCCCGGCCAGGCAGCAGGCGCTGCTCGAGCGCGTCATCATCGCCCGCCGCGCCCTGAACGACCTCGAACGCGAGCTCACCGGCACATCGGCGCCCCCCGCTGCGGACCGGCCCGTCCCGTCCGCTCGCGCGCACACGTAGCCCGTGCGGGCGGATCGGCGACGACCGCGACCCGGGCCGAGTGAGATAGATCACCTCGATGTCGACGCAGCAGTGTCCGGGAGCCCCAGCCGCGTTGACCGACCGGCAGCGCCCGAAACCGCCGTACCAAGGGTGTCGACGATGAAGCGGCACCTCCTCCGGCCTTCTCGCTCATGAGCCGCGGAGCCCGCTGCCGGCCGACGGTCGGCGGGTGGGCACCCTCGGTGGTTTCCGAGGCAGCCGTTAAGGTAGCATCAAGATTTTCCAAAGAGACGGTCAAGAACATCCGCTCGGACAGGAGGGGCAACCGTGGGCACCACGCGAATGAGCAGTACGCCGTTGCCGGGGATCGGCGTGCGTTACGACCTCACCACGCGAGAACAGCGTCGCCTGTCGGTGGTGGCCCACCGAGACGGTTCACGAACGTTGAGTGCCTACCAGGATGACGATCCGGACGCGTGTGCTTTGTCGGTGCGACTGACCTCCGGAGAGGCGGAGACGCTCATCGACGCGATGATGCCGCAGCATCACAGCTCGAGTCTGCTGTCGACCACCGAGCTCGGACTGGTCGCCGAGCGGATCGAGTTGGCGGCGACGTCGTACTGGAACGGACGGGTGCTGGGCGAGACGCGGATGCGCACGGAGACCGGAGTGTCGATCGTGGCCGTGCTGCGCCGCGCCGAGGCGATCCCCTCTCCCGGACCGGACTTCCGGTTGGCCGGTGGTGACACGCTCATCGTGATCGGCACGCGCGAAGGTGTGGATGCCGCGGCCTCGATCCTCGGACGGGACTGATCGCGGTGCACTCCTCTGCGGTGTTCCTGACGGAGTTCGGCGCGATCATCCTCGGTCTCGGCCTGCTGGGCCGATTTGCCGCGCGCTTCCGGTTCTCGCCGATCCCCCTGTATCTACTGGCCGGTCTGGCCTTCGGTGAGGGCGGGCTGCTCCCACTGAACACGAGCGAGGAGTTCGTGGCGACCGGCGCCGAGATCGGCGTGATCCTGCTGTTGCTGATGTTGGGCCTGGAGTACACGGCCAGCGATCTGGTCTCCAACCTCAAGACCCAGTACCCGGCCGGGCTGGTCGACATGGCGTTCAACGCGCTACCCGGCGCCGCGATGGCGCTGTTGCTCGGCTGGGGCCCGGTCGCGGCGGTCGTCCTGGCCGGTGTCACCTGGGTGTCCTCGTCCGGCGTGATCGCCAAGGTACTCGGCGATCTCGGGCGACTCGGCAACCGTGAGACTCCGGTGATCCTGAGCATCCTCGTACTGGAAGACCTGTCCATGGCGGTCTATCTGCCGATCATCACCGCGCTGCTGGCCGGGACCGGACTGGCCGCAGGTGGCATCACGCTGGCCATCGCGCTCGGCGTCGCAGGGTTGGTGCTGCTGCTGGCCGTGCGCTACGGACGGCACATCTCCCGGTTCGTCTCCAACGAGGACCCCGAGAAGCTGCTGTTGGTGGTGCTGGGTCTGACCCTCCTGGTCGCGGGCGTGGCCCAGCAACTCCAGGTCTCCGCCGCCGTCGGCGCGTTCCTCGTCGGTATCGCCCTGTCCGGCGAGGTCGCCGAAGGGGCGCACAACCTGCTGGCGCCGCTGCGGGATCTGTTCGCCGCGGTGTTCTTCGTCTTCTTCGGACTGCACACCGATCCGTCCAGCATTCCACCGGTGCTGCTGCCCGCGCTCGTCCTGGCCGCCGTCACCGCACTCACGAAGATCGCCACCGGATACTGGGCCGCGAAGCGAGCCGGAATCTCCGCCAAGGGCCGCTGGCGCGCGGGCGGCACCCTGGTGGCACGCGGTGAATTCTCCATCGTCATCGCGGGACTTGCGGTCACCGCGGGGATCGAGCCCTCGCTCGGCCCGCTGGCCACTGCGTATGTGCTCATTCTGGTGATCCTCGGCCCGCTCACCGCCCGCTACACCGAACCGGTGGCCCTGCGTCTGACGGCCCGGCTGGGCCGGTCGGCACCGAGGGACAGGACACCGGCCGAAGTTCCCGCAGCACGCGAGGAGCTGCGGGAAACGGTGGGCGGACAGGACACCGCGGGCAGGCGCTGAAGACGGTCGCGGCCATCGATCTCCTTGGGGAGTGAGCGGGTCCTCGGCCCGGCGGACGCTGACGGGCCCGTTCCGCAGTGGCGGGCCGTCGTCCACCTCGGCGGCCGCGGCCTCCGCTAGGGCCTGATACGAACCAGCCACGAGTTTCGCCAGGTCAGAGGGTGGTTCAACGCCGACGGCCGAAGCCCCCGCACAGTGGTCCCTCCACGACGCTCTGACCTGCGACGATGCGGAGACCTGGGCAAATTCCCCCGCATCTTCCCCGATCTTCACCGATTCCCGCGCCTGGCGGCGCCTTCATGTTCCCGCGGGAACATGAAGGATCATCCCTGCCGCGCTTCCCGCCCAATCGGACGCCTACAGGGTTCTGAGCTGCGTCCTTCCGCCCCGCCCCACTCCGGCCAGTCCTCCGCACCTGACGCAAGGTCGGCCGAAACCGGTAGCGCGCACGAGGGATAGAAGCCGAGCCAACTCCGCCGACGGCGCCCGCAATCATCCCCAGCACCATCCGACGTACCTGGGCCGGCGCTACGCCGCAGGTGCGAGTAGTGCCCGGAACCGGACTCGAACCGAGTCCGCCCAGACCTCTTACCTGCAGCGATGCGATGACCTCCACGGATCTCTCCGGATCCCTACGGCCCTGCATGCATTCCGCAGCACTGCGACCTGCGATGTGTTCTGGCGGGAACACGCCCCTGTCGGCTCGAGGCCCCCGTTTCTCAGCATCGGGGGCCTTCGCTGTGACCGCGGATCACGTGACGCCTCAAGGCGCGTCCGATGGCAGTTTGCTCAGGTCCAGAACATCCACTGCTGCAGGGGGCTGGATGGCGAAGCGGTCGTTGAAGCCGCTGAACTTCGTGATGCGCAGGTATGGAGGTTCTTGATGGTCGATCCTCAGTATGTACGGTTTGCCCCCTGTGGCCACATAGAACGTGTACATGCCGCCAGAGATTTCGTCGTCCTTCACCTTCACCGGGATGACAGGCTTTCCGCCGAGTTCGGTCGGATCGCCCTTCGTGGCCCCCTTGTAGGAAGGAAATTGCCAGGCGCAGTCGACAAGATTGTCCGCTCCCAACGCCGCACTCACCGGGCTCTTCAACCAGGGCTTTTGCCTCATCGCGGGGACCGTCTTCCGCCCCCACATCTCAAGGTATGTGCCACCAGGATGGATGTAGTCCGTCTCGCCTATCCGGATCTGCTCGAGCGCGGCACCGCGCCGCGACCAGGTCGCCTTGAGTGTGCATCGCCGTTTGAGATCCGTCGTGAAGCGGCTCGAATACCTGTTGCCCTCGGAGCCGACTTGCATATCGATAGTCAGCGACGTGAGCGCCCTCATAGTTCGGGTGGCGTCACCGAGCAGTTGGTCGGCAGTCCGCGTGTCGTCGGCGGAGCGTGTGTCAGCGCCGTCATCGGTGACCGCACATCCGGATATCGCGGCGCCCAGGATCAGGCATAGCGCAGCCGCGCTTGTTTTCGTTCGCACCATCCCCCCAATGGCCGTGGAGCGGCACAGATTACCGGAGTCGGGGCGCCTGCTTTGCCTGTCGTAGGCGCTGTCCGGGAAGTCGTTCCCGGTGCTCCACGCGTGACAGGTCCTCAGCACCTCGTGGGAGACCTTCGGCATGCCCACACTGACCTGGGCCTCGACTGCCCCAGGTCAGCTACCTTTGCCGCCCTTTGTCTCCAGGACCCTGCAGGAGCGGCCCATGTTCCACGGATCGATCCCCGCCCCCCTCCGCTCGATCATCTACGAGCACGCCGGGAACTGGCCCGGCGAGGACATCTACGTCGGCTGCTCCGGGAACTTCACCATCGAACGGGTGCTGCACGCCCGGTTCGGCGACACCCGCCGCGTCCACGGCAACGACTCCAGGCCTACAGTTGCGCCCTCGGCTGGTACCTCGCCGGGCAGGACCTCCACTACACCCTGCGCGACGAGTACGAGGAGCCCCTCGGCTGGCTCAACCCCTACCTGGAGGACCGCACCGACCTCCTCGCCACCCTCATGCTGGGCACCCGATTCCTGCAGTACGTCGGCAAGAACGGCGCCTACTACCGCCGCATGCTCGACGCCACCCGCGAGCAGTGGCCGCGCATGCACGAGAAGACCGCGACGAAACTACGGAGCCTGCAAACCCGCCTCGGCTCGTTCTTCGCCGGCGACGTCCGCGACTACCTGGACACCGAAGTCCCCGCCGACGCCCCCGTGGTCATGTTCCCGCCGTTCTACGCGTCGGACTATCAGGCCCAGTTCGCGCCGATCGACGCAGCGTTCGACTGGCCCGAGCCGTCGTTCGACGAGCTGACCGAAGACGGCAAGGAACGCATCATCGGACAGGTCCAGGACCGGCCGAACTGGGTCCTCGGCCTGCACATCGAACGCCCCGAACTCCGGGACAAGCTCGCCGGCGTCGTCCAGACCGCGAACCGCGGCGTGGATAGGTCCGTACACCGGGTTGAGCCCGCGCTGCTTCGGCAAGTTGGTGACTACAGTACGCCGTGAGACCGCGGCCGACACCCACCGAGGACGGCCGTGGGGTCTTCCGCTGAAGGACCGCATCCTGCTGGTCGCGGCGTATTGGCGCACAAACTTGACGATGCGCCAGCTTGCGCCGCTGTTCGGCGTCTCGAAGTCGGCGGCCGATCGGATCATCGAT
>Ga0102590_1005089_pt1 | contig 10356 bp, 12 predicted proteins | sample AraplaMF_Col_mMF_FD_76859 | JGI IMG/M metagenome (GOLD analysis project Ga0102590, IMG submission 76859) | Arabidopsis root microbial communities from the University of North Carolina, USA - plate scrape MF_Col_mMF | ecosystem: Host-associated > Plants > Roots > Endosphere | place: USA...
AACACCGTCAGCGTATCAGGCTGGGCCGCTTGCAGGGGCAGGTTGAGTTGCTGCATCAAGTAGTTCCGGGCTTATAGAAGCTTTCTAACCGCGCCGCCACAGCCACAATCGTGCCGCAGCAATTCGCCAGCCAAAAATTCCCATGCGCTACCCCAAGTTTTCCTGAGGCCTGGCTTTGAGCTTGATGATGCAAGGCAAGCTGCAGCTTTCCGGACGCGGGGTCGGCTGCGTGCGGGGCGGCCGCGAGGTGTTTTCCCGGCTCGATTTCGAGGCGACCTCCGGCGAAGTCGTGGCCGTCGTCGGCCGCAACGGATCGGGCAAGACCTCGCTGCTGCGACTGATCGCGGGCCTGCTCGTTCCGGCCGGCGGCACGATCGTATTGGAGGGTGGCAACCCCGAGATGACGTTGCCGGAACAGTGTCACTATCTCGGTCATCGCGACGCCCTGAAACCGGCCCTCACCGTCGCCGAAAACCTGTCGTTCTGGGCGGATTTCCTCGGCGGCGAGCGCGCTGATGCGGCCGAGAGCCTCGCCGCGGTCGGGCTCGACCATGCCACCCATCTGCCCGCGGGCTTCCTCTCAGCGGGCCAGCGCCGCCGCCTGTCGCTGGCCCGGCTGCTGACGGTCCGGCGGCCGGTCTGGCTGCTGGACGAGCCGACCAACGCGCTTGACGTCGCCGGCCAGGACATGTTTGGCAGCCTGATGCAGCAGCATCTGGCGCGCGGCGGGATGATCATCGCGGCGACTCATGGGCCGCTGGGGGTTGAAACGCGGGAGCTAAGGATCGGGGAGATGGCATGAGTCTGGCCGACCCTCAGCTTTCCAAGCGGCCAGGCGCCGCTCTCTCCGTTCCCTCCCCCCTTGCGGGGGAGGGTCAGGGAGGGGGGTGCCACACGGGGACTCTCTCAATCGACCGAAGTTCTTCTCTACCTCCAAGCGCACCATTTCCTGGGCTACCCCTCTCCCCCGCCCTCCCCCACAAGGGGGGAGGGAGCGCAGTGTGCCCGGGGCGCGAGCTCGGCTCTCACGACCACCTCAGCGCCGAGGCCACCCCATGACCCCCCTCTCCGCTCTCATCCGCCGGGACATCAAGATCGCGCTCCGCGTGGGCGGCGGGGCGCTGATCGGGGTGCTGTTCTTCCTGACCGTCGTCGTGCTGATGCCGTTCGCGGTCGGGCCAGACCTTGCGCTGCTGGCGCGGCTGGGGCCTGCCATCCTGTGGCTCGGCGCGCTGCTGGCGAGCCTGCTGACGCTGGACCGGCTGTTCATGGCCGACCACGAGGACGGCTCGCTCGACCTCATCACCATGAGTCGGACGCCGCTGGAACTCGCCTGCGCAGCCAAGGCGCTGGCGCATTGGCTGGCCGCGGGCCTGCCGCTGATCGTCGCAACCCCCGTGCTGGGTCTCCTGCTCAACCTCGACATGGTCGCAACCGGGGCGGTCGCGCTGACGCTGCTCGCCGGCACGCCGGCGCTGACCTTCACCGGCATGATCGGCGCTGCGCTGGCGGTGACCCTGCATCGCGGCGGGTTGCTGATGGCGGTGCTGGTGCTGCCGCTGTCGATCCCGGTGCTGATCTTCGGCGTCGCTGCCTCGCAGGCCGCGATCGTCGGTCCCATGACGTTCGGCGCACCGTTCTCGATCCTGTGCGCGCTGTCGCTGGTCAGTCTCGTGATCGGCCCCTTCGCGGCGGCCGCGAGCCTGAAACATGGACTGGACTGAAATGGGCTGATGCCTTGACCCCGATCAACTTTCGCTGCGCGCTTTCATGCTGATTGCGTGAGCAGCCCCCGGTGATTATCAGGATACCATGTCGCTGATCGACCTCGCCAACCCCACCAGGTTCCTCGCGCTCTCGGCGCGGGTGTTGCCGTGGCTTGCGGCCGCGACTGCCATCCTGTTTGCGATCGGCCTCTATCTATCCGCTCTCGCGCCCGACGATTATCAGCAGGGCGCGACCGTGAAGATCATGTTCATCCACGTGCCCAATGCGTGGCTGTCGATGTTCGTCTGGGGCGTGATGAGCATCGCCTCGCTCGGCACGCTGGTGTGGCGGCATCCGCTTGCCGACGTCGCCGCCAAGGCCGCAGCTCCGATCGGCGCTGCCTTCACCTTCCTTGCGCTGCTCACGGGCTCGCTGTGGGGCCGGCCGATGTGGGGCACCTATTGGGAATGGGACGCGCGGCTGACCTCGGTGCTGATCCTGTTCCTGATGTATCTCGGCCTGATGGCGCTGTGGCGGGCGGTCGAAGATCCCTCCCGCGCGGCGCGCGCCGCGGCGGTGCTGACGCTGGTCGGGGCACTCAATCTTCCCATCATCAAATTCTCGGTCGACTGGTGGAACACGCTGCACCAGCCGGCCTCGGTGATGCGCATGGGCGGCTCCACGCTCGACAAATCGTTCCTGATTCCGCTGCTGGTGATGGCGGTCGCATTCACGCTGCTGTTCGTCACGCTTCATCTCGCCGCCATGCGCAACGAGATTTTGCGCCGACGCGTGCGCTCCCTGCAGATGATGCAGGCGAGCCGCGTCGCGTTTTCCGGCGACGTGAGTACCGGTTCGCGCCAGGAAAACGCATCGACAGGAGCTGCATGATGATGTCGCTCGGTCCTTACGCGCCCTTCATCGTGACCTCCTACGTCGCCGCAGCCGTCGTGGTCGTGCTCCTGATCGGTTGGATCGTGCTCGATCATCGTAACCAGACGGAACGTCTGCGCGAGCTCGAGCGCAGCGGCATCAGCCGCCGCTCCGGTCGCAGCGCGACGGGCACGCCATGACGGATCAATCGACCTCCGCACCGCCGCAGCGCCGCACCTTCCTGATGGTGCTGCCGCTGCTCGCCTTTCTCGGACTTGCCGTGCTGTTCTGGTTCGGGCTCGGCGGGGGCGATCACTCGCGGATTCCCTCCGCGTTGATCGGAAAGCCCGCTCCACAAATCACGCTGCCACCGCTCGAGGGACTGCAGGCCGACGGCACGCAAGTGCCGGGCCTCGATCCCTCCGCGTTCAAGGGCAAGGTCAGCCTCGTCAATGTCTGGGCCTCCTGGTGCGTGCCGTGCCATGACGAGGCGCCGCTGCTGACGGAGCTCGCTAAGGACAAACGCTTCCAACTCGTCGGCATCAACTACAAGGATGCGCCTGACAACGCGCGGCGCTTCCTCGGCCGCTACGGCAACCCGTTCGGCCGCGTCGGCGCTGACGCCAACGGCCGCGCCTCGATCGAATGGGGTGTCTATGGCGTGCCGGAGACTTTCATCGTCGGCCGCGAAGGCACCATCGTCTACAAGCTGGTCGGCCCGATCACGCCTGAGAATTACCGGGCGGTGCTGCTGCCGCAGATGGAGAAGGCGTTGAAGGCGGGGAGCTGACCCTGATCTCGCGTGCCCCGGACGCAGCGCAGCGCCTCTTCAGCGGTGCGCTGCAGAGCCGGGGCCCATGTCACCGCGACCGCGCGCTTGGAGAGAATCTGGATCCCGGCTCGCGCTTCGCGCGTCCGGGACACGAGACCGCGCTCAGCCCTTCCTGATATCCCCCGCCTCGGCCTCGCTGGTCTCCAGCGAGACCGGCTCGACCCCGTAGCGCTTGGTCAGCGGCATCTGGGCGATGGCGAAGAGCATGGTCAGCGGCGTGACGCCGAACACCTTGAAGTTCACCCAGAAGTCCGTGCTCTGGGTGCGCCAGACGATCTCGTTCAGCACCGCCATGCCGGCGAAGAACAGCGCCCAGCGCAGCGTGAGGATGCGCCAGCCCTGCGGGGTCAGGTTGAACATCTGGTCGAACATCACGGCGATGAAGGAGCGGCCGAACAACAGGCCGCCGCCGAGGATCGCGGCGAACAGGCCGTAGATGATGGTCGGCTTGACCTTGATGAAGGTCTCGTCGTGCAGCACCAGTGTCAGCGTGCCGAACACCAGCACGATCACGCCTGTCACGATCGCCATGATCGGGATGTGACGCGTCACCACATAGGAGGCGATCATCGCCGCCACGATCGCCACCATGAAGGCACCGGTCGCGGCGAACAGGTTGAACTTCGCATTGACGAAGAAGAACACGAGCAGCGGACCGAGCTCGGTCGCAAGCTTGAACAGCGGATGCGGCTGGGTCTTGTCCATTCTCTAGCTTTCGATTCCGGCAATCGCGCGGGCAAAATCGCGCGCCGTGAACGGCGCAAGATCGTCGACGCCTTCACCGACACCGATGAAATGCACTGGCAGTTTGAATTTCTCCGCGAGCGCCACCAGAATGCCGCCGCGCGCGGTGCCGTCGAGCTTGGTCATCACCAGGCCTGTGACCCCAGCGGTGCGATGAAAGGCCTCGACCTGCGACAGCGCGTTCTGGCCGACGGTGGCGTCCAATACGAGCAGCACCGCATGCGGCGCCGTCGCGTCCACCTTGCGGATGACGCGCACGACTTTCTCGAGCTCGTTCATCAGCTCGGCCTTGTTCTGCAAACGGCCGGCGGTGTCGATCAGAAGCACATCGATGTTCTGCTCTTTGGCAGCCGTCAGCGCGTTGAAGGCGAGGCTCGCCGAGTCCGAGCCCTGCGCGCCTGCGATGACCGGCGTCTTCGTTCGCTCGCCCCAGACCTTGAGCTGCTCGATGGCGGCGGCGCGAAACGTGTCGCCGGCGGCGAGCATCACCTTGCGGCCTTCGGAGGCGAATTTCTGCGACAGCTTGCCGATCGTGGTGGTCTTGCCGGAGCCGTTGACGCCGACCACGAGGATCACGAACGGCTTCCTGGCCGTATCGATTTCGAGGGGCTTCGCCACCGGCGCCAGCACCTTCTCGACCTCGGTCGCGACCACGTCCTTGACCTCGTCGGCAGAGATCGCCTTGTCATAACGTCCCGTGCCGACCGCATCCGCGATCCGCACCGCGACTGATGTGCCGAGGTCGGCGCGCAGCAGCACGTCCTCGATGTCGTCGAGCATGGCGCGGTCGAGCTTGCGCTTGGTGACGAGGTCGGCGACCGCGGTCCCCAGTGAGGACGAGGTCCGCTTCAGCCCGTTGGACAGGCGGCGCCACCAGCTCAGCTTGGGGGGATTTGACGTGGTATCGTTCATGGCGGGGGTGTGTTAGCCGTTCCGGCCTCCAAACGAAAGTCTTGACCCTGAAAGTCTTGCAATTGCTCGATGTTCCCGAATTGACCGCAGATGAGATTTTAGGCCGCGTGCTCCATCGCGACGGCTTGATGCTGGTCATCAACAAGCCGGCCGGTCTGCCGGTGCATCGCGGCCCCAAGGGCGGGCCCAATCTGGAAGATTCCTTCGACGCGCTCCGGTTCGGCCTGCCGCGGCCGCCGGTGCTGGCCCACCGCCTGGACAAGGACACCTCCGGCTGCCTCGTGCTCGGCCGCCATCGCAAGGCCACCGCCTCGCTCGGCCTCCTCTTCAAGCATGGCAAGATCGGCAAGACCTACTGGACCGTGGTCGAGGGGGGACCGGCCGAGGACGAAGGCACCATCGACATGCCGCTCGGCCGGCTCAATGCCGAGCGCGGCTGGTGGCAGAAGCCGGACCCGGAAGGGCAGAAGGCGATCACCAACTGGAAAGTGATGGGCCGGGGTGAGGGTTTTACCTGGCTCGCCATGGAACCGGTGACCGGGCGGACCCATCAATTGCGGGTGCATTCGTCCGCGACCGGCTGGCCGATCTTCGGCGATAATATTTACGGCAATGGCCCGCGCTTCGGCGAGCCGAAGCTGCATCTGCATTCCCGCGAGATCGTGGTGCCGATCTCCCGGAACAAGGAGCCGATCCGCGTCGTCGCGCCGGCCCCGCCCCACATGCACGAAAAGCTCCGCGCCTGTGGCTGGAACGGGGAATAAGGGGCTCTCCAAGCCATGGTTTACCAAACGTTCAGGGCTCGTCGCTAATCCTAACGGTTGCTTAGAACAAGCCTCCGTCATCCGCTCAGGACGAGCAACGCGTCATGTCCACGGCCGAGCTATCTGTTATCGACGAGGTCGAGTCCGCGATCCGGACCGGCTCGCCGGAAAAGGGCCTGGAGACCGCTCGGCGCGTCACCGACCTGTTTCTCTCCTCCGCCGGAAGCTTCAACGACGAACAGATTGCCCTGTTCGATGACGTGCTCGAGCGCCTGATCGGCACCATCGAGCTGCGCGCCATCGCGGATATGGCTGCGCGCATTGCGCTGGCTGAGATCAGCGCCCAGCTCGCGCCGATCGCGCAGGCGCCGCCGTCCGTGATCCGCCGTCTCGCCAACAACGACGAAATTCGCATCGCCGGTCCCGTACTGCAGGAATCCGCGCGCCTCGACGACGGCGAGCTGGTGAAGATCGCCTCCAGCAAGGGCGAGCCGCATCTGCTTGCGGTCGCCGGTCGCTGGTGGCTGAAGGAGATCGTCACCGACGCGCTGCTGGCGCGCCGCTATCCCAGCGTCAGCCGCCGCCTCGCCGCCAACCCCGGCGCGCGCATGTCCGCAAAGGGATTTACCGTCATCGTTGGACAGGCCGAGAGCGATCCCGAGCTCGCGGCAAGCGTCGGCATCCGCGTTGACCTTCCGTCGGATCTGCGCCGCCGATTGCTACGTTCGGCAACCGACGCCGTTCGCACCCGCCTGTTGTCACGCGCCCCGCCTGACCTGTTCGAAGAAATCCAGAATGCGATCGCCGCAGTGACCGTCGGCATCGAGCGCGACATGTCGGGCGTACGCGACTTCGAGGGCGCCAAGCGGGCGATCGCAGGTCTCAAGGCAACGGGGCAGCTCAACGAAGCAACGCTGCTCGGTTTCGCCAGGCAGCGGCGCTACGAAGAAACCGTGGCCGCATTGGCCGCGCTGTCCGGATCGACCGTCGAGGTGATTCGTCCGCTGATGCAAAGCCTGCGCGAAGACGGCCTGCTGGTGCCGTGCAAGGCGGCGCAGCTCAGCTGGGAAACGACGGCGGCCGTGCTGGAAAGCCGTTTTGCGACGGGTGCGATGAAGCCGGCCGATCTCGAGAGAGCGCAAAGCAATTTTGCGCGCATGACCGCTGAGAATGCACGACGCACGCTCAGGTTCTGGCAGGTACGCGCCTCGTAGTTCTTTCCCTCTCCCCTTGTGGGCCCCTTGTGGGAGAGGCTGGCTCGCCGCATGGCGGCGAGACGGGTGAGGGGTATTTCTCCGCGAGTCCACACCTCAGTTTGAGTACGCGGAAGCAACCCCTCATCCGGCGCTTCGCGCCACCTTCTCCCACAAGGGGAGAAGGAAGGACGCAGCTGTTACGTGGTCAGCCGCTCGCCATCGTTGCCAATTATCCTTCGCGGCACAACGCTCCCCACGCGCTCGCCCGCAATCGCCACCGGCAGATAATGCTCGGTACGCCCCTGACCGTCGCTCTCGATCAGCACCTCGCGCTGTGCACCGATCTCTGCGTTCAATCGTTGCCGCAACGCGACCTCGCCAGCCGCACGCAGCCGCTTCGCGCGCGCCTTGATCGCACCGCCCGCAACCTGCGGCATCCTCGCAGCCGGCGTGCCGGGGCGCGGCGAATAAGGGAAGACGTGCAGGAACGTCAGGCCGCATTCCTCGACCAGATCCAGCGAGCGCGAAAACATCTCCTCGGTCTCGGTCGGGAAGCCGGCGATGATGTCCGCGCCGAACACGATGTCCGGACGCAGGCGCCGGACCTGATCGCAGAACGCGATTGCATCCTGCCGCGAATGCCGCCGCTTCATGCGCTTCAGGATCATGTCGTCGCCTGACTGCAGCGACAGATGCAGATGCGGCATCAGCCTGATATCGTCGGCAATGGCATCGAGCAGATCGGCGTCCGCCTCGATCGAATCGATCGAGGAGATGCGCAGCCGCTTCAGTTCCGGCACATGCCGCAAGATCTGCTTGGTCAGCATGCCGAGCTTGGGCGCGCCCGGCAGGTCAGCGCCGTAGCTGGTCAGGTCCACGCCGGTCAGCACGATCTCGGCATGACCACGTTCGACCAGGGTGCGAACCTGCTCGACCACGGCGCCCATCGGCACCGAGCGCGAATTGCCGCGGCCGAACGGGATGATGCAGAAGGTGCAGCGATGATCGCAGCCGTTCTGCACCTGCACGAACACGCGCGGCAGGCCGCTCGCATAGCCGTCGATGAGATGCGGCGCCATCTCCCGGACAGCCATGATGTCGCTGACGGCGATCTTCTCGCCGGCGCCGAGATCGAAGGCATCGCGCGCCGCGCGCCAGGCATCGCCGCGCATCTTGTCGTCATTGCCGACGACGCGGTCGACCTCGATCATGTCGGCGAACATCGCGCTTTGCGTCTGCGCCGCGCAGCCGGTGACGACGATGCGCACCTCCGGTCGCTCGCGCTTCAATTTGCGGATCGACTGCCGCGCCTGTGCCACGGCCTCGTTGGTAACGGCGCAGCTGTTGATGACGATGGTGTCGGAGAGGCCCGCATCCTCCGCTTTGCTGCGGATCACCTCGGCCTCGAAGGCGTTGAGGCGGCAGCCGAAGGTGACGACGTCGACGGCCATTAGCCTGCAGGCGCGAACAGCGCCGGATCGAACTTGCCTTCATATTCGAAGGTCGCCGTTCCCGTCATCAACACGTGATCGTCGCGCTCGCGCCATTCGATACCGAGCTTGCCGCCGGGCAGCGTCATCTCGACCTTGCGCTCGGTGCGCTTCAGCCGCGCAGCCGCAACCGCAGTCGCGCAGGCAGCAGACCCGCAGGCCCTGGTCAGCCCGGCGCCGCGCTCCCAGGTGCGCATGGTGATGTGCTCACGATCGACGATATGGGCCAGCGTGATGTTGGCGCGCTCCGGGAAGATCGGATGATTTTCCAGCAGCGGACCGAAACGTTCGAGATCGTAGGCATTGACGTCGTCGACCCAGAAGATCGCGTGCGGATTGCCCATGCTGACAACGGAGGGCGAATGCAGGATCGGATTGTCGATCGGCCCGATCTGCAATTCGATGTAGCGGGTGTCCCGAAACTCTTCCGCCAGCGGAATGTCCTGCCAGCCGAACTTCGGCGCGCCCATATCGACGGTGTAGAGGTCGGGCGCCGGACCCTGCCAGGCATTGAGGAGGCCGGCGGCGGTTTCGAACGTCGCGGTGGTCTGCCCGCTCTTTTCGAAGATCCGGCGCACGACGCAGCGCATGCCGTTGCCACAGGCACCGGCTTCCGAGCCGTCATTGTTGTAGATGCTGATGAAGGCTTCGGTGCCGCCGAGCCGCGGCTTCTGCAGCACCATGAGCTGGTCATAGGGCACGCCGCCATGCGCGGAGGCGACGGCGCGGGCGTCATCAGGCGTGATGCGGCCGGCGGAATCGCGCATGTCGACAACGACGATCTCGTTGCCGATGCCGTTCATCTTGGCAAATGCGTGGTTGGCCAGCGCGCTCATGAAAATTCCCGAATTTCGCCTGCCTTATATGGCGATCCTTGCCGACTTGGCCAGTGATTTGGCTGTGGCAGCCGAGATGAACTGCCATGACGCATCTGTCATGGGACGAATTTGGCACTCGCGTGTTAGAACGGCGCAGTTCGCGCGACCGGGGATGCGCGACCGGATGTGGGCCTTGGTCGTTAAGGCCTTGGGGAGAATAGAATGATTGGGTTTCGTCGTCTTGCTCTGGCCGCGCTGATCCCGGCAGCGGTCTTGTCGCTGGGCTTTTCGGGCGCCCTGGCTCAGAGCCCGAGCCCGGCGCCGTCAGCCTCGGCAAGCCCCTCGCCGGCCCCGTCAGCCGCGCCCTCCCCGGCCGCAAGCGCATCGCCCGCGCCCGCAACAACGCCCTCGCCGGCACCATCGCCTGCGGCCAGCGCCTCACCGAGCCCGGCGGCGCCGCCGCCCGCAGCGGCCGCCACCCCTGCCCCGGTGCAGACCGCCGACCCCTTTGGTCAGGAAACCACGCTCGAGGCCAAGAAGGTCGTGATGGTCAAGGGCACTGCCAATTGGGACACCGCCTTCGACACCCTGATTGACGCCTTCAAGGCGCTGAACGCGCTGCTCGACAAGCAGGGCATCAAGCCATCTGGCAACCCGATGATCGTCTATACCTCGACCGACGACACCGGCTTCACCTTCCTCGCCGAGATCCCGATCGAGCAGGACCCGAAGAACCTGCCGAAGGACATGAGCATCGGCAAGTCGCCCGAGGGCAAGGCGCTGAAATTCGTCCATCGCGGCTCTTACGACAACATGGACAACACCTACGAGGCGATCACCAATCACCTCGACGACAAGAAGCTGGAAGCCAAGGACACGTTCATCGAGGAGTACCTCACCGATCCCTTGAAGACCGTCGAGGACAAGCTCGTGATCAATGTTTTTGTGCCGTTGAAGTGAGACCGATGAAGAAGCCTGCCGTAATCGCCGCCCTTTTCACCGCCGCGCTGCTGGCATCGC
>Ga0102590_1005091_pt1 | contig 10349 bp, 11 predicted proteins | sample AraplaMF_Col_mMF_FD_76859 | JGI IMG/M metagenome (GOLD analysis project Ga0102590, IMG submission 76859) | Arabidopsis root microbial communities from the University of North Carolina, USA - plate scrape MF_Col_mMF | ecosystem: Host-associated > Plants > Roots > Endosphere | place: USA...
CCTGCAGCTTGCCGACGAAGGTCAGGTGGGTGTCCAGGCCCGTCGAGCTGGTGCCCAGCGAGGCCAGCTTGTTGGTCGCCGTGCCCAGGGCCTTGCTGACGGTGTCGATCATCGTCTTGGCCGACGCGGCGGTCGTGAACGACGCCGCGGCCGACAGGCCGATGCCGACCAGCGACAGGGTCTTGGCGGCGACGGTGAACTGCGAGCCGTCCGAGTTGGCCAGGAAGGCCAGCTTGGTGGTCGTGCCGTCGGCGATCGACACGCCGTTGAACTTGGCGTTGGTGACGGCCTTGGTGATCTGGTCGCGCAGGCTGTTGAAGTCGGATTGCAGGGCGTTGAACGAAGCGGTGTTCAGCGAGGTGTCGGAAGCGGCCAGGGCCTTTTCCTTCATCTTGCCCAGCAGGTCGGTGACCGTGTCGCCGGCAGCCAGGGCCACGTCGATGGTCGACTGGCCGCGTTGCAGCGAGTCCTTCACGGCGTTCAGCGAATTGGCGGTGGTCGACTGGTTCTTGGCCATCGCCCAGATCGCGCCGTTGTCCTTGGCGTTACCGACCTTCTTGCCGGTATTGATCCGTTGCTGGGTGACCTGAAGCTCGCTGTTGGTGGCGTTCAGGTTTTGCAGGGCGATCATCGCGCCAGCGTTCGTGTTGATGCTATTCAGCGGCATCGCGACAGTTCCTATTCAAGGGTTCCGACGTCATTTTGACTGCCGGGAGCATTTTGCTCGAGGAACCAGGCAGCAAAGATCGGGCCAAAACTGCCCAGTAGGCAGATATTGCCAACCTTCTGAAAAGTCTGCGTTATAGGTTTATTTACCACACAGTCATGCGGCAATATTTGCCGAGCCCCGCGCTGGGTGGGAAAATTCTGCCGGGCAAATTCAGGTTGAGTTCGGATTGCCTCGACGAACCCAGGTCCCTGAAAAAAGAAATGCCGGACGGCCCTTGGGCCGTCCGGCTTTGATCGCTTCTTGAAGCCTAGTCGCCGATCACTTGAAGAGCGAAAGGATCGACTGAGGCGTCTGGTTCGCGATCGACAGGGCTTGAACACCCAGTTGCTGCTTGGTCTGCAGCGATTGCAGCTTGGCGCTTTCCTTGGCCAGGTCCGCATCGACCAGGTTGCCGACACCCGCGTCCAGGCTGTCCTGCAGCTTACCCGTGAAGGTCAGGTGCATGTCCAGGCCCGTGGAGCTAGTGCCCAGGTTCGCCAGCTTGTTCGTCGCCGTCGTCATCGACTTGGTGACGGTGTCGATCATCGTCTTGGCGGTCGCGGCCGTCGTGAACGACGCAGCGGCCGACAGGCCCAGACCGACCAGCGACAGAGTCTTGGCGTTCACCGTGTAGGCGACACCGTCCGAGTTGCTGAGGAACTGCAGCTTGGTGGTGGTGCCGTCGACAAGGCTGACGCCGTTGAACTTGGCGTTGGTGACAGCCTTGGTGATCTGGTCACGCAGCGAGTTGAAGTCCGAAACCAGGGCGTTGAACGAGGCGGTGTTCAGCGAGGTGTCGGAAGCGGCCAGGGCCTTTTCCTTCATCTTGCCGAGCAGGTCGGTGATGGTGTCGCCAGCTGCGAGGCCCACATCGATCGTCGATTGTCCGCGCTGGAGCGAGTCCTTCACGGCGTTCAACGAGCTCGACGTAGCGCTTTGCATCTTGGCCATCGACCAGATCGCGCCGTTGTCCTTGGCGTTGGAGATCTTCTTGCCGGTGTTGATGCGTTGTTGGGTGCTTTGGAGCTCCGAGTTGGTGGCGTTCAGGTTTTGCAGCGCGATCATGGCGCCGGCATTGGTGTTGATCGAGTTCAGCATGATGGTTCTCGCCATTTTGGGAGGATTGCCCCGGCGTTTTGCCGGTCGGGCGTTTTGCCCACGGAACCCATCGCAAGCGGCGGGCCACGGGGCGCCACCTCTGAACTTTTTTCAAAACCTTGATTTTAATCGATATTTTTAAACCCAAAGCCGAATACGAAACCGCCCGGCGAATGCAAAATTCGCCGGGCGGCAGGTTTTACCGGAAAGGTTTGCCGGAAGGGCGAGAGCGCCCTTCCGAGCTGGATCAGGCGGCGTCGGCGCGACCGGCCAGGCCTTGCATGATCATGCGGTTGATCTCGATCAGCGGCTCGAAATCCTCCTCCTTGCGCATCACGGCGCTGGAGTGGCGGCCAACCCAGAGGCTGAGCGAAATGATACTGGCGCGCAGCTGCACCGGCAGGGTGTTTTCCGGCAGCGAACAGTCGGTCGCCAGGGCCGACCAGACGCGGCGGTTCCAGTCCAGCGCGTCGATGCGCGTGGCGATGTCGTCCGCCGGCGCCTCGGACGCCGCCATCAGCGCGCGGGTCACCTGACCGAACAGACGGTACTCCATCTCGCGCGGATTTTCGGTCCGCGTCGCCGTCTGCTGATAGGCCCTAAGAGACATGCCCCAACCTCTGATCTTCGTATTCGATTAGCTTACGGCTCAGCATGAGCGCCTTGTAGTACTCGCGCGCCATCACGTGCTTGGAGATGGCGATGCAGTCGCTCAGCACGTCGGGATTGCGCACCACGCCCATGAATTCGGTCAGGCGGGTGGCGAACTCCTCGTACTGACGCTCGGCCGCGGACTCGTCCAGGTACATCATCATGACCGGGAAATAGATCCGACGGGCGGGCGTGGTGGCCTCGTCGGGCTGCATGATGTCCTTCTCACGCAGCACCGAGGCCTTGTTCTGAAGCACCAAGACGCCGCGGCGGTCGCCATTCTGGACCACCGCGCCGTTCAGCACGAATTTCTCGCCGGGTTTCAGCGACAGCTTCAATGGCACAAGGCCGCTCCCTCTTGCATCGCTGCGTCGCCCCACCCCGCCGAGATGACGGTTTCGAAGCAGAAGCTAGGCGGAGGCGGTTAACGTCTCCTTGCCAGGCCCGCGACCGTGAGCCGCAGCTTAGGACTCAATTAAGCATACTGCCCCAGAGCATACTGCCTCAGAGGAAGATACTCTCCAATCCCAAGGCCCGGATCATGCCCCGCCAAAGCGCGCCCCAGATTTCAACCAGCGCCATGATCGCGGCCCAGGAGTCCGTCGTCCAACCCGTCCATGCCGGTTTCAGGGACTCGATCGCCGGCGACTCGGCCTCGGCCGCGGCCTTGGCCCGCCTGACCCGCGAGGCCCACGAACTCCGCAGCGAGCAGGCGGCCAAGCTTCTCGATCGCACGATCCGCGCCATCCAGAAGGGCGACTACGCCAAGGGCGAGCAGTTGGCCCTCAAGGCCCTGAAGCACGACGACAAGCTGCCCCTGGCCTGGCACGCCCTGGCCATCGCTCGCGAGAAGATCGGCGACTTCGCCAATTCGATGCACTGCTACGAAGCGGCGCTGAAGCTGATGCCCCACCATGGCGCGGCCGCCGGCGACCTGGGACGGCTGGCCCTTCGCATGGACATGCCGGAGATCGCCGCCAAGCTCTTCATCCACTATCTCGAATTCCGCCCCGACGACCTGGAAGCCATCAACAACCTGGCCAGCGCCCTTCGCGACATGAACCGCAACGAGGAGGCCATCGCGATCCTTCGCCCCGCGATCCAGGAACATCCCGAGGTGCCGCTGCTCTGGAACACCCTGGGCACGGTGATGTGCAGCATGGGCGACGCCAGGACGGCCATCACCTTCCTGGACGAGACGATCCGGCTGGAATCGACCTACGGCAAGGGCTACCACAACCGCGCCTACGCTAAGCTCGACCTGGGCGACGTCGAAGGCGCCCTGGCCGATGGCGACCTGGCCCTCGCCTACACCACCGCGCCCGAAGAGCTGGCGACCATGAACTTCGGCCGCGCCACGGCCCTGCTGGCGCTGGGCCGGATCGAGGAAGGCTGGAAGGCCTACGAAGCCCGGTTCTCCAAGGACCTGGTCGAAGCCCCCAGGTTCAACATCGGCGCTCCGCGTTGGACGCCGGGCCAGGCCCTGGGGGGCAAGCACCTGATGATCTGCGCCGAACAGGGCCTGGGCGACGAGGTGATGTTCTCCAACCTGCTGTCGGACGTCGTCGAAGCCCTGGGCCCCGACGGCAAGCTGTCGCTGGCTGTCGAGCGCCGGCTGATCCCCCTCTTCGAGCGCTCCTTCCCCCAGGCGGCCATCACGGCCCACCGGACGATCGCCTTCGAGGGCCGAATCTATCGCGGCGCGCCCTTCATCGAGGACTGGAGCGGCATCGACCTGTGGGCGCCGATGGGGGCGCTGCTGGAGACCTTCCGGCCCAGCATCGACTCGTTCCCGAAACGCCCCAGCTTCCTGGTCGCCGATCCCGATCGGGTCGAGCATTGGCGGCGAATGCTGGAAGACGCGCCGAAGGGCCCCAAGGTCGGCGTGTTGTGGAAAAGCCTCAAGCTCGACGGTGAGCGAGCCCGGCAATTCTCGCCCTTCCTGCTGTGGCGGCCGGTGTTCGAGACGCCCGGCGTCACCTTCGTCAACATCCAGTACGGCGACTGCGCCGAAGAGATCGCCATCGCCCGCGAGGAATTCGGCGTCGAGGTCTGGCAGCCGCCGGGGATCGACCTGAAGCAGGACCTGGATGACGTCGCGGCGCTGTGCTGCGCCATGGACCTGGTGGTGGGCTTCTCGAACGCCACGATCAACCTGGCTGGGGCTTGCGGTGCGCCGATCTGGATGCTGGGCGGCGCGGCGGCCTGGACCCGCCTGGGCCAGACCGACTTCTATCCCTGGTACCCGCAGGCCCGCTGCTTCGTCACGGCCGACTACAACGACTGGAACCCGACCATGACGGCGGTCGGCGCGGCCTTGCGTGAACGCTTCCCGGTCGGTTGACCGGCGAGGCCTCGCCCCGGGCGCACCGTATTTCCCCGGTAGACGAACACCGGTGTTCGGGCTTCAAGATTCCGTACCAACCACGGATACGCCATTGCCGCTCGCCATCCTCCAAGCCCGCATGTCGTCGACCCGGCTGCCCGGCAAGGTCCTGGCCGATCTGGCCGGGGCGCCGATGATCCTGAGGCAGATCGAGCGGCTCCAGCGCGCCACCCGGCTGAACCGGATCGTGGTCGCCACCTCCGACCAGGCCAGCGATGACCCGCTGGCCGTCTGCCTGATCGCCGCCGGCGTTGCGGTGTTCCGCGGGCCGCTGGACGATGTGCTGGCCCGCTATATCGGCGCGATGGAGGCCTTCGGGCCGGTTCGCACGGTGGTGCGCCTGACGGCCGATTGCCCGCTCGCCGATCCGGATCTGATCGACCAGACCCTGGACCTCCATCAGCGTTCGGGCGCCGACTACACCTCCAACACTCCGGCCAGGCGCAGTTTCGCCAAGGGGCTGGATGTCGAGGCGTTTGAATCCGTGGCGCTGAAGATCGCCGCCGACGAGACCGTCGATCCCTACGACCACGAGCATGTCACGCCGTTCCTCTACCGCCATCCCCGCCGCTTCAAGGTCGAGGGCCTGGAACAGGCGCGCGACGAGGGCGACGTGCGCTGGACGGTCGATCGACCCGACGACCTGGACTTCGTCCGCGCCGTGTACGACGGCCTCTACGCCGCCAAGCCGGCCTTCACCTCCGATGACGTGCGCGCCTTCGTGCGGAGCCGACCGGACCTTGTCGCCCTGGGGGGAGATCGCCGCCTATGAGCCTCCAGACCTCGCACACGCCCGCGCGCGTCGTCGTTCTGCGCGACGTGGCCGAAGCGGACCGCCAAAGGCTGCTGGACTGGCGCAACAGTCCCGAGGTCGCCGCCTTCATGTATTCCGACCACAGGATCCGCCATGCCGAGCACGACCGATGGTTCGATGGCATGGCCGGCGACGCCCGCCGGCGCTACTGGGTGATCGAGGTCGACGGCGAGCCGGTGGGCCTGGCCAACCTGGCCGACATCGATGTTCGAAATCGCCGCTGCGCCTGGGCCTATTACCTGGCCAGCCCGTCCGTCCGCGGCCTGGGCGTGGGCTCCTACATCGAGTTCTGGGTCATCGAATACGTCTTCAGGATCCTGGGCTTCGACAAGCTGTGGTGCGAGGTGCTGCTGTCCAACGAAAGTGTCTGGAAGCTCCACGAGCGCTATGGTTTCCAGCGCGAGGCCTTGTTCCGCCACCACGTGATCAAGGACGGGGCGCCCGCCGACGTGGTGGGGCTGGGCCTGCTGGCCCAGGACTGGCCGGCGAGGCGCGAGGAGATGGCCCAGCGCCTGCTGGCCAAGGGCTACGCCCTGCCCTTCGCCTGAGGCTCCTCGCCTGGAATCGACGGAACAATCGTCACGGACGACGGGTTGAATCCGGGACCGCGAGGGCGCGCCGCCCTTGCTTCTCGACTTCAGGGAGCCCGCCATGCCCACCGATATCGACCGTGACGACCAGGACGGCGCGGAAACCCTGGACGAGGCCAACCTGACCGACGATGGCGAGGACATCGCCAACTTCGACGACCTGGACGACGTCTATGACGTGACCCAGGCCGACGGCGACGCGGACGAGGAGGACGAGGACGTCGACGATCTGCTCGACGACGAGGATCTCGAGGCTATCGACGACGACCTCGAAGGCGCGCGCGACGACGAGGGCCTCGACATCGAGCGCGAGCCTCTGGAGGCCATCGCCGGCGATGACGAGGATCCGGAGGATCTGGTGTCGGACGACGATGACAGCGCCGCCGACTTCGAATCCACCGAACTGGCGGAGGACGATATCGAGTCGCTCGGCTATGCGAAGGAACGCTGAGCCCTTCAGGACCGGCGGTCGCCGTTGAAGCCGGGTCGCTCGACGCCTAGGTTCTGGGGGCGACAGGAGAGCGATTATGCCCGACCCAACGCCAGACACCCGCCTCGACGATCCGCTGGAACATCTCGAGGAGCAGCTCGAAGAGGGGCTGGAGGACAGTTTTCCGGCCAGCGACCCGCCCTCGGTCGCCCGCCGCCACCGCAAGCCGACGAAGCCGAGCGAAGAAGGCTGACGACAAGCCGGCTTGATCCGGCCGACCGTTGGTCTGTAGGTTAGTCCTGATTTGAACAACTGTTCGAGGCGGCTCGCCGGGGCCGCCGTCAGGAAACCGAATGAACTCGCGCTTCGAAGGCACCGCCGACTACGTCGCAACCGAAGACCTGAAGGTGGCCGTCAACGCCGCCGTGGCCCTGGAACGTCCCCTGTTGATCAAGGGCGAGCCGGGCACCGGCAAGACGGTCCTGGCCTACGAAGTGGCCAAGGCGATGAACGCGCCGCTGTTGACCTGGCACATCAAGTCGACCACCAAGGCCCAGCAGGGCCTCTACGAGTACGACGCCGTCACCCGCCTGCGCGACAGCCAGCTGGGCGACGAGCGGGTCAAGGACGTCCGCAACTACATCAAGAAGGGCAAGCTGTGGGAGGCCTTCGAGGCCCCGGCCCGGCCCGTGCTGCTGATCGACGAGATCGACAAGGCCGACATCGAGTTTCCCAACGACCTGCTGCAGGAACTCGATCGCAACGAGTTCTACGTCTACGAGACCAACGAGACGATCGCGGCCAAGGTCCGGCCGATCATCATCATCACCTCCAACAACGAGAAGGAGTTGCCGGACGCCTTCCTGCGCCGTTGTTTCTTCCACTACATCCGCTTCCCGGAGGAGGCGACGATGCAGGCCATCGTCGACGTGCACTTCCCGGGCATCAAGCAGAAGCTGGTCGCAGAGGCCCTGCGGATCTTCTACGACATGCGCAAGGTGCCGGGCCTGAAGAAGAAGCCCTCGACGTCCGAGCTGTTGGACTGGCTGAAGCTGCTGCTGGTCGAGGACATCGACGAGACCATCCTGCGCGAGAAGGATCCGACCAAGCTGATCCCGCCGCTGCACGGCGCCCTGCTGAAGAACGAGCAGGACGTCCACCTGTTCGAGCGCCTGGCCTTCCTGGCCCGCCGCGAGGGTTCGGGCTTGCGGCCGGGACAGTAGGCGCTCGCCGAAAGATTGCATCTGGACGCATGCTCTTCGCTCGGCCAAGCTTGGCCAAGCTTGGCCAGGGTTGGGAGTGCGCGACATGAAATCCTGGGCTTGGACGGCGCTTGGCCTCGCCATGGCGGCGGCTCCGGCGGCGGCGCGGGAAGCCTGTCCGGCGCGACCGCCCGTGCAGGCGATCGCCATGCCCTCGGCCAACATGCAGAGCGACCTGGTCACCCTGATCTCCCTGGGCCCGGCGATCGGCGACAAGGCGCTTCAGCGCAAGGCTTTGCTGAAGGCCAAGCCCAAGTGCGACGAGCCCGGCCTCGAGGCCGGCGGCGCGACCTACGCGCTGTTCGAGACCACGGCCGCCTCGCCGGTCCTGATGGCGCGCACCGCAAGCTCCGACGCGCCGATCTTCTTCGTCGCCCCGTTCGCCGACATGACCGCCGCGGTCATGGCCGAGATCGAGAAACGCCCCGCCCCTCCGGCGACGGCCAGCTACGTGCTGGGCGTTTCCACCAAGACGGGCGCTTCGGCGTTGCGTCTGTATCCGGCCGTTCCCGACAACGCGACGTTCAAGACCGACATCGCCGCGGCGCTGCAGGGCCGGCTGCCGCCGCTGGTCAGTCGCGACGAGCGAACCAAGGGCGTCCAGATCAATGTTCAGGCCGACGCCTACGAAGGTCCAAAATCCACGCCGGGAGCGACACCCCTGCCCGGCTCGGGCCCGGGTCTGCCGGCCGTCAGCGCGACGCCGCAAAATCAGAGCTTCCGCGACCAGCCGGACGGCGGCGCCCTGCACCAGGCCTCCGGCTTCACCTGCCCCGCGGCGATCGACGGCTTCAAGCGCGATCGCCTGACCGTCTACGACGCCGCCCAAGGCGGCCGCGACGTCAGTTGCGGCTATGCGACGCCCTCGGCGACGGCGACCCTCTACCTGACGAAACTGCCCGCCCAGTACACCCTGACCCGCGTGTTCGACATCTATGTCGAGCAGGCCAAGGCCCATACGCCGTCGGTGGGCGAGGTGGCCGATCCCTACCCGGCGTCCGAAGGCGGTCCGCGTCGCCAGGGCCGGTTCTGGCGCGACAAGGAAGGCCGCGACGAGGGCCTGTGGCTGATGCAGATCGGGCCCTGGTTCGCCAAGCTGCGCGTGACCTATACGGACGCCGACGCCGCGACGGTCCGCCAGCTGGCCGCCGACCTGCTGACGGCCATCGACGCCCAGGTGAAGCCCCCGACGGTATAGGCCCTTACCGCGATTTCATTGGATTTCCGCGCCTTCCCAGCCCAGGTTCGCGCCGAACGGGAGATTCCTCTGATGCGACACTTGCCGCTGACCGCCGCCGCGAGTTTGGCCGCGCTGATCGCCCTGGCCGCCTGCTCGCCCAAGGTCGAGGTCACGCACAAGGACCGCAAGTCCTCGGGCAGGCACGAACCCTTGCGGGCGATCAGCAAGCTGGACTGCCCGGACAAGCAGGGCGAACTGACCCGGGTCAGCGCCGCCGCCGACGGCCAGGCCTGCGTCTATGCCGGCCAGAACGCCGAGGTGACGCTCAAGCTGGTGGCCCTGAACGGTGGCGACGCCGAGGCGGCGCTGGCGCCGATCGAGGCCGACCTGAAGACCCTGATGCCGGCCATCAAGTCGCCGCCGCCTCCGCCGGCGCCCGGCGGCAAGCCGCGCGGCGACAGCGCCCGGATCAGCCTGCCCGGCATCAGGATCGACGCCCACGACAAGGGCGCCGACATCAAGATCGGCGGCCTGACCATCAACGCCAATGACGACACGGCCGAGGTCAAGGTCGCCAAGAACGTCACCCTCCGCGACGGGGACACGACGAAGAAGGTGACCGAGCGCGTCAGCGGCGGCAATTCCAACGTCAGCGTCAAGACCAGCGACGACGAAGAAGGCGATGTCGACATCCACGCCACCGACGAGGGGGCCCAGATCCGCCAGCGCCGGCGCGGCGACGGGGTGCGCGCCACCCTGATCCTGGCCAGCGACAAGGCCGCCAGCGGCTATCGAGTCGTCGGCTACGAGGCCCGTGGCCCCAAGGGCGGTCCGCTGGCCGTGGCCGTGGTCAAGGCCAAGGGCCGCGACGGCAGCGACCACGATATCTTCGAGGACATGAAGACCCTGGTCCGCCACAACGTCGGGGGCTGAGCCTCCTTTCTCCCTCAAACGGGCTTCACCTCCATCACCTTGTAGGTCAATGGCCGGCCATCCTCGTCGGTGACGGTGACGTATTCGCCCAGGGCGAAGCGGTGCTCGCCCAGGCGGTGCACCGGCTCGTCGTCCAGCTCGACGTCCTCGTCGTAGTCGAAGAACCACCGCTCGCCGCGGCGGTTCAGGCGCCCGTCGGCGGCGTCCTCGTCCGGGGCGAAGCGGCGCACCACGCAGTCATCCTTGGCCTTGGCGTAGGCCGCCGCGTCAAGGTGGCCGTCCTCGGTCAGGGGCGC
>Ga0102590_1005094_pt1 | contig 10336 bp, 9 predicted proteins | sample AraplaMF_Col_mMF_FD_76859 | JGI IMG/M metagenome (GOLD analysis project Ga0102590, IMG submission 76859) | Arabidopsis root microbial communities from the University of North Carolina, USA - plate scrape MF_Col_mMF | ecosystem: Host-associated > Plants > Roots > Endosphere | place: USA...
CGTCAGGGCCTGGAAGAAGGCGATGTTGTGCCAGGACAGCAGCACCTGGCCCAGGATCTCCTCGGCCTTGAACAGGTGGCGCAGATAGGCCTTGGAATAGTCGCGGCTGGCCGGGCAGTCGCTGGTCGGGTCCAGCGGGTCCTCGTCCTCGGCGTAGCGGGCGTTCTTGATGTTGATCGCCCCGTCCCAGGTCCAGGCCTGGCCGTGGCGGCCCGAGCGGGTGGGCAGCACGCAGTCGAACATGTCAACGCCGCGCCAGACGGCCTCGACGAGATCGATGGGCTTGCCCACGCCCATCAGGTAGCGAGGACGGTCGGCCGGCAGCATGGCCGGCGCGTAGTCCAGCACCTCGCACATCGCCTCGTGCCCCTCGCCGACGGCCAGGCCGCCCAGCGCGTAGCCGTCGAAGCCGATCTCCCGCAGGCGGTCGGACGATTCCTGGCGCAGGTTGCGGAAGGTCGAGCCCTGCTGGATGCCGAACAGGGCCTGGCCGTCGCGCGTCCCGAAGGCGGCCTTGGAGCGCTTGCCCCAGCGGGCCGACAGCTCCATGCCCTGGCGCGCCCGCGCCTCTTCCGCCGGCCAGGCGACGCACTCGTCCAGCTGCATGACGATGTCGCTGCCCAGCAGGTCGGCCTGGATCTCCATCGACCGTTCGGGGCTCAGCACGTGCTTGGAGCCGTCGATATGGCTGGAGAAGGTGACGGCCTCCTCGGTGACCTTGCTGATCCCCGACAGGCTCATCACCTGGAAGCCGCCGCTGTCGGTCAGGATCGGCCGGTCCCAGCGCATGAATTTGTGCAGCCCGCCCAGGCGCTTCACGCGCTCGGCGCCCGGCCGCAGCATCAGGTGGTAGGTGTTGCCCAGGATGATGTCGGCGCCGGTCGCCTGGACCTGGTCGACGGTCAGGGCCTTGACCGTGGCGGCCGTGCCCACCGGCATGAAGGCCGGCGTGCGGATGTCGCCGCGCGGGGTCTTCAGCACGCCCGTGCGCGCCGCGCCGTCGGTGGCTTTGATCTCAAAGGGAAAGGCGACCATCAGGCTTGCTCTGGCCCATTCTCATTTGTGGGAGCGCGGAACAGCAAGGACCCGTCGCCATAGGAATAGAAGCGATAGCCCGTGGCGATCGCGTGCTCATAGGCCGCCTTCATCGTCGCCTGGCCGGCGAAGGCGCTGACCAGCATGAACAGGGTCGACTTGGGCAGGTGGAAGTTGGTCATCAGCACGTCGGCGGCGCGGAACCGGTAGCCGGGGGTGATGAAGATCGCGGTCTCGTCGGCGAACGGCCTGATCACCCGATCCTCGCCCGTGGCGCTCTCCAGCAGGCGCAGGCTGGTGGTCCCAACGCAGACGATGCGGCCACCGGCGGCGCGGACGGCGTTCAGGGCGTCGGCGACCGCGGCGGGAACCTCGCCGAACTCGGCGTGCATCCTGTGTTCGGAGACCACGTCGGTCTTGACCGGCAGGAAGGTGCCCGCGCCGACGTGCAGGGTCACGAAGTGCAGGGAGACGCCCCTCGCCTTCAGCCGCTCCAGCAGGTCGGGGGTGAAGTGCAGGCCGGCGGTCGGGGCGGCCACCGAGCCGTCCTCGCGGGCGTAGACGGTCTGGTAGTCGGCCCGGTCGCGCTCGTCCTCGGCGCGCTTGGCGGCGATATAGGGCGGCAGCGGCATCTCGCCATGGGCGGCCACGGCCAGGTCCAGGTCGACGCCGGCGAAGTCGAAGGCCAGTTCGATCTCGCCGCCCTCGTGCTTGGCGACCACGGTGGCGTCCAGCAGGCCGGCCATGCAGGCGCGGTCCCCTCCCCCTTTGGCCTCACCATGGCCGAAGGCGATGCGGTCGCCCGCCTTCAGCCGCTTGCCCGGACGCATGAAGGCGACCCAGCGGTCGGGCGCGACGCGACGGTGCAGGGTGGCTTCGACGGCCACCGGCGATCCGTCGCCGCCGCCCGTCTCCCGGCCCGCCCGCCGGCCCATCAGCCGGGCCGGAATCACGCGGGTGTCGTTGAAGACCAGGGCGTCGCCCGGACGCAGAAAGTCGGGCAGCTCGCGCACGATGCGGTCTTCCAGGCCCTCGCCCGGCTTGACCACCAGCAGGCGCGCGGAATCCCGCGGCTCGGCCGGCCGCAGGGCGATCGCCGCGTCGGGCAGGTGAAAATCGAAGTCGGACAGGCGCATGGGGCGGCTTCAAGGCCACGGCGGGGCGTCGAGGTCAAGCGCGGAGGCGGCGCGGTCCAGCCAAGCTTCGATGGACAAACCGCCCTTCCGGCCGCCATCCTGCCCCCCCGACGCCATCACGGGGGAGTCATGACCGTCATCGACCGCCGCTTGCCGGCCCTGCTGGCCTGCCTGGCCCTCGCCGCCTGCAAGCCCGCGGCCGAGGTCAAGACGCCCGAGGCCGCGCCCGCGCCGTCAACGGCCCCGGCCGCGACGCCGGCCGCGCCGGCGACGTTCTCGAACGACCCGAACCTGGACAGCCGGGGCGTCTATCTCACCCGCGCCGTCGTCCAGTCCGGCAACCTCAAACTGGCCTCGCTGGACATCGGCCAGGCCGGTGACTTCGCCGATTGGGAAGCCGGCAAGCGCCCGGCGACCTACGCGCCGATCTTCATGACGTTCGACGACGTCACCAGCCCGACGGCGGAAAACGAGCTGGGTCAGACCTATCGCACGGTGTCGATCCGGGTGATGCCGACCGCCTATCGCGTCGACGGCCAGGAGGTCAGCTTCCATGGCGTCGACCCGAACCTTGGCCAGGTGACCTTCACCGGCGTCTTCGACCTCAAGGCGCTGAAGGCGGCCAAGGCCGCCGGCCCCGGCGAGCCGAAACCCGTCCTGACGGGCGTGCTGCAGGTCGGCGACCATGTATTCCGCGACATCGTCTTCAGCTACTTCGGCGGCGACTAAGGCCCGCGCGAACGGCGTGCGGTCGTGCTAAGGGCCGTGAAATGCGCCTCGTCCTCCACCTCGCCAACCTGTTCCTGCGCGGCACCGCGCTGATGCTGTGCCTGGTGGGCGCGGTCGCCGGACTGGCCGGCCTGGGCGGCGCGTTCAGCGACCGTCTCGACGCCCTGACCCACGCGGCGCCGGCCTGGCTGGCGTGCGCGGCGGCCGGCCTGGCCTTGGCCGTCGCCTTCTCGCGGGGGGACGAGCGCAAAGCCCTCTCGGCCTTCGCCCTGCTCGGGATCGTCGCCACGCTGGCCCTGATGGGGCCGGAGCTGGTCTCGGCCCTGCAACGGCCGGAAAAGGCGGCGACGGCCTCGTCGCAAGTCAAGCTGGTCCAGTTCAACGCCTGGGCCGACAACCTCGACCCCGACGCCACGACCGCCTGGCTGCTGAAGCAGAACGCCGATGTCGTGGTTCTCGAGGAGGCCGGCGGCGGGGCCTGGCCCGTGGTGCGCGCGCTCAAGAAGGCCTATCCCTACAGCACGGCCTGTGGGGTCAGGTACGGCTGCGACACCCGGATGTTCAGCCGCTGGCCCATCGTCGCGGAACACGGCTTCCACCAGGACAACCTTGATCTGGCCGGCGGCTGGATGACCTTGCGCCATCCGCTCGGCGACTTCACCGTGGCGGGCGTTCATTTCGTCTGGCCCGTTCCCGCGGGACAGTGGCAGGCGCAGAGCCGGACGCTGGTCCATAGGCTGGCGCCCTTTCCCAGGGACAGCCTGATCCTCACCGGCGACTTCAATTCCACGCCCTGGTCGTGGAGCCTGCGCCGGCAGGACAAGGCCCTGGGCCTGGAGCGCCGCACCCGCGCCCTGGCCAGCTGGCCCAGCGGCGCGTTCTCGCGGGTGCTCAAGGCGCCCTTCCCCGTCCTGCCGATCGACCATGTCTATGCCGGCAAGGCCTGGAAGACGGTCAAGGTCGAGCGCGGCCCCAGCCTGGGCTCGGATCACCGGCCGGTGGTGGCGATCCTCGCCCGCTGACGAGCGGCCGGCCAGCGCCGGGCAAGGCCAGCGCCCAGCAAAAAGGCCCCGGTCTCCCGGGGCCTTCTCGGTCTCGAAGCCGCGATCACTCAGGCGTCGGCGGCGATCTTGGCGCTGAGGATCTTGCCCGGATTGCGCGGCGGCTCGCCGGTCGGCAGGGAGTCGACGTTCTCCATGCCTTCGACCACCTGGCCCCAGACCGTGTACTGGTTGTCCAGGAAGGTGGCGTCGTCGAACACGATGAAGAACTGGCTGTTGGCCGAGTTCGGGTCGGGCGTGCGGGCCATCGAGCAGACGCCGCGCACATGCGGCTCCTTGGAGAACTCGGCCTTGATGTCCGGCTTGGCCGAACCGCCGCGGCCGGTGCCGGTCGGGTCGCCGCCCTGGGCCATGAAGCCCGGGATCACGCGGTGGAAGACGACGCCGTCATAGAAGCCTTCGCGGACCAGTTCCTTGATGCGGTCCACGTGGCCCGGGGCCAGGTCGGGACGCATCTTGATCGTGACCGGGCCGGTCTCAAGCGTCAGGATCAGGGTGTTTTCGAGGTCGGCCGACATGGTCATCCCTTGAGGATTGGAGGAGTCGCAAGGCTTCTAGCCCGCTTTCCGCAAGGGGGAAACCGCGCGGTTGAATCCCGAACGCGGATCAATCGCCACGGCCCAGCTCGCGACCTAGCGGATGTCGACCGCCAGATCGAGGTCGCAGACCGAGAAATCGGCGCCGCGCGCCCCGCGCTTGCGGGCGATCTCGGCCTTGAACCAGGCGCCGGCCGGGTCGACGACCCGCACCGTCGGGCGCTCCGCCGGCGGAATGTCGGCCAGCAGCCGCACCTTGATCATCCGGTCCTGCGGCTTCTCGACCGGCTCGCCGGTCTTGATGGCCCGCACCACGTCCAGCCCGGACAGCACCCGACCGAAGGCGGTGTAGCGCTTGTCCAGCGACGGATAGGGTTGGCGCATCAGGAAGAACTGGCTGTTGGCCGAGTCGACGGCCTCGTCGCGGGCCTCGCCGACCACGCCGGGGCAGTAGGTCCCCCAGGCCGAGACCTTCTTGTCCGAGGTCATCCCCGACCAGCTCCAGGCCTGGCTGACCACCGGCAGCGACTTGAGCAGGCCCACCTCGGTCCCGGCCGGGGCGGCGGCGGCCACGAACGGCGTCGCGGCGTCGCGGCGGAAGGTGAACTCGGCCTTCAGGTTGGGCTTCTTCGTGCCGCCCTCCCCCGTATCGTCCGGGTCGCCGGTCTGGGCCATGAAGCGGTCGATCACCCGGAAGAAGGTGCGGCCGTCATAGACGCCTTCGCGGGTCAGCTCCTGGAAGCGCGCCACGTGGCCGGGGGCGACCTCGGGGATCAGCTCCAGGATCACCCGGCCCTTGCTGGTGTCGATCACCACCACGTCCTCGGCCGCCGGGGTCCGCCAGTCGCTCGCCTTGGGCGGCGCGACCTTCGGCGCGGCCTGGAGCCCCCCGACCGCGACGAGGCTCGAAAGCAGGACGGCCGTGGCGATCAGGGGGCGGATCATCATTTCACCTTCACCGGAACATCGACGTCGCAGGGCCCGAACGCCCCGCCCATCTCGGCGCGCTTCTTCTCGACCAGGGCCGCGAAGGCCGCCGAGCGGGTGTCCATCACCTGGATGGCCGGACGCTGGGCGGCGGGCATGTCGGACAGCACGCGGACGGTCAGCATCTTGTCCTGCGGATCCGGGACCGGCTCGCCGGTCTTGATGGCGCGGATGACCTCGACGCCGGTCAGGGCGCGGCCGAACGGGGTGTAGGTCTTTTCCAGGGACGCATAGTGCTGGCGCATGAAGAAGAACTGGCTGTTGGCGCTGTCGGGGTCGCCGGCCCGGGCCATGCCCAGCACGCCAGGGCAGAAGGCGCCCCAGGCGGCCACCTTGCCGTCGGCGGTCATCGCCGCCAGGGCGCTGTTCTGGCTGTAGACCGGCAGCGCGCCGACGAAGCCCATCTCGGTCGTGCCGGACTTGCCCGCGGGGGCATAGCCGGGACCGCGGCGGAACAGGAATTCGGCCGTCAGGTTCGGCTGGTCGGAACCGCCGGTGCCGTCGTTCTTGGGATCGCCCGTCTGGGCCATGAAGCTGTCGATGACCCGGAAGAAGGTCAGGCCGTCGTAGAAATGGGCCTTGGCCAGCTGGCGCACCCGCGCCACGTGGTTGGGGGCCGTCTCGGGCGACAGCTCGACGATGATCCGGCCCTTGTTGGTGTCGACCACCAGGATGTTCTCGGGATCGGGCGTCCGCCAGTCGGCGGCCTGCTGGGCGCTGGCGGCCGAGGCCGCGGTGAGCGCCAGGACGGCGGCGATGGACGCAAGCTTCATGGAGATCCCCGATAGAACTGACCCGACGGCGTAGAACGCCGCCGCGCGGACGACAAGTGGCGACGCCTTAGAGCCGACGATTCCGGCGAGTTTGGGGTCTCGCCGCGCGGCCCCCTCCGGCCCTTCGGGCCACCTCCCCCAGAGGGGGGAGGACCTTGGTGGCGTGGCTTCGCCGTCTCACGCGGCTGGCCGCTGAGCTGATGGAAAGGGACGCGGAGCGCCGGACATCGTCCGGAGTGTTTGAAGAACTAACCGTTTCGACGAAGCCCAGAGCGCCCGCGCGATCGAACACGCAACCAAGGCGTGAGGATAGGCATTACTAACCCTTAGGGGTGGAATTCTTCCCCCCGGCAGTCGTCGTTTCGAGCACGAAGCGACGTGCCCGCCGCGCCCCGGCCGAAGAGATCGGGGCCACCATGCCGCGCGTCACCACCAGGGCCGCTCGCCAGAAGATCGCGGAAAACCAGGTCGAGGGATTCCGAAAGAACCTCGGCCCGTTCGTCGTCGCCGCCGAGACGACCCGATCAGCGATGGTGTTCACCAACGCCGCCGAAGCCGGCAATCCGATCATCTTCGCCAACGACGCCTTCCTCGCCTTGACCGGCTATGGTCGTGAAGAAGTGCTGGGCAAGCCGTTCGATTTCCTGCTGGCGCGCGGCAACAATCTCGAGGCCTTGGCCAGGATCGAGGCGGCGTTCGCCGGGGAATTCCACGAACAACTCGAGATTTGCGACGAACGCCGCGACGGCGGCACGTTCTGGGCGTCGCTGTCGATCAACCCGGTCTGGGACGCGGAGGGCCTGGTCGTGCAGCACTTCTCGTCGTTCGTGGACATCACCGGAACCAAGCGGGAAGCCGAACGACTCCGTTTCCTTCTGGACGAACTGAACCATCGCACTCAGAACACGCTGGCCACGGTGCGGGCGATCGCCGCCCAAACCCTTCGATCCCAGGACAGCGCCGTTGTGCAGGCTTTCGAAGGCCGCGTCCTGGCGTTGGCCAAGGCCCATGGCCTGCTGGGCCGGGGCAGCTGGGACGCCGTGCCGTTGCAGGACGTCCTGGACCGCATCCTGCAGCCGTACGGGCTGGGCGGCGACGCTCCGCCTCGCATCAAGCTCGAGGGCGAGGACGTTCGGCTGCACGCCAAGGCCGCCCTGTCCTTGGCCCTGGTGTTCCATGAACTGGCGGCGAACGCCTCGACCCACGGGGCCCTGTCGGTCGCCGGGGGTCAGGTCGGCATCGGCTGGCGCATCGAAACCACGCCGGGCGCGACCAGGCTGCACCTTCGCTGGCAGGAGAGCCAGGGTCCCTTGGTCGCCCCCCCCCCCCCGAGCCGCAAGGGCTTCGGCTCGCGCCTGATCGAACGCGGGTTGGCGCAGGACCTTGGTGGCGAGGTTCGCGTCACCTACGAACAGTCCGGCCTCATCTGCCAGATCGCCATGCCGCTGAAGCCCCCGGTGGGACCATGACCCCCGAACTGATGGGCCGCCGCATCCTCCTGGTGGAGGACGAATTGCTCATCTCCTGCCTGTTGGAGGACATGCTTGAAGACCTCGGCTGCACGCTGGTCGGCCCGGCCTCGCGGGTCGACCAGGCGCTGCGGCTGGTGGCCGGCGAGGCGATCGACGCTGTCATTCTCGACGTCTCGCTCGACCAGCAACTGAGCTATCCCGTCGCCGACGCGCTTGTCGCTCGAGGCATCCCCTTCCTGTTCTCGACAGGCTACGACAGAGACAGGCTGCGGGACGGCTACAGGTCCTTCGCCATGCTGCAGAAACCCTTCCATCCGTCGGAATTGGCCGAGGTCCTGTCGGGACTCTTCGCGGGAGCTCGCCTCCTTCCTTCCCCGGCCTGACGAGCGCCAGGTACGCCCCAAGAGCCCGCGCTCTACGCGGATCCGCTTCGGGTCGAACTCAGCCCGCCGCGCCAGGCCGGCAAGCGGACGTTCGGCGGCGGCGGTCAATTCCGACCTGACCGCCCGCGAAACCGCCCCCCTACTTCGCCAGCTTGGCCAGCAGCTGTTCGGCCACGCCCGGCGGCACGAACTTGTGGACGTCGCCGCCCAGGGCCGCGATCTCCTTGACCAGGCGCGAGGCGATGGCCTGGTGGCGCGGGTCGGCCATCAGGAACACGGTCTCGATCTCGCGGTCGAGCTGCTGGTTCATGGCCGTCATCTGGAATTCGTATTCGAAGTCGGCCACGGCCCGCAGGCCGCGCACGATCATCTGGGCCCCGACCTCGCGAGCGAAGTGCATCAGCAGGCTGTCGAACGGCCGGACCTCGATCTCGGCGATCTGGGTCAGGTGGGCCGTCTCGCGGCGCACGATCTCGACCCGTTCGTCCAGCGAGAACAGCGGCCCCTTGCCGATGTTCACCGCCACCCCGATCACCAGCTTGTCGACCAGCTTGACCGCCCGGCCGATGATGTCGAGGTGGCCGTTGGTGACCGGGTCGAAGGTGCCCGGGTAGAGACCGATCCGCATGCTTTTCCCTCACCCGGGCCTAAGCCCGCTGGCCCCTTGCTCTGGGTCGCTTACGAGGTCTCGTCCGCCCCGTTTTCGTCGCCCGTGTTGTCGTCCCCGCCGGCTTCGGCCAGGCGCTCGACGCTGACGACGTGTTCGTCGGCGGCGGTGCGGAAGATGGTTACGCCCTGAGTATTCCGCGCCGCAACACGAATTTGCGAGACCGGCACGCGGATCATCTGGCCGGCGTCGGTGACCAGCAGGATCTGGTCGCCGTCCTCGACCGGGAACGAGCCCACCAGCTTGCCACCGCGCTTGCTGAGGTCCTGGGCCGTCAGGCCCTGGCCGCCGCGGCCGGTGCGGCGATAGTCGTAGGCGCTGGTGCGCTTGCCGAAGCCCTCCGACGACACGGTCAGCAGGATCTCCTCGGCCGCGCCCAGTTCGGCGATGCGCTCCGGCGTCAGGCTGGCCTCGCCGCCGTCCTCTTCGCCCTCTTCCGGCGCGACCGGAGCCTCGTCGCCTTCCTCGCCCAGGGCCCGGGCCAGGGCCCGCTGGTGCTTGAGATAGGCGGCGCGCTCGGCCGGGGTGGCGTCGACATTGCGCAGCACGCTCATCGAGATGACGCTGTCGCCCTCGGCCAGGCGCACGCCGCGCACGCCGGTGGAGTCGCGGCTGGCGAACACCCGCACCTCATCGGCCGAGAAGCGGATGCAGCGGCCCGAGGCGGTGTTGAGCAGGATGTCCTTCTGGCTGTCGCAGACGGCCACGCCGACGATGCCGTCGCCTTCATCCAGTTTCATGGCGATCTTGCCGTTGCGGCGCACGTCCACGAAGTCCGACAGCTTGTTGCGGCGCACGCTGCCCGAGCGGGTGGCGAACATCACGTCCAGGCCGTTCCAGGTGGCCTCGTCCTCCGGCAGGGCCAGGATCGAGGTGATGGTCTCGCCCGGCTCGATCGGCAGCAGGTTGACGAACGCCTTGCCGCGGCTGTTGGCGACGCCCAGCGGCAGGCGCCAGACCTTCATCTTGTAGACCTTGCCGCCGGACGTGAAGAACAGCAGCGGGGCGTGGGTCGAGGCCGAGAACACCCGGGTGACGGCGTCCTCGTTCTTGGTGGCCATGCCGGCCTTCCCCTTGCCGCCCCGGTGCTGGGTGCGATAGGCGGCCAGCGGCGTGCGCTTGACGTAGCCGCCCAGGGTGACGGTGATGACCATTTCCTCGCGGACGATCAGGTCTTCGTCTTCCATGTCGGCGTCGCCGTCGACGATCTGGCAGCGGCGCGGGATGGCGAACTTGTCGCGCACCTCGACCAGTTCCTCGCGGACCACGGCCATGATGTTGGCGCGGTCCGACAGCAGGTCCAGATAGCCCTTGATGGCCTCGGCCAGGGTGGCGGCCTCGTTGCCGATCTCGTCGCGGCCCAGGCCGGTCAGGCGTGACAGGGTCAGGGCCAGGATGGCGCGGGCCTGCTCGTCGGTCAGGCGGATCAGGCCGCCGTCTTCCTGCACGGTGCGCGGGTCGGCGATCAGCTCGACCAGCGGCAGCATGTCGCCGGCCGGCCACGACTTGGCCACCAGCCGCTCGCGGGCCTCGGTCGGGTCCTTGGACGAGCGGATG
>Ga0102590_1005097_pt1 | contig 10332 bp, 6 predicted proteins | sample AraplaMF_Col_mMF_FD_76859 | JGI IMG/M metagenome (GOLD analysis project Ga0102590, IMG submission 76859) | Arabidopsis root microbial communities from the University of North Carolina, USA - plate scrape MF_Col_mMF | ecosystem: Host-associated > Plants > Roots > Endosphere | place: USA...
GGAGCGCGGCGCGCGCATGATCGTGATCGATCCGCGCCGCACCGACACCGCTGATGACGTCGAGCTGTTTCTCGGCCTCAAGGCCGGCACCGACACCGCGCTGTTCTCCGGCCTGTTCGTCCATCTCGCCGACAACGGCGCGCTCGACCGGGACTACATCGCGCAGAACACCTCAGGCTTCGATGATGCGCTGGCGCGCGCACGCAACATCGCCGGCAGCATCACCGCGACCGCGCTGGCCACGGGCCTGTCCGAGCAGGACGTCGCCACCTTCTTCAAGATGTTCCGTGACACCGAGAAGGTCGTCACGCTCTATTCGCAAGGGGTCAACCAGTCGGCGCAGGGCACCGACAAGGTCAACGCGATCCTGAACTGCCATCTCGCCACGGGGCGCATCGGCAAGCCAGGGGCTTCGCCGTTCTCGCTGACCGGCCAGCCCAACGCGATGGGCGGCCGCGAGGTCGGGGGGCTCGCCAACATGCTCGCTGCCCATATGGGCTTTACACCGCCCGACATTGATCGCGTGCGTCGGTTCTGGAAGGCGCCGCGCATTGCCACCCATGAAGGGTTGAAGGCCGTGCAGCTGTTCGAGGCGATCAACCGCGGCGAGATCAAGGCGCTGTGGGTAATGGGTACCAACCCCGCGGTCTCGCTGCCCGACGCGGACATGGTCCGCGATGCCATGAAGAAGCTCGAGCTGTTCGTGGTCTCCGAGAACGTGCTCTCCAACGATACAGTCGAGGCCGGCCCGCACGTGCTGCTGCCCGCGCTCGCCTGGGGCGAAAAGTCCGGCACCGTGACCAACTCCGAGCGCCGCATCTCGCGCCAGCGCTCGTTCTTGCCGGCACCAGGCGAGGCACGGCCGGACTGGTGGATCCTCAGCGAGACTGCCAAGCGTCTCGGCTTCGGCGATAGCTTCAACTACAAATCCGCCGCCGAGATCTTCCGCGAGCATGCTGCGCTCTCGGCGTTCGAGAACGGCGGCAGCCGCGACTTCGACATCGGCGCGCTGACTTCGCTGTCCGACGACGCCTTCGATGCGCTGAAGCCGATACAATGGCCGGCGCGCGAAGGCGAGGCGCCTGGCGAGCGCTTCTTTGCCGAGGGCGGCTTCTACACCAATGACGGCAAGGGCCGCTTCGTCGCGCCGGAGGTGCCGGCGCTGCGCAGCGAGACCGGTGCTTCGCGTCCGCTGCGGTTGAACACGGGGCGCATCCGCGACCAGTGGCACACCATGACGCGTACGGGCTTGAGCCAGCGGCTGGGTGCGCATCTGCCGGAACCCTTTGTCGAGATCCACCCTGACGACGCCAGCAAATACGGCATCGTTCATGACGGCTATGCCCGCGTCACCACCGATCACGGCCAGTGTGTCCTGAAGGTCGTCGTGAGCGAAGGCCAGCAGCGCGGCGCGCTGTTCGTGCCGATCCACTGGAGCGCGATGAACAGCTCGCACGGCCGCGTCGGCGCGCTGGTGCAGTCCTTCACCGATCCGTTCTCGGGCCAGCCGGAGTCGAAGGCAACGCCGGCCGCGATCGCTTCTTACGAATTCGTCTTCCGCGGTTTTGCGCTGTCCCGCAAACAGCTCGACCTGCCGCAAAACCTGTTGTGGACCCGCGTTACGGTCACCGGCGGTTTCGGCTATCTCTTCGCCGACAATGCGGATCTGTCGCGCTGGCCGGCGTGGCTCGATGGTGTCGCCGGCGAGGACGTCGCCGACTATCGCGATTTCGGCGGCGGCGTCTATCGCGCGGCCTCGTTTTCGGGCGATCGTATCGAGACCTGCCTGTTCGTCGGCCCCGGACATGATGCCGGCGACTGGGAGGTGGTGAAGAGCCTGTTCGCGGCCGACCACGTCACCGACGATCAGCGCCGCATGTTGTTGTCAGGCAAGTCAAGCGAGGATGCCGCCTCGACCGGCCCGATCGTCTGCGCCTGCTTCGGCGTCGGTCGCGGCACCATCTGCGATACTATCGTGAGCGGTGCGCGCAGCGCCGCCGAGATCGGCGCAAAGCTCAAGGCCGGCACCAATTGCGGCTCCTGCATCCCCGAGCTGAAGCGGCTGATCGCGACGACGGACGTGCCCGCGAAGCAGGCCAAGGTCGCAAACGCGGCGGGGTAGGCCGACATTCTCCGGCTGCGCCGCATCCTCAGCTGTCATCGCCCGGCCTGCCGCCTTCGCTGAAGCTTCGGCGGGCCGAGCACCCCCGTGTGGGCCTCAGCGAAGCCTTGGCGTAGCCGGGTCGCGGGGAATGACAGTGAGGGCGAAGTGCCATGCGTCCGCCCCAATCGACGTGTCCGCGGTAGTGCCCTATGCTGCCGCGCGCTCCCCCTCAATAATCACAACAAATATAATGTACCTGGAAACGCCACCGCGCCTGATCGAAACCACGATCTTCTCAGCCATGCCCGACACTTTCCGCCGCAAGGGCGTGCGGACGGATTGGGCCGACGCCAACCGGCCGGGTGTGCCGACCGACAGCTTTGTTGAAGGGCCGTCATTCGACAAGGACGGTAATCTCTACATCGTCGACATTCCCTTCGGCCGGATCTTTCGTATCGCGCCCGGTGGTGCGTGGTCGCTCGTGATCGAATACGAGGGCTGGCCGAACGGGCTGAAGATTGCAGCCGACGGCCGCATTCTGGTCGCCGACTATATGCATGGCATCATGGAGCTCGACGCCAAGGCCGGCCGCATCAAGCCGATCCTGACGTCGCGCAATTCGGAATCGTTTCGAGGCTGCAACGATCTGCATCTCGGCTCCAACGGCGACATCTTCTTTACCGACCAGGGCCAGACCGGCCTGCACGATCCGAGCGGGCGCGTCTACCGGCTGACGCCGAACGGCCGGCTCGAATGCCTGATCAGTACCGGCGTCAGCCCGAATGGCCTGGTGCTCGATCCGACCGAGACTGTGCTGTTTGTTGCCATGACGCGCGACAATGCAGTGTGGCGGCTGCCGTTCATGCGAGACGGCACGGTGTCCAAGGTCGGCCGGTTCTGTTCGCTGTTCGGCACTTCGGGTCCCGATGGCCTGACGATGGATATGAAGGGCCGTCTGTTCGTCGGCCATGCCTCGCTCGGCCACGTCTTCGTGTTCGCGCCAAACGGCGAATTGATTGCGCGGATCAAGTCCTGCGCCGGGCCGAACTGCACCAATGTCGCCATCGGTGGCGCGAACAGAGATCGGCTCTATATCACGGAATCGGCGACCGGCAGTATCCTGGTCGCCGATATCAGCGGATTGAACTCTTGAGCTCGATGGCGGTTTGCCTGACTTGAATGAGCTGCATTGGAGACAAGCATGAACAGGCATCCCTTCGGCAAGACCGGCGCCAACGTCTCCGTGATCGGGCAGGGCACCTGGTATCTCGACCACGGTGATCGCAAGCGCGCGATCGCCGCGCTTCAGCGCGGGCTCGATCTCGGCATGACCCATATCGACACCGCCGAGATGTATGGCGATGCCGAGCTCGTCATTGCGGATGCGATCGCGGGCCGCCGCGATGAAGTGTTCCTGGTGTCAAAGGTGCTGCCGAGCAACGCCTCGCGCCGCGGCACCATCACGGCCTGCGAACGCTCGCTGAAGCGGCTGAAGACCGATCGGCTCGATTGCTACCTGCTGCACTGGCGCGGCTCGTATGATCTTGAAGACACCGTCGCTGCATTCGAAGAGTTGATGAAGGCCGGCAAGATCAAATCCTGGGGCGTCTCCAATTTCGACGCCGACGATCTCGACGAAATTCTCGAGGTCGCGGGCGAAGGCAAGATCGCCTGCAATCAGGTGCTCTATCATCTCAAGGAGCGCGCGATCGAGCATGCGGTGATCCCGTGGTGCGAGCGGCATGGCGTCGCTGTCGTTGCGTATTCGCCGTTCGGGCACGATGATTTTCCCGATGAACGCAGCAAGGGCGGCGCGGTGCTGGCGCGCATCGCAGAGGCGCGTCGTGCGACGCCGCGTCAGGTCGCGCTGAGCTTTCTCACCCGTGCGACTACGGTGTTCGCGATCCCGAAGGCCTCGTCGGCGGAACATGCCGAGGAAAATGCGGGAGCTGGTGATTTCGTGCTGACGAAAGAGGAGATTTCGGCGCTGGATGCGGCGTTTCCGCGCGGTCCGAAGCCACGCGGCCTGCCCATGCTGTAGTGCAGCAAAACGCGTTTTACTCGCATTCTTAATGGAGTATTGACGCGCGCGGACCTGAGTGCATATCGGCATCCTGTTTTCGGAAGTTGTGAAAGCGGCGCATTTGTCGTTCTTTACAAGCCGATCTCGATTCGTATTTTCCCCGGGTTCCTACAGTGACACCGCCGCCCGCCGCAGCCGCAAGGCTCGACAGTATTTCCATGCCTGCCGTGACGGAGAAGAAGCAGGAGGCTCGCCGCGCTCCTGCGCGCGTCGATCATCCCTTCAAGGGCATCGCGCTGGTGCTGCTGTCGACGGTGTTTCTCGGCTGCTCCGACGTCACCGCGAAATATCTCTCGACCAGCCTGCCTTCGATCGAGATCACCTGGATCCGCTTCGTCACCTTCGCGCTGATGTTCACGCCGGTGATGCTGCCGGGCTCGCCCGTGCAGGCGATGCGCACCGAGCGTCTTGGCCTGCAGTTAATGCGCGGCGCGGCCCTGCTCGGCTCCTCCTTGTTCTTCATCACCGGCCTGCGCTTTCTTCCCATCGCGGAGGCGTCCGCCACCGGTTTCGTCTCGCCACTCTTCGTCACCGCGCTGTCGATCATCTTCCTGAGCGAGAAGGTCGGCATGCGCCGCTGGATCGCGACCGCGATAGGCCTCTTCGGTGTGCTGATCATCCTGCGGCCGGGCTCGAGTGCATTTCACGTCGCCGCGTTCTTCCCGATCGTTTCGGCGTTCTGCTGGGCCGCGGCGCTGATCCTGACGCGCATGATGAGCGGTCGCGAAGCCGTGCTCACCACCATGGCCTATTCCGCGCTGACAGGTGTGGCCATTCTCTCTCTGATGGTGCCGTTCGTCTGGGTTACGCCGAGCTGGACCGCGATCGGGCTTGGCATCGTGATCGGGGTAGCCTCCACCGTCGGCCAGTGGATCATCGTGCTGGCGTATCGCTACGGGGATGCCTCGGTGCTGGCGCCGTTCTCCTACACGCAGCTGCTGTGGGTCAGCATCCTGGGCTTCTTCCTGTTCGGCGAGGTGCCTGACGTCTGGACCGTCACGGGCGCAGCTTTCATCGTCGCCAGCGGCCTCTACATCGCCCATCGCGAGCGCGTTCGCCGGGCCCAGCTCTTGGTCCTAGAAGAGCGTTCCCCGAACCCCTGACGCAAGTCTGCCGTCCCGCTTCGTGCTATCAACGCTCCAAATGATCGGAGGAGCCGGATGCGCGCTGCGATTTTCAGGAACGGTGACATCGTCGTTGGCCAGATGGCCGAGCCGAAGCCCGGCCCCGGCCAGGTGCTGGTCAAGACGCTCGCCTGCGGCATCTGCGGCTCCGACCTGCACGCGCGTCAGCATGCGCCGCGAATGGTGGAGATGGCGAAAAAGACCGGGCGGACGCCGATGGATCTGTCGCGCGACGTCGTCTTCGGCCACGAGTTCTGCTGCGAGATCGTCGACTACGGCCCCGGAACGACGCGCAAGCTCAAGCCGGGCACGCATGTGTGCTCGCTGCCCGCGCTGCTGACGCCTGATGGCATCAAGGGTATCGGCTATTCCAACGAGTTCGTCGGCGGCTATGCCGAGCAGATGCTGCTCAGCGAGCCGCTGCTGCTGGAAGTGCCTGATGGCCTCGCGCCGGAACATGCCGCGCTGACCGAGCCATTGGCCGTCGGCGTTCACGCGGTGGCGAAGGCCAATATCCGCGGCGGCGAGGTGCCCCTCGTCATCGGCTGCGGCCCGGTCGGGCTCGCGGTGATCGCCGCGCTCAAGATCAAAGGCCTGCATCCGATCGTCGCCGCCGACTATTCTCCAGCGCGCCGCGCGCTCGCGGCAAAGCTCGGCGCCGATATCGTCGTCGATCCCAGGATATCGCAGCCCTACGCGACCTGGGCCGAGCACGCGCGGATGTCGGAGGCGGAGAAGGCGGCACGGCCGCCGTTCCAGGCCATGCTGCCGGCGCTGAAGCCCGCGATCATCTTCGAGTGTGTCGGCGTTGCTGGCGTGCTGCAACAGGTGTTCGAAGGGGCTCCGCGCGATGCCAGGATCGTCGTGGTCGGCGTCTGCATGGAGAGCGACAGGAACGAGCCCATGCTCGGCATCATGAAGGAGCTCAACGTCCAGTACGTGCTCGGCTACACGCCGGAGGAGTTCGCGGCCTCGCTGCGCCTGATCGCCGAAGGGCAGGTGGATGCGGCAGCGATGGTGACGGCGGAAGTCGGTCTCGACGGTGTCGCAAAGGCGTTCGCCGATCTCGCCAACCCTGAATCCCAGACCAAGATCATGGTGCAGCCGTGGCGATGACGGTGTTGCCGCAACGGCCGGTGCACTCCCTCCCCCGCTTGCGGGGGAGGGCTGGGGAGAGGGTGTCTCTGCATCGGGACAATCCCCTAGAGGAAAGAACCCTCACCCGGCGCTACGCGCCGACCTCTCCCGCAAGCAAGCGGGAGAGGTGACCACAACCATCACACCGGCAGTGCGATCGAATACTTCACCTGGCTGAGCGCAAAGCTCGACTCGATCGATGCGATGCCGTCGAGCCGGGTCAGCTTGGTCTTGAGGAAGGTCTCATAGGAGGCGAGATCGGCGGCGACGACGCGCAGGAGATAGTCGCGGTTGCCGGTCATCAGATAACACTCCAGCACCTCGTCCCATTTCGAGATCGCGCGGGCAAAGCGGTTGAGATCCTCCTCCTTCTGTCGCGCCAGCTTGATGGAGATGAAGACGCTGACATGCAGGCCCAGCGCCTTCTGGTCGACGGTGGCGATATAGCGCGAGATGACGCCGCGCTCCTCCAGCAGCTTGACCCGGCGATGGCAGGGCGAGACCGACAGCCCCACCTTGTCGGCGAGTTCCTGCATGGTCAGGCGGCTGTCGTTCTGGAGATAGCCGAGGATCTTGCGGTCGATGGCGTCGAGGTCAGACATTGGGATGGAACCTATGTTTTAGCGCTCATCTTGGTAAAGTATCCCAATAAATGGCGGTATAGCGCGAAAAATTGAGAATTTTGGCGTCCCCGCCCGGCGTATGATCCGCCTTATTTCCCGGAGCATCGCCATGCCCGTCGATTCCGCACGTCTCGAAACCCTGATCGCCCTCAGCCGCAAGGCGCTGTGGCTGTCGTCATGGACCATTCACCACGCCAACCACATCCGCCCCAATGCGGACGGCCTGAAGGTCGGCGGCCACCAGGCCTCCTCGGCCTCGCTCGCGACCATCATGTCGGCCTTGTACTTCCACGTGTTGCGGCCCGAGGACCGTGTCGCGGTGAAACCGCACGCGAGCCCGGTGTTCCACGCCATCCAATATCTGTTCGGCCGCCAGAGCCGCGAGAAGCTCGAGAACTTTCGCGGCTTCAAGGGCGCGCAGTCCTATCCTTCGCGCACCAAGGACGTCGACGACGTCGATTTCTCCACCGGCTCGGTCGGCCTCGGTGTCGCGCAGACGCTGTTTGCCTCGCTGGTGCAGGACTACGTCAAGGCCCATGGCTGGATGAAGGATCGCCGAGAGGGGCGGATGATCGCGCTCGTCGGTGATGCCGAGATGGACGAAGGCAACATCTTCGAGGCGCTCGCGGAAGGGTGGAAGCACGGCCTGCGCAACACCTGGTGGGTGGTCGACTACAACAGGCAGTCGCTCGACGCCGTCGTCCGCGAGGGGCTCTGGGAAAAGTTCGAGACCGTGTTCCGCAATTTCGGCTGGGACGTGGTCATCGTGAAATACGGCCGCCTGATGCGGGAAGCATTCGCGGAAGCAGGCGGCGAAGCGCTGAAGCGCTGGATCGACAATTGCCCGAACGCGCTCTATGCCGCGCTGTGCTTCCAGGGTGGCGCAGCCTTCCGTAAGCATTTGCATGACGAGATCGGCGATCAGGGTCCCATCACGAAGTTGATCGATAAGCGCAGCGACGAGGAGCTGCTGGCGCTGATGTCGAACCTCGGCGGCCACGACATGGCGAGTATGCTGGAGGCGTTCGAGTCCATCGATCACGATCGTCCGGTCTGCTTCATCGCCTACACCATCAAAGGCGTCGGCCTGCCGTTCCAGGGCCACAAGGACAACCACGCCGGCCTGATGACGGTCTCGCAGATGGAGAAATATCGCGAGAGCCAGAACATCCGGCCCGGGCACGAATGGGACAAGTTCGAGGGTCTGACGCAAAGCGCTGCCGAGCTGGAGACCTTTCTCGCGCGCGTGCCGTTCAACAGGGATGGCCGCCGGCTGACCGCGCCTGTTGTCGAAGTGCCCCCGCAGCTCGCCTTCAAGCCGTCGCCGCAGATGTCCACGCAACAAGGCTTCGGCCTCGTCCTGAACGAGATCGCGCGCGGTGACAGCGAGCTGGCAAAGCGCATCGTCACGACCTCGCCCGACGTTACGGTTTCGACCAATCTCGGCCCCTGGGTGAACCGGCGAGGCCTGTTCGCGCGCGCGGAGAAGGCGGACTTATTCCGCAGCGAGAAAATTCCCTCGACATACAATTGGGACGCCTCGCCGAAGGGCCAGCATCTCGAGCTCGGCATTGCCGAGATGAACCTGTTCATCATGCTCTCGGCGCTCGGCCTGTCGCACCAGATCAACGGCGCGCGGCTGCTACCGGTCGGCACGCTCTACGATCCGTTCATCGAGCGCGGCCTCGATGCGCTCAACTATGCCTGCTACCAGGATGCGCGCTTCATGGTGGCGGCGACTCCATCGGGCATCACGCTGGCGCCCGAAGGCGGCGCGCACCAATCGATCGCAACACCCTTGATCGGCATGGCACAGGACGGGCTTGCCTCGTTCGAGCCGGCCTTTGTCGACGAGCTAGCCGTCATCATGGGCTGGGGCTTCGAGCACATGCAGCGCGATCCGGGTGAGGGCGGCTCGGTCTATCTGCGGCTCTCGACGCGCGCGATCGAGCAGGTACAGCGCATCATGACGCCCGAACTGCAGCAGGGCATCACAGATGGCGCCTATTGGCTGCGTAAGCCGGGCCCGAATGCCGAGGTCGTGATCGCCTATACCGGCGCGGTGGCGCCCGAGGCGATCGAGGCGACCGGCTTCATCGGCGAGAGCCGCCGCGACGTCGGCCTGCTCGCGATCACGTCGGCCGACCGCTTGCATGCCGGCTGGACCGCCGCGCGAAAGTTGCGCCGCGATCGGCGCGGCGTGCAGCACCTCAGCCACATCGAAAAGTTGCTGGCACCGCTGCCGCGCGACTGCGGCATCGTGACCGTGATCGACGGCCATCCCACCGCGCTTGGCTGGCTCGGCAGCGTCCGCGGCCATCGCGTCGAGGCGCTCGGCGTCGAGCAGTTCGGCCAGACCGGCACGATCGCTGACCTTTATCGCCACTATGGCATCGACGCGAATGCCATCATCGATGCGGCGGAAAGCCTCACCACCGGTGCGCCGGTGCTGCATCGGAAAATGGCGGTGTAGGCGAGGTAACTAGCGCATGGGCCCCGGCTCAGCAGCGCACCACTAAAGCAGTGCTTCGCTGCGTCCGGGGCACGAGACTCGCTACAATCTCATGTCCCGGACGCGCTGCAGCGTGAAACGCTGCTGCGCAGAGCCGGACCCACGCCGCTTGCCTCGCTCCAAATCGCGTTCCATATAACCTCCGTCCGCCGCAACGCTGGCCCCGCATATGGCGGGTTCAACCGGCGGTGCTTTCGTGCAAGGATGCCTGCCGAAACGCCCCCTCCAAGCCCGCAAGAAGAGGTTAACGATGGTCAATCGCATGCAATTCTACATCGACGGCGCCTGGGTCGACCCCGCCGTCAAGAAGTCCACTCCGGTCATCAATCCGGCGACGGAAGAGGCGATGTACGAGGTTGCGCTTGGCTCCAAGGCCGACGTGGACAAGGCGGTCGCCGCTGCCAAGCGCGCCTTTGCGACCTTTTCGCAGACCAGCCGCGAGGAGCGCGTTGCGCTGCTCTCGAAAATCATCGAAGTCTACAAGACCCGCCTCAAGGAGATCGGAGCCGCCGTCTCCGACGAGATGGGCGCGCCGCTGCCGATGGCGGAGAAGCTGCAGGCCGGCGCCGGCCTCGGCCATCTCATGACCACGCTCGACGTGCTCAAGAACTATCATTTCGAGGAGCCGGTCGGCACCGCCATGGTGCTGCGCGAGCCGATCGGCGTGGTCGGCATGATCACGCCCTGGAACTGGCCGCTGAACCAGATCGCCTGCAAGGTCGCGCCCGCGCTCGCCGCCGGCTGCACCA
>Ga0102590_1005098_pt1 | contig 10329 bp, 11 predicted proteins | sample AraplaMF_Col_mMF_FD_76859 | JGI IMG/M metagenome (GOLD analysis project Ga0102590, IMG submission 76859) | Arabidopsis root microbial communities from the University of North Carolina, USA - plate scrape MF_Col_mMF | ecosystem: Host-associated > Plants > Roots > Endosphere | place: USA...
TGCTTTTGCGTCAATGCCCAGGACAACCTGCAGCATCAACGGCGTGTGGATGCTCTTGTCGATTTGCGGATGGGTGCAGACGAAAAGCATCTTCAGACGCTCATCGGGAAATGTCTCGGCCGCCGCCTCGTTCATCCTCGCCTCGGCCTCCTCGAAGGCCAGGGCGATGGTGGGGCGCGCATTCTCGCGAACGGATCGGTGGCGTACGCCCTGCATCAGATTGCGTCGCGCGGCGACCAACAGCCACGCCTCCGGGCTGTCCGGAATGCCGCGCTCCGGCCAGACCCGCAGGGCATCGATGAGCGCCTGCGACAGCGCATCTTCGGCAGCGGGTAGGTCCCGAGAGCGAGCCGTCAGGAAGGCGACTAGCTTGCCATATGATTGACGCGCCACCCGTTCGGCGGCGCGCTCGGCCTCGACGGTCATGTCCGCCTCACATCTGGAGGCGAGGGCGCACCTCGACTGAACCCTCTGCGGAAACGGGAACCCGGGTCGCCCATTCGAGCGCCGTGTCGAAATCCGGCACGTCGATCAGGTAGAAGCCGCCCAACTGCTCCTTGCCTTCGGGGTAGGGACCATCCTGCACGTCGTGGTCCTCGCCCTTGCGTCGCACCACCGTGCCGGTCTCGGGTGCGGTCAGCCCGGCGCCGCCGGTCATGATACCGGCCTGAATCAGAGCCTGCGTGTAGGCAATCCAGCCGTCGCGATAGGTGGGATCGGCGCGGCGGGCGAAATCCCGTGACGACTCGCGAATGATAAGCGCGTACTGCATGAGGCATTCTCCTCTGTGGTTGCGTTGACCGGCGTGCAGGCATCTAAGAACCAAAAGCAAAAAGCTGCAACGCTCGGGGATCGGCGGTAGACCGTTCCGATAAGATGAGACGCGACACCAGTTCATTTCGACATTCGGCCAAAAAAATATCACGGAGGAAAATGTGGCGTTGTCGCTGAGCGGAGCTCCGCGTAGGTTCGTGGAGATTTGGGGGGAATGCTTTGATTGAATGCGATGTGCTGGTCATCGGCGCAGGACTTGCTGGGCTCGTGGCAACAGCAGAGGCGGCGGATCGCGGGCGGAAGGTCTGCATCGTCGAGCAGGAAGGCGAGCAAAGCCTCGGTGGGCAGGCATTCTGGTCGCTGGGCGGACTGTTCTTCGTAGACAGCCCGGAACAGCGGCTAATGGGCATCCGCGACAACCTTGGCCTGGCGCGGCAGGACTGGATGGGGTCTGCCTCATTCGACCGGCCGGAAGACTACTGGCCGCGTCGCTGGGCAGAGGCGTATCTGGAGTTTGCCGCCGGCGAAAAGCGCTCGTGGCTTCATCAGCACGGTATGCGCTGGTTCCCAGTGGTCGGCTGGGCCGAGCGGGGAGGCGGCCTTGCGCATGGCCACGGAAATTCCGTGCCACGCTTCCACGTGACGTGGGGAACCGGGCCGGCTGTGCTTGCACCATTTGTTCGTCGTATGCGTGAAGCGGAAGCGAAGGGCCTTGTCACGCTGCTGTTCCGGCATCAGGTGGATGACCTTCTAATCCAAGACGGGGTCGTCTGCGGCGCTCGTGGCACCATCCTCCAGGCGGACTCCTCGGTTCGCGGTCGAGAGACGAACCGCGTTTTTTCGGCGCTCTTCGAAATAAGAGCCGACGCGACGGTCGTGACGTCAGGGGGCATCGGTGGCAATCACGACGCGGTGCGGCGGAGATGGCCGATCGACCGGCTGGGACGACCGCCGACTGATATGGTCGCTGGTGTGCCTGCCCATGTCGATGGTCGAATGATCGAGATCGCCGAACGCGCAGGTGGTCGCGAGATCAATTCGGATCGGATGTGGCACTATACGGAGGGGCTGAAGAACTGGGACCCGATCTGGCGCAATCACGGCATACGTATCCTGCCGGGTCCATCTTCCTTCTGGTGCGATGCTTGGGGTAACCGCTTTGCAGCGCCGACCATGCCCGGCTTCGATACGCTGGCGACGCTGAAAGCCATCTGCGCGACTGGGCACGACTACAGCTGGTTCATTCTGACCAAGGCAATCATCAAGAAGGAATTTGCCCTTTCCGGTTCCGAGCAGAATCCGGACATCACGGGCAAGGATATCCGCCTGCTTCTCAGGCGTTTGGGCAAGGAGCCGCCAGGGCCGGTCCAGGCGTTCATGGATAAGGGCGAGGATTTCATCGTTCGTGACACGCTGGAAGCGCTTGTCGACGGCATGAACGGATTGATGGGCGAAAGGCGCGTGGATGCAAGCCGCCTCAGGGCGCAGATCGAGGCGCGTGACAGGGAGATCGGCAATGCCTTTGCGAAGGACGCCCAGATCATTGCCCTTCGCGGTGCTCGGCGCTACCTCGGGGACCGGCTAATGCGGACGGCCAAGCCGCATGCACTGCTTGACCCAAAGGCTGGACCATTGATTGCCGTACGGCTGCACATCCTGACACGCAAGTCGCTGGGTGGTCTGGAGACGGATCTATCCGCACGCGCGATCGGCCACAGTGGGGATCCGGTGCCCGGCCTCTATGCCGCGGGTGAAGTGACCGGCTTTGGCGGCGGGGGCATGCATGGCTACAATGCGCTCGAGGGAACCTTCCTCGGCGGCTGCATCTTTTCCGGCAGGGTTGCCGGGCGGGCAGTGTAAAGGCGGCGCCTTTGGCGCCGCCTGATTTGATCAGGCCTCAGCCTTCGTCGTGTCAACGACTTCTGCGCCGGGAGAATTCTTCTTGATGGATTCAATGGCGCTCAGCGCCGATGCCTTGGCCTTATAGCCTTCGGAGCCGAACATGGATTCGCCGTTCGGCGCCTTGAAACGGAAACGGAACTCGCCAGCCTTGTCCTTGTAAACTTCGAACTTATACATCGGTTTTTTCTCCCGGAATCAGGATGTTGTCCAATCTGCAGACGCAGCCTAGAACAAAAAACGCAACTATTCCATCGGGATATTTGCACGCTTTGCAACCGGCGCGACTGATGGATCTCGCGGAGGAATGCGCCCCCACCCACGGCTGCTACGGCTTGAAGATCGAGAAGACCGACGAGAACTTGTTGATCAGGTAGGGTGCGACAAGCACGAGGCCGGAATAAAAGAAGTTGGCAGCCTTCGTCATGTCCGGGATCTCGTTAACGCTGGCAAAGCGATAGAGGCAGGCAAGGCCGAAGCCGACATAGAGCATCAGTATCGCAACGGTTCCGACAAGGGCGATAAAGCGGCTCGAACTCGCCTTCATCATGGTGATGGTGAGGGGGGCTTGCCCTGCTGCGAGGAGGTTGCCGGCAGCGTCGATGGGGTTGCCGGTTGCATCGGTCTTGGTCAACTCGACCTCTTCCGGCAACGCGTCGGTCAGCGACCAGTCCTGTGCTTCCTGGAGTGAGCGATAGCACAACAGCATCGATATGACGACGGCCACGGCGACGAGTACGATCAGCATGTCTGCAAAATTTATCAAGTCCACCAGCGCCTCCCTCGCAGCGCGGCGACATCGAATGCGCCCATAAACCGAGTGTAATCTTTGCGTGTACTATGTCAATATTCACGCAAAGATTATACGTCGATGCAACCGTCGCAAGCTGATCGCTGAGAAGGGAGGTGTAATTCGACGATCACTTCACGGCGGCGAGAAAGTCGCCAGCGCCGGTTTCGAACTGCAGTTTGGCGAGCTTGGCGTAAATGCCACCATCTCGAATGAGGGTCTGATGCGTTCCCTCTTCGACGACACGGCCCTGATCCATAACAAGAATCCGGTCCGCCTTCAGCACGGTGGCGAGGCGGTGGGCGATGACCAGCGTCGTGCGCCCTGTCATGAGCCCATCGAGCGCCTTCTGCACAAGAGTCTCGCTTTCGGCGTCCAATGCCGAGGTCGCCTCATCGAGCAGCAGGACCGGTGCGTCCTTCAGGATGGCACGGGCGATGGCGATGCGCTGGCGTTGACCACCGGAGAGCGTGATGCCACGCTCACCGACCTCGGTGTCGTATCCCTTATCCAAACGAGCAATGAATTCGTCGGCCTGCGCGGCCATCGCGGCAGCACGAACCTCTTCGCGGGTGGCTTCGGGGCGACCGAAGGCGATGTTGTCGTGGATGGAAGCCGCAAAGATCGTGACATCCTGCGGCACGATCGCGAGACGCTTGCGCAATCCGTCGGGGTCGGTGCTGCGGGCATCGACGCCATCGATCTTCACCGAGCCTTGCTGCGGATCGTAGAAGCGGAGAAGCAGCGAGAAGACCGTGCTCTTGCCGGCGCCGGAGGGACCGACGATCGCGACGGTCTCCCCGGGAGCGACGCCGAAGCTTAGGCCGTGCAGCGCGGATCTTTCGGGGCGCGAGGGGTAGGCAAAATGCACGTCTGAAAACTGGACACGACCTTGCGCTGGAGCGGGCAGGGCAACCGGTGCTGTGGGCACCGAGATCGGGGAGACTTCGTCGAGCAGTTCTGTCAGCCGGTCGGCCGCACCCGCGGCCTGCGAGAGTTCGCCCCATACCTCGGAGAGTGCGCCGAGCGAGCCGGCGGCAATAACGGAGTAGAGAAGGAACTGGCCGAGTGTCCCCGGCGAAAGCGTGCCGGCGAGGACGTTGTGGGCGCCGACCCAGAGAACCGCGACGACGCTGCCGAAGATAAGGGTGATGGCGATTCCCGTCAGCAGGGCGCGCGAGCGAATTGCCGCTCGGGCAGCGTCATAGGCGGCTTCGACGGCCGTCCCGTAGCGCGAGGCAGCGGCGTCCTCGCCGCCAAAGGCCTGGACGGTGCGGCTGGCGGCAATCGTCTCGTTGGCGAAGGCGGAGGCATCCGCCAGCGTATCCTGGGCGGAGCGCGAGCGTTTTCGGACCGAGCGGCCGAAGCCGACAAGCGGAAAGACGATCAAGGGAATCGCGCCGATCACCAGGCTGGACAGCTTTGGCGACGTGACGATCATCATTCCCATCGCGCCGAGACAGAGAATGAGGTTGCGCAAGGCGACGGAGGCGGTCGCGCCGACAGCCGACTTGATCTGCGTGGTATCCGCCGTCAGGCGGGAGACGATCTCACCGGACTGGTTGACGTCGAAGAAGGAAGGCGACAGCCGCGTGACGTGACTGAAGACATCGCGGCGAAGATCGGAAACCACGCGTTCGCCGAGAGTGATGACGAAGTAATAGCGAAGAGCGCTCGCGACGGCGAGCACGATCGCCATGATCATCAGCATCAGAAAATAGCTGTTGATGAAACTGCCGTCGGCCTGCGTGAAGCCATGGTCAATCATGCGACGGACGGCGAGCGGCAGGGCAAGCGAGGTAACAGCGGCCAGTGCCAGGGACGCGAGGGCACCCGCGACCATGCCGCGATAGCGCGCGACGTAGGGCGTCAGCCGGCCAAGCGGCTTCAGCGATCGCGACTTCTTTTCCCCTGCTTGCCCTGCGTATGCCAATTCGTCTCCGATCGCCTTCGACACCGCTCATCCGCGGCTGATGGCACTTGTTATCCTGCCGGCCTTCATGTATAGGCAGCCCATCCTAATGGGAAGCCGTAGCCTTTGCGTCTGCGGCTTCATTTATTCAATCGGTCCTCTTGTCGCAACGAATATGCGTCAAATTGGACGTTGCATGGCAGGAAGATTGTTATGAAGGCAGATATCCATCCCGACTATCACACGATCAAGGTAGTCATGACCGACGGCACCGAATACGAAACCCGCTCGACCTGGGGTTCTGAAGGCGCAGTCATGAACCTTGAAATCGACTCCAAGTCGCATCCGGCATGGACTGGTGGCAACCAGCAGCTCATGGACCGTGGCGGTCGCGTTTCCAAGTTCAACAAGCGTTTCGGCGGCCTCGGCCTCTAATCGCTGTCGCTTGGCAGAGTTAAAAAGCCCCGCTTCGGCGGGGTTTTTTTTGAGCTGATTGAACAACGAAAAACCGGCTGCGCGGGTGCAGCCGGTTTCGTGAATTCAGATTGCGCCGTTTCAGTTGTTGCCGAAGGCTGTCTGCAGCAGGCTGAGCTGCGCCTGTACGCTGTTCTGGTTATCGGGAACGATCGGGGCTTCCGCCGGACGATAGATTTCGCGGTCGAGTAGGGCGACGCGGTTCTGCAGGCGCAAGGAGCGCTCGATCAGGTCGCGGAAGGATTCCGGCAGATCGCCCCAGCCGGGCGCGTTGCGATCGACGTTGAAGCCGTCGAGGCGAACTTTGTTTTTCTCCGCCAGAACCTGATCACGCGACATCTCGCCGTTGTTGACAGCGCGCTGCAGCAGAAGCCAGGAGGCCATCTGCATCAGGCGGGTGGTCAGGCGCATGGACTCGGCCGCATAGAGAACCGATGCCATGCGCGGCAGAACCTTGGACGCAGCACGGCCCTGGCCATCGAGGTAGGCAGCGGTTTCTTCAACCAGCGACATGCCTTCCGAATATAGTATCTTGAACTGCGAGGATGCGGCAGCGCGACCTGCAAAACTGATTGTGTTCAATCCGAGCTCTGACATTTAAATAGTCCCTGTTGCACGCATCTACTTATGGTCAGGTAACGCCAGCCAAAGGGAAAAAGTTTCTTCGGCCGGTCTTTATGCTTTTAAGATGGTAGCTTTAGCGGAATTGCGCAAGGCGTTTCTTAAGAAAGGGTTAACTTCCACAGTTTCATGGAAATGATCCCCAGCGCAATAAAAAAGAAGAGCCGCAAAAGCGGCTCTCAAGGTAAAACAGGGAGAAAAATCAGACCAATTCACCGCATGGAAAACTGTCTGAGATCCAGAGAAGATCTGGATGAGTACAGTAATACCTTATAAAGCTTAATGGCCGCTTAAATCTGTCTCGAATTAACGCTCTTCGGCAGCTTGTTTTCTGCAATAGCCAGCCGACGAATTACGAGCGAAAGAGGCTTTCCGCCGCTGATCTTGTCGATGTCTTGCTGGCGGCCTCTGCCTCAAGTCTTGCGATTTCTGCCTTGAGTAGATCCACGCGCGCCCGCAGCTCGTCGACCGATAGGGTGGAGAGGTCGGCGCCGATCTCGTGGGCAACCTTTTTCTGCGGCCGGTCGTCGTCGATGAAGCTCATTTCAATCCTCCCGTTTCTGCCTCAGCTATATTTTAGGGCAGGATCGCCGGTTTCGGGAGTCTTGCCGGGTCCGGGGTTGGCAAGCGACATGCTTTCGGGGGTGAGCGTTTGCGAGGTCGCCGTCGGAATCGTCGTAAAGGCGTCTCGGTCTTCGACCGGAACCGCGGCGCGCATACGGCTGCGAATGATGGCGTAGGCGGTGATCAGCATGTGGGCGACCGCCGTCACAAGGAAAAGGGCGTGCGGGTTGATCATCGACATCACGGGGCCGCCGATGGTTGGGCCAATGATAGTGCCGATGCCATACAGCAGCAGCAGTCCGCCGGAGACCTTCACGAAATCCTCGGCCGAGGCATAGTCGTTGGCATGGGCAACAGCGATCGGATAGAGCGTATTGGCAACGGCGCCGTAGAGCACGACGAGGCCGATGATGAAAACCGGCGACGACGGATGCAGGACCGCGAGCAGCAGGCCCGCGAAAGCAGCGATAGCTGACATCGCCGCCAGCACGTAGCGCCGGTCGATGCGGTCGGAAAGCCGCCCTGCTGGCAGCTGCATCAGGGCGCCCGCGAAGATGGTGGCACTCATCATGATGGCGATGCTGGTATCGGAGAGGCCGGAGCCCGCGCCGAAGACAGCGCCCAGCGTTCCATAGGCGCCGTTGGCGATGCCGACGAGGAGAATGCCAAGGCAGGAGACCGGAGAATTGCGGTAGAGTGCCGGCAGATCGAGCTTCACGGCCTTCAGCGGCTGCGGCGAAGCTGCGGTCGAGAGCGTCGTCGGCAGCATCGCGATGCAGTAGAAGATGCCGCAGATCATGAACAGGACAGGCGTGCGCACATCCTCGAGAGGGATCATCATCTGGCCCGCCACGACGCCGAAGAGGGTGATGGCAATATAGAGCGAGAAGATCGCGCCGCGGCTCTCGTTCGTGGCGCGCTCGTTCAGCCAGCTCTCGATGATCATCGAGGTGCCGGCGGTAGCAAAGCCGGTGACGGCGCGCAAGAGTACCCACCACACCGGGTGAATGATGATGCCGCTGACAAGCGCGATGATCGCGATAATCGCAATGAAGCCAGAGAAGGCGCGGACGTGGCCGACGCGGCGCACCAGTTTCGGGGCGACGAGGCAGCCGATGACGAAGCCGGCGGCCCAGGATGTGCCGAGCAGGCCGAGGGTCGTTGTCGCGTAGCCTTCCAGGTTGCCGCGCACCGGAAGCAGGATACCCTGCAACCCGTTACCCATGAAGAGAAAGAGCGTCCCGAAGAGAAGCGAGGCGACGGACAGCAGATTTCTTTTCATATAGCAAAACTCTATGCGTTGAACGTCAAAGGACATATGGCAACACACAGTGTCGCCCAGCCTCGAGATGATTGATTGTGCCCCCAAATGCCTTTACGGCATGAATAAATGCAGTCGTGACGTGAAAAAATGTCCGTCCTGTGACATTCAGAAGAGATGGAAAAATAAAGACATGACCAAGCTGATCGCTCTGCTGCTCATCCTGGCGATGGCGATTCAGCTGATCAAGCCGCTCGGCGTTCCCGGGCTGCGTCGGCGCATGGATTTCTGGAAGATCGCGCTGATCGCCTTCGCGATCTGGGCGGTGGCCCTGATCGGCCGCGATCTGTTCGTCTAGTACGAGATTTCGCCGCGCATGACCGGCGCGCAGCCGCCCGAGATCGTCACGTCGGTAACAGTGCCGTCCTTCTTGACGACGTCGATACGGATGATGCTGCGGCGCCCCATCTCGACGCCTTGCTCGATCCTCAGTGAGACGTTCATGTTTGCCTCAGGCTCCAGCGACACGAGGTACGCGCCGAGTGCTGCCGAGGCACTGCCAGTTGCCGGATCTTCCGGCACGTTGTCGAGCGGCGCAAACATCCGTGCGCGGATCACCCATGGCTCTTCCTGGGAGCGGACATAGACGAACAGCGAGAAGTCATGATTGCCTTCGGCGGTCGGGCCGGCGGCATCCTGAAAATAGGCGAGGTTCGGACGAACGCGGCCGAGGGCGGCAAGGTCCGCAAGTTCGGCAAAGACGAAGCTCAGACCTACCGATGCAACAACAGGTCGATGCTTGGCTACACGGATGTCCCCTGGCTCGATCGCGACGCAACGGGCAACGGTCTGCTCGGGTATCGTGTTGCCAATGGTGAGCGGCTTTGGCGCGCGAATGGATGCCGACAGAACGTCATCGCCGTCACGCTTCAAATTGACTTCGACAAGGCCTGCCCTCTCCTCGAAGCGCAGGCTATCGCTAACCGGCCGCCCGAAGACCTGACCCTGTCGGCCGAGCACATAGGCCGTGCCGACGTTCGGATGTCCGGCGAATGGCACTTCCATGGTGGGCGTGAAGATGCGGACACGGGCAGTGTTTGCCGGGTCTTCCGGCGGTAGTACGAAGGTAATCTCCGAATAGCCGAACTCTGCGGCGATGTTCTGCATGTCGGCATCGGTCAATCCGCGCGCATCCGTCATCACGGCCAGCGGGTTGCCTTCGAAGCGGGTGGTGGTGAAGACATCGACGGTCGTGAAGGCTACGGTTTTCATGACGGCTCCGAGAGGGCGTGTGTCATGATCTCTACTGGCGATCCGCTGGCTGCTGAAGCCTGAAACTTGTCGCGGTTACAATGCAAAAACCGGCCGCCTAGGACGACCGGTTTCTTCTGTCTCATCGGTCGAAAAGAGGCTTACGCCGCCTTCTCGAGATCCTTCTTCCAGCTTCCCTTGGCGGCGAGGCTGTTCATCTCGGCGCGATGGGCAAAGGCGCGTTGGCCAGCGGCGATGTTCTCGGGCTTGCCGCCCCAGGCCTTCAGGGCCGTATCCTGCAGGGCGCGGCCGTAAGAGAAGGTGACAGCCCAAGGCAGGTCGTAACCCGAGTTGATCGCGGAAAGATGCGCAGTTGCTTCTTCGGTGGACTGGCCGCCGGAGAGGAAGGCGATGCCCGGAACAGCCGACGGAACGGTGCGCTTCAGCACCTCGACGGTGCGCTCGGCGACTTCAGCCACGGAAGCCTTGCGAGCATTCTTGCCGTCGATAACCATGTTCGGCTTCAGGATCATGCCTTCCAGGCTGACGCGGGCATCGGCCAGTTCTTCGAAGACGGTGCGCAGCGTCCATTCGGTGACTTCGGCGCAACGATCGATGTTGTGGTCGCCCGGCTTGCCGTCCATCAGGCATTCCGGCTCAACGATCGGTACGATGTTAGCCTGCTGGCAGAGCGCGGCATAGCGGGCAAGCGCGTGCGCATTGGTCTTCATGGAGCCCCAGGTCGGAAGCGTGGAGGAGATTGCGATCACGCCGCGCCACTTG
>Ga0102590_1005099_pt1 | contig 10328 bp, 10 predicted proteins | sample AraplaMF_Col_mMF_FD_76859 | JGI IMG/M metagenome (GOLD analysis project Ga0102590, IMG submission 76859) | Arabidopsis root microbial communities from the University of North Carolina, USA - plate scrape MF_Col_mMF | ecosystem: Host-associated > Plants > Roots > Endosphere | place: USA...
TACGCGGGGTCGCGCGGACCGGTCAGACCCCGCGGGAACGTGATCGCCTCCGGGTCGCCCTCCCTCGCGTACCGGTCGATGACCGGGCCGCCCGGGAAGCCGAGGTTCAGCACGCGTGCGATCTTGTCGAACGCCTCGCCCGCCGCGTCGTCGATGGTCGCGCCCATCGGCCGCACATCGGAGGTGATGTCCGTGGACAGCAGGAGCGAGGAGTGCCCGCCGCTGACCAGCAGCGCCATCGTCGGCTCCGGCAGCGCGCCGTGCTCCAGCTGGTCCACGCAGATGTGCGAGGCGAGGTGGTTGACCCCGTACAGCGGCTTGCCCAGCGCGTACGCGTACGCCTTCGCCGCCGAGACACCGACCAGCAGCGCACCCGCGAGCCCGGGCCCGGCGGTGACAGCGATGCCGTCCAGATCCCGCGCGCTCACCCCCGCTTCCTTCAGGGCGCGGTCGATCGTCGGCACCATGGCCTCCAGATGCGCCCGGGAGGCCACCTCCGGCACGACGCCGCCGAAGCGCGCGTGCTCGTCGACGCTGGAGGCGATGGCGTCGGCGAGCAGGGTGCTACCGCGGACGATGCCGACGCCGGTCTCGTCGCAGGAGGTCTCGATCCCCAGGACCAGGGGTTCGTCAGCCATTGTTCTCGGTTCCTTGTACTGAGGAGTTGCCCGCAGCGGAACCGCCGTCGGGCGCTGTGCTGAGCCGCATCACCAGGGCGTCCACGTTCCCCGGCTGGTAGTAGCCGCGCCGGAAGCCGATGGGTTCGAAGCCGTAGCGCTCGTAGAGCTTCTGGGCGCGCACGTTGTCGACCCGGCACTCGAGCATCACCTCGGCGCACTCGAACGCGGTCGCCGCCTGCAGCAGCTCGGTGAGGAGCCGCCCACCGAGCCCCGTGGCCCAGCGCTCGCGGGCGACGGCGATGGTCTGGATGTCGCCCAGGTCGCCCTGGGCGGCCAGCCCCGCGTAGCCGACCACACGCTCGCCCTCCACGGCCACGACATAGCGCCGGGTCGCCTCCGGGCCGCGCGAGTGCGCGAGCTCGGACCAGAACATGCCCCGCGACCAGGCGTCCTCGGGGAACAGGTCCTTCTCCAGCTCCAACACGGCATCGATGTCCCACCAGCGCATCTCGCGCAGCGCGGGCGTCACGGGCACGGTCACTTGGGGGTGACCACCTTGTAGTTCTTGGGCACCTGCGCGTCGGGGCGGCGCAGATACAGCGGTCGGGGGGCGGGCAGTTCCTCACCCGCGGCCAGCTTCTCCACCGCCAGGGACGCGAGCGCGGCCGCCGTGACGTGCTCGGGCTCCCGCGCCTGCGGGAACGTGTCCGGATAGAGCAGCGCCCCGGCCCCGATGGCCGGCAGGTCGGCGACCGCCTCCGCGATGTCCGCGGGCCGGTCGACGGCGGGTTCGGTGACGCGGGTGCGGGAGTCGTCGTACCGCGCCCAGTAGACCTCCTTGCGGCGCGCGTCCGTGGCCACCACGAACGGCACGGTGAGATCGGAGGCGTAGGCGAGGCCGTCGAGCGTGCACACGCCGTGCACGGGCACGCCGAGCGCGAGCCCGAACGTGTCGGCGGTCATCAGGCCGACGCGCAGCCCGGTGTACGGACCGGGGCCCACACCGACGACGATGCCGGTGACGGCGTCGAGGCGCGTGCCCGCCTCGGCGAGGACCCGGTCGACGGCGGGCAGCAGGAGTTCCCCGTGCCGACGCGCGTCCACCTGGCTCGACGAGGCGACGACGGACGTTCCGTCGTGCAGGGCGACGGTGACGGCGGGGGTGGCGGTATCCAGAGCGAGCAAGAGCACGCAAACAGCCTACGGCGCCGACGCCCGGCGCACGGCCGGGCCGGTCCGCGCGGTGCCTGCTGCTACCGTCACAGCAATGGAGTACGACGCGGTCGGTCCGTGAACGAATCGGTGAGTCGTACGAGACGGACACGGCTTGACGGGGACTTCCGCGTGCGGGGGCGAGAGGTGGGCACAGGTGGCTAGGGGCAGCTCGGGATTCGTGGCCGCGCTCACCGCGGCGGCGATCGCCGTGGTCGGTTTCCTCGCCTATCAGGCGTCGGCACACGTGCCCGACACCCTGGGCAAGCCCCAGGTGAAGAAGTCCCCCTCGGCCACGGCGTCGAAGCCGCCGCAGGACAAGAAGAACCCGGCGCCGCTGCCCGCCGGCTCAGGCACCGGTGAGCGGGTCGTGTACTCGACCGGCGACGACCGGGTGTGGCTGGTCGGCGCGGGCAACAAGGTGCGGCGCACCTTCACGGTGATGCCGGGGACGGTGGATCCGGCGCCCGGCACGTACGCGGTGACCTCGCGCGGCGCCGTGGGCACCGGGTCCGACGGCACGACGGTCGAGCACATCGTGCGGTTCGCGCTGATCGACGGTGTGGTGTTCGGCTTCAGTGCGGCGGTCGACGGCAGCACGCCCAAGCCCGACGCCTCGAAGAAGCTGGGTGGCATCCGCGAGTCCCGTGCCGACGGCACCGCGATGTGGACGTTCGCCACGGGCGGTCAGAAAGTCGTCGTCGTCAAGTAGGCGAGGGCGGCACGCACGGGGAACAGCGCCCCGCCGGCCCCGTCCTATGCGGCCCTGCGCGGTTCCGGGGGCTCGTGGGCCCTGCGCGGCGCCCGGGGGACGGGGTCGCACGGCGGTGTCGAGACAGCCTTCGCCGCGGCGCACGCCGCCAGCAGGTCCCGCATCGACACCCCGGCCGCTCCGGCCGGAACGCGCGGCTGCGCCTCGTCACGTTCTGAAGCCGGCATGGACGCCTCCTGGTGTCGCGGGGGCGGCATGGTTAGGCAGACCTAACCACGAACTGATTCCCATGGGACCATGCCCGGCACCTGCGGCGCAATATCTTGCCGACGAGTTGTCGGAACGCCGGGTGACGAAGGTCGCCGCGCCGGGGGACCCTTCCGAACGTGACCGGGCGGGTACACCTCGCGGGCGAAGACCTCCGTCGACCGGGCGGCTCCGCGCCGGGGACCCGGGACGGATCGCATGCCCGCTCTCAGGCGGACAGGGCCGCCAGATCCACGGCCGACCAGCGCCTGCCGAGGCCCGTGAGGGTCACGTGCCGCACCTCGTCGACGGTGTCTCCGACGGCGCGGTGGATGCCCACGTGCAGCCGGTCGTCCGTGAGGTCCTCGACCTTGCCCTCGCCCCACTCCACGACGACGACGGAATCCGGCAGCGAGACGTCGAGGTCGAGGTCCTCCATCTCGTCCAGGCCGCCGCCCAGACGGTAGGCGTCCACGTGGACCAGCGGAGGGCCGTCCACGAGGGACGGATGCACCCGGGCGATCACAAAGGTCGGCGAGGTCACCGCACCCCGTACGCCGAGCCCCTCGCCGAGCCCGCGGGTCAGCGTGGTCTTGCCCGCGCCCAGCTCGCCGTTCAGCATCACGAGGTCGCCCGCGCGCAGCAGCTCGGCCAGCCGGCGCCCCAGCTCCTGCATCTGTTCGGGGGAGGTGACGGTGAACTCTGTGCTGACGCCCGGCATCGGGGCCTCAGCCGGGCTGTACGGTGCTGGTGCTTCCATAGCCACCCACGGTAGCCCCTGCCGGGACCGCCCCCGAGCGCATCAGGAGGTCGGCGAGACGGTCGGTGACCACCTCGGGGTGTTCCAGCATCACGAGATGACCCGCGTCCGGTACGAGCACCAGTTCGGCGTCCGGCAGCAGACCGGCGATCGCCTCGCTGTGCTCGCTGGGTGTGACCAGGTCCTGGATGCCCGCGAGGACGAGCACCGGCAGCTCGGCGAAGCGGGCCAGCGCCTTGGTCTTGTCGTGGTCGGTGAAGGCCGGATAGAACTCGGCGACCACATCGATCGGGGTGCCCTCGATCATCCGCTCCGCGAACCGCGCGACGGCCGGGTCGACGTCGCGTGACGCGAACGAGTACCGCTTGATGATCCCGGCGAACAGGTCGGCCGTCGCCCGGCGCCCCCTCTCCACCAGCTCCGCCTGCTGGCCCAGCGCCTTCAGCACACCGGGGAGGATGCGCCGCACGGCGTTGACGCCCGCGACGGGCAGTCCGAAGTTGACCTCGCCGAGCCGTCCGGACGACGTGCCGACGAGCGCGACACCGACGACCCGGTCGCGGATCAGCTCCGGGTACTGGTCGGCGAGCGCCATCACCGTCATGCCGCCCATGGAGTGTCCGACGAGCACCAGGGGGCCCTCGGGCGCTGCCGCTTCTATCACGGCCTTGAGATCGCGGCCGAGCTGGTCGATGGTGACGGGCGTGCCCTCGGCCTGGGCCATGCCGCGTGCGGAGCGGCCGTGGCTGCGCTGGTCCCAGTGCACGGTGCGGACGACGCCGCGCAGCGCGGCCCGCTGGAAGTGCCAGGAATCCTGGTTGAGGCAGTAGCCGTGGCTGAAGACGACGGTGACCGGTGCCGGCGCCTTGCGCCCGAAGAGCCGGCGGCGCCGTGGGACCGTTCCCCCCTCCGGCTCGGTGTCGTCGACCTCGTAGTACAACGCGGTGCCGTCGTCCGCGTAGGCCTTGCCGGGGGCACCGCGCAGGGTGCCGTACGGTCCCGTCGAGTCGAGGGCGAGCCGGGCCTTGCGGCGCATGCCGCGGCCTACCGTCATCCGCTCTATGGCGACGCCGGCGGCGGCGCCCGCGGCCACCACGCCTATCGCGGCGCCGGCGATACCGGCTATGCGCCAGCTCCCGCCGGCGGAGGCGGTGGCGCCGGTGACGGCCTCCACAACCTCGGCACTGCTCTCGCTCACGACCCGTTTCCTCCCCGCCGGAGTCTCCGCCCGTCCGGCCTTCCGCTGCCCACCTTCACTCGTGTGGGTTACCCAACTTGTTCCGCATTCACATTCACGTAGACGCGGGGAACTCGGGATCCGATCCGGGTCACGATTTCGTAAGCGATGGTTCCGGCCGCCTGCGCCCAGTCCTCGGCGGTGGGCTCACCGTGCTCGCCGGAGCCGAAGAGGACCGCCTGTGTGCCGGGCGCCGGCTCGTCGCCGCCCAGGTCCACCACGAACTGGTCCATGGCGATCCGCCCCGCGACCGTCCGCAGCTTGCCGTCGACCAGGACCGGGCCGCTGCCGGAGGCGTGTCGCGGGACGCCGTCCGCGTAGCCGACGGGGACCAGGCCGAGGGTCGTGGTGCCGGGGGTCGTGTACTGGTGCCCGTAACTGACGCCGTGACCGCCGGGGACCTGCTTCACCAGGGCCAGCGAGGCCTTCAGCGTCATCACCGGGCGCAGCCCGAGGTCCGCCGGGGTGCCGAGCTCGGGGCTGGGCGACAGGCCGTAGACGGCGATGCCGGTCCGGACGAGGTCGAAATGGGCCTCGGGCAGGGTCAGCGTGGCCGGCGAGTTGGCGATGTGGCGCACCTCGGGCCGTACGCCCTGCTTCTCGGCGTGCGCCACCATCTCGCGGAAGCGGCCGAGTTGGGACGCGATGGAGGGGTGTCCGGGCTCGTCGGCGCAGGCGAAGTGCGACCACAGGCCGACGACCCTGACCAGGCCGTCCGCCTGGGCCCGCAGGGCCTCGGCGACGAGTTCCGGCCAGTCCGCGGGCTGGCAGCCGGCCCGCCCGAGGCCGGTGTCGGCCTTGAGGTGGACGCGGGCCGGCATGCCGGCGGCGGCCGCGGCCTCGCGCACCTCTTCCAGGGCCCACAGATCGCTCACGGACACGTCGACGTCGGACTCGATCGCGCGGCGCCAGGGCCCGCCGGGGGTCCAGAGCCAGCACAGGACACGTCCCTGCAGGCCCGCCTCGCGCAGCGCGAACGCCTCCTCGGGCGTGGCGGTGCCGAGCCACTCGGCACCGGCTTCTAGGGCGGCGCGGGCGCACGGCACCGCCCCGTGGCCGTACGCGTCCGACTTCACCACGGCCATCAGGGCGGCGCGGGGAGCGAGAGCGCGCAGGGCACGGACGTTCGCCCGCAGAGCCGCCAGGTCGATCTCGGCACGGGCGCGCAGAGGTGCCGTCTCAGTACTTGTCATCGCGCCCCAGTCTCTCAGAGGGCTCCCCCGCCTCTTCGACGCCGGTGCGGCGCGTGCCGTCCGCCACGACGGTGACGTCCCACAGGCGGGGCGGTCGCCCGGGGCCGCCCGGGAGGCCGGTCAGCCCCGTACGTCCCGCCAGGCCTCCGGGACGGCGTTCGCCACGTCGTGTGCCCCCGCGGGCGCGCCGTCCGCCGCGTACCGGCCCGCGAGACCGTGCAGATACGCGGCCACACCGGCCGCGTCCCGGGCGGAAAGACCCGATGCGAGCAGTGAACCGGACAACCCGGACAGCACGTCCCCGCTCCCCGCGGTCGCGAGCCAGGGCGTGCCCGGGGCGTTCACCAGGACGGGCCCGCCCCCGGCGTCCGCCACCAGCGTGGTGGAACCCTTGAGCAGCACGGTCGCCCGGTAACGCGCCGCCAGTTCCCGCACCGCCGCGAGCCGGGCCCCCTCGACCTCCTCGCGCGACACCCCGAGCAGTGCGGCGGCCTCCCCCGCATGCGGGGTCATCACGGTGGGCGCGCCGCGGCCCCGGACGGTGTCCCGGTCGGCCAGCCGCAGCCCGTCGGCGTCGACGAGCACGGGCACGTCCGCCCCCAGCACCTCCGCAACGGTCGCCGCGTCGTCCCCGACGCCCGGCCCCACGACCCATGCCTGCACCCGCCCCGCCTTCGCGGGCCCGGTGTCGGAGACCAGCGTCTCGGGGAAGCGCGCGATCACCGCTTCCCCGGCGGGCCCCACATACCGCACGGCCCCGGCCCCGCCCCGCAGCGCGCCCGACACCGCGAGCACGGCCGCCCCGGGGTAGCGCGCGGATCCGGCGGCGATACCGACCACCCCGCGCCGGTACTTGTCGCTCTCGGCCTGCGGCAGGGGCAGCAGCGCCGCCACGTCCGCGTGCTGCAGCGCCTCGAGTTCGGCCTGCCCGGGCAGTTCGAGCCCGATGTCCACGAGGCGTACGGAACCGGCGTACTCCCGGGCCGGGTCGATGAGCAGGGCCGGCTTGTGGGTGCCGAAGGTCACGGTCAGATCGGCCCGTACGGCCGGGCCGAGCACCTCGCCGGTGTCGGCCTCCACCCCGCTCGGCAGGTCGACGGCGACGACGGCCGCCCGCGACTGCCCGACGAGCGCGGCGAGCCGCGCCGCGTCCGGCCGCAGGCCGCCCTTGCCGCCGATCCCGACGATTCCGTCGACCACGAGGTCGGCACGCCGGATCGCCTCCTCGGCGGCGCCCACGGACTCGGGACCGCCCGGCACCACCGTGCCGCCCGCCCCCCGCAGGGCCGCGAGCCCGCCCTGATGGGTCCTTTCCGGCGCGAGCAGCACCGCCGTGACGCCCGCTCCGCGCCGGGCCAGCCGCGCCCCGGCGTACAGGGCGTCACCGCCGTTGTCCCCGCTGCCCACCAGCAGCACCAGCCGGCTGCCGTACACCCGTCGCAGCAACTGAGCGCAGGCCGCGGCCAGTCCGGCGGCGGCGCGCTGCATCAGCGCGCCCTCCGCAAGCCGTGCCATGAGCGAACGCTCGGCCGCCCTCACCGTCTCCACGCTGTACGCAGTACGCATACCGTCGAGTCTCCCTCACGACCGCGGGTAGGGAGCGGACCTACCCCTCCGCCACGACGACCGCCGAGGCCACGCCCGCGTCATGACTGAGCGACACGTGCCAGGACTTCACTCCGAGTTCGGCGGCGCGGACCGCGACCGTGCCCGTCACCCGCAGCCTCGGCTGGCCGCTGTCCTCGACGTAGACCTCGGCGTCGGTCCAGTGCAGCCCGGCGGGCGCGCCCAGGGCCTTGGCCACCGCCTCCTTGGCCGCGAACCGCGCGGCCAGGGAGGCGACACCGCGCCGCTCCCCGTTCGGCAGCAGCAACTCCTGGTGCAGGAAGAGGCGTTCGGCCAGACCCGGCGTGCGCCTCAGCGACGCCGCGAACCGGTCGATCTCGGCCACGTCGATGCCGACCCCGATGATGCTCATACGGAGCACCCTACGGCGGCCCGCCTCCGCTCCCCGGTCTCCGCCGACGCGTCCGTCACGACCGGCTGCCGGCCTGCGGCGAGCGTTCGGCACACGCCTGTGCAGAACGCCGGGGAGCGCCCGCTCGGGAGGGGTCCCGGAGTCTCGGGCCCCGGCGAACAGGCCGCCACCGCCGCGGCCGTCGACTCCCCCGTCCCGTGTCCCTGCCCGACTCGAACTCCCGGGCCGGGCGTTCGAGTCGTGTTCACAGGCCCCGAGGGCTCATTCCACCGTCACCGACTTCGCCAGGTTCCGCGGCTGGTCCACCTCGTTGCCCCGGGCCGTCGCCAGTTCGCAGGCGAAGACCTGGAGGGGTACCGTCGCGACCAGCGGCTGCAACAGGGTGGGCGTCGCGGGGATGCGGATCAGATGGTCCGCGTACGGGGCCACCGTCTCGTCGCCCTCCTCCGCGATCACGATGGTGCGCGCACCCCTCGCACGGATCTCCTGGATATTGGAGACGATCTTGTCGTGCAGGACCGAGCGCGCTCGGGGCGACGGCGCGACCACGACGACCGGCAGGTCCTCCTCGATCAGCGCGATCGGCCCGTGCTTCAGCTCGCCCGCCGCGAAGCCCTCGGCGTGCATGTACGCCAACTCCTTGAGCTTGAGGGCGCCTTCAAGGGCCACCGGATAGCCGACGTGCCGGCCCAGGAAGAGCACGGTGTTCTTGTCGGCGAGCGAGCGCGCCAGCTTGCGTACCGGCTCCATGGTCTCGAGCACCCGCTCGACCGCGCGGGAGATCTGCGACAGGTCGCGGATGACGACATGGATCTCGTCACCCCACTTGGTGCCGCGCACCTGTCCCAGGTAGAGGGCCACGAGATAGCAGGCGACGAGCTGGGTCAGAAACGCCTTGGTCGAGGCGACCGCGACCTCCGGGCCCGCATGCGTGTACAGCACGGCGTCCGACTCCCGGGGAATCGTCGACCCGTTGGTGTTGCAGATGGCCAGCACCTTGGAACCCTGCTCACGGGCGTGCCGCAGGGCCATCAGCGTGTCCATGGTCTCGCCGGACTGCGAGATGGCGATGACCAGCGTGCGCGGGTCGAGGATCGGGTCCCGGTAGCGGAACTCGCTGGCCAGCTCGACCTCGCACGGAATGCGTGTCCAGTGCTCGATGGCGTACTTGGCGATCATCCCGGCGTGGAAGGCCGTGCCGCACGCCACGACCACGATCTTGTCGACCTCGCGCAGTTCGGCGGCCGAGATCCGCAGTTCGTCCAGGCGCAGCGAGCCGGAGGCGTCGATACGGCCGAGCAGGGTGTCGGCGACCGCCTTGGGCTGCTCGGCGATCTCCTTGAGCATGAAGTAGTCGTAGCCGCCCTTCTCGGCGGCCGAGGCGTCCCAATCCACGTGATAGGACCGGACGTCGGCGGGGCGGCCGTCGAAGCCGGTGACCGTGACGCCGTCCCGGCGCAGTTCGACCACCTGGTCCTGGCCCAGCTCGATCGCGGACCGGGTGTGAGCGATGAACGCCGCGACATCCGAGGCGAGGAAGGCCTCGCCCTCACCGACGCCCACCACCAGCGGGGAGTTCCGCCGGGCGCCGACAACCACGTCCGGCTCGTCGGCGTGCACCGCCACCAGGGTGAACGCGCCGTCCAGCCGCCGGCACACCAGCCGCATCGCCTCCGCCAGGTCCGCCGTCACCGCGAACTCCTCGGCGAGCAGATGGGCGACGACCTCGGTGTCCGTGTCGGAGGCGAGCACATGGCCCCGCTCCGCCAGTTCGGCCCGCAGGAGCGCGAAGTTCTCGATGATCCCGTTGTGGACGACGGCGACGCGGCCCGCGTTGTCGAGATGCGGATGCGCGTTGACGTCGGTCGGCGCGCCATGGGTGGCCCAGCGGGTGTGCCCGAGACCCGTGGTGCCGGCCGGCAGCGGCCGATCCACCAGCTCCTTCTCCAGGTTGACCAGCTTGCCCGCCTTCTTGGCGGCGGCCAGGCCCCCGTCCGCGAGCACGGCCACGCCCGCCGAGTCGTATCCCCGGTACTCCAGCCGCTTCAATCCCGCCACGACCACGTCGAGCGCCGACTGCGGCCCCACGTATCCCACAATTCCGCACATGTGCCGCAGCCTACGGTCCGGGGGACGTCCCGACCTCTCGAAGCGTGCCCGAAATCGGAAATTCCCACTGGCGTACGAACGCCCGTGGGCCGAAGCACACATGACTGACCGGGCACTCGTGATCAACCAGTGCTGGAGAGCGGCACCGAGTGTGGCGAAAAGTGCTCGTCCGGACGACCGGGGCGGGGACGGGGGAATCCGACGTGGGGATCCCCCTGTGCGTCACCGAAGCCGAACTCCGCCGGGCCAAGGGGCTCGGAG
>Ga0102590_1005101_pt1 | contig 10319 bp, 9 predicted proteins | sample AraplaMF_Col_mMF_FD_76859 | JGI IMG/M metagenome (GOLD analysis project Ga0102590, IMG submission 76859) | Arabidopsis root microbial communities from the University of North Carolina, USA - plate scrape MF_Col_mMF | ecosystem: Host-associated > Plants > Roots > Endosphere | place: USA...
GACCCTTGCACACCGCATGACCGCCCGTGGCAACCATCCGGTTGGATTGTTAGGGTGGGTGGATGCCGTACGACTCCGCAGCCACTCGTGCCCGCCTTCTTGACGCGGCCTATCACGAGTTCTCCGAGCGCGGGCTGGCCGGCGCCCGTGTCGACCGGATCGCGGCCGCGGCGTCGGCCAACAAGCAGGCCATCTATGCCTACTTCGGGTCCAAGGACAACCTCTTCGACGCGGTGCTGAGCGACCGGCTCAGCGTGCTCGCCGACACCGCGCCGTACACGCCCGACGATCTGCCGGGCTACGCGGGCGCACTCTTCGACGCCCTCAACGCCAATCCCGATCTGCTGCGCCTGACCCGCTGGCGTGGGCTCGAACGCGACGACGCCACTCCGGGCGAGATCGACTCCCACCTGGAGAAGGCGGTCGCGTTGCGCACGGCGTTGGGCCTGCCGGACGACCGGACGGCCATCGACGTGCTCGAGGTCGTGCGTCGAGAATCGATGTCCACGCCCTCTGTTCCCGATCCGGTGTCTTGGCGTGGGCCCCATCGCCGACCAAGCCCGGAATGATCGGCGGCGCCGTCGAGCGCGGCCGGTGAATCGAGCTACGGCGCACGTCCCGCCGGACTCCGAGGTGACCTTCCGCATCGACGGCAAGCGTCCGTCTTCGAATCGTCCAAGCGGATGCGATTCCGCTCGCCGCCTGGGTGCGGACCGGCAGTGATGCCATCCATCCACATGTTTACGGGTGTAGACTTAGCTCGAAGTCTACAGTCGTATACAAACCTGGAAGGACAGTGCGATGGACGTGAACCTGAAGGGCCGCCGGGCTCTGGTGACCGGTTCCAGCTCGGGGCTCGGCGAGGCGATCGCGCGGCTGCTCGCCGCCGAGGGTGCGGACGTCGTCGTCCACGGGCGCGACGAGGCCCGCACACGAAAGGTGGCGGAGGAGGTCGGCGCTGTCGCCGTGGCCATCGGCGACCTCACCACGGACGAGGGAGCCGACGCCGTGGCCGCCACCGCCGGAGAGACCGACATCCTGGTCAACAACGCCGGGGCGTACGACCACATCGGATGGACCGACGCCACCGCCGATACCTGGGTTCGCACATACGAGGTGAACGTGGTCTCGGGCGTGCGCATGATCCAGCGGTTGGTACCCGGGATGCGCGGGCGCGGCTGGGGCAGGGTGATCCAGATCGGCGGTGGGCTCGCATCGCAGCCAATCGCCATGCAGCCCCACTACAACGCGTCACTCGCGGCGCGTCACAACCTGGCCGTCTCCCTCGCGCGGGAACTGAAGGACACCGGAGTGACCTCGAACGTGGTCGCCCCCGGAGCGATCCTCGTCGACGCCGTGGAGCGGTTGTTGACCGGGATCGCTCCGGATCACGGCTGGGGGGAGTCGTGGGAGGAGATCGAGCGCAACGCCGCACGCGACTTCGTGCCCAACGACATCGGTCGCTTCGGCCGCCCGGAGGAGATCGCGGGTGCCGTCGCATACCTCGCCAGTCCGTACGCCGACTACATCAGCGGTGCCACCATCCGCGTCGACGGCGGCACGATCCGCTCGGTGAACTGACGCGCACCCCCATCCGCCAGCGACGGTACGGCCTTCACCACGCAACCGTGCCCACGACGGGGTCACCCCGGCGCCATCGAGGCCAGGAAGAGTACCGACACATGTCTACACTCGTAGACTTATTCTGTTCTCCCGACTAGACTGCCCGCCATGAAAGAGGACCCTCCCGCGCCGCCGTCCACCGATCCGGCCGCCAAGCGACCGCGGGACGCCAAAGCGACACGCGAGGCGATCCTCCGATCCGCGGTGGAGGCATTCACCCGGTTCGGCTACGACGGTGTGGGCGTGCGCGAGATCGCGAAGTCCGCCGGCGTGACCGCCATGCTGGTCAACCGCTACTTCGGTTCCAAGGAAGAGCTCTTCGCCGAGGCCGTGGAGGAGTCCTTCGCGCCGCGCACCGTCGTCACCGACGACCCGCGCACACTGAGCCGTGATGTCGCCAGAGTGCTGGTGGACAGGACGGCACCCGAGGCGGACCATCTCGATCCGTTCCTGTTGATGCTGCTGTCCGCGCCCAATCGGAGGAGCGCGGAGATCATGCGGGAGGGAATCGAGCGCCACGTGGAGCGGCATCTGGCCGGACTGCTCACCGGAACGGGAGCACGCGAGCGTGCCGGACTGGCACTTTCATTGATCGCCGGGGTGTGGCTGATGAGGAAGGTCATCGGCGACACGGCGCTGTTGCAGGCCGAGGGCGACGATCTCGCCCGACGACTGGAAGCCGTCTTCGAACTCCTCTTCAGGGACCCTGAGCGCGAAGAGGACGCGGGCGTCCAGGACGCCTGAGCGGTGGTCCGAACCGGCTCCCGCTCCGACAGCGCCGGGACCTGCTTGTGCAGGGTGTCAGCGCGGGCCGGAGGCCGCGCAACGCACGCACATGGTCGACGCCGGACGTACTTCGAGCCGCTCCCTCGGAATCGGCTCACCGCACTTCACGCACTTTCCGTAGTCGCCTTGCTCCAGCCGTTCCAACGCCTGGTCCAGCTCTGTCAGATGCTTCCGGGCCCGGTCCAGCAAGGAGGCGACATGAGCCCGCTCGAAGGCCGTGCTCGATCCTTCCGGGTCGTGTTCGTCGTCGATGGCCACGAAGGCGTTCGCTGCGACGATCCCCTCGAATTCTCGACTCAGCGCCGCGATCTGCGCGAGCGTCGCGGCACGTTCGGCGGCCAGTAGCTCGCGGAACGACTCACCCTCGACCGCGGGGACGGCGGCGTTGTGGAACTTGTCGCTCATATGTGTAGGAACGTCTTCGCCCCCGGCCGGATTCCACAGAGCCGGCTACGAATACCGCATACACGACGACCTGACGATCAGCCGCCCGTGCTCTCCCGGACGATGATCCGGTGCCCGGCCACATGGTCGCGCAGGGCGGCGCCGTCCGGGGCGTCGATCCGCTCCAGCAGCAGGGACACCGCGGCCCGCGCGATCTCCCGCTTGTCGGGGGCGACCGTGGTCAGGCTGGGCACGCTGAAGCGCGATGCCTCGATGTCGTCGAAGCCCACGACGTCGAGGTCACCCGGGACGGAACGGCCGTGTTCGTGCAGTGCCCGCAGCGCGCCGAGCGCAAGGTGGTCGTTCAGGCACAACAGCGCGTCGGGGCCAAGGCCGCGTTCCACCAGCGAGGCGGCCGCGCGGGCGCCGTCCCGCCAGTGGTAGGCGCCGACGGGGATCACCAGGTCGGCGTCGAAGGGCACTCCGGCGGCCCCGAGGGCCTCCCGGTAGCCGTCCGTGCGCAGCCGGTCGGTGCCCTGGCGGCCGCGGACGGCACCGCCGACGACAGCGATACGGCGCCGGCCCCTGGACAGCAGATGTTCCGTGGCCTCACGTGCGGCACGCACATTGTCGATGCCCACGTGGTCCGTGCTGCCCCCGGCGGGCCGCTCGCCGAGCAGTACCACCGGCAGTCGTCGATCGCGCGTGGCGAGGTCGCGTGGGTTGAGGGCGAGCGGGCTGAGGATGACGCCGTCGGAGAACTGGGCGTCGAAGCCCTGCAGCGCGGCCAGTTCTCGTTCGCGCACCGCCTCGGTCGAATGGAGGAGCACGGTGCGGCCGCGGGCGGCGGCCTCGTCCATGACGTGCTTGGCCAGTTCGGCGAAGTAGGCCACGTCCAGCTCGGGGACAGCCAGGGTGATCATGCCGGTACGGCCTTGCCGCAGTTGGCGTCCGGCGATGTTGACGCGGTAGCCCAGGGCGTCGATCGCCTCCTGGACGGCGGCACGGGTTCGTTCCGAGACATGCTCGAAGTTGTTGATCACGTTGGAGACGGTCTTCGGGGAGACACCGGCGTATTCCGCCACGTCCTTGATCCTGGGTCTGGCCGCCACGCTGTTCATCCTTCCGCCTGCCCATGATCGTACCGACCGTCACGAATCGGTTGCGGGCCGGATCGGTTCCCGCCGACATATTTACATCGATGTAATCGCCATGATGCCATGTGCCCCGCACACCTCGAGTCCCAAGGCGCAAGGAGCCCCATGCCCCTCCCCCGCCCCTCGGCCCCACCCCGCCCCGAATACCCGCGGCCGCAGTTCGTCCGGGAGACCTGGCTGAACCTCAACGGCGAGTGGCAGTTCGAGATCGACCGGTCCGACACCGGTCTCGAGCGCGGACTGCGGGAGAGAGAACTCGCCGACCGCATCCTCGTCCCGTTCTGCCCGGAGTCCGAACTCTCCGGGATCGGTGAGACCGACTTCCTCGAGGCCGTCTGGTACCGGCGCACGGTGACCGTCCCGGCCGCCTGGGCGAAATCCCGGGTGCTGCTGCACTTCGGTGCAGTCGATCACGACACCACCGTGTGGGTCGACGGCACCGAAGTGGCACGACACCGCGGCGGTTTCACCCCGTTCACCGCCGACCTCGGTGATGTCGCCGAGCCGGGCCACGAGTTGACGATCGTCGTCCGCGCCCGCGACAGCCGTCACGGCGTTCAGGCTCGCGGCAAGCAAGCCACCTGGTACGCCAACTCCCACTGTCACTACACCAGGACGACGGGAATCTGGCAGACCGTGTGGATGGAGCCGGTCCCGCGAACGGCCGCGCTCAAGCGCCCTCGCATCACGCCCGACCTGGCCTCGGGCTCGTTCTTCCTTGAACTGCCGCTGACCGCAAATGTCCCCGGTCACCGGCTGCGGGCCATCCTCACGGACGACCAGGGCGAGATCATCTCGTCCGAGACCCGCGCGGACCTCGATCTCGCGCCCCGGCTGGTGCTTCCCGTGCCGGACGATCGCCTGCGCGCGTGGTCACCGCAGGATCCGCACCTGTACGACCTCACACTCCAACTGCTCGACACCGACGGCGCGATCGTGGACTCGGCCCGCTCGTATGCGGGTATGCGCTCGATCTCGTTGCACGGCAAACGGCTGCTGCTCAACGGCGAACCGGTCTTCCAGCGCCTTGTGCTCGATCAGGGCTACTACCCCGGCGGGCTGATGACCGCGCCGGAGGACACCGACCTGGTCCGCGACATCGAGCTGGGACGTGCTGCGGGCTTCAACGGCGCCCGGCTGCACCAGAAGGTGTTCGAGGAGCGCTACCTCTACCATGCCGACCGGCTCGGATACCTGGTCTGGGGCGAGTTCGGCGACTGGGGGTGCGAGGTGGGCGTCCGCGACGACAACCAGCAACCGGACGCGTCGTACGTCACCGAGTGGCTCGAGGCCCTGGAGCGGGACTACTCGCACCCCTCGATCGTCGGCTGGTGCCCCCTCAACGAGACCTACCAGCCGTTGCACGACCGCATCACCCGGCTCGACGACGTGACCCGCGCCATGTTCCTGGCCACGAAGCAGGCCGACGGCACCCGACCCGTCGTCGACGCCTCGGGGTACGCCCACCGGGTGGTAGAGACGGATGTGTACGACTCCCACTGCTACGAGCAGGACCCGGTCGCCTTCGCCAAGGTGATGGACGGCCTGGCGGAGGACCGGCCGTACGTGAACGCGGCGCCCGACGGCCGGCACTGGTCACTGCCGTACCGGGGGCAGCCGTACTTCTGCAGCGAGTTCGGCGGCATCTGGTGGGACCCGGAGGCCGCCGCCGCGACCGGCGAAGAGCGCGACAGTTCCTGGGGCTACGGTGAACGGCCGCGCACCGACGAAGAGTTCGTCGACCGGTTCACCGGGCTGACCGGCGTGCTGCTGGGCGACCCGGACATGTTCGGCTACTGCTACACGCAGCTCACCGACGTCTTCCAGGAACGCAACGGCGTCTACCGCTTCGATCGCACCGAGAAGGTCGACACGGGCCGTCTGCGCCAGGCCCAGTTGCGCCCGGCGGCCTACGAGAACACTCCCTAGCACGGTTCCGCGCGAGCGGAAGCACAGCGCATCCCGCGCAGAATTTACATCGATGTAAGAAATGAGCCGTGCGGCGGCGGTGCTCCGGTCTCGCCTTCAAATGCACCGTCGCCGCTGGAAAGGAGCCCGATGACAGGCATACCCGCGCCCGTCGGTCCCCCCGGCCTGAGCCGGCGCCGACTGCTCGGCACCGCCCTCACCTCCGGTGCGGCCCTCCTCGGCGCCGCAGCCCTCAGCGGCTGCGGGTCGGCGCAGGCCGCCGACGCGTCGACCGTCCGCCTGTGGGATCTGTTCAGCGGCGCCGACGGCGGCCTGCTCAACGACATGGTCCGCGCCGCACGTCCCGACATGCCGGGCACACGTATCGAGCGCACCGTCCTTGAATGGGGAACCCCGTACTACACCAAGCTCGCCATGGCCTCCGCCGGTGGCCGCGGCCCCGACGTCGCCGTCGCGCACATGTCCCGTCTGGCCGGCTACGCCCCCACCGGTCTGCTCGACCCCTGGGACCTCGACGTCCTCGCCGAATACGGCGTCGGACGCGACGACTTCGCCGATGCCGTGTGGGCACGCACCCAATATCGCGGACACACCTACGCCGTCCCCCTGGACACGCACCCGTTCATCGTCTTCTTCCACCCCGAACCGGCCGCAAAAGCCGGCCTGCTCACCCCGGACGGCGCCCTGGACACCGAGGCTTTCTCCTCCCCCGACCGCTTCCTGGCCGCCGGCAGGGAACTGGCCAAAGCTTCCGGCCGGCAGGGCATCGCCTTCGGCTACGTCACGGACACGGCGCAGGGCTGGCGCCTGTTCTACGGCCTGTACCGGCAGACCGGCGGCGCCTTCGACCTGCCCGAAGGCGGACCCGCCGAGGTCGACGTGGACCGTATGGCCGAGGTCATCGCGTTCATGGCGAAACTCGTCGACGGGCGGGTCAACCCCAAGCGGCTCGACTACCCCGCCGCCATCGCCGCGTTCGCCAACCGGCAGACGGCGATGATCCTCTCTGGTGAATGGGAGCTCGGTACCTTCCGCACCGCGGACAAGAACGTGAGTGCCGCCCCCTTCCCCACCGTCTTCGGCACCCCGGCCGTGTACGCCGACTCGCACTCCTTCGTCCTGCCCCGCCACCCCAACCCGGACCCCGAGCACCGCCGCCGTACGCACCGGGCGGTCGCCGCCCTCCTCAAGGCCGGCCAGATCTGGGCCACCGCGGGCCACATCCCCGCCTACGGGCCCGTCACCCGGACGAGCGCCTACGCACGACTACAGCCCCAGGCCCACTACGCCGAGGCTCAGGATCACGTCGTCCTCGACCCGTCGGTGTGGTTCGCCGGCGCCGGATCGGACTTCCAGAACGCGATGTCCCAGGTGCTGCAGCAGGCTCTCCTCGACGGCCTCGCCCCCGACCGTGCGGCGCGCGCCATGGTGCAGCGCCTGAACACCTTCCTCTCCAAGCCCAGTCCGGCCTGACCCGGCCGCACACCCCGCGCAGGAGGCACAACGATGTCCTCTCCTCAGGCCGCGCCCCGCACCGGGGCCCCGTCCGGGCGCCGACCGGTCCCGCCGGGTCTGCTGTTCGCGCTGCCCTTCCTCGTCCTGTTCGCCGTCTTCCTGCTGTGGCCGCTCGGCCAGGGCCTGTGGATGAGCCTGACCGACACCTCTCTGTCGGCACACAGCCCGGGCTTCGTCGGCGTCGACAACTTCACCGAGGCCCTGGGCGACGCCGCAATGTGGAGCTCGCTCGGTCACACCGTCTGGTTCACGCTGATCTCGACCGTTCCGCTGGTCCTGGTCGCCCTCGTGCTGGCTCTGCTCGTCCACACGGGCCTGCCCGGCCAATGGGTGTGGCGGCTGGCCTTCTTCGCCCCCTATCTGCTGCCGGTCGGCGTCGTCAGCCTGTTGTGGATCTGGCTCTACCAGCCGGACCTCGGCCTGTACAACCACCTCCTCCACATCCTCGGTCTGGAACAGGTGGCCTGGCTCAGCGACGAGTCGGTCGCCATGTGGGCAATCACCCTGACCACGCTGTGGTGGACCGTCGGCTTCAACTTCCTTCTCCTCCTCGCCGCGTTGCAGTCCATCCCCGACCACCTCTACGAAGCCGCCGCCATCGACGGCGCGGGCGCCTGGCGGCGCCTGTGGTCGATCACCCTGCCCCAACTCGCCCGCATCAGCGCGGTGATCACGGTGCTGCAGATCCTGGCCTCGCTGAAGGTCTTCGACCAGGTGTACCTGATGACCAAGGGCGGTCCCAACGGCTCCACACGCCCCGTTGTCGAGTACATCTACGACGTCGGCTTCACCGGTTACCGGCTCGGTTACGCCTCGGCGATCAGCTACATCTTCTTCGCCCTCGTCCTGATCGCCTCCGCCGTCCAGTACGCCGCCCTCCGCCGCCGGGAGAAGTGACATGACCTCCACCGATCTGCCCGTCCGCACCGCGCCCACCCGGCAAAGCGAGCTAGGCGTGCGGGAATCGAGGCCCCGGCAGCAGGCCCGCCGCAGCCGCACGAATCTCACCCTCGGGGACGGCGCCCTCGCCCGCGTGCTCGCGCTCGCCGCGCTCGTCGTCATGACGGTGATATGGCTGCTGCCCATGGCATGGGCCCTGCTGACCGCCTTCAAGTCCGAGGCGGACGCCAGCGATCCGGCCCACTGGTTCTGGCCCCGGCACGGGTTCACCTTCCACGGCTTCAGCTCCGTGTGGCAGCGCGGAGACCTGCCCCTGTGGATGTTCAACAGCCTGCTCGTCTCCGTCGCCGTCACGGTGATCACCGTGCTGGTCTCGGCCATGGCCGGCTACGCCTTCTCCCGCACCCGGTTCACCGGCCGCCGCGTGCTGTTCGCACTGACCGTCGCCGCCGTTCTGGTGCCGCCCCAGTTGATGATCGTGCCGTGGTTCCGGCAGATGCTCACCCTGCACCTGGTGGACACATACGCCGCGGTGATCCTTCCGCAGACGGTCGCGCCGGTGATGGTGTTCATCCTGAAGAAGCACTTCGACTCACTGCCCCACGAGCTGGAGGAGGCGGCCCGCATCGACGGTGCCGGCCACTGGCGCATCTTCTGGTCGGTCCTTCTGCCGCTGTCCCGCCCGATGCTGGCGGCCGTTTCGATCTTCGTGTTCATCGGGGCGTGGAACAACTTCCTGTGGCCCTTCGTATCGACCTCCGACCCCGCGCTGATGACCCTGCCGGTAGGCATCACCTCCGTGAAGGACGCCTACGGCATCCAGTACGCCCAGACGATGGCCTCCGCCGTCCTGGCCGCACTTCCCCTCGTCGTGGTCTTCATGTTCTTCCAGCGGCACATCGTGAAGTCCGTCGCGACGACGGGTCTCGGCGGCCAATAGGCACCCTGCCGACACACCACCCACCCCCTGCAGCGAAGGAGCCGCCATGCGCGCAGCACGGCGCTTTCCCCGCCTCACCCTCCTCCTCGTCCTCCTGTTGGGACTCGTCACCGTCCCGCAGACCGTCGTCACCGCGTCCGCCGCCGCGACGGGCACCTTCCGCAATCCGCTCAACACCGGCCCGGACCCCTTCGTGACGTTCTGGAACGGGTCCTACTACCTGACGACGACCCAGGGCGACAGCATCCGCATGTGGCGCTCGTCCTCGCTGGGAACCCTGCTGACCGCCGCCCCCGTCACCGTGTGGACCGACACCGATGCCTCGCGCAACCGCGACATCTGGGCACCGGAGTTCTACCGCTTCGGCGACCGCTGGTACCTCTACTACACGGCGGACGACGGCATCGACGACCACCATCGCCTGTACGTCCTGGAGTCGGAGCGTGACGACCCGGCCGGTCCCTACCACTTCAAGGCGAAGCTCGCGCCGCCCAACCACGTCTCCGACTTCGCCATCGACCCCGGGATCCTCCAGCACGACGGGCGCCTCTACCTCGCCTATGCCGGTATCAACGCGTACCAGCACAACGGCATCAACATCGCCCCGATGTCCAACCCCTACACCGTCTCCGGCGACGCCGTCGCGATCGACGCCGCCGGCGGCTGTGCCGAGGTGCGCGAGGGACCGGAGTTCCTCAACCGCAACGGCCGTACGTGGATGACGTATTCGACATGCGACACGGGCAAGCCGGACTACCAGGTCTGGATGATGTCCCTGCGCGAAGGCGCCGACCCGCTCGTACCCGCCAACTGGGTGCAGACCTCCGGCCCGGTGTTCTCCCGTGCGGACGACCACGGTGTCTACGGTCCCGGCCACCATGCCTTCTTCCGCTCCCCCGACGGAACGGAGGACTGGATCGTCTATCACGCCAAGACGACGTCGGCCTACACCTACACCGACCGCACCACCCGCGCCCAGAAGATCACGTGGAAGGCGGACGGCGGTCCCGACCTCGGCCGCCCGCTCGCTGTCGGCGCCACCCAGGAACTGCCGGCGGGCGACCCGGGCTCCGGTACCTACTGGA
>Ga0102590_1005107_pt1 | contig 10289 bp, 7 predicted proteins | sample AraplaMF_Col_mMF_FD_76859 | JGI IMG/M metagenome (GOLD analysis project Ga0102590, IMG submission 76859) | Arabidopsis root microbial communities from the University of North Carolina, USA - plate scrape MF_Col_mMF | ecosystem: Host-associated > Plants > Roots > Endosphere | place: USA...
GGTGTGGCTGCTGTGCCGCTGGCTGCCGCGCTGGTCGCCGGCGATGCGCTGCCTGCTGTGGTGGCTGGTCGGCCTGCAGCTGATGCTCGGCCTCGCGCTGGGCCGTCCGCTGGAACTGCCGCTGCTGACGCCGGATGCCGACACCGTCGTGCTATCCACCGAGACGCCGCAGGAACACGGCATCGCGGTCCACACCGCGGTCACCGGCAATCCCCTGTTGTTGGCGCCCGCGCCGATCGCCGCGGCAGCGAAGGCACCGGAAGCTCCCGCGCAACCCTGGCCCTGGCGCGAAACGCTGGCGAGCCTGTGGCTGCTGGGGATGGCGCTGCAGGTGTTCGCCGCGCTGCGCGAATGGCGAGAAACGCGCGCAGTTATCCGCGCTGCCGAACCGGTACGCGACATGGCGCTGCGCGCGCAATGCGCCGAACAGGCGCGCGCGCTCGGCCTGCGCCGCTGTCCGGAACTGCGCTGCTCCGATGTCATCGTGTCGCCGCAGGTCGCCGGCCTGTGGCGCCCGGTGGTACTGCTGCCGAAGGAGCACACGCTCGACGCGGAAGAATGCGCGATGGCGCTGGCGCACGAGCTGGCGCATCTGCGCCGCGGCGACCTGTGGCTGGGCTGGATTCCGGCGTTGGCGCAGCGCGCATTCTTCTTCCATCCGCTGGCGCGCTGGGCGATGCGCGAATACGCGTTCCACCGCGAGGCGGCCTGCGATGCGCAGGTGCTCGACCGCTCGCGCGCCGAGCCGCAGGACTACGGCCGCCTGCTGCTGCGCCTGGGCGTGGCCTTCCCGGTCTCCGCCGGCCTGGCCGGTGCCTCGCCGACGTTCCAGAACCTCAAGCGCCGCCTGACCCTGCTGCAGCAGACCGACCGCGTGCCGCCGCGCCTCGGCGCCTGGCTGCTGGTCGCACTGGTGGCGCTTGCCGGCGCGCTGCCCTATCGCGTCACCGCGCGCAGCATGGACCTGACCCTGCATGCCGACGGCGGCGTGGCGATGGATGGCCAGCAGGCGATGGCCGCGCCAGAACCGGATGCCGTGCCGACGCCCCCTGTCGTGCCGGCGCATCCCATCCCGACCGTGGCGGCCAAGCCTGCGCCGATGGCGGCAGCGGCAGCACCGATGACGGCGACACCCATGCCGGCCGCCGCCGCGAAGCCCGCCGCACGCGCCACGGCGGCCGTCGCGCCGACCCCCGAGCCGCCCGAACCGCCGTTGGCGCCGCCTGCCCCCGAGCCAGCGCCCATGGCCGTGCCGACGCCGCCTCCGGCGCCCGTCGCACCGCCCGCGCCGCCGTCGCCGGTGCGGGTCGGCCGGACCTCACACGTCGACATCGATATCGAGGCCGGCGCGCCGCGCGGCTTCGCCATCATCGAGCCGGACTTCATCACCCTGCAGGGCACCGAGAGCGACCTGGCCACCGCACGCGAGCTGCAGCGCGGCGACGAGCCGATCCTGTGGATGCGTCGCGGCAACGATGCCTACGTGGTGCGCGACCGCGCGCTGCTGCAACGGGCCCGGGACACCTACGCGCCGATGCGCGACATGGCGCGCGAACAAGGCCAGATGGCCGGCAAGCAGGGCGAACTTGCCGGACGGCAGAGCGGCCTCGCGGCGCGCATCGCGGCGCTGTCCACGCGCCGCGTGCAGATGGACAGCGAACGCATCGCCATCACCCAGGAACGCCAGAAGCTGCGCATGGAACACCCGGACGGCAGCGCGGCGGAAGCCGGCGTGGCCGCCTCGTTCGATGCGCGCCTGCAGAGCATCCAGGAGCGCATGGCCGATCTCGAGCGCGAGCGCGCGGAGATCGATCGCGAGCAAGCCGATCTCAGTCGCCACCAGGCGGATCTGTCGCGCCAGCAGGCCGATATCTCCCGGCACGAGCGCGACGTCGCGCAGCAGGTGCACAGCCAGCTCGACCGGTTGATCGACCAGGCTGTCTCTGACGGCCTGGCCCAGCCCAGCAAGAGCCGTTGATCGTCTCCTTCCCTCTCTTTTGCACGAGGCCTTATCGATGAAGCCGCTGCCGCTCTCCTTCCGACTGCCGCGCCGGGCCGACTGGCGCACGGCCCTGTTCTCGGCCCTGCTGTTGGCCGCCCCGATGGCGCTGCTGGCGGCGCAGACCAACACGCCGCCTCCGCCACCGGCGGTGCCGCCGGCACCGCCCCCGCCGCCCGTGCCGCCGGTCCCGCCGACGCCTCCCCCGCCGCCGCCGCCGGATGTCGGTGGCTTCGGCGCGCGGCATGTCTCCATCCACACGCACGGCGATGCCGCCGAAGGGCTGGCACTGATCGATGGCGATTCGGTGATGTTCGATGGTTCCGATCGCGACGTCGAAACCGTGCGCCGGCTGCAGGAGGGCAAGAGTGCGCTGCTGTGGTTCCGCCGCGGCGGCCAGGCCTGGGTGATCCGCGACCAGGCTTATCTCGAACGCGCCAAGGGTGCGTATGCCGAGGTGGAGGCGCTGGGCAAGGAACAAGGCAAGCTCGGCGGCGAGCAGGGCAAGCTCGGCGCGCAGCAGGGCAGTCTCGGCCAGCGGCAGGGCATGCTCGGCTCACGCCAGGGCGGAATCGCCAGCCAGGAAGCTTCGCTCGCGGGACAGGAAGCGCAGCTCTCCGCGCTCGAAGCACAAGGCAAGGGCGCGGCGGATCTGGCGGCGCGGCGGCAGAGCATCGCTTCGGCGCGGGCCAGCCTGGAAGCGCAGCAGAAAGCGCTGGAGCGCGAGCAGGATGCGCTGGGCCGCGACCAGGCGACGCTCGGCAAGCAGCAGGAGGCACTCGGCGCGAAGCAGAAGGCCTTGGGCGAGCGGCAGGAGCGCGCCACCGAGAAGGCGCATGCGCAACTCGATGCGTTGATCAAGGAGGCGCTGGCGAAGGGTGTGGCGAAGCCGGTGGAGGCGCGCTGAGGCCCCGTAGGTTGGGGTGAGCTGAAGGCGGCTGCGAAGGCAGGATGCCGTAGCGAACATCCGCGTAGCGGATGGCCCGAAGGGCGGGCTGCTGAGGCAGCCCGTAACCCCAACGCGGCGATGAGTGCGAGGTCTGTTGGGGTTCGCCTTCGGCTCACCCCAACCTACGCCAATCGTGAGGAAAAAAACGGGCCCTCTCGGGCCCGTCTTTTTTTTCAATCCTTCGGCATCTTCAACTCATATTCCTTCGGCGGCGTCGCCCCCAGCAGGTACCGCACGAAGTAATCCCAGCGCTTGCGCGTCATGTACAGGCTGGCCGCGCCGTAGCCGTGGTGCGCGTTCGGGATCAGCAGCAGATCGAAATCCTTGTTGGCCTTGATCAGCGCGTCCACCACCAGCAGGGTCTGGTACGGCGGCACGTTGTCGTCCATGGTGCCGTGCGCCAGCAGCAGGTGGCCCTTCAGCTTGTCCGCATAGGCCTGGTTGGCCTGCTTGTCGTAGTTGCTCTTGCCGTCCTTGTCCTTCACCAGCAGGCCCTGCCATTTCTCCGCCCAGTCGTCCTCGTAGTTGCGGTTGTCGTGGTTGCCGCTTTCGGCGATGCCGACCTTGAAGAGCTCCGGGTAGAAGAACATCGCGCCCACGGTGGCGTTGCCGCCGCCGGAATGGCCCCACATGCCGACGCGGTCCATGTCGATCCACGGATAGCGCTTGCCCAGTTCCTTCAGGCCCGCCACCTGGTCCGGCAAGGTGTTGTCGATGATGTTGCCGAAGTAGGCATCATGGAACGCCTTGGAACGCCACGGCGTGCCCATGCCGTCGATCGCCACCACGATGAAGCCCAGCTCCGCCAGCGACTGGTGATCGCGCCCGACGCTGAAGCTGCGCGTGCCGACCGAGCCGGTCTGCGGGCCGGGATAGACGTAGTCGACGATCGGGTACTTCTTACTGGCGTCGAAGTTCGACGGCTTGTACATCAGGCCGTACAAGTCGGTCTTGCCGTCGCGGCCCTTCACCGTGAACGGCTCCGGCGCCTTCCAGCCGGTGGCGAGCAGGCGGCTGATGTCGGCCTTGGCCACCTGCGCCACGGTGTGGCCATCGTCGCTGGAACGCAGCACCGTCACCGGCGCCGTGGTGGTGGTGGAATACGCGTCGACGAAGAATTTGCCGTCGGGCGACGGCATGACCGTGTGATCGGAAGCTTCCGGCGTCAGCAGGGTCGGCTTGCCGCCGTCGATGCTCACCTTCCAGTACTGCTGGTAGTAGGGGTTCACGCCCGCGGTGCGGCCGACGCCGCGGAACCACAGCGTGCGCGACTTCGCATCCACGCGCAGCACCTGGGTGACATTGCCCTCGCCGGTGGTGATGGCGCGCTTGAGCTTGCCGGTATTGAGGTCGTACAGGTACAGGTTGCCCCAGTTGTTGCGCTCGCTGAACCAGATCGCCTCGTGCGTCTCCGGCAGGTAGCTCCAGTTGACCTTGTCGTTGCCGCTCTCGTAGTACGTCGCCACCTTTTCATCGAACACGGTGCGCACGTCGCCCGACTTCGCGTCGGCGATGCGGAACCACGACTGCTTGTGGTCGCGCGAGGTCGACACGAAGGCCAGCGTCTTGCCGTCCGGCGCCCACTGCACGTCGTCCCAGCCGCCATCGCGGCCACAGCTGATGTCGTCGCACAGGGTGGAGCGGTGCTGGTCCGGCTGCATCTTCAGGCGCAGCACTTGCTTGCTCGGCACGTCGATGATCACGCGCTCGATCATGGTGATGTGTTCGTCGCCGACCAGCGGGTACTTCCACTTCTCCAGCTTCGGATGGCCCACGTTGGTGCTGACCAGGTACATGTCGCCGGTCTTGCGCTGGTCCTGCTGGAAGGTGGCGATCTGCTTCGAATCCGGCGACCACACCAGGATGGCGTTGTCGGTGTGCTTCCAGCCGGCGTTGTCGGTGGCGTAGCCGTAGTCTTCGACGCCGTCGGTGGTGAGCTGGGTTTCCTTGCCCGTCGCGGCATCGCGCAGCCACAGGTTCCAGTGGCGGATGAAGGCCTCGGTCGTCTTGTCGGGCGACAGCACGCCCGGCTCGTCGCCGGCATCGGCATGCTTGGGCGGCGCGCACACGCCCTCGCCCTTGAGGTCGCACAGGTAATGCTTGCCGCGCAGGCTGACGTCGAGCTGGCCGTCGGCCGCCACGTCGAACTCGGTGATGCCGAGCTTGGCCGCATCGACCGGCTTGCCGGTGGCCTTGCCCAGCGCCGCGGCGAGCTTGGCCTGGTCGAACGCCGGCTCGGCCTTGCCGGTGGCGGCGTCCATGCGCAGGTAATGGTCGCCCTGGGCGTCGTGGTCGCGGTACCAGAAGTGGCCGTCGTCCAGCCAGGTCACGCTCTGTACCGCGTGATCCACCAGCGGCGCGGTGCGGTAGCTCATGAAACGCTCGGCCTTGGCGTAATCGTCCGCCGTCAGCGTCGCGGTCTGCGCGGCCACGCCGGCCGACAGCGCACTCAGTGCCAGCGCGCCCAGCAGGCGCGATCCATCCAACTTCAAACCCATCGTCGACTCCCCAAGGAAATGGCGCTGTGCAAAGCCCGCCGTGGCTTGCCGGAACCTGAAGCCGGCCGTCCAAAGCCATGGATCGTAGTCCGGAGGTCATGCCCCGACCCCTGCCAGAAGTCCCTGGCGGAAGAACTTCCGTCAGAATGGCCGGCCCCGGGAGCGCCACCGTGCTCCCTCGCCCTCACCTCCCACGCCCATTACCTGCCATGACGAAGCCCACCGCCCTGCCCGAAGCCACCCTGCTGGAAATGGTCTTTCCCGATCACACCAACCACCTCGGCACCCTGTTCGGCGGCCAGGCGCTGGCGTGGATGGACAAGGCGGCCTTCATCGTCGCCTCGCGCCATGCGCGCCGCATCGTGGTCACCGCGCGCTCGGAAGAGGTGAGCTTCCGCGTGCCCGTGCGCAAGGGCCAGCTGGTGGAGCTGCTGGCGCGCATCGTCGAAGTGGGCCGCAGCTCGATGCACGTGGAAGTGGAAATGACTGCCGAGGATCCGCTCACCGGCGACCGCCGCGTCTGCACCACCGGCCGCTTCGTGATGGTGGCGCTGGATTCCAACGGCACGCCGACGGACGTGCCGCCGCTGGCATGATGCCAGCGACGTAGCGACGTAGGTTGGGGTGAGCGCCAGCGAACCCCAACGGACCTTTGCCGTGCCTAGACGTTGGGGTTCGCTGGCGCTCACCCCAACCTACGCCAGTGTTGTGACCAGTTCCGCCACCCAATCGATGAACACGCGCAGCCGCAACGGCAGCTGGCGCTGGCGCAGGTAGGCCACCTGCAGCGGCATCGGCGGCGGCGGCATGTCGGTCAGCAGCGCCACCAGGTTGCCGCTGGCCAGCGCGTCGCCGAAGCGGTAGCGCGGGAACTGCGCGATGCCCAGGCCCGCCTCGCAGCAAGCGGCATAGGCATCGGAACCGTTGACGGTCACCAGCGACGGCAGGCTGACCTCGCGCACCACCCGCCCCACGGTGAACTCCAGCGGCACCGCGCGGCGCGTGTTCGGTGAGGCCCAGTTCACCGCCAGGTGGCCCTGGTGCAGGTCGGCCAGGCTGGTCGGCAGGCCATGGCGTCGCACGTAGCCGGCGCTGGCCATGGTCACCTGCTGCAGCGAGGCGATGCGCCGCGCCACCAGTTCCGAATCGGGCAGCTCGCCCGAGCGCACCACGCAGTCCACGCCTTCGCGCACCAGGTCGACGTAGCGGTCGCTGGTGCCCAGCTCCAGTTCCACCTGCGGATAGCGCTTGAAGAAATCCGGCAGTGCCGGCGCGATCAGGTGCCGCGCCAGGGTGGCCGGCATGTCCACGCGCAGGCGCCCCTTCGGCTGGGTCGCGGCGTCGCGAAAGCCCGCCTCCACCTCGTCCATGTCGGCCAGCAGCCGCACGCAATGGCCGTAATAGGTCTCGCCGTCGCGGGTCGGGCTGACGCTGCGCGTGGTCCGCTGCAGCAGGTGCGCGCCCAGGCGTGCCTCCAGCCGCTTGATGGTGTGGGTAAGGGTGGCGCGCGGCAGGTTCAGGTCATCCGCGGCGCGGGTGAAGCTGCCCAGTTCCACGATGCGGGCGAACACGCGCATGGCTTGCAGCTGGTCCATGGCCGGGCTTCCGATTGTTGACGGTTATGAAACAGAGATGGCGATTATTGAGCATTTATCCATCAACCGCGCAAGCGCAGGATGTGCCCACTTTCCCCCCGATAGAGAGCCCTTCCGATGCAAACACGACTGCTTGGCCGCAACGGTCCCCAGGTTTCCGCCCTCGGCCTGGGCTGCATGGGCATGAGCGAGTTCTACGGCGCGCGCGACGACGCCGAGTCCATCGCCACCATCCACCACGCGCTCGACCGCGGCCTCACCCTGCTCGACACGGCCGACATCTACGGCCCTTACATCAACGAAGAACTGGTCGGCAAGGCCATCCGCGGCCGTCGCGGGCAGGTCTTCCTGGCCACCAAGTTCGGCATCGTGCGCGACCCGGCCAATCCGCAGTCGCGCGCCGTCAGCGGCCGTCCCGAATACGTGCGCGAATCGGTCGACGGCAGCCTGAAGCGGCTGGGCGTCGAACAGATCGACCTGTACTACCAGCACCGCCTCGACCCGCGTACGCCGATCGAGGACACCGTCGGCGCCATGGCCGAGCTGGTGCAGGCCGGCAAGGTGCGCTACCTGGGCCTGAGCGAGGTCTCGGCGGAAACGCTGGAGCGCGCGCATGCCGTGCATCCGATCGCCGCGGTGCAAAGTGAGTTCTCGCTGTGGACGCGCGATCCGCAGGAGAACGGCGTACTGGCGATGTGCCGCAAGCTCGGCACCGCCCTGGTGGCGTATTCGCCGCTGGGCCGCGGCTTCCTCACCGGCGCCTACAAGAGCCCCGACGACTTCGCCGCGGACGACTACCGCCGCAGCAGCCCGCGCTTCCTGGGCGAGAACTTCACGCGCAACCTCCAGCTGGTCGACAAGGTGACCGAGCTGGCCAGGGACAAGGGCTGCACGCCCGCGCAGCTGGCGCTGGCCTGGGTGCTGGCGCAGGGCGACGACGTGATCGGCATCCCCGGCACCAAGCGCCGCGACCGCCTGGACGAGAACCTGGGCGCGCTGGACGTCAAGCTCAGCGGAGCCGAGCTGGAGGCGATCGATGCGATCTTCCCGCCCGATGCCGCGGCCGGACCGCGCTATGCCGAGGCCATGCTGAAGTTCCTCAATGCCTGAGGTAGTCCTGCGTAGGTTGGGGTTCGCTGGCGCTCACCCCAACCTACGCCGGACGGGGCGGGGCGAGTAAAATCGCTGGCATGAGCACTCCCGAACATTCCCCCCTCGGCAAGACCACGGTCTACGCCGACCGCTACGATCCCTCGCTGCTGTTCCCCATCCCGCGCCAGAGCAAGCGCGACGAGATCGGCGTGAGCGCGCCGCTGCCGTTCCACGGCGTCGACATCTGGAACGCCTACGAGCTGTCATGGCTGGATGCGCGCGGCAAGCCACGCGTGGCGCTGGCCGAATTCCGCGTGCCGGCGGGCTCGCCGAACATCATCGAATCGAAGTCGTTCAAGCTTTACCTCAACGGCTTCGCGCAGGAGCGCATCGACGATGTGCAGGCGCTTGCCGCCACGCTGCGCCGCGATCTTTCCGCTGCCGCAGGCGCCGAGGTCGGCGTGCAGCTGAGCGAACCGAGCGCCAGGGCGCACGCCGTCGTCGACCTGGACGGCATCTCGATCGACACACTGGACGTGGCCATCGACGACTACGGCCCGCCCAAGGCCGCCTACCTGTGCGCCGATGTTGACGAGGTGATTGAGGAAACCCTGGTCTCCGACCTGCTGCGCTCCAACTGCCCCGTCACCGGGCAGCCCGACTGGGGCAGCGTGCAGATCCGCTATCGCGGACCGCGCATCGAGCGCGAAGGCCTGCTGCGCTACCTGGTCTCGTTCCGCAACCACAACGAGTTCCATGAGCAGTGCGTGGAACGCATCTTCGTCGACGTGACCAGGCACTGCGCGCCGCTGCAGCTGAGCGTCTACGCTCGCTATACGCGGCGCGGCGGCCTGGACATCAATCCGTTCCGCGCCAGCGCCGAAGCCGTCCCGGGCAATCCCCGCGGCGCGCGCCAATAGCATGGCGCGCCGAGGCGGCGCGAAACGTTCGTAAAAAACCTGTCGCATCGCGTCCGTCGCTAATGGATGCTTCATCGCGGCGGGCCTAGCTTGGCGCTTCGGGAACGCCTTGCGTTCACGCCGCTCGTCCATGGATCGAAGACCGGAAAGGGGACTGCCATGCATCGCTTTCAACGCCACGCCTTCGGCGGTTGCTGCCTGATCGCCGCGCTCGCACTGGGCGCCTGCGGCAAGCACGAGGCGCCGCCCGCGAGCGCGCCCGCGGCGGCCTCCACCCGCCCCGTCACGGCACCCGCCGCCGCTCCGCCGGCGATCACGCTGCCCAAGGCGGCTTCCGCGGTGCCGGCCAAGCCTGCCACCACCACCGCTGCCACCGCGCCCGTGGAGCGGACTTTCCGCGTCGCCGGCGTCACCGTCGGCGACGATGTGTCGCCGGACCATCGCGTCACATTGGCGAAGATGCGCTTTTCGCCCAACGTGAAGACCATCTATGCCGCGGTCGAAACGCAAGGCATCACCGACAGCGCCACCTTGAGCGCGACGTGGAGCTACGTCGAAGGCACGCCGCGGCAAATCGTCAGCACGAGCCAGTCGATTGCTACCGAAGGGCCGGCGGTGACCACGTTCGAAGTGCGCAATCCGAACCAGTGGCCGCTGGGGAAATACCAGGTGGTGATTGCGGTGGATGGGAAGACGGTGTCGACGCAGGAATTCGAGGTGGCGAAGGGCTGAAGCCTTTGGGCGGGCGTAGGTTGGGGTGAGCCGCAGGCGAACCCCAACGGGCGCCGGAATGGGCCGCATTGTTGGGGTTCGCCTGCGGCTCACCCCAACCTACGCGGGGCTGGTGTCAAACCTTGAAGTACTCGCGATACCACTTCACGAACGCGGCAATACCCTCTTCCACCGACACCTTCGGCCGATAGCCGACAGCGGCCACGAGGCTCGACACATCCGCCTCCGTCTCCGGCACGTCGCCGGCCTGCAGCGGCAGCAGTTCCATCGTGGCCTTGCGGCCCAGGCACTGTTCCAGCACCTCGATATAGCGCAGCAGTTCCACCGGCTGCTCGTTGCCGATGTTGTACAGCCGGTACGGCGCCACGCCGCTGGTCGAGGGATCCGGCTGCGTGGCATCCCACTCCGGGTCCTTGCCCGGCACCGTATCCAGTGCGCGCACCACGCCTTCGACGATGTCGTCGATGTAGGTGAAGCTGCGCTTGTGCCGGCCTTCGTTGAACA
>Ga0102590_1005108_pt1 | contig 10287 bp, 7 predicted proteins | sample AraplaMF_Col_mMF_FD_76859 | JGI IMG/M metagenome (GOLD analysis project Ga0102590, IMG submission 76859) | Arabidopsis root microbial communities from the University of North Carolina, USA - plate scrape MF_Col_mMF | ecosystem: Host-associated > Plants > Roots > Endosphere | place: USA...
CCGGCCAGGGCGAACATCACCGTCGCCGCCATGGGGCTGAACATCTTGCCCTCCACCCCCTCGAAAGCCAGCAACGGCGCATAGACCATCAGGATGATGGCCTGGCCGAAGGCCGCCGGCCGGGCCATCTCGCGGGCCGAGGACGCGGCGATCTCGATCCGCTCGCGGGCCTCCAGCGGCCGGCCCAGGTCTCGCCGGCGAAGCGCCAGCCGGCCCAGGGTGTTCTCGATCACCACCACGGCGCCGTCGACGATCAGGCCGAAGTCCAGGGCCCCCAGGCTCATCAGGTTGCCGCTGATCCCGAAGCGCCGCATGGCGATGGCGGCGAACAGGAACGACAGCGGAATGACCAGGGCGGTGATGATCGCCGCCCGGATATTGCCCAGGGCCATGAACAGCACCGCGATGACCAGCAGGGCGCCGAAGGCCAGGTTGTGCTCGACGGTGGCGATGGTGGCGTCGACCAGGTCGGTGCGGTCCAGCACCGGCTTGACCACCACGCCGGCCGGCAGGCTGGCCTGGATCGCCTTCAGGCGTTCGCCGACCCGCGCGGCGACGGTCCGGCTGTTCTCGCCCGCCAGCATCAGGGCGGTGCCGATCACCACCTCGCGGCCCGCCTCGCTGGCCGAACCCAGGCGCGGGGCCTGGCCGATGACGACGGTGGCGACGTCGGAGACGCGGACCACCGCCGAGCCGCGCCGCCCGACGGGGGTCTCGGCCAGTTCGGCCAGGGTTTTCACCCGGGCGTCGGCGCGCACGATATAGGCCTCGCCGCCGCGCTGGACGTAGCCCGCGCCCTCGACGCGGTTGGCGTGTTCCAGCGCCTCGATCAGCTGCGGCAGGCTGATGCCGAAGGCCGACAGCTTGGCCGGGTCGGGCTGGACGACATACTGCTTGACGTAGCCGCCCAGCACGTCGACCCCCGCCACGCCCTTCAGCGTCTTCAGCTGCGGCGCGACGATCCAGTCCTGCACCGTGCGCAGATAGGTGGCCTTCTCGATGTCGGTGGTCAGGCGGTCGCCCTCGGGGGTGACATAGGCCGCGCCGGGGCGCGCCGCCGGACCCGCCAGCTCGACCGTCCAGATATAGACCTCGCCCAGCCCCGTGACCGGCGGCCCCATGGCGGGCTCCAGCCCGTCGGGCAGGTCGGCGCGGGCGGCCTGGAGCCGCTCGTTGATCAGGTTACGGGCGAAATAGAGGTCCGTCGCGTCGGTGAAGACGGCGGTGATCTGCGAGAAGCCGTGCCGCGACAGCGAGCGGGTTTCGACCAGCCCCGGAATGCCGGCCAGGGCCGTCTCGACCGGGAAGGTGACCTGGCGCTCGACCTCCTCGGGGCCGAGGGCCGGAGCGATGGTGTTGATCTGCACCTGGCGGTTGGTGATGTCGGGCACCGCGTCGATGGGCAGGCCGGCCAGCTGGCTTCCGCCATAGGCCAGCAGGGCCACGGCCAGCAGGGCGACGATCCAGCGGAAGCGGACGGAAAGGTCGATCAGGCGTGCGAGCATGGTCTCAGTCCTCGTGTCCGGCTTCGCCCTTGCCGAGCTCGGCCTTGAGCAGGAAGGCGCCCTTGCCGGCGATGCGTTCGGTTCCGGCCAGGCCGCGCAGGACCTCGGTGGAGCCGGCGGCGACCCGGCCGGGGGTCACTGGCCTGGCACGGAAACCGTCCGCCTCGACCACGAAGACGACCGGACGGCCGCCGACGGTCTGGATCGCCTCGCTGGGCACGATGATCGCGCCCTCCGCGCCGGCGCCCGTCGCCACCCGAGCCGAGACGACGGACCCGACCGGCGCCGTCTTGCCCGAGGGCGCCGCCCGGACGGTGGCGGTGTTGCCGCCGGACGCGCCAGGCGCCACCGCCGTGATCGTGGCCGGAGCCTCCCGGCCGTCGGGGCTCTGCACATGGATCGCCTGGCCGAGCCGGATCGAGCCCGCCGCGGCCGCGGGGGCGTCGAACAGGTATTCGGCGCGGCTCTGGTCGGCGATCTCGGCGACCGGCGTCCCCTGGGCCAGGAAGCCGCCGACCTGGGTCTCGATCCGGGTCACGACCCCGGCGATGGGGCTGCGCAAGACCGTGACGCCGTTGGTCCCCGGTCCGCCCATGGCGCGAACCTGGGCCTGGGCGGCGCGGTGGTCGGCCTGGGCCTTTTCGGCGGCGGCCTGGCTGGCTTCCCAGTCCCGGCGGGAGACGACGCCGGCGTCGAACAGGCGGCGGTCCCGGCTGGCGGCGGCCTGGGCGGCCTTGGCGCCGGCGCCGGCGGCGTCGAGGCTGGCGCGACCCGAGGCGGCGTCGGCGCTGCGCAGGGTGGCAATGGGCGATCCCGCGGCGACGGCCGCGCCGGCCGAGACATGGACCCGTTCCACCACGCCCGACACGGGCGCGCCCAGGGCGGCCAAGGCGTTGGCGGCCAGGGTCACGCGTCCGGGCAGCAGGATGTCGGCGCCACCGCCGCGTCCCGGGGTGATGACCGAAACCCCGGCCGCTGCCGCGTCGGCGAGTTTCAGCGGCACGAGGTCCGCCTCGCCATGGACCGCGTGCGCCGCGTCTTCCTCTTCATGGGCGGACGCGGTCGAGCGGTCTTCGACCAGATGGGCGGCGCCGTAGCCGAGGCCCGCGGCGGCGATGAGCGCGACCGCCGAGGCGATGAGGGAACGACGAGCGATCACGGTTGATCTCCGAAAGGCATGCGCCCCTGGGCGCGGGCGAGGTCGGCCAGCGCCTTGACGCGGGCCAGCTTGGTGTCGACGGCCCGGCCCCGCGCGGCGATCAGATCGCGGCGGGCGGCCAGCAGTTCGGACAGCGGCAGGCGGCCGGCGTCATAGCCGATGCGAGCCAGGCGATAGGCCTCGGCGGCGGCGGCCACGGACTGCCGCGAGGCGTCCAGCGTCTGGTCGGCGGCGGCGGCCTGGGCGGCGGCGGCGCGCCGGTCGCCGTCCTGTTCGGCCTGAGCCACGGCCAGCCGGGCCTCGGCCGCCTGGGCGTTGGCCGTGGCGGCCGCGACCGCGCCCCGGTTGCGGTCGAACAGCGGCAAGGGGACGGAGACCCCGAAGACCGCCGCCGTGGCGTCCTCGTCCTGGAATCGGCGGATCCCAAGGCTGACGGCCAGGTCGGGCGTGCGCCGCGCCCGCTCCAGGGCGATCCGGCGCCGGGCGGCGTCGCGTTCGGCGCGCGCGGCGGCGATGGCCGGGCTGAAGGCCGGCTCGGGCGGCGCGACGATCGGCGCGGCGTCCAGCAGGCCGCCGGCCACGGCGGTGTAGGCGGCGGGCGACCCGGCCAACGCGCTCAGACGGGCCAGGGCCGTTTCGACTTCCGCCTGGGCGCCCCCAAGTTCGGCCCGCGCCGCGGCCAGCCCGGCCTCTGCCTGCACGGCCCGGACCTGGGCCTCCTTGCCGTTGTCGACCAGCAGTCGGGCGACCCTGGTGTCGGCTTGGGCCAGGTCGACGCTGTCCCGCGCGATGGCGCGGCGCTGCTGCGCCGCCTCGGCGTTGGCATAGGCCAGCGCCAGGTCGCGCGCGAAGTCGACCTGGCCCTGGGCGGCGCGCGCCCGGGCGGCGGCGAGGTCGGCCTGCGCCGCCGAGGTCCGCGCGGCGCGCTTGCCGCCCAGCTCGAGCGGCTGCTCGATCGACAGGGTGGTCTCGGCGCCGTCGAAGTCCTTGTAGGGACCGGAGCCGGCGGCGTTCTCGACCACCAGGCCAAGGGTCGGATTAGGTCGAGCGGCGGCCTGGGCCGCCAGGCCTTCGGCCGCGCGGGTTTCGGCGATCCCCAGCGCCAGGCGGGGCGCCGAGGCCTGGGCCTGCTTCAGCAGGGCCGGGAAGGCCGGGGCGGTCTGGGCCGTGACCGAGGCGCCGAGCGCTCCGGACGCGATGCAGGCCAAGGCCGCGCGCAGCGGCCATCGGTTCGATGACATGGAGATTCCTCGCGATGGATGAACGACGGCGCGCGGATGGCGCGCGGGCCGTTCAGGCGCGAGGCGGTCGGTCGGGGCCGGAGATCGGACGCGAGGCGAGCGCCGGGGCGGACGCCATGGCGTGCTCGGACGCGATGGGAACAGGCGCGGAAACCGCCGCGATGGGCGTATCGAGCATGGCGCCGCCGTGATGGCAGTGGCCGCCCACGCAGCACGCGGCCTCGCAAGGCGCGCCGTGGTCCTGCTGGCCGCCCTGGACGGCCTGGCCGGCGGCCACGCGCGTCTCGACGCCGGCGACGGAGGCGGCGCTGTCGCAAGTGCAGGCGGCCAGGCTCACCGAGGGCGCGACGACGAGCAGCGCCAGGACGCAGGCGGCCATCAGGCCCCCCAGGTTCCGCCACCATGTCATCGTTCGACGCATGGCCGTCCTATAGCTGCGGGCGTTCGACTTGAGAACGCGTTACATGATTACACCGGTGGCGCGGCGGTCGAGGCACCGCCTCGGCTCGCGCGGCGCCAGGTCTGGGTCTTGCAGAAGGGGGCGACGATACAGCCCTTCAGGCTCAGCAGGCCGTCTGGCCGCAGGGTCATGACGCCCTGGTAGGTGCCGCCGTCCTCGGGGTTGTAGACCCAGCCGTCGCCCCAGCGGCCCGGACCGATCGCCCGGACCTTCATGAACATCAGGTTGCGCAGGGGCCGGCCGCGCTGGGCGGCGTCGCGGTTGCGGACGTCCTTCTGGCCGGGATCGGCCTGGATGTGCGGCGAGGTGACGATGTAGCCGCACAGCCCTTCGTCGCAGCGCTCCAGCCGCACGGTCGAGCCGCCGTCGCCAGGGGCGTTCCACAGGCCGGTGACGTCGGCGGGGGCCGCGCTCACCGTCGCGACCAGCGCCAGGGTCGCGATCACGCCACCGCCTCCACCGGGGCGTAGGCCGCCGAAAGGTCGCGCTCGGCCTCCTGCATCAGGGCCCGGTCGTCATGCTGCCAGGGGTGGAAGCCCGGCCGGAAGTAGGAGAAATAGGCCCCCAGCACCTGCCTCAGCATGCCGGGCTTGACCAGCATGAAGCGCACGAGCCGCCGCCAGCTGCGGCCGTTGTTGATCCCGTCGGCGGTGAAGATGTCGCCGATGTTGCCGCCGACGGTGGCGAACAGCAGGCGCGTGGCGGCGATCATGGTCATGGTGCGCAAGGTCCAGCGCCGCCAGGCCGGCAGCCGCGCGGCGGCCAGCATGAAGGTGTCGTAGGCGACGGCCTTGTGCTCGACCTCCTCGATCGCATGCCAGCGCCACATGGCCTTGGCCTCGTCCGAGGCGCCGTCCAGGTGGCGCGGATCGGCCAGCAGGGCGTGGGCCAGGATGGCCGTGAAGTGCTCCAGCGCGACGGTTGCGCCCAGCTGCTGCAGCGGCGGACGGGTGCGCGCGAAGGCCAGGCGGTCGCGTGTGCGCTGCTCCATCGCCGCGACGTCGAAGCCGTGGTCGGCGACCTGCTTGTTGAAGAACAGGTGCTCGCGGGTGTGCATCGCCTCCTGGGCCAGGAAGCCGGCGATTTGCTGGCGCAGCTCCGGCGGGGCCACGTTGCGGTAGTGGCGGACCGCGTCCATGAAGAACCGCTCGCCCTGGGGGAAGGTCACCGACAGCGCGTTGTAGAAGGCCGTGCCCACCGGATCGCCGCCCAGCCACCAGCGGCTGGCGGGCGTCTCGCGGCCGAAGGCCATGTCGCGGGCGCGGATGTCGAGATCCGGCGGGGTCTTGTCCAATTTGCTCATGAAAGGGGCTCCTGGCGCGCCGTCGTCGACGGCGGCTGCGTTTGGGGGCTCGGGGGCTTCACGCGCCTGGCGTGATGGGGCCCAGCGCGAAGCGAAAGGAACGGGATCGGAGGCCGCGAGGCGCGCCGCGGGCCGTCCGACTCCGCGACTTCGCTGGCATCGTCACGCCGGCATGGCATGGAAAGGCCTGGGCCATGGCGGCAACTTCTCCTAAACTGCCTGTCAATAAGGCGGCGATTCTGGACAGCCCAGGTCGGCGTCGGACCGCGGAATATATCGACGCCCGACGATATCTACATGCATGTAAGTTACATTGATGTCAATAGATGGTCCTGAAATCGGGGCAACGGCCAAGCGTCGACGCCGCGTGCCCGAGGTCGCGCGCCGCGAGGCCCTGGCCTCGGCGCGGCAGTTGCTGATCACCTCGGGGCCGACGGCGGTCACCTTGAAGGCCGTGGGTGACGAGATCGGCGTGACCCATGCCAACCTGATCCATCACTTCGGCTCCGCGGCGGGCCTGCAGTCGGCGCTGATGGAATCGATGGTCCGCGACCTGACCGACGCCCTGGGCGCGGCCGTGGAGCAACTGCGCTCGAACCCCGGCGCGCCCCGAGCCCTGGTGGATGCGGTGTTCGACGCCTTCGACCAGGGCGGGGCGGGCCGCCTGGCCGCCTGGATCGCCCTGTCCGGCGACCTCCAGCACCTGGAGCCGGTCCGGGCCGCCGTGCGTGACCTGGTCGACGCCATCTGCGAGACCTTCGCCGCCGAGGGCGAGCAGACCCATCACCGCGTCACCTCGGCGGTGCTGTTCATCGCGCTGTATGCGTTCGGCGACGCGGTGATCGGCGCGCCGCTGCGCGACATGCTCGACCGCGAGGACGACGCGGGCCGCAAGATCGTGGCCCGGCTGCTGCCGACCTTCCTGTTCTGACCCCGCCCGAGGGACGTTGACGTCAAGTCAACCGTGACGGGTTTACATCCTATGCGGATGTCGCCCATGCTGTCGTTGACTTCAATATAAATAGTGACGGTCATGGCGGGGGCGGGCAAGGCGAAGGTCGAACAGGCCGTCAGGCGGCGACGCTCCCCGGACGAAGCCCGCGCCCTGGCCCTGGTCAGCGCCCGCAAGCTGCTGATCGCCAGCGGTCCCAACGGCCTGACCCTGCAGGCCGTGGCCCAGGACATCGGCGTCACCCACGGCACCCTGATCCATCATTTCGGCTCGGCCGCCGCGCTTCAATCCGCCCTGATGGGCGCCATGGTCCGCGACCTGGCGACCGCGCTGGAATCGGCCGTGGCTCACGTCCGCTCCGACGAGCGGGCGCCGAGAACCGTTGTGGACATCGTGTTCACGGCGTTCGACGAGGGCGGGGCGGGGCACCTGGCGGCCTGGATCGCCCTGTCCAATCGCTATGAGCACCTGGAGCCCGTGCGCGAAGCGGTCGTCGATCTCGTCGCGGCCCTGAGCGAGAAGGTCCTGACCGCCGGCGACGACCCGCCGCGGCACATTCCCTCGGCCCTGCTGCTGATCACCCTGTGCGCGTTCGGCGACGCGGTGATCGGCGGCCCGTTGCGCGGAATGCTCGGGCGTGACCGCGACGCCGTGCGCCGCCTGGCGGCCAATTTGCTCCCGGCCCTGATCGAATAATCAACACCGGCGTCAATAAGTATTGACACCTAGGTGAATAGACGCATCCTTAGGGTGAGGAACTCGCCCGGCCGCTGGCGACTCCAACAAAAAAGTGCGGCGAGGAAACGCTTTTTGAAGTCCGCCCCGACCGGGGGAGAGGACCCTTGGGAGGGGATATGTCTCAACGCATCCGCGCGCGCGCCTTTTGGATCGCCGGAGCCTCCGCCATGGCCGTCATCCTGTCGGCTGGCTTGGCGCAGGCCCAGGGACAGGCGGCGGCGTCGACCAGGTCCAACCTCGTCGACGAGGTGGTCGTCACCGCCCAGCGCAAGGAAGAAGCGGCGCAGGACGTGCCGATCGCCATTTCGGCCTTCTCGCAGGAGGCCCTGGACGCGGCGAAGATCGAGGGCGGGCCCGACCTGCTGAAGGCGATCCCGAACGTCAGCTTCACCAAGACCAACTTCAGCGGCGTCAACCTGACGATCCGCGGCATCGGCACCCAGGCGGTGTCGGTCTCGACCGACCCCGGCGTGTCGATCAATTTCAACGGCACGGCCTTCATCCGCAACCGCTTCTTCGAGCAGGAGTTCTTCGACGTCGAGCGAGTGGAGGTGCTGCGCGGACCCCAGGGCACCCTGTACGGCCGCAACGCCACGGCCGGGGCGGTCAACATCCTCTCGGCCCGTCCCACCGACGTCTTCGAGGGCGAGATCAAGGGTGAGGTCGGCGATTATAACAGCCGCCGGCTCAGCGGCTTCGTCAACATCCCGCTGTCGGGCGACAAGCTGGACCTGCGGCTGGCCGGCGCCTCGACCACCCGCGACGGCTTCGCCGAGAACGACGTCACGGGCGCCAAGATCGACGGCCGCGATCTCTACTCCACCCGCGTCACCCTGGGCTTCAAGCCGGTCGAGGCGGTGCGCGGCGCCCTGATCTGGGAACACTTCAGCGAAAACGACAGCCGGGCGCGCAGCACCAAGCAGCTGTGCACCCGCGATCCCGGTCCCCAGACCATGGAGGGCATCGCGCTCAGCCCGCAGGCCAGCGCCTTCTTCAGCCAGGGCTGCCTGAACGCCTCGCTCTATGACGACGCCGCCTATGGCACGCCCAACGGCCTGTCGATCCCGTTCGTCCTGGCCTCGGTGACCAACACCGCCGTGCTGGGCCTCAATCCCGACGGCGTGTCGGGTCCGGTCAATCTGATGAAGGTGGCCGACCCCTACGGCGGCATGATGCAGTCCAAGGACCTGCGGCGCATCTCGTCGATCTTCGATCCGAAGTATCGCGCCAAGGCCGACGTGCTGGAGCTGAACGTCGACATCGACGTGGCGCCGAACCTGACCCTGACCTCGCAGACGGCCTACAACCGCGACCACTACTTCTCGAGCGAAGACTACAATCGCTTCAACACCCTGCCCGGGGTGTTCAACGACTCCACGGGCCTGGACAACGCAGTGGTGCCCGGCGCCCCAGCGCCGAACCTGACGCCGGGCGGCGTCTATTGCGATCCGCAGCTGGGCTGTTCCAACACGATCGCCGGCCTGGACCAGGTGCGCGCCAAGAGCCGCCAGTTCTCGCAGGAGCTGCGCCTGTCGTCGGCTTTCGACGGGCCGGTCAATTTCAGCCTCGGCGGCAACTACACCGACTATCGCACGACGGAGGACTACTACGTCTTCTTCAACATCGTCTCGGCCATCGCCCAGAGCAGCGGCTATGGCAACAACAGCCTCGACCCGACCAAGTGCGGAACCAGTTTCGACGGTTCGACGCCGACGATCACGCCCGACGGGACCACGGGGTGCATCTATATCGACCCCCATCCGCTGGACCAGATCGACGGCCTGGGCCACAACTACTTCCGCAGCAAGAACATCTACAAGGTCAAGTCGGCCGCGGTGTTCGGCGAACTCTACTACGAGCTGACGCCGGACCTGAAGCTGACGGCCGGCCTGCGCTATACGCGCGACCGCAAGACCTTCACCCCGGTGCCCACCCAGGTGCTGCTGTCGTCCTCGAACGGCGGCACGGTCGACGGCGGCTATCCGATCGGCGAGGACATCAAGCAGAAGTGGGGGGCGGTGACCGGACGCCTGGGCCTGGACTGGTCGCCGACACTGTCGTTCACCGAACAGACCCTGGTCTATGCGTTCTACAACCGGGGCTACAAGGGCGGCGGCGCCAATCCGCCGGCCATCGGCTACAGCGACGAGCCGTTCCTGCCGGGCCTGCCGCCGCTGGTGCAGCTGACCTCCTATCCCGACACCTTCAAGCCCGAATATGTCAACGCCTTCGAGCTGGGCACGAAGAACACCCTGCTGGGCGGCGCGCTGACGCTGAACGGCGCGGCGTTCTACTATGACTACAAGGGCTACCAGGTCTCGCAGATCCAGGATCGCACCGCGATCAACGAGAACTTCGACGCCAGGATCTGGGGACTCGAACTCGAAACCGCCTGGCGGCCGACCCGCGACCTGCGCCTGACCGTGAACCTGGGTTACCAGGGCAGCAAGCTGGCCGACGGGTCCAGGTCGATCGACGTCGAGAACCGCACCCAGGGCAATTCCGACTTCACGGTGATGAAGGGCAGTCCGTTCCTGCCGTCCAACTGCGTCGTCTCCAAGAGCTACGTGGCCAGCCTGCTGGCCACCAACGCCGCCTTCGGCATGCCGGACTACGCCAACCTCAGCGCCGTCTGTCCCGGCTCGATCCTCGGCCTGTTCCTGTTCCCGGCCCCCACCGAGGCCGATCTGCCCAACGGCGGCCGCGGCTTCTATGCCGACCTCTCGGGCCATAGCCTCCCCAACCAGCCCAAGTGGACCCAGTCGATCAGTATCGACTACGCCCTGCCGCTGTCGGACGGCTGGGTCGGCGGCGTGCACGGCGACGTCTACCACCAGTCCCAGTCCTGGGCCCGCGTCTACGAGGACGCGATCGACAAGCTGCACGGCTGGTACAATGTCAATCTGCGACTGACCCTGGCCAAGCCCGA
>Ga0102590_1005109_pt1 | contig 10285 bp, 6 predicted proteins | sample AraplaMF_Col_mMF_FD_76859 | JGI IMG/M metagenome (GOLD analysis project Ga0102590, IMG submission 76859) | Arabidopsis root microbial communities from the University of North Carolina, USA - plate scrape MF_Col_mMF | ecosystem: Host-associated > Plants > Roots > Endosphere | place: USA...
CGCGGCATGGTGGCGCAGCAGTTCGGCGTCGACATGAACGTGGTCACCTCGGATGCGACGGTCGCCAAGAACCTGATGCTGGTGGTGGAGCGCTGCCACCTCAATGTCGAAGCCATGGCGGCGTCTCCTTACGTCGCGAGCCTCTCGGTCTTGACCGACGACGAAGCCGATCTCGGCGCCGCCGTCATCGAGATGGGCGCGGGGACGACGACGATTGCGACCTATTCCGCCGGCCGCTTCGTGCATGCCTCGGGATTTGCGGTCGGCGGGCAACACATCACCATGGATCTCGCGCGCGGCTTGGGTGCGTGCATTGCGGATGCCGAGCGAATCAAGACGTTATATGGCACCGTGCTGACCGGCGGATCCGATGCGCGTGAGTTGATGTCCGTGCCGACCGCCGGCGACAACGAGCGCGATACCCCGCAGCTGGTGTCCCGCGCCACGATCGCCAACATCGTCCGGCAGCGCGCCGAGGAGATTTTTGAAATGGTCAGGGACCGGCTCGCCGATTCGCCGTTTGCGGCCGAGCCGCGGGCGCGGGTCATCCTGAGCGGCGGCGCCTCCCAGCTCACCGGCCTCGCCGAACTTGGCAGCCAGATCCTCGGCCGTCCGGTGCGGATCGGCCGGCCGCTCGGTTTCGGCCGGTTGCCCAACGAAGCCAAGAGCGCGTCGTTCGCCGCGCCCTCGGGGCTCTTGGTCTATCCGCAATACGCTCATCTTGAACACGTCGAACCGCGGCATACGCGGCAACTCAAGACAGGGACTGACGGCTACTTCGGAAAGGTCGGGCGATGGCTTCGCGAAGGCTTCTGATGAATTTTTTCCGACCCATTCGAACTCCATCACCCGCTTCGGCCGCTGTGTCAGAAGCGACCGGATCAACGCGCGCTTAATCGAGAGGCAATCATGACCATCAATCTCAACGTCCCCGATATCCGCGAGTTGAAGCCGCGGATCACCGTCTTCGGCGTCGGCGGCGCTGGCGGCAACGCCGTCAACAACATGATCACCGCCGGACTGCAGGGCGTGGATTTTGTCGTCGCCAACACCGACGCCCAGGCGCTGACCATGTCGAAGGCGCAGCGCATCGTGCAGATGGGCACCCAGGTCACCCAGGGCCTCGGCGCCGGCTCGCAGCCGGACGTCGGCGCCGCCGCGGCGCAGGAGGTCATCGACGAGATCCGCGATCACCTGTCGGGCGCCAACATGGTGTTCGTCACCGCCGGCATGGGTGGCGGCACCGGCACCGGTGCGGCCCCGGTGATCGCCAAGACCGCGCGCGACATGAACATCCTCACCGTCGGCGTCGTGACGAAGCCGTTCCACTTCGAGGGCGCGCGCCGCATGCGCACCGCCGAGGCCGGCATCGCCGAGCTCCACAAGGTGGTCGACACGCTGCTGATCATCCCGAACCAGAACCTGTTCCGGGTTGCCAACGAGAAGACCACCTTCGCCGACGCCTTCGCGATGGCCGACCAGGTGCTGTATTCCGGCGTCGCCTGCATCACCGACCTGATGGTCAAGGAAGGCCTGATCAACCTCGACTTCGCCGACGTCCGCGCCGTGATGCGCGAGATGGGCAAGGCGATGATGGGCACCGGCGAGGCCTCCGGCGAAAAGCGGGCGCTGACCGCCGCCGAAGCCGCGATCGCCAACCCGCTGATCGACGATTCCTCGATGAAGGGCGCCCGCGGCCTGCTGATCTCGATCACCGGCGGCAAGGACCTGACGCTGTTCGAAGTCGACGAAGCCGCCACCCGCATCCGCGAGGAAGTCGACCAGGACGCCAACATCATCGTCGGCGCCACCTTCGACGAGACCCTCGACGGCATCATCCGGGTCTCGGTGGTCGCCACCGGCATCGAGCAGGCGCTGATCTCGCGTAACGCGGGCGCAGCCGCAGCGGCTGTCACCACCGCCGTGGCGGCGCCGGCGGCCGGTACGCCGGACAACCGTCTCGCTGAACTCACCGCCCGTCTCAAGTCCGACAATGCGCGGCTCGCCGCGGCAACCGCCCAGAAGATCGAGGCGGCACGCGTCGCGCAGGTCGCGGCTCCGATCGTTGCCACGGCGCCCGCAGCGCCGCGTGCGCCTTCCAACACCGTCGAACGCGCCGCGCTGGCCGCGATCGCCGCCGCGGTGGCTCCTGAAACGACGCCGGCGCCCCAGGCGCCGCCGCAGCCGGCGACCTATGGCGACGTCGTCGTCCGCCCGATTGCGCAAAAGCCGTCGCTGTTTCCGGAGCCCGAGGCGATCCACGTCGAGGCCCATGAGCCGGCGCCGCAGGAGACCTTCATTCCGCAGCCCGCCGAGCGGGCGCCGGTGCGGGCGCCGCGGATGCCGAAGTTCGAAGAGCTGCCGATGCCGGCGCAGAACGAGATTCGTCAGGCCCGCGGCGACACCCGCGCCGAGCCCGAGGAAGAGCATCCGCAAAAAGCCCGGATGTCCCTGCTGCAGCGCCTCGCCAATGTCGGCCTTGGCCGGCGCGACGAGGAGACCGAGCCGCCGATCGCCGCCCGTGCCTCAGGTCCTGCGATGGCCCCGATGCCGCCGCTGCCCGAGCGCAAGCCGCAGCGCAGCGTGGCGCAGCAAATGGGGACGAGCGAGCCGGTATCCGAGTATGCGCGTCGTCCCGCACCGCAAGGTCTGGACGTCCATGGCCGGCCGGCACCTGTGGCCCCCGCGCCACAGGGCGACGATCATCTTGATATCCCGGCGTTCCTGAGGCGCCAGGCGACCTGATATTTGTAACAATCTTGGCGACGTTCGAGGGCCCCGGCGGCAACGCCGGGGCCCTTCATTTTGCCCCGATTAGCAATTTGTTGATCGTGTTAAGTAAATGAATTTAAATGATGAATTGCGAGATTGCGGTCGTGGTAAAGCTCCACAATTGCGTCGATCGGTGCCGGATTTTGGTTAACCGGCGGCGCGAATGCGGCAGAGATAGGGTAATAATCGGTAAAAAAGCGTGAGTTGGCGCGCTTTGAGGCAATGGGTATGGTCTGCCTCGACTCGGGGACACTTGAACGAACCACCGACAGTTCCGGACGCGTTCGATCACCAAGTGGGTCAGTAGTGGGCAGTTTGCGAATGAAATTCAACCGTCAGACCACGCTTTCGTCAGAAGCCACCGTGACGGGCGTCGGCGTTCATTCCAACATGATCGTCAATCTGACCATTGGACCGGCACCCGCAGATGCCGGTTATATTTTTGTCCGCACCGGTCTCGACGGCGCCGATCGCGAAGTGCAGGCAACCGCGAAGGCCGTGACTTCAACCGAATTCGCCACCGTGATCGGTGATCAGGATGGCCCGCTGGTTTCGACCGCGGAACATGTTCTTGCTGCGCTGCGGGGAATGGGCGTCGACAACGCCACCATCGAGATCGATGGTCCCGAAGTGCCGATCATGGACGGCAGCGCCGCGGCATTCGTTGCCGCGATCGATCAGGCCGGCATTGTCGAGCAGGCCGCGCGCCGCCGCTTCATCCAGGTGCTGAAGCCAGTGCAGGTGGCGATCGGCGACTCGTTTGGCGAGCTGCGTCCGTATGCAGGCGGCTTCCGCGCCGAGATTGAGATCGATTTCGCCAATCCGGTGATCGGCCGTCAGAATTTCGCAGTGGATCTCAATCCTGAAAGCTTCCGCCGCGAGATCTCGCGGGCCCGGACGTTTGGCTGCATGAACGATGTGGCGCGGCTGTGGAGCGCCGGTTTCGCGCTCGGCGCGTCGTTCGAAAATTCCGTGGTGTTCGATGACACCCGTCTGCTCAACACCGAAGGCCTGCGCTACAGCGACGAATGCGCCCGCCACAAGGCGCTCGATGCGGTCGGTGATCTGGCGCTGGCAGGACTGCCGCTGCGTGGCCTCTATCGCTCCGTGCGTGGCGGCCACAAGCTCAACCACGCGGTGCTGACGGCCCTGCTGGCCGATCGGACGGCCTGGTCGGTGGTCGATGCGGAACCGGTGCGGCGGCGTTCGCGCAGCGCCGAGGTCGTCACCGGCATGATCGGCGGCATGGTCGCGCCGGCCTACGGCCCGGACGTTTCCTGAGCGCTGCAGCGCCTGGTACCCCGAAGTTTCCCCAGGTCTCCTGCCATTATCGTTCGACAAGACGGTTTGCCTCGTCCGGCCGGCGCGGCGGTAACCATAACCGGCCACCGACCGCCTTAATCCGGGCGAAATGCCTGCGTACTCGGTTGGTTAACGGAGTTTTTTCGGTTACTCGATAGACAGGCTCGCGGTCGCATGGCGAAGCGCTTCGAGCAGGTTGACGATTGTGTTCATGATCCGGTGGTTGATCGGTTTCTGGCACGCACGGGCACCGCATCACAGGCGTCAGGTTTGAATTCATGTCGGCACAGCGTTTGACGATCGAAACGCGCGGATTATCGGCCGCGCTGTTGCGCGCCCGATTCGGCCGTGCGTTGCGTGTGGCCGTGGCTCCGATCGTTCTGGCGACGCTGTTGGGTGGTTGCGGCACCGGTGCGCTGTACGACAAGTTCTTCGCCAAGGACGACACTTTCGTCGAGGAGCCGGCGGACAAGCTCTACAACGAGGGCTTGTTCCTGATGAACCAGAACAACGACCCCAAGGCGGCGTCGAAGAAGTTCGAGGAAGTCGACCGCCAGCACCCCTATTCGGACTGGGCGCGCAAGTCGCTGTTGATGTCCGCCTACGCCTTCTACCAGGCCGGCGACTACGACAGCTGCATCGGCGCCGCGACCCGCTACGTCACCCTGCATCCCGGCAGTCCCGACGCGGCCTATGCGCAATACCTGATCGCGGCGTCGCATTATGACCAGATCCCCGACATCTCGCGCGACCAGGGCCGTACCGAAAAGGCGATGGCCGCGCTCGAGGAAGTGATTCGCAAATATCCGACCTCGGAATACGCCACCAGCGCCAAGAAGAAGCTGGAAGGCGCGCGCGACCAGCTCGCCGGCCGCGAGATGGCCGTCGGCCGCTACTACATGGAAAAGCGCGACTACACCGCCGCCATCAACCGCTACAAGACCGTGGTGACGCAGTATCAGACCACCCGCCACGTCGAAGAGGCGCTGATGCGGCTCACCGAGGCCTATATGGCCGTCGGCGTCGTCGGCGAGGCCCAGACTGCCGCCGCGGTGCTTGGCCACAATTTTCCTGACAGCCGCTGGTACAAAGACGCTTATAATCTTGTAAAGTCCGGCGGTCTCGAGCCGAGCGAGAACAAGGGTTCCTACATTTCCAGGGCCTTCAAGAAATTGGGTCTCGGCTAGGAACCGATCCTCCATGCTGGCGCGTCTTTCGATCCGCGACATCGTCCTGATCGAGCGGCTCGATATCGAGTTTTCCCGTGGGCTCGCGGTTTTGACCGGCGAGACCGGGGCGGGCAAATCCATCCTTCTCGACGCTTTCGCGCTGGCGCTGGGCGGCCGCGGCGACGCCGGCCTGGTGCGCCATGGCGCCGAGCAGGGCCAGGTCACCGCCGTGTTCGACATCGCCAAGGGCCATCCCGCCGCAGCCCTGCTGCGCGACAACGGCCTCGAGGATAAATCCTTTGAAGAATCGGGCGAGATGATCCTGCGCCGGGTCCAGCTCGCCGACGGCCGGACCCGCGCCTTCATCAACGACCAGGCGATCAGCGTGCAGACGCTGAAGGCGGTCGGCACAGCCCTGGTCGAGATCCACGGCCAGCATGACGAACGCGCGCTGGTCGACGCCGCGACCCATCGGCGGCTGCTGGACGCCTTCGCCGGCCTCGAGAAGGACGTGCTGGCGCTGGGAGCGCTGTGGGATACGCGCCGCGCGGCGTTGGCGCTGCTCGACGAGCACCGCGCCGGCATGGAGCGCGCCGCCCGCGAGGCGGACTATCTGCGCCATGCCTCCGACGAACTCAAGAAGCTGCGGCCGAAGGACGGCGAGGAAACATCGCTGGCCGAGCGCCGCACCACCATGATGCAGGGCGAGAAGATCGCCGGCGACCTGCGCGAGGCGCAGGAGGTGGTCGGCGGCCATCAATCGCCGGTGGCGGCGCTGTCGGCCGCGGTGCGGCGGCTGGAACGCCGCGCCGGCAGTTCGCCGAACCTGGTCGAGCCGGCGGTCAAGGCGATCGACATCGCGATAAACGCGCTGGAGGAAGCCGACCAGCATCTCACCGCGGCGCTGATCGCGGCGGATTTCGATCCCGCCGAACTGGAGCGCATCGAGGAACGGCTGTTCGCGCTGCGCGCCGCGGCGCGGAAATACTCGACGCCGGTCGACGGCCTTGCCGCGCTGGCGGCGAAATATGCCGCCGACATCGCGCTGATCGATGCCGGCGCCGATCAGCTGAAGAAGCTGGAGACGGCGGCGGCGGAGGCCGACAAGCGCTATTCCGCGGCGGCGGCCAAGCTGTCGCTGGCGCGGAGCAAATCCGCGGAAAAACTCAACAAGGCGGTGATCGCCGAACTGGCGCCGCTCAAGCTCGAGCGGGCCAAATTCATGACCCAGGTCGATTCGGATCCGCAAACGCCCGGCCCTGAGGGATTCGACCGCGTCGAATTCTGGGTTCAGACCAATCCGGGCACCCGGCCGGGCCCGCTGATGAAGGTCGCCTCCGGCGGCGAACTGTCGCGGTTCCTGCTGGCGCTGAAAGTCGTGCTGTCCGATCGCGGCTCGGCGCCGACGCTGGTGTTCGACGAGATCGACACCGGGGTGGGCGGGGCCGTGGCCGACGCCATCGGCGCCCGGCTGGCACGGCTTGCCGGCAAGGTCCAGGTGATGGCCGTGACCCACGCCCCGCAGGTCGCGGCGCGGGCCGACCAGCACCTGCTGATCTCCAAGGATGCGCTCGACAAGGGCAAGCGCGTCGCCACCCGCGTCGACGCGCTCAAGGCCGACCTGCGCCGCGAGGAAATCGCCCGCATGCTGGCCGGCGCGGAGATTACCGCCGAGGCCAGGGCCGCCGCGGACCGGCTGCTGAAAGCCGCGACGGCTTAATTCTTCTCCCTCTCCCCGCAAGCGGGGCGAGGTGCGAACGGGCCACCTCTTTTGTCCAAAGCGTCTTCATCGTAGTTATTGCCCATGGCCAAAACGTCAAAAACCGCTGCGCCCCCCGACATCGACAAGCTCACCAAGGCAAAAGCCAAGGTCGAGCTGATGCGTCTCGCGCTCGAGATCGAGGGCCACGACAAGCGCTACTACCAGGACGACGCGCCGAAGATTTCCGACGCCGCCTATGACGCCCTGCGCCGCCGCGTCGAGGCCATCGAAGCGAAATTCCCCGAGCTGGTGACCGGCTCGTCGCCGACCCAGAAGGTCGGCGCGGCGCCCTCTGGCCGCTTCGCCAAGGTCCGTCACGCGGTGCCGATGCTGTCGCTCGGCAACGCCTTCAGCGATGAGGACGTCGCCGATTTCGTCGATCGCGTCCGCCGCTTCCTCAAGCTCGATGCCGACGAGATTCCGGCGATCGTCGCCGAGCCGAAGATCGACGGGCTGTCGCTGTCGCTGCGCTACGAGAACGGCGAACTGGTGCGCGCCGCCACCCGCGGCGACGGTTTCGAGGGCGAGGACGTCACCGCCAATGCCCGCACCATCAAGGACATCCCGAACGAGCTCAAAGGCCGCAAGATCCCCGCCGCCTGCGAGATGCGCGGCGAGGTCTACATGCTCAAGAAGGATTTTCTGGCGCTCAACAAGAAACAGGCCGAGGCCGACGACACTGTGTTCGCCAATCCGCGCAACTCGGCGGCCGGCTCGCTGCGCCAGAAGGACGTCTCGATCACCGCGTCGCGGCCGCTGAAGTTCTTTGCCTACGCCTGGGGCGAGATGTCGGATTATCCCGCCGATACCCAGCACGGCATGCTGACCTGGATGGACAAGGCCGGCTTCGTCGTCAATCCGCTGATCAAGCTGTGCAAGTCGACCGACGAGGTGCTGGCGTTCTATCGCAAGATCGGCGAGGACCGCGCCTCGCTCGGCTACGACATCGACGGCGTGGTCTACAAGCTCGACCGGCTCGACTGGCAGGAGCGGCTCGGCTTCGTATCGCGCAGCCCGCGCTGGGCGATCGCCCACAAGTTCGCCGCCGAGCAGGCGACCACCATCCTCAACGACATCGAGATCCAGGTCGGCCGCACCGGCGCGCTGACGCCGGTGGCGCGGCTGGCGCCGGTCACCGTCGGCGGCGTCGTGGTGCAGAACGCGACGCTGCACAACGAGGATTACATCAAGGGCATAGGCAATGACGGCCAGCCGATCCGCGACGGCGTCGACATCCGGGTCGGCGACACCGTGGTGGTGCAGCGCGCCGGCGACGTCATTCCGCAGATCGTCAGCGTGGTGCTCGACAAGCGGCCGAAAAGCGCCAAGCCCTACAAGTTTCCCGACACCTGTCCGGCCTGCGGCAGCCACGCCATCCGCGAGGAGGGCGAGGCGGTGCGGCGCTGCACCGGCGCGCTGATCTGTCCGGCGCAGGCGGTGGAGCGGCTGAAGCACTTCGTCTCGCGCAACGCCTTCGACATCGAGGGATTAGGCGAGAAGCAGGTCCAGGAATTCTTCCACGACGGGCTGATCATGTCACCGGTGGACATCTTCACCCTGCAGAAGCGCGATGCGCGGTCCACCAGCAAGCTGATGCATCGCGAGGGCTATGGCGAGACCTCGGTGCGCAACCTGTTCGCCGCCATCGACGCGCGGCGGGCCATCGAACTCCACCGGCTGATCTACGCGCTCGGCATCCGCCATGTCGGCGAGGGTAATGCAAAGCTGTTGGCGCGGCATTACGGCAGCATGGATGCGTTCCGCGAGGCGATGCTGGCGGCCGCCAGGGGCCAGAGCGAGGAGGGCAACAGTTCGGAGGCCTATCAGGATCTCAACGACATCGGCGGCATCGGCGACATCGTCGCCGATGCCGTGGTCGAGTTCTTCGCCGAACCGCGCAACGTCAAGGCGCTCGATGCGCTGCTCGGCGAGATCGAGGTCAAGGACGCCGAAAAACCGCGGAAGAGTTCGCCGGTGTCGGGCAAGACCGTGGTGTTCACCGGCTCGCTGACGAAATTCACCCGCGACGAAGCCAAGGCGGTGGCCGAGCGGTTAGGAGCCAAGGTCGCGGGCTCGGTGTCGAAGAAGACCGATTACGTCGTGGCCGGCGAGGACGCCGGCTCCAAGCTCACCAAGGCGCGCGAGCTTGGGGTGAATGTGCTGACCGAGGATGACTGGCTGGAATTGATCGAGGGGTGAGGCATTTCTGACCGCTTGCGCTTAGCGCTGGCCCTTGTTTTATGACGATCGGACAACGGGGCGACGTCGATGCCGACTGTCTTGCGTTGGGGGCCATATCGGGCCTTCTTTTACTCGAACGAGGGGGCGGAGCCGCCGCACGTTCACGTTCGTTCCGGAGATCATGAAGCCAAATTCTGGCTCCACGATCTGTCGGTTGCGGCAAATGTCGGATTCCCTGCGCATGAAATAGGGGCTATTGTTCACCATCTGAGGGCGCAACGAACGCTCCTTGAAGGCAAGTGGCATGAATACTTTGGAAATTGACGTCGGGGATATCCGGCCTGTCTCGGTCGCATTTACGAGCGATGATCTCGTTGTGACGCTGGCAGACGGTCGGAAGATCGTCACGCCGCTCGACTGGTACCCGAAGTTGCGGGACGCCAGCGTCTCCGTGCGCGGCAATTTCGAGTTGATGCCGATGGGCATACACTGGCCTGACCTCGACGAAGACCTCGGGATCGCCGGTATGCTGCGTGGTCGACTTGCGCGTTGACATCGTCGGGGTTGCGAAAATTACAGCAACCCCGTCTCTTCCTCTTCCGCCTTCTCGATCAGCTCTTCCGTCGCCACGCCGCCGTCGCGCGGCACCAGGAACAGCATGGACGCGGCGCAGGCCAGCGACAGCACGAACACCGCGAGGTTGAGCGGCAACGGGCTGGTGAAATGGCCGCCGAGCCAGGCGCCGAATTGCGAGCACAGCGCGCCAAAACCCATCTGCAGAAAACCCATCACGCCGGATGCGGTGCCGGCGGCCTGCGGGCGGATGCTGATGGCGCCGGCGGAGGCGTTCGCCATCACGAAGGCGTTGCCGAACATCACGATCATCTGGGCGGGGAACAGCCATTGCGGCACCTGGTTGAGGCCGGTCAGACCAGACACCACGTTCAATCCCGCGCCAGTGAGTTGAAGCGCCAGGCCGAACCAGATCAGGTTGCTGATGGAGTGGCGCGGCGCGAAGCGCACGCCGAACAGGTTGCCGACCAGATAGGCCACCCCTGTGGTAGCGAACCATGCGCCGTATTCGGCGCTGGAGCGGCCC
>Ga0102590_1005111_pt1 | contig 10278 bp, 7 predicted proteins | sample AraplaMF_Col_mMF_FD_76859 | JGI IMG/M metagenome (GOLD analysis project Ga0102590, IMG submission 76859) | Arabidopsis root microbial communities from the University of North Carolina, USA - plate scrape MF_Col_mMF | ecosystem: Host-associated > Plants > Roots > Endosphere | place: USA...
TTCTCGTTCCGCGGCAACGAGCCGGTGCGCGAGGCCATGCACTCGGTGTTCCTGTATCACGCCATCAAGGCCGGCATGGACATGGGCATCGTCAATGCCGGGCAGATGATCGTCTATGACGACATCGACCCCGAGCTGCGCCAGACCTGCGAGGACGTCGTCCTCAACCGCGACGCGGGCGCTTCCGAGCGCCTGCTCGCGCTCGCCGAGAAATTCCGCGGCAAGAAGACCGAATCCAAGGAAGCCGATCTCGCCTGGCGCGAATGGCCGGTGGCGAAGCGGCTGTCGCATTCGCTGGTGCACGGCATCACCGAGTTCATCGAGCAGGACACCGAAGAAGCCCGCAAGACCTCCTCGCGCCCGCTCGACGTGATCGAGGGCCCGCTGATGGCCGGCATGAACGTGGTCGGCGATCTCTTCGGCGACGGCAAGATGTTCCTGCCGCAGGTGGTGAAGTCCGCCCGCGTGATGAAGCAGGCCGTAGCCTACCTCATGCCGTTCATGGAGGAGGAGAAGGCGCGCAACCTCGCGAACGGCATCGGCACCGAGGGCTCCTCGTCCGCGGGCAAGATCGTGCTCGCGACGGTGAAGGGCGACGTCCACGACATCGGCAAGAACATCGTCGGCATCGTGCTCCAGTGCAACAATTTCGAGGTCATCGACCTCGGCGTGATGGTGCCGGCCGCCAAGATCGTCGAGACGGTGAAGGCGGAGAAGGCCGACATCGTTGGTCTCTCCGGCCTGATCACGCCCTCGCTCGACGAGATGGCGTTCTTCGCCGGTGAGCTGCAGCGCGAAGGCCTCAAGCTGCCGCTGCTGATCGGCGGCGCCACCACCAGCCGCGTGCACACGGCGGTGAAGATCGACCCGAGCTATCGCGCCGGTCCCGTCGTGCATGTCAACGACGCCAGCCGCGCCGTCGGTGTGGCCTCCTCGCTGCTCTCGCCGGGGAAGCGCGAGGCCTATGCCGCCGAGGTGCGCGCCGAATACGCCAAGATCTCGGACGCGCATCTGCGCGCGCAGGCCGACAAGAAGCGGTTGAAGCTGGCCGACGCCCGCAAGAACCGCGTGCCGGTCGACTTCGCGGCGAACAAGCCGGTGAAGCCGACCTTCCTGGGGACCCGCAGCTTCGACGAATACGATCTCGCTGAATTGGTGCCCTATATCGACTGGACGCCGTTCTTCCAGACCTGGGAGCTTGCGGGACGCTTCCCGGCGATCCTCGACGACGCCAAGGTCGGCGAGGTCGCGCGCTCGCTCTATGACGACGCGCGCAAGATGCTCGACGCCATCGTCAAGGAGAAGTGGTTCCGGGCCCGCGCCACGGTCGGCTTCTGGCCGGCCAATGCGCACGGCGACGACATCGTGCTCTATGCCGACGAGAGTCGCACGAAGCAAATCGCAACGCTGCACACGCTGCGCCAGCAGCTCGAGAAGCGCGAGGGCCGCTTCAATGCCGCGCTCGCCGACTTCATCGCGCCCGCGGGCGTGCCGGACTATGTCGGCGGCTTCGTCGTCACCGCCGGCATCGGCGAGGATGCGGTCGCCGACCGCTTCAAGATGGCCAACGACGACTACTCCTCGATCCTGTGCAAGGCGCTGGCCGACCGTCTCGCCGAAGCCTTCGCCGAACGCATGCATGCCCGCGTGCGCCGCGAGTTCTGGGCCTATGCTCCGGACGAGGCGCTCTCCAACGAGGAGCTGATCCTGGAGAAGTACTCTGGCATCCGCCCGGCGCCCGGCTATCCCGCGCAGCCCGATCACACCGAGAAGGCGACGCTGTTCGAGCTGCTGGACGCAGAAAACTCCGCCGGCGTGAAACTGACGGAGAGCTTTGCGATGTGGCCGGGCTCCAGCGTGTCCGGACTCTACTTCGCCAACCCCGAGAGCTATTATTTCGGCGTCGGCAAGATCGAGCGCGACCAGGTCGAGGACTACGCTGCGCGCAAGGGCATGACGGTGGCGGAAGCCGAGCGCTGGCTTGCGCCGGTGCTGAACTACATCCCGTCGCGCGAGGAGGCGGACAAGGCCTTCGCGGCGACAGCCGCGAACGACGAGACCTCGAAGGACCTCGCCTCGCATCCCCCGGGCTGCACCTGCGCCGTGCATCTGGTCTGGCAGAAGAAGCGCGCCGGGGCGGGGTAGTTCGCGCCACGTTTGGAGCGGCGCGGCCGCTCCAACCAAAAGTGCGAAAACAACCCCATGCACAGTAGAGACGGGGTTGAAAAGCCTCGTCAATTTCGGTCTTGCCGAATCCGATTGCGGCGTCGGGCAAAACAGGAGTAATGTTCCATCATCGGCAGCCGCCCGCTTCGGACTCTGGCGGGTTACGGATACCCAATCTCGTCATTGCGAGGAGCGAAGCGACGAAGCAATCGACGCTGGCTCGGCGGCGACGATCTGGATTGCTTTCGCCTTCGCCAAGGGCTTCGGCGGACAAGTCGCTGTGCTCGCAATGACGGAGCGGGTGCGATAGCATGTCCGCTCTCGTGTCCCGGACGCGGCGCGGCGCGGAGTGCCGCTCCGCAGAGCCGGGACCCAGACGGCGGCGGCGAATGCGGGGAGATGGGCCCCGGCTCTGCAGCGCACCGCTGAAGCGCTGCGCTGCGTCCGGGGCACGAGAGCAGTTTCCAATCGATCCGCATTCGATCGTCGACGGCGAACGCGCCTGCGTGTTCTCGCCTCGACAGCTCTCGTCTCGCGGGAACCAGGCGCCTGTGAACTCGTTCACTTGTCCGCTCAACCTCGATTCGATACTCTCCCGGCCTACTACCTTCAAACCGGTGGCCAGGTTTGGGATCGAGCATATGAATCAAATCATTGCATTGTTCGCCGCGATCGCGCTCGTCGTGCTGCCCGCGATTGCCGCGGCGGACTGTCCGAAAGGCTACGTGCCATGCGGCGAACGAAACCAGCTGTGCTGCCCGGGAAAATAGCCAGCCGCAAATGGCTTTGGCTTGGCAGCGGCGTGTTTGTCGCGATCGGCCTCGTGATGATCGCAGCCTGGGTCGGCTTCCCGCGCAAGAAGCAGACGATCACGGCGATCCTCTCCGAAACCGGCTATTTCGAGGTGGTGCCGCCGAGCACGTTCGGCGGGCCCGGCACGATCAACACGATCGAATATCTCAGCAACGGCCGGCTGGAGCTGCACCCCACCTGTGACGTCGATCCCGCGCTGCTGACGGGCAAGATCCAGAAATCGCCGACCGTGGACCGCGACCTGAAGCAGTCGCTGGAGAGAAATCTCGACGTCTCCGCACAGATCAGGGACAAGCTGTCCGCCGTCGCCGGAATGCAGCAGGTCGACTCGATCCGCCTCAAGCTCGAGAACGCCAACATCCTGCTGATTTCGGACGAGGCGCTGATCTCGACCCGCAACGCGCTGCTGAAGGCCGAGTGCGAGGACGCGGTCACGCTGAACATTTCGAGCGGCGGCGTCGTGTGCCAGACGCGGTCCGTGCTGGAGGCCGATGTCGTGTACGAGATCAAATATCACAACAAGGTCTCGATGGAGGAGCGCGCCAAGCTGACATCCGAGATCGCGGCCAAGCTCGACCTCGACGCGCATCAGGGGTCGGACGACAAGGTCTCAGGCTCGCAATTGTTCTTCGGCATCAGGCTGTCGCCGAATCCGATCGTGTTGAAGACCGCTGGCGGCGAGATCAAGCCGTGTACGCGCAGGTAGCATGAACCGGCGCGGGTCTCGCACCGACAAACACCGGGTCGGCGCATGGGAGGGTGGCATTCGCAATCGTCTGGAAACCCTGGCCGCCTGCCTCGTGATGGCGGCCGGAGTCGCCGTCACGGGCCGTGCAATCTCACCCGATGCGGTAATGGCGCAGGCCGCACAGCCGGCATCGACACCAGCGGGCGCCCATTCGACCATGGAAACCGTCACGAAGCTGCTCGCCGAGGCCCGTTCGCCATCGCGCGACGACCGGCTCTACGCCGCCGCCCTGGCCCTGTTCAGGGCGATCGAGGCAGGCGAGGCGCCGGTCGAGAACCGCGAGACGCTGGCCAAGGCGCTGCACGACGTCGCGCTCGGCGGGCACGCCAGCGCGTGGATCGACTATGGCCGCTGCCTCTGGAATGGCTGGGGCGTGCCCCTCGATCGCGACGCGGCGATCGCCGCCTACAAGCGCGCCGCGGAGCTCGGCTCGGACTATGGCGCCTATCTCGCCGCCTACAATCTCTATTGGACGTTTCGCAAATATGACGACGCCTTTTCTTACGCGAAGAAGGCACTCGCAGGCGGCGATCCCGACGGCGCGGTGCGCTATCTGCTGGGACTGATGGCCTACAATGGTCGCGGGCGTCCGAAGGACGTCGCGGAAAGTCTTATCCTGCATCAGGAGGCGGCGAAACGCGGCAATGCAGATGCCTATTTCGAGCTGTTCGTCTATGCGATGCAGGGTATCGGCGACCGCAGCAAGGCGATCGACTATTTGAAGCAGGCCGGACAGCGCGACCAGCCGCGCGCTTGCGCCAATCTCGGCGCGCTCTATGCCACCGGCCAAATGCCGGGCATTGCCCGGGATCTCAGCGAATCCGTTCGCTGGTACAAGCGCGCCGCCGATCTCGGCGTCGGTCGTGCCGCAGCGGCTCTCGGCGTCATGGCGACGCGCGGCGAAGGGATGGAGAAAGATCCCGACGCCGCGGAAGCCTATTTCGATCGCGCCGACGAACTGGGGTTTGAGCTGGACACCTATCTCAACGAGAATGGCGTGAAGCGGAAGAGATAGATCGCGGGCAGATCCGTCATTCCGGTGCAACTCGCCGGCGTCGAGCTCGCCCTATCCCTTCGGCGGCGCCAGCGGCTGCACGATCTCCTTGAACTCCGCCAGCGCCTCGCAGCGATCGGAATGCTGGGCGAGCGCCGGATAGCGGGCCGCATCGAACAGTTGGGGATGCGCCTCGCGGGTGAAGCGGACGACGCAGGCGACCGCGATGTCGGCGTGGCCGATACGGTTGCGCAGCCAGTACGGCGTCGTCACCTTGGCGCGCTCGGCCTCGAGCACCTTCAGCACGTCGGCGATCTGCGCACTGCAGCGCTCGACCCACAGCGCGAGCTGCTCCTTCCGCAGCACGCGCTCATAGAGCAGGCTGACCGCCTTGTCGCCGAGGCCCGAGGCGAGCGCACAGATCCGCAGATGCCTGCGCCGGTCGGCGCCGCTGCGCGGCAGCATCGCCTTGGCCTCTCCGACCAGCTCGTCGAGATGATCGAGGATGATCGAGCTCTCGATCAGCGCCTCGCCGTCGTCGAGCACCAAAGTCGGCACGCGGCGCAGAGGATTATAGGGCGCGATCTTATCGGCATCTCCGAAGGTCGACCACGGCCTGTGCTCGAAGGCGAGCCCGTAAAGCCGGAGCGCAATCGCGACACGGCGGACGAAGGGGGAATCATATTGGCCGATCAGGAACATGGTTCTCGCTCTTCTCAGGGGATGGACAATCGCAGGGCCGTCCAGTTGATCGCCGAACCGGGCTCGCGGCAATCAATATCTTGGAAGAAGAGCATTGCGCATCGCGGGTTTTCACTGGCACGGGCGGAGCAGAAGGTGTTTTAGCGAGTAGCCCGGATGGAGCATCGCGTAATCCGGGGCCTCTCTCGCGCGTTGAAGGACCGATCCCGGATTGCGCTGCGCTCCATCCGGGCTACGAGGCCATCGCACGTTGATGCAGCAGCGGCAGCAGAGGCCCCGCTTCGTCATTGCGAGCGCAGCGACTTGTCCGCCGAAGCCTTTGGCGAAGGCGGAAGCAATCCAGAATCTCGCTGAGTTAACAGTCTGGATTGCTACGTCGCAAGGGCTCCTCGCAATGACGGTGCGGCGGCAGCCGCGCTATTCGATGATTGGCACGTGCCTCGCCGCATCGCGCGGCGCGGTGCCGTCGAGGCGTGGATCGTCGGCGATCTCGATCTGGCGACGGAACGGGCGGAAGCCGGAGCGCTGGTAGAACGCGACGGCGGAGGGATGATCGAAGGTGCAGGTGTGGACCCAGACGCGGCGTACGTCGTTTGACCATGCGCGCTCCAGCGCGCGGTTCATCAGGAAGCGGGCGGCGCCGGTGCCGATCAGCCTCGCGGTGACGCCGAAATAGACCAGCTCGCACTGGCCGGGCTGGCGGAAGTCCAACTCGAGCAGGCCTTCGTCGCGACCATCCACCGCCAGGGCGTAGATCTCGATATCAGGGGCGTTGATGATTGCGGCGAGATCGGCGTCGGACATACGGGCCCGCGAGAACCACAGCCAATTTTCGCCGACGCGGCGGAAGATGTCGCGGTACCAATCGAGCGCGGGAGTATCGACCTTGCGCAGGGACCAGGCGCCCGGCGGATCGTCGCGGCGCGTGGGAGGCGTGGTCATTTCGAGATGGGTGACGACGGCGGCGATCTTGCCGGCGGGGACGTCGGAATAGCCGTCGGGGAGGATCATCTTTTCTTATTCCACTGATCTGCCGTTACACACACCGTCGTCGTCCCGGCGAAGGCCGGGACCCATAACCACGAATGTCAGTTGCCTTGCAAAGCTGGAACGCCGAGTCCCATTCGCGACATCTGCTGCGGAGTATGGGTCCCGGCCTTCGCCGGGACGACCCAAAACTACCCCTCGCCCTCGTCGCTCGCGAGCACGCCCTTCACTGCCCTTGCCCAGCCGGCGAGCTTTCGCTCGCGCGTGGCTTCGCTCATGTTCGGCTTGAAGCGGTGCTCAAGGCGCCAATTGTCGGCGAATTTGGTCGGCTCGGGATAGACGCCGGCCTGGAGGCCGGCGAGATAGGCAGCACCCAGCGCTGTGGTCTCCTGGATCACGGGGCGGTCGACCGGCGCGTTGAGGAGATCGGCGAGGCGCTGCATGGTCCAGTCGGAGGCGGTCATGCCGCCGTCGACGCGGAGCACGACGCTGGCGGTTTCCGAGCTCGGCCAGTCCGCGCGCATCGCGGCCCAGAGGTCGAAGGTCTGGTAGCAGACGCTCTCCAGCGCGGCGTGGGCGAGCTCGGCCGGGCCGGTGTTGCGGGTGAGGCCGAACAGCGCGCCGCGCACGCGCGGATTCCAGTAGGGCGCGCCCATGCCGACGAAGGCGGGGACGAGATAGACGCTCTGCATGGAGTCCGACTGATCCGCAAGCGGGCCGGTCTCCGCGGCGTGCTTGATGATGCCGAGGCCGTCGCGCAGCCATTGCACCGCCGAGCCCGCGACGAAGATCGAGCCTTCGAGCGCATAGGTGCGTTTGCCGTCGAGCTGATAGGCGACGGTGGTGAGCAGCTTGTTCTTGGAGACAACGGGAGTCGTGCCGGTGTTGAGCAGGGCAAAGCAGCCGGTGCCGTAGGTCGACTTCATCATGCCCGGACGGAAGCAAGCCTGGCCGATGGTCGCGGCCTGCTGGTCGCCGGCGATGCCGGAGATGGCAATGGCGCCGCCGAACAGATCGGGCGTGCTCTCGCCGAAGCGGGCCGAGGAATCCTTCACCTCGGGCAGCATCGAGCGCGGCACGCCGATGATCTCCAGCAGCTCGTCGTCCCACTGCCCGGTGTGGATGTTGAACAGCAGCGTGCGCGAGGCGTTGGTGGCGTCGGTGGCGTTTACCTTGCCGCCGGTGAGGCGCCAGAGCAGGTAGCAGTCGATGGTGCCGAACATCAGCTCGCCGCGCGCGGCGCGGGCGCGGGCACCGGGCACGTGGTCGAGGATCCAGGCGACCTTGGTGCCGGAGAAATAGGGATCGATGATCAGGCCGGTTTTCTGCGAGATGACGCCCTCGCGGCCGTCGGCTTTCAGCTTCGCGCAGATGTCGGCGGTGCGGCGGTCCTGCCAGACGATGGCGCGGTGCACGGCCTGCCCGGTGGCGCGGTCCCACACCACGGTGGTCTCGCGCTGGTTGGTGATGCCGATCGCGGCGATGTCCTTTGCGCTGATGCCGGCGTGCTCGATCGCCTCGCGGCAGACCATCACGGTCGAGGTCCAAATGTCCTCCGGCTCGTGCTCCACCCAGCCCGAGGCCGGAAAATGCTGCGGAAACTCCTGCTGCGCCTTCGCCGCGATGGAAATATCACCGCGAAACACGATCGCGCGCGAGGATGTGGTGCCCTGGTCGATGGCGAGGACGAAAGACATGGCGGCTTACCTTGGCGTTTTTCCCTGATGGGGTCGTTGTGTCGGGCCAAAGAAAACGGGATTGCCGGCAAGAGGTCAAGGCGGCTCTCGCTCACCCTCCCCTGGAGGGGGAGGGTCGACCGCGCAACGCGCGGGCGGGGTGGGGTGAAGCCACGGCGACGGTCTCGCTTTCTTTCGCGGAAGGTTTTGTGCGCATCCGGAAGCAATGCGTTCGCGGATGGTCTGTCACCCCACCCCGCTGCGCATTGCGCTTTGCTTCATGCGCAGCGACCCTCCCCCTCCAGGGGAGGGTAAGAGAGACATCGCTCGGAGCACTAGGTCCGACGATGCTTCAAGGGTGTGGTCTCAGCCTCGCGCGATCCGTAGAGCTCGACATAGATGCGTTCGAGGACGGCGGTCAGGTCGCTTGCGATCTCAGAGTTCCAGAAGCGGATGACACGATAACCTTCGTTTTCTAGCCATTGCTGTCTGGGGCGGTCACGCTCGGCCGTCTCGTCTTCGTTGTGATGTCCACCGTCGAGTTCAACGATAAGGCGCTTGGCTGGGCAGAAGAAGTCGACGACGTAGGGACCAATCGGCGCCTGGCGGCGGAAGTGCGAGCCGTCCATCGGTAGCTCTTTGAGGGCGCGCCACAGGATCCGCTCGTGGGGCGTCGTGTTCGCTCTCAGCTTCTTGGCGGCGGCGCGGCGGATTGATGTCGAGACCATTTGTGCGGCTTCACCCCACCCCGCCTCGCGTTGCGCTTTGCGCAACACGAAACGACCCTCCCCCTCCAGGGGAGGGTAAGGGAAGCGCGCTCACGGCACAATTGCAAGTAGTCGAGAGCTACACCGCCGCCGTCGTCACGCCGCCGTCGATGACGATGGTCTGGCCGGTCATGAAGCTCGAGGCGTCCGAGGCGAGATAGGCGACGGCGCCGGCGATTTCGTCGGGTTCGCCGATGCGGCGCAGCGGCGTGGTGGCGGTGCGGCGCTTGAGCATGGCTTCGTCTTCCCAGAGCGCGCGGGCGAAATCGGTCTTGACGAGGCCCGGCGCGATACAGTTGACGCGAACGCCCTTGGGACCCCATTCGCCGGCGAGGCTGCGGCACAGCGCGAAATCGGCGGCCTTGGAGATGCCGTAGGCGCCGATCACGGTGGAGCCGCGCAGGCCGCCGATCGAGGAGATGATGACGACGGAGCCGTTGCCGCGCTCCGCCATCTCAGGGATCGCGAGCGCGGAGAGCCAGATGTTGCTCTTCACGTTCGAGCCCATGATCTTGTCGAAGGCCTCGTCGGTGATGTCGAGCAGCGGGCCGTAATACGGATTGACCGCGGCGTTGCAGACGAGGATGTCGATCTTGCCGTAGTGTTTCGTGGCGCCCGCGATCAGGGCCTCGACCTCGTTCCTGCGCGCGATGTTGCAGGGGATGACGATGGCGTCACCGCCTGCAGCATTGATGCCGTCGGCGACCTCCTTGCAGGCGTCCGCCTTGCGCGAAGAGACCACGACTTTGGCGCCGAGCCTAGCCAGAAGTTCGGCCGAGGAGCGGCCGATGCCGCGACTCGAGCCGGTGACGACGGCGACCTTCCCGGTGAGATCGAACGGAGTGTTTTTCATTGTTGTCGGCCTCGCTGCTTCCGCTTGTGCGCTGGTTGCCACGCCCGGTCGGCAGAAAGCCCCGGCGAAGCCTTGATCTGGTCTTGGCTTGCCGGGGCACAGGGCGTGACTTGCGGAGAGTTTGGCTGGCGCTGCGCCGTCTGTCGAGAGCAGACGGCGGCGCAGGTCGTCGCTCAGTTCTGGTCGTCGCCGAGCGCTGCGACCAGCTTGTCGTAGTACTTGCCGACGAGATCGATGTTGCCCTTGTTCTCGATCGCCGGCGCCGGCGTCTTCAGCGCCTGGTTGAGCTCGTCGATGGCTTCCTTCTTGTCCTTTGCCGGCATCTTCTTGTCGGCCTGGACCTGCGCGATCTGCGACTTGATGACGGCTTCGGTGCCGACATATTTCTTGGTGGCAGGATCAAAGCCGCCGAGCACCAGGCTGATGTTGTCGACGACGTTGTTGTAGTCGTCATAGCCGGCAAAGCCGTTTTTCTTGGCGACGGCCTCGAGCTGGCCGATCACCTTCTGATCCGGCGCGGTGTTCTCGGGCAGTTTTTCCGTGATCGCGTCCATGTCCTTCTGCGCGGCGAG
>Ga0102590_1005112_pt1 | contig 10276 bp, 9 predicted proteins | sample AraplaMF_Col_mMF_FD_76859 | JGI IMG/M metagenome (GOLD analysis project Ga0102590, IMG submission 76859) | Arabidopsis root microbial communities from the University of North Carolina, USA - plate scrape MF_Col_mMF | ecosystem: Host-associated > Plants > Roots > Endosphere | place: USA...
AAGCTGTTATTTTTCCCCACGGCTCAGACGAACAATCTCGCCGAGAAGGACGTCTAGGTCTGCCGCGAAGTCGACTTGGACTGCTGTAGGTACGTCTTCTCGGGGTCTTATTGGGGAATGGAGATGCATATCGGCGATGTTGCGAAGTGAGGTCTCAAGCCGCTGCATCGAAGCTTTGAACGATTTCTGCGACTTAGCACCGCCATACTGGTTGGCCACGTCGGCAAAAGTAGCAAAACCGAAAACTGGCGGGACATGGTTTATGATCGTACGGAGAAGCATAGCGGTTGATAGATGGCATCGGTATGAAGCGTGCGCTGATCGCATCTCCGCCTGTGAGTTGCTTCAGCCGCTGTTCGTTCCACGATCGGCCTCGATCGGTCTCAGTGGCGCTGACAAGGCGCGCGCCATCCAGCCCGGCAAGTTCGGTCGGATGCCGGTCATGTGCCGAGGCCAGGAACGTTTCGATCGGCGCTTCCATGTAGTAGTCACGCGCGATGGCGGAGACCGTGCCAAGCAGCGTACCTTTGCCGTTGCCGCCAGGACCATGGAGCATCATGAATTTCTGCTCCCGCGTCGAGCCGGTGAGCGAATAGCCGAACCACTGCCGGATGAAACGGATCATACCTGCATTGCCTTCGAACACTTCATCGAGGAAGGCCAACCATTTCGGACAATTGGTCGTCTCGGCAGGCACCACGGCGACGGCCCTCGTAATATAGTCGCCCGGTGACGGCTCTCTCAACGCACCACTTTTGAGGTCGACCGTGCCATCGGGCGTTCCCAACAGAAAGGGATCGGGGTTCCACCTTCTTGCGATGACGGCAAGCTCTGGATGCGCAGCGGCGATCGCAAGGACCCCATGGGCAAAGGCCGATTTTCGGCAATCGCGCCTTTGCGATCCGGTGAGGTTGGAGGAATAATGCCGCGATAGCTCCACAGCCCGGTGAAGAGCAAGCTTGGTGTCGTCGAACTCCCAGAGCTTACCCGTCCAGCGATACCATTTGCCTCGCGTGTGATCGAAGGCGAACGCTCCGAAATAGCGGTCGACGAACATTTGCGCGACATCACTCTGGCTCACGGTGTCGATATCTTCAAAGGTCGCGGCAGGGCTGGTGTGTTTTGATTTCCCGTGCATCACCTCCTGCTCCCCTTGTCGCCCGGATAGCCGATCTGCCGACGGTAAGGTCTGTAATCGGTGTAGAGCCGCTCCCATCTTTGAGCGACCTTCTCTGTCTCTGGCTGCCGACGCGTTGGATTGCGGAGGTCGTGGATCGTGTGGGAAAGCGCCCCGATCTCGGCGTTGAGCTCGGCAATTTCTTCACTCAACGACCAGATTGTGGCGGTGAGGCACTCGACGAGGAAGTTCAAAGCGGCGATCTCGTAGGCCTTGCCTACAAGGACATCGGCAACGGTTTTCTTTGCCACGCAAGTACTTTTGAATTCGGCATTGCTGCTGGACATGGTGCACCGCCCTTCGTGGTGTCACGCCGTTGCATGCGCTGCTGTGTGGGTTTATCCTCCGGGCTGCGATGGCCGGAACCGTGACCCGCTGGCGCAATCGTCGGCGGGTTTCTTCATGCTGGTTCATAGTCGCGGATGGTAGGTAGCGCCCGCAGATATTCGTCGGCATCGTCAATGAGGATAAGCGTTTTCCTACCTGCTTTCCGGACCCGCAATCGCCCGGATGCGATTTCGTCATAGAATTTGGTTCGGCCCAGATTGAGGTAGCGGAGAGCTTCCTCCGTCGAGAGCGCTCCGCGACCCTCAATTCCAGTGGCCGTGGGTTTGCGCGACCGGCCCTGCTCCAAATCCTGTTCGATTTTCATAACTCATCCTCCAGCGGTTCAATGCGAATACAGGAGGATGATTGCTGAAAAATTCCGGAAAATATAACAAAAACAATGGACTATAAATTTCGTATTAAGTGTCCACTTTGGATTTCCGCTTGTTTTTTTTGGTTTTTACTCGTTTTCCTTTTGTGATTTTACGCTTGCCTGCGGGGTCTCTGACAGCACGACTTCGCCTAATCTGGCGTTCCCCCCTTTCGAGACGTTCGGCAATCCGTGCCACCACCGCCTCAGCCTTCTCGCCTGTCTGAATTCCGTCCTCTATCTCAGCAGCTATGGCTTCTGTGCGGAAAGTGTTGGGGGGCCTTCTTCGCTGGCGATAACGAAAGGCTATGACGCGTTCCCCGGCGAGCGGATGCTCCCCATCCGGAGCGACAAGCGAGCCAAGCAATCGTTGAAGGTCCTCAGACAGAGCACCAGCATCACACAACTCCGTCAATGCCCACTGACAGTCCCATTCCCACAGACTACCTTTTTCCAGATACTGTCGTGGAAGCGGCATGCGCTGCTCGTCAGCCGGGATACGCCCTTCAAGGAAGATACGGGCCTTTGCCTCGCGAGGCAGGAAATAAGCGGGATGGGGTTTCTTGAATTCGCTATCGAACTCCGCTTGCAGTTTTTGCTGTCGCACCGGGTCGCGTTCGCTTGCAATGCGCCCCACAAGGCTGCGGATGGTTCGCCTTTCCTCCGGCGATAGCACCGGCTCCTCCTCCGGCGACAACACCGGCTCCGCGCGGTCGGCCTCTATCTCTGCCGCCACTATAGCCTTTGCAGCTTCGATAGCCGCCCTTATTCCCGTCGTTCGCGCCGCCGCGTTAGCCTTTCTTTGGCGCAGCACCTCCGGCGGGACCTTTTCCTGTCGGTCTTTCTCGATAGCCTCGCGGTTGCGCGACACCTCGCGCGACATTTTCCGAATAGGCACTTTTCTGGATGTCATCGCGTGAGCACCTCGCGCGGCACCATGAGAGCGCAGGGAAACTGGCGGTGCAAAGCCAGTTTGTCGGGCGGCCACCCTATCCTACTGTCGAAAGCTTCTCATGCTGGCGATTACCCAGCAACACTCACCATTGAGGCGGCAATCATGTCGTCGCTGGCGTCGACGATGAAGGCGGCGTAGTGCTTCTGAACCATGGCAGGCGATGTGTCGTGCAGCGCCGCAACAATTGCGACAGGTAGTCCCGCTTTAAGCTGCCGAACGATGGAAGAATGCCGAAGAGCATAGGGCACGGTGTGTTTCGGAAGCCCGGCCCGTTCCACGATTTGATGCCAAGGCCGGGTGATTTCCGAAGCGTGATACCATGCTCCACGGTCCCCACGTTGCCAAACAGTTGGCGAAATCTGTTCGTTTTTCCATCTCTGAAGCAACGGGCTGTTTGGCTCGGTGTCGGGTCCCGAAACGAGGATTTCGAAGTCGCTTGCCATGACAATCCGTTTCGTCGGCGGTTCATCCTTTCCACCTTTCCCTTTTCGGGATACCGGCACCATGACTACGCAATCAGTGACCTCGACACCGCTTCTTCGGTTGGTACGGCGCTGCTTGGACGTGCCTTTCCGCTCTATCCTCACCACTTGTGAAAATCGCGCACCCGTTGCGGCAAGGGCGACTATTAGCCGGTGTATATCGCCGTCCCAATTCCCTTCGTCGTCAATTTCCTTTGCTGCGCGCAAGGCTGCTTTGATTTGGTCGTCGTCGAGGACTTGGATATCCCGGCTGTTCGGCTCCTCATTTTTCACTGTCAGCGCAGTTGATAGTTCATTTTTCCATGTCGAAGGAAGAAACTTTGCGTAGCGCTCACCGGCTTGCCGCAGCGCGGCCTTGAAGTCGCCAGCAAGGCGCTTCTTGCTCGCGGACTTGAGTGGCAGGTTATCGAGCCATTCAAATAGCCTCTCCCGCGTCAAGTCTTTCAGCTTTGTGTCGGACAGCCTCACATCGGACAGGACATTCCGCGATAGACGAGTGTCGGCATCGGATCGAATATCAACACGGCCTTTGTTTTTCCTTTCGCGAGCATTCCGAACCGCGATGTACTCTTCCACCGCACGGCGCACCGTCAGAGGAAGTGCACCCTTGGCGCTTGGAACGTTTGCGGCTTCAGCCCGCTTCAGTGCCTCGGCTGACGCGTGCTTAAAACTCAATGCTTCTTCGTCGACGTGGGCATCGTCCGCATTCGCAAAGACTTGCATCTTGTAGGGATTGCTCGCACCTTTAGGCGCGTCGGGGTCATGGTAACGGACCAGCCATTTTCTGGCCTCTGGCGATTTTCGGTAACCGAGAAACACGCCGGGGGCGAGGCGTTCCCATACTGGTTTCTTGGCGGTTGGAAGCTTGCTTCGCTTTGCAACTGTGTCGATTTTCGATGCCATATTTCGTATCCGCAGTGCCACTAGTGCCCAATAGTGCCCAATATATACCCATGAATACCATCGGACAAGAATGAACAGATACGGAATAACATCATGATAAAACAATGTTTTATTTGCACGGTGGCGAACATCTACGAACAAGTTCAACGCCCTGCAAATGCGTTTGCAGGGCTGACCAGAGACTGTTTCTCACAAACTTTCTTCCTGGTCTGCCCCTCGTGGCAGCAGTTCGAGCATCCGGCTCGTCTGCAACTATCCATCCACCGAGCTCCAAGCACACGCACGCGATGAAGGCTGCATGCCCTCGCCCGTGTGATCGCTCGGCAAGGCCAGAGCAAGATCATGCCCCTTATCAATATCCGCAATCTCGGCGTCACCCTCAGCGCACCGCTTTTCGCCAAGCTCGACCTCGTCATCAATGCCGGCGACCGCCTTGGGCTCGTTGCCGCCAATGGCCGCGGCAAGTCCACTCTGCTCCGCTGCATTTCAGGGGCGCTGGAGGCAACCCATGGCGACATCACACGCTCACGCGGGCTGGCGATCGGCTATGTCGAGCAGGACGTGCCGGCCAAGCTGCTCGACGTTCCGTTCCACGATGCCGTTCTGCAGGTGCTGCCGGCCGACCAGCAGGCCAACGAAAGCTGGCGTGTGGACATCGTGCTTGACACACTCGACGTTCCCGAAGCCCTGCGCAGCCGCCCGGTCGGGCAGCTCAGCGGCGGCTGGCAGCGGCTGGCGATGCTGGCGCGCACCTGGGTGATGGAGCCTGATGCACTGCTGCTCGACGAGCCGACGAACCACCTCGATCTCGGCAAGATAGCAGCACTCGAGGATTGGCTGAATGCTCTGCCTCGCGATGTGCCCGTTGTCATCTCCAGCCACGACCGCGCCTTTCTCGATGCCGTCACCAACCGCACGCTGTTCCTGCGGCCGGAGCAGTCGCAAGTCTTCTCCCTGCCCTACAGCCGGGCGCGGGCAGCACTGGACGAGGCGGATGCGGCCGACAGGAGACGCTACGAACGTGACATGAGGACGGCCGAGCAACTGCGCAAGCAGGCGGCCAAGCTCAACAATATCGGCATCAACTCCGGCAGCGACCTGCTGGTGGTCAAGACCAAGCAGCTGAAACAACGCGCCGAGAAACTGGAGGATGCGGCCAAGCCCGCTCATCTCGAGCGATCGGCCGGGACGATCAGGCTCGCCAATCGCGGCACCCATGCCAAGGTGCTGATTACGCTTGATGATGCCGAAGTCCGCACGCCTGAAGGCACACCGCTTTTCCGGACCGGCAAGCAGTTTATCTGCCAAGGCGACCGGATCGTCCTGCTCGCGGAGAACGGTGCCGGCAAATCGCGGCTGATTGCGATGCTGCGAAAGGCGATCGGCAACGCGGAGACGGCGCAGGACGGCATCAAGGCCACGCCCTCGCTGGTGCTCGGCTATAGCGACCAGGCGCTTGCCGACTTGAAGGACAGCGAGACGCCGATGGAGACGATCATCCGGCGCTTCGACGTCGGCGATCAGCGGGCGCGGGCACTGCTGGCGGGCGCCGGCATGGCCATCGACATGCAGTCGCGTCCCGTCGGGCGGCTTTCGGGTGGCCAGAAGGCGCGGCTGGGCATGCTGGTTTTGCGGCTGACGGAGCCGAACTTCTATTTACTCGACGAACCGACGAACCACCTCGATATCGACGGGCAGGAAGCGCTGGAGGGCGAGCTCATGGCCCATCAGGCGAGTTGCCTGCTGGTCTCCCACGACCGCAGCTTTGTGCGCGCCATCGGCAACCGGTTCTGGCAGATCGAGCGCCGGCGGCTGGTCGAAGTCGAAAGCCCGGAGCCTTTCTTTGCGGCGGCTCGGCCTTAGAACAATTGGCCCGCCTTTCACGCGGCGGGCTTTAGGTCTGGGAAAGCGTGCCGTTTATCAGGACAAGGACCGCATCTGCTGGCCGGCCCACCATGCGCTTACACAGCGCGGGGGAGATGGCGGACGCTTCCTCTGACCAATGTCCAAGATTGCGAGCTATCAGAACGAGGCCGGCGTGGCGCCGAGCAAGCTGAGCTTGCCGCCGCTGAGAGAATAGAGGCTCATCTTGCGCTCCACGGTTCCGCCCGGCATCAGCCGGAAGAGACCCGTCACACCGCGAAAGCCGACCTTGCTGGTCAGGTTCTGCGCGTTCATCCCCTCCGGCCCCTTTGTCCGGACAATGCCCGAGGCAACCGCCACCGCATCGTAGCCGTAAGCCGCATCGGTGGAGAGCGTGCGCTTGTAGTGGCGCTGGTAACGCTCGGCAATCATCGTCGCGCCTTCAGGCTCGACCATGGCGATCACCGCGCCTGCCACCGAGGGATCGGTGTAGGTCTGCGGCGGCCAGGCGCTCGTGCCGACGACGGCGACGTTCGTTTTGACGCTGGCTTTTACAGCGCCGGCAATAGTGGTCGTGATCACCGTCTTCCCGAGGACAAGCACGGCGTCGGCATTCTGCAGATTGACGCTGGCTTTCTTCACTGCATCCGATGCGGCAGCATCTGTCAGATCATAACGGGCAAGGCCGAGATAGGTACCGCCGCCGGCGCGGATCGCGCTTGCCAGCCGCTCCTCGCCCGCAGCCGGAAAATCGCTCTGCGCGAAAACCAGCACCTTCTTATGGCCGCTGGCAGCCGCTGCCCGCGCGCCTTCGATGGCGCTGTCGATCTCGTCGGAAACGAAGTTATAGACATTCCCCGATGTCGGCGGCACAGGCACGCCCAGATTGAGCAGAGGCGGTCGCTGATCAGCCGGTATCGCGGCGATGGCCGCTGTGACGACAGGCGATGCATAACTGACGAGGAGAACGGAGCCGCGTGCCTTTGCCGCGCTGACCGCGGTCGCGACAGCAGGACCGCCGGAGGCCACGTCGACAACCTTCACGAAAACCTGGTTGCCCCCGAGTTCGCCGACGCCGAGGCCGGCGCCATCGCGCACGTCACGCGCAGCGCCCTCATAGATCCCGGTCGCACCCTTGGGCAGCAGCAGCGTGATCTCCGCTCCGGTTTCTCCAAAGCTCTCCTCGACCTCGCTCGACGGTGCCTTGATGTCGTTGGTCTTCACATTCTTGGCGACACCATCGACGTCGGATTGGCAGCCGGCGAGCGCACCGCAGGCTACCACGATCGACATCGCGAGAACGGACTTGATGCGTTTCAGGGGACGGACGCCTTCCGAAGGCGACATTTGCCGTGGCGAGCGTAAACCATGCGAGCCTTGCACCGGCTCGATCGACTGCACTGTCACCTGCTCTCCACCCTCGTAATTGCGGCCTTTTCCTGGCCTTTAGCAGGACTACATATCTGCACAGGCAACACCGGAAAGCAAACCCTTCACCCAAACTTGGTTGACGGGCGCACTAAACTTTTATGTTCTTTTGAATGGATAGTTTATACTGACCTTATCCATGCTTAAATACCTGATTTTTATAGATGTTTTGTACGTTTCTCACAACCAACGAGAGACGACGATCCATGAAGCGCAGTATAAGAATAAGCAAAATTGCTGCTTTTACTTTCTCCGCATTTTCCCTTGCGTTCTCGCCGAACATGTCGTCGGCATCCGCCCTTCCGTCTGCGCAGTTTTCCGGCGCGATGCACTCGGTCGACTTCGCTGTCGATACGGCGCGCGTCCTGACGCTCGGTAGCGTTGCCGATCTCCTGAGCCTGGCAACGAATGTCATCGGCAGCATCGACGTTGCTGCGCTGACGCGCTCGCTTCAGCCCGAGCCTGCCGGCTGGGTGAAGGAGAGCGTCGCACCAACGCAACCGGTCGCGCGCCCGGCGATTGCCGCGCCGACGGGCAACGCCGCTTTCGGGACCGTCGCCATTCCTTTCAAACGACTTGCCGCCCTGCAGAAGTTCGAACCGTCTTTGGCGGAAATGACGGATGGAACCGCCATTAATTGCAGCGCCGGCGCATGCTCCGAGGCCGCAACCACCATCAAGGTTGCCTTCACCAAGACCTCGCAGTCCTCGATCCGCGACAAGCTCAACGCCATCAACATCACCGTCAATCACACGATCCGCTACAGTCGCGACATCGACACCTACAAGGTGGCTGATTACTGGGCGACGCCCGCCGAAACGCTCGCGCGCCAGCAGGGTGATTGCGAGGATTTCGCGATCCTGAAGATGGCCGCTCTGCACGCGGACGGCGTTGACCTCAAGGACATGTCTATCGTCGTGCTTTTCGATCAGAAGCGCCACTTCTACCACGCGGTCCTTTCCGTCGCGGTGAACGGCAACCACTTCATCCTCGACAACATGCGTGACGAGGTGCTGCCCGACACGAAGCTGCCTGATTACGTGCCGCTCTACTCGATTGCGGACGGCAAGGGCTACCTGCACGGAACGCGCACCGGCGCTAAGCAGGTCGCCTCCGCCATGCCGTTGGAAAAGGTTGCCCCCGGCGAAGGCGTTGCGTTCTGACAATCAGAGGCAAGACAAGAAAAAAGTGGCTGAAATTCAGCCGCCTTTTTCGTGACGGGATTTGGCGGTCAGTAGCGGGAGATATAGCCGATCAGCATCGGCTTCTCGTGGGTCGGCGCGAGAGCCAGATTGATCTGCCCCTTCATCGAGGCAGAGCCGACGCCGATGGTGAAACCGGTGTTCAGAGTCTTGCCCCGGTTGCGATAAAGCGTGGCAATGGCCTCGTCGATCTGCGTGTCGATCGAGAACCGCAAGCTCTTCGTCAGTTGCGCCGCATCGCCGAGCGGAAGTCGCTGGCGCAGCATGGTCAGGAAAGGATCGTTGAAGAGCTGGATCTTCTTTTCCTGCGTCAACAGGATCGTCGGCGACGGCGACGCCTGAATGATGGCGTTGAGGTTTGCCATGGACGAGGCGTCCTCGACCGTATCCAGCCGGCGCAGCGCCCATTTGAAGCTGAGCACACGCAGCAGCGAGGCAAGGTTGCCGGACTCGGGCATCTGAGAGGCCGTATAGTGGACGAGGTCGGCAGTGCTCATCTTGCCGGCAGCCGACATGCGGCCGAGGCCATCCCAGTAGATCCGCTCGAGGCGAATGCCGCGACGCTCGCCGCCTCGGCCGACGACCGCCCGGAAGCGCGGCTCGATCTCATCGGCGCCGATGGCCGGCAAAGGCTCCTCGATCTGTTCGAGCTCGGAGAGTGCGTTGCTGCCAGGCTTAACGATCAGCATCCTATCGCTCCGTCAGCGCTTCGCTGCGCGCCTTGTTGATCGGCTTCATCAGGTAGCTCAGCACCGTCTTGTTGCCGGTCATGATTTCGACCGAGGCAACCATGCCGGGGATAATCGGATAGGACTTTCCATCACGCTCCAGCGCGGACTTGTCTGTCTTGACCTGCACCAGATAGTAGGTCTCGCCCTTTTCCTTCTCCACGAGGCTGTCGGCCGAGATGTTCTCGACGACGCCTTCAAGGCCGCCAAAGATCGAGAAATCGTAAGCCGTGATCTTGACGACGGCCGGCTGGCCGCGGCGCACGAAGGCGACATCGCGCGGCGAAATCTTGGCTTCAACCAGCAGCGTGTCGGCAGTCGGTACGATGCCGGCAATGACACGGCCCGGATCGACATAGGCGCCGATGGTGTTGACCTCCAGAGTATTGACGATGCCATCGACGGGCGAACGGATATCGGTGCGCTTGACGCGGTCGGAGGCGCCGCGGATGGTCTCGTCGACGACCGAAAGCTCGGCCAGCGCCTGCGCCTTGTCGGTCAGCGCCTGCTGGCGCAGCTCAAGTGCAAGATCGCCGAGCTGCAGCTTGGCCTCCTGCACGGCAGCCTGCAGGCGGTCGATGCTTTCCTGATAGACCTTGAGCTGGCCCTGCTGGTCGGTGAGATCGCGCTCGGTCTTCAGCACTTCCGTCTGCGCCACCAGCTTCTTCTGCGCCAGCGGGAAGATGAGATCATACTGGCGCTGTGCGCCTTCGATGTTCTGCTGTAGGCGATCGATGTTGGCGTGGGCTTCGCTGAGCTCGTTCTCGCGCTGGCGGACACGCTCCTGCAAGACGCCGCGCTTGTTCTGGTAGCTGGCGCGATCAGCGGCGAAGAGCTTCGC
>Ga0102590_1005113_pt1 | contig 10274 bp, 7 predicted proteins | sample AraplaMF_Col_mMF_FD_76859 | JGI IMG/M metagenome (GOLD analysis project Ga0102590, IMG submission 76859) | Arabidopsis root microbial communities from the University of North Carolina, USA - plate scrape MF_Col_mMF | ecosystem: Host-associated > Plants > Roots > Endosphere | place: USA...
GGAACTGCATTCGCATTTGATCGGGGAGCTTGCCGAGGTGCTCGAGCGCGGCAAGAAGGCCGGTGTCTTTATTGCCAGCGCCGATCCGCTGAATGTCTACCTGACGATTGCCTCGCTCGGATACTTCTACCTCTCCAACCAATATACGCTTTCGACGATCTTCGGCCGTGATCTGGTCGAACCGGGAAATCTCGACGCCTGGGAGCGGCACATCGTCCACGTCACCCTCGCGTCGATTACTGCCTGACTTGCGAAATTCGCGATCGGCTATTGACAGTGGATGGCGTCTGCCATCAGGTAACTATTTAGTTACAGCCTGATATGGACCGCTAGTTGGGGAGCCGCGACGTGTTGGGCACCGGACCAATTTTCGTTTCATGACGCATGAAGGAGGATCATACGATGGAGAAACGTCGCTTTGCCTTGATCGGAACGGGAAACCGCGGAACCACCATGTGGGGCAAGGAACTGCTTGCCGGCTGGCGCGAGCATGTGGATCTCGTCGCGATCGTCGACACCAATTCGCTGCGTGCCGAACGGGCCCGAACGATGATCGGCAGCAATGCGCCGATCTACGAGAATATTGACGCCATGCTCGCCGAACAACAGGTCGATCTCGTCATAGTCTGTACGCCTGATTATACCCATGACGATATCGTCGTTCGTGCGCTGGAAGCCGGCATCGATGTCATCACGGAAAAGCCGATGACCACGGCGGTCGACAAGATCCGCCGTATCCTCGACGCCGAAAAGCGTACAGGCAAGCGCGTGGATGTCTCCTTCAACTATCGCTATGCGCCGACGGCCGCCAAGATCAAGGAACTGCTGAACGCTGGTGAGATTGGCCGCGTCACCTCGGTCGACTTCCACTGGTACCTCGACACCAAGCACGGCGCGGACTATTTCCGCCGCTGGCATGCCTATGCGGAAAATTCCGGCAGTCTTTTCGTGCATAAGGCGACGCACCACTTCGATCTCCTGAACTGGTATCTCGACAGCGATCCGGATGCCGTCACCTCCTTTGCAGATCTGCAGAATTACGGCCGCAAGGGGCCGTTCCGCGGCCCGCGCTGCAAGCTCTGTCCGCACACCGGCGAGTGTGATTACTATCTCGACCTAGAAGCCGATCCTTTTCTCGACTCGCTTTACGAAGATCCTTCGAAGATCGACGGCTATTTCCGCGACGGCTGCGTCTACCGCGAGGATATCGATATCCCCGACACGATGGTCGTCAGCATCCGTTACAAGAACAATGTCCATGTCTCCTATTCGCTAAACACCTTCCAGCCGATCGAAGGCCACCACATCGCGTTCAACGGCACGCGTGGGCGAATCGAGTTGCGCCAATACGAGAAGCAGCCCTGGGAAACGCCTGACGAGGACACCATCCTGCTCGTGCGCAATTTCCCGAAGGACAAGCCCGCAGTCGAACGCATCGTCGTGCCGCATTCGGCGGGCGGCCACTACGGCGGCGACAACCGCATGCGCAACATGATCTTCAAGCAGGGTATGGAAGACAAGCTCGGTCAACGTGCCGGCACGCGCGCCGGCGCCATGTCTGTACTGTGCGGCATTGCCGCTTTGACAAGCTCGCGCACGGGCAAGGTCGTGAAGATCTCCGACCTGATGCCGGAGATTGTCGCAGGCAGTGCGCCGGCCGGTTTGAAAGCCGGCTAAGCGATAAGTGCCAGATCGCGGCGCAGGATCTGAAAGAGGAGCGGTTCGCCTTTGATGAACCGCTCTATTTCATCGACTGCCATGTCTCCAAGCCGCCCGCGCTCCAATCCGACGGCGCCGGCGATGTGCGGTGTCAGGAAGACATTCGGCAGATCGTAAAAGGCCGACATCGGCTCCGGTATTTCCGGCTCGGTGACGTCGATGACCGCGTCGATCCGTCCGGTGGCAAGCGTCTTCAGCAGTGCCGTCTCGTCGACCAGGGAGCCGCGTGCCGTGTTGATCAATGTCGCGCCGTCCTTCATCAGCGACAGCTCTTCGGCTCCAATCATATGACGCGTTGACGGCAATGATGGCGCGTGCAGGCTGACAATATCCGATTGCTTCATGAGCGTGATCAGATCGACCTTCTCTGTTCCAAGGCCGATCGCCTCACCGGGATCGATCGTGGGATCGAAGAGAAGCACGCGGTATCCAAAGGGCCGCAGTCGTTCGATGACGCGCCGACCGATGCGTGACGCTCCGACAATACCGACCGTTCGGCGATAGTTGCCGATTGCCAGCCGCTGCATCGCGTGTGTCCGGTCGCGATTGCGATCCGCCACATAGAGGTCGCGGAAGCCGAACACTTGCTTGCCGGCAAAGATGATTGCCGCAAGCGTGAACTCCGCAACCGGAACGGAGTTCGCCTCGGCCGCATGGGTCACGGCAATGCCGGCATCGAATATCTGTTCGTCGACAATTCCTTTCACGGTTCCGGCCGCATGCGCAATCAGCCGCAGGCGTGGAGCAGCCGCAATAACCTCCCGCCCGACATAGGGCGAGCCCCAACCGGTAACCAGCACCTCCGTCTCGGCGAGAATGCGCTTGGCCCGGTCGCTGTCGAAGCACTCGAGCGGTTCGGGGTCGAGCACGCGTCCGACTTCGCAGAGCCGACGCAGGGCGTCAGGCGAGAGAACATGTTCGGTGCGCGAAGGCTGCATCGCAAGCGCGATCGAGGGGTGCTTCATGGCATCTGCCCCGGCGCCTCGATGGCACTGACGTTGATCCCTGCTTTTGCGACAAGCGCTTCGAGTTCGCCAGTATCAGGGGCTTTCGGCGGGCGGGTCCAGGCACCAGCCAGGGTGCCGGTGTCGTTTGCAGCGAGGACAGCACTCATCAGCATCGTCTGGCCTGCCGGTATCTTGCCACGCAATTGCGGCACAAGCGTCTTGGCGACGATCATGTTGGTATTCGGCGGCGCCTTCTGCGTCAGGCCCGTGCGCGCCACCTTCGAGCCGATGTCGAGAATGCCGCTGAAGTCGTCTTCGCCGATCGCATAGGCGCTCGAGCCCTCAGCGACCAGTGTGTCGAGTTCGAAATCACGGCGCGCGATCGCAAAGCCGCCTTCCGCCGTCTGTAGCGGTCGCGGGGTGTTGATGCGGTGAATACGGATGTGCCAGGGGGCTGCGGGTACCAGCCAGGTTTCGACATCCACATCCGGGAACGGCGACCACTTGGAGTAAAGAACCTCACCCGCAAGCTTGGCTTCCCGGTTGGTCTCGCGAACGCGGTAGTGCAGGCCATCGTCGCTGAAGGCGAGGGCAGAATCAAAGGCTGCGCCAGCGAAGTTGCGCTCGTCGGACTCGACGCTGAATCCATAGCGGCTGGAATAGGCGAATTTCGCGTATTTCTCTGTGCCGAACCGCATTTGCAGGTTCTCCTGGCCGGAGGAAAGCGCGACGACATCGCCACGATCACGCATCAGCACCATGCCGGGATGGCGCTGCGGCAGGACGCTGGCCGATTCAACCGGTGGCGCTTCCGCGGCTGTCCAGAAGGGATGATCCTCGGCGAGCGCAAGCGGCAGGAATGCTTTGAAGGCCCAGTAGGGCGAACCGGCCGAATTGTAGTTCTCCGACATCAGCAGGTTGGGATAGCCGAACCCGATCGACAGAATGCCGTCGCGATTGGTCATCGGCTTATCCTTCCACCAGCGCAGGTGCTGAAGGCACAGGCTCTTGATCTCGCCCCAGGGCAACGCTTCAAGATCGGCAAAGGCAAGCGCCGACCAGAAGCCGGCGCAAGCGAAGCGATAGGTCAGGCTGCGGCCAAACGGGATGGTCGCCCCATCGGCGCCGAACCAGTGCCTGAAGTCGTTTGCAAAGAGGAGGGCGCGTTCGCGGTAGCGCCTTGCATAGTCGTCATCGACGAGCTTGGAATAGATCAGGCCGTAGAAGTGCATGGCGAACGGAATGTAGTGGTCGATCCGGCGGACGTTGCCGTCACGGTACCAGCCGTCGCCGATATAGAAGCCCTCAAGCTCTTCGAGATATTGCTTGGTCAGGCTGCGATCGAAATTGGCGCCGACGCGGTCGAGCGCGATGTCAACGAAGATGCGGAAGAATTTCCAGTTGTTGTCGGCATAGTCGAACTGCCGCGCATGCTTGAGATAGGCAACGACGTTGTCGCGCGCCCGGCCGCCAAGCGGCTCCCAGACCCTTTCCGGCACGAGCGCCAGAGCAAAACCGAGCGCCGCAAGCTCCACCATGCGCTGGTCACGGCCGTTGACCGTTCCCCAATATTCCGGATGCTTTGGATCCGTGCCGTTAGCAATGCCCTCGGCAAAACGATGCCATTCGGCAAAGTCGCCACCGCCGGCACCGAAGGGTGCCAGCCCCCAGAGCGGCCGCGCAAAGCCCTCGAGATCCGCTGCAGCGCGGTCGAAATGCGCAGCGGCGCCGTCGAGCCGGACGCGGGCATTGCCTGCGGAAAAGTAGGGGAGTAGCGGATCGAAGAGGTCGCGAAGCGCGCGTGCCATGTCCTTACGCGTCTTCAGCGGATTGTTGGCAAGCGGATTTGCACTGGCGGGATCATAGGTCATCGGCATTGCTCATGTCAGGAGTTCGGGACGGTGCCGCCGGCAATTGGGACAACGGCATGGCAAATCTGGCGGGCAGGGGCGGTGCGATCCTTGAAACGCGCAACCATGAGACTGACAGCCTCCCTGCCGAGCGCCACGCGGTCGACGCGCATGGTCGACAGCGGCGGGTTGGTCATCAGCGCGCAGGGAAGGTCATCAAAGCCGACGATGGCGAAATCCTCAGGCACCCGCAGTCCAGCCTCGGTCACTGCTTCCAGAACGCCGACGGCAATGAAGTCGTTCATGCAGAAAGCGGCAGTGAAGCCAGCGTTCTTAGCAAGCACGCCAGCCGTCAGCTCATGCGCCTCGTGTGTTGCGCTGCCCTTGAAAGCCATCGACACAAGATGCCCTTCGGCACCGTCGACCTCGGCAATTGCTGCCTTGAAGCCCCGCACGCGCTCGCGGATGGTGTTTCGGTGCGAGCCCGTCAGATGCAGAATCTTGCGATGGCCGGCATTCAAAAGGCGGGTTGTCGCTTCATATGCGCCGAAAAAGTTCGAGGGCGAAACGCCGTCGATCTTCAATTGCGGATCGGTGCCGTTGACCAGCACCGTTGGTATCGCTGCGTCCTCGAACCAGGCGCGCAACTCGGCGCTCGGATCGATTCCGACCAGAAACAAACCACCGGCGCCGGCCGTCTGCATATACTCGTGAACCACGTCGGGTGTTGCCCTGTGCTCGCGGATCAGCCGCACCTCGAAGGGGAGACCGGCGTCGAGGGCGCCGGCGCGCAACCCTTCGACGATTCCTTCGTAGAAGACGCTAAGCCCGCCTGTGACCCCGTCGCTTGCAATCAAGGCGAGGGCGCCGCGCAGCGCGCCGCTTGCGGTGCGCGCAGAGTAACCGTTTTCGGCCGCCACCTTGAGAATATGCTGGCGCACGCTTTCGCTGATGCCGGGCTCGTTTGCGAGCACGCGCGATACGGTCGATACAGATACGCCGGCCATGGTCGCAATGTCGGCCTGTCTCAGTTTTTTCGTCTTGGTCTCATTCATACGAAGAAGATTATGCAAATTATGCAAATTTGCAAGAAAAGATAATTTGTTGCATTGAAAATTTTTTTGCGTAATCTACCCCGCATAAGCCCAATGAGCCGTTGGAGGACGGCGGGCGATGAAAGAGGAGGATGAAAATGCAGGTCAATCGCCGTTCATTTCTGATGGGTTCGGCCGGCGTCGCTGCCGGGCTAGCCTTCGGTGCCGGAAGCGCAATTCCCGCCTTTGCGGAAGACGCCAAGCTGCGCGCCATGTGGTGGGGCTCAAACGATCGCGCCAAGCGCACGCTCGATGTCGCGAAGCTCTATGAAAGCAAGAACGCAGGCGTATCGATCGTCGGCGAGTCGCTGAGCGGCGATGGCTACTGGACGAAGCTGTCGACGCAGATGGCCGGTCGCGCGATTGCGGACGTGTTCCAACTCGAGCCGGGAACGATCTCGGACTACTCAAAGCGCGGCGCCTGCCTGGCGCTGGACGAGTTCGTGCCCACGACATTGAAGGTCGATTCCTTCGGCAAGGACGTACTGAAGCTGACAACGGTGGATGGCAAGCTCTACGGCGTCGGTCTCGGCCTCAACTCTTTCGCACTGTTCTTCGACCAGACTGCTTTTGACAAAGCGGGCATCCCCGTACCGACCGCGGATCTAACCTGGGATGAGTACGCCAAGCTCGCGGTCGAACTGACGAAGGCCGGTGGCAAGGATAACTACTGGGGCGGTCCTTACGGTGCACGCTACGCTTACGTATTCGATGCATGGCTGCGCCAGCGCGGCAAGAGCCTCTATGCCGACGGCAAGCTCGGCTTCAATGTTGACGACGCAACGGCCTGGTTCACCTACTGGGAAGACCTGCGGAAGAAAGGCGGCACGGTTGCAGCTGATGTTCAGACGCTGGACCAGAACACGATCGACACGAACTGCCTCGCGCTTGGCAAGTCAGCCATGGGCATGGCGTATTCCAACCAGCTCGTCGGCTATCAGCTGATCTCCAAGAACAAGCTGGCAATCACACTCCTACCGCGCGAGAAGAAAGGTGGCCCGTCCGGCCACTACTATCGCCCGGCTCTGATCTGGAGCATCGGCGCGACGACAAAGAACGGCGTGGCTGCGGCCAAGTTCATCGACTTCTTCGTCAACGATGTGGACGCTGGCAAGATCCTTGGCGTCGAGCGCGGCGTGCCGATGTCGCCTGTCGTGCGCGAGGCGATTCTCCCCCATCTCAATCCGACCGAACAGGACACTGTGAAGTACATCAACCTGCTGAAAGATCAGGTCGGCGAGTATCCGGCGCCTGCCCCGCTCGGCTCGACGCAGTTCGACCAGCGCGTCTTCCGTCCGATCGCCGATGAGCTCGCATTCGAGCGCACAACGCCTGCGGAGGCAGCGGCACGTCTCCTGGAAGAAGGCAAGGCGACGATCAAGGGCTGATTGCACCCTACATCGCTTAAGTTTTGGATCGCGGCGGGCGTCAGTATGCCGCGATTTTCTTTGTTGCCGGTCGTTCTCGATGCCTCGATGACAATTGTATGATTTTTGCATGAGAAAACCTTTTCTCACTTGACGATGAAGATGGGAAAAGCTTTTCTCATCCACAAATGAGGAGGAGCGCGGTGAACATCGCGGGAGGAAAAAGAGGCCGGATCACCATCCACGACGTCGCGGCGGCGGCGGGCGTCAGCATTTCCACCGCCTCGAAGGCGCTAAACGAAACCGGCCGCATGAGCGCCGAAACCCGGGAGCGGGTAAAGCGCATCGCCGGCGAAGTCGGTTTTCGTCCGAACGCGCTCGCCCGCGGTCTGCTGAGCAAGCGCAGTTTCACCATCGGGCTTTTGACCAACGATACCTATGGGCGCTTCACGTTGCCTGTGATGGCCGGCATTTCCGAAGCGCTCGTCGATCACGGTGTGTCGGTCTTTCTTTGTGCAATCGAAGATGATCCAGCACTTGGCCAGACCCATGTCGATGCCATGTTGGAAAAGCAGGTGGATGGGATCATAGCCACCGGAAAGCGACTGGACCGGCAGCTTCCGGTCGATCTGTCGAACCTGCACGTGCCTGTCGTCTACGCGTTCACGGAAGGGACGCCTGCAAGCGTCACCTTCAGCTCCGATGACGCGCAGGGTGCGCGGTTGGCGGTGGAATGGCTGGTGAAAATGGGCCGTCGGCGGATTGCCCATGTGACCGGGCCTGAGAGCTTCTTCTCAGTTCGCGAGCGCGCCGACGCCTATCGCGAGGTGATCGGTGGGGAAGGGCTCGTCAGGTTTGGGCATTGGGCGGAATCCTGGGGCCACGAAGCCGTCGCGGAGATCTGGAACGGAGAGGGTGAAAAGCCGGACGCGATCTTCTGCGGCAACGATCAGATTGCCCGTGGCGCGGTGGATGCGCTGCGCGAGCGCGGTATTCGGGTGCCTGAGGATGTTTCCGTGGTCGGTTTCGACAATTGGGAGATTGTCGCTGACCAGACGCGGCCGCCGCTCACTTCCGTCGATATGGAGTTGAAGGAACTGGGGCGCCAGGCCGGGTTGACGGTCCTGGCGCTGGCGGAGGGTCGCCCGGTGGAACCGGGTGTCAGGAAATTGCCGTGCCGGCTTGTGGTGCGGCAGTCATGCGGGGCCCAAAGCCCCAAGAGATGAGGAACCGGCGCTAAGGAGTGCGCCAATTTGGGAGGAGTGCCATGATTAAGCGTCTGTTGGCTGCGACAAGCGTTGCCACCCTATGCCTGGTGTCCGGAGCATCGGCCGCCGAAAAGGTCGAAATGTGGGTTCGCACAGGTATCGGCGAGTCCTTCAAGAAGGTTGTCGAAGCCTACAACTCCAGCCACGAGAACCAGGTTGTCGCGACCGAAGTGCCGTTCTCGGAACTTGTCCAGAAATACGCAACCGCCATCGCTGGTGGCCAGGCGCCGGATGCGTTGTCGATGGACCTTATCTACAACCCGGCTTTTGCCGCTGCGGGACAGTTGGAAGATCTGACGGACTGGGCAAAGAAGCTGCCCTATTTCAACTCGCTGTCGCCGTCGCATGTGCGCCTCGGCACCTATCAGGATCGCGTCTACGGCCTGCCGTTGTCGGTCGAAACCTCGGTCTTTGCCTGGAACAAGGACCTCTACAAGAAGGCAGGTCTCGATCCTGAAAAGGCGCCCGCGACCTGGGAGGAAATCACCGCCAACGCCGAGAAGATCCGCAAGCTCGGTGATGACACCTACGGCTTCTATTTCTCCGGCGGCGGCTGCGGCGGCTGCATGATCTTCACGTTCACGCCGCTCACCTGGGGTGCAGGTGCCGATATCCTGTCGGCCGACGGCAAGGCGGCGACGCTCGACACCCCGCAGATGCGCAAGGCGGTCGATTATTATCGCGACATGGTGAAGAAGGACCTCGTCCCGGCAAGTGCCGCCAGCGACAACGGCGCCAACTTCCTGACCTTCACCAACGGCAAGATCGGCCAGCAGAGTCTCGGCGCCTTTGCAATCGGCACGCTCGTCACCGAGCATCCCGACATCAACTTCGGCGTGACCCTCATTCCGGGCGTTGACGGCAAGCCTTCTTCGTTTGCCGGCGGTGACAACTTCGTCATCACCAAGGGCACCAAGAAGATCGACGCCGTCAAGGAATTCCTCGAATACATCTATTCGATGGATGGCCAGAAAGTCATGGCGAAGTACGGCAGCCTGCCGACCCGCGGTGATATCGCCGACAAGGTGCTCGAGGGGCTCGATCCGCGGATGCAGGTCGGCTTGAAGGCCATTTCGGTCGCCAAAACGCCCTACACGCTGCAGTTCAACGATCTGATCAACAGCGCCAACGGTCCGTGGGCGACCTTCACCAACGCCGCCATCTTCGGTGACGATGTCGACGGTGCCTTCAAGAACGCGCAGTCGGAGATGCAGTCTATCATCGACAGCGGCCAGTAATCTCCCAAGGCCGTGGCCGGAGGATGGTGGCAGTCCTCCGGCCGATTTTATCAGGAATGATGCGGAGTGTTTCGATGACCGTGACGGGTCGAAAGCAGACAGCATGCGTGCGCAGACGTGCCCCACGACCGGAATGGACGGGCCTCCTCTATATCGCTCCGGCGATGCTTTTGGTGATCGTGTTCTTCGTGCTGCCGGTGGGCTTCACCGCCTGGATGAGCCTTCACAACTGGCCGCTGATGGGGGCCCAGCGCTGGATCGGCTTCAACAACTATCTCCGCATGTTCAATGACAGCCGCTTCGTCGCGGCGCTGAACTTCACGGCCTATTATACGGTTATCGTGACGATCCTGATCTTCGCGGTCGCCTTTCCGCTTGCGCTTTTTGTCGAGCGGCAGCGGGCCTTCGTCAGCACTTATCGCACCGTTATCTTTCTACCCGTCGTCGTCGGTCTGGCGTCGGCGTCGCTATTGTGGGTGTGGCTCGCCAATGTCGACAGCGGTTTCATCGGTCCCGCCCTGAAGGCACTCGGACTGGTCGAGAAGAGCCCCAATCTGCTTGCTACCTTCGACAGCGCGTTCCTGACGATCTGCGTCATGGTCGTGTGGAAGATAGCCGGCTTTACAATGATCATCCTGCTGACAGGCCTACAGGCGATTCCGACCGATCTGACCGAGGCGGCCGTCGTCGATGGCGCCAACTGGTGGCAGCGCTTCCGCTTTCTGACGCTGCCGCTGATGCGCCGCACGATCGCGCTTGCGCTGATCATTTCCGTGACCGGCTCGATTCTC